>Ga0307515_10017533_pt1 | contig 13033 bp, 14 predicted proteins | sample 17_EM_MG_FD_194513 | JGI IMG/M metagenome (GOLD analysis project Ga0307515, IMG submission 194513) | Populus trichocarpa ectomycorrhiza microbial communities from riparian zone in the Pacific Northwest, United States - 17_EM | ecosystem: Host-associated > Plants > Roots > Unclassified | place...
CGGAGGCTAAAGCCGTTATTGCGGGTCTCCAGGCTGACGACATCCAGACATGGATGCTCTCGGGCGATAACGAAAAGACCGCTAAGGTTGTTGCGGAGCAAGTTGGAATCCCCGCAGCGAACGTCATAGCTGGTGTCCTTCCTCATGAAAAGGCCCAGAAGATCCAATGGCTACAGCAGGTTGGAACTAAGAGGCCGGCATCCGGCCTAAGCAGGATCTTTAGAGGAGGGCTGAACAAGAGGGCGATTGTTGCAATGACTGGAGATGGAATAAACGATGCTGCAGTAAGTCCGACTTCATTCTTGGTAACAACTTGAACAACCATCTTAAACAACAATCCAGGCGCTCTCTGCTGCAGACGTTGGCATCGCCATTGGTTCTGGAAGTGACGTCGCGCTTTCAAGTGCATCCTTCATTCTGGTGTCGTCCAACTTGAAAGGGCTCCTCACCCTTACGAAGCTGTCGAGGAAAGTGTTCAACCGTGTCAAGATCAATTTCGTAAGCACCCCTCGGTTCACGCAGGGTCCAACCAATTGACTGACCGCATCCGACAGTTCTGGGCGGGCATTTACAATATCATTGCCGTCCCCGTCGCTGCTGGAGTGATATACCCCATTGGAAACGCCCGCCTTGACCCCGTATGGGCCTCGCTCGCGATGGCCCTCTCCTCCGTTTCTGTAGTTTGCAGTTCTCTGCTCCTCAAACTATACAGAGAGCCAAAGGTCTAAACGTCGCTGGGGTGGAGACAAACAGACATTGCATCATATACGATATCGTTGCGCGTTGCGTATTAGTTTGTACATTTAACATAATGTTGTATCACCGCCTCACCATATGTCACAATCTAGATATGAATTTACTAAGCTTTGACGAGTTCCTTCTTCGTCTTGTAGAAATCTGAGAACGATAGCATGGTTCCAAGGAAACGACAATCGAGATCTTGATGACCTTGCAGCCCGTGCACGAGATTCTGAGCCTTCTCCGAGAATGCCGTGCTGTACTCTTGGATCATGCGGAGGGTTTGGTCTATGTTTTCCTGGACGTGAGGATCTGGATCGTTCGCAGTGACGACACCCTGCGATCGGGTCATCAGCGCATTCGTCCTCTTTCCGAACCTCATTGCCAATGCTTACCCTATCTAGGTCACGCTCAGCATCTCGACGAGCAGACTCCGATAGGCAATGATTATAGAAGTTGTCCTGCAGTCCAACCCGTCAAATGGGGCCTACCGAGAGAAATAGATGAAACCAACTATAGACTCTCGGAACTGCAGGATTATTATGAACAGCTCCCTCATTTGATTGAGTAGGTTTTCCTTGGTTGAGTATCAGAAAACGTCACCACGAGTGTAGCCGCGCTAACCTCTCGGCCCGCTTTATGACTGCGTAGCAGGACCTTCTTAACGATCCGGTCCAGGTACGAACGATGCGCGTCAATGAGCGAATCGAGGTCTCCTTTCTTCTGCTGAATGAACTGGTGGAGGGTCTCCCAAGAGCATTCAATGACCTCCACTTGGCAGTACGCTTGGGTCTGACGGATGAAATGTATCATTTCTGCCATGACAATGCGAATCTTGTGCCACTGAAAGTTCAAATCTGCAGTTTGGAAGGATTTCAGCACGATGTACCGGTTTCCGGAGAGAAAGGAGGCCCCCTACCTGGCAGTCGTAGGAATGTCCGCGAACCCCCCGCAGTTCTCATCCACGCCACACTCAACGCAGACTCGATCCTCTTCATTTTCCAGAGGTGGTTGAATATCTTGAGGTAGTTTGTCATCGAATCGGCGTCCAGGACCGTATTTACAGGGGATTCCACTTTATACTCAAGTGTGAAGACATCCCACCCGATTTCCCCATGAGAGTATTCCATCATACGAGCGTCGAGTCGACGTAACACGTCCGGGGGGTCTCTTTGAGCATTCGAGGACCGTATCGCAGTTTCGAGCGTGGCGGTGAGATTGTGCCGGTAGATGGTATTTGCCGGGCGGGATAGGTTAGGACTGCGAACCCTTGTCAGTACGTGATTATGAGGTGGAGAGGGAGATGTACGCAAGAGCATCCATGAGGGTATCTGCAAAATCCCCGTATCCCAAAAGGAAATAGTGTTTCAGTGCCGAGAGGTGATCGAGTAGCTTGAATTTATCGAAGAAAACGTCAAAGAGCCTTTGACTTGCGATCTCATAAGCCGCATCAATGGATTTCTCTAACCCAAGAATATCGCTGTATTTGAGGTCTGCGGGATGCACGGCGGAATCAGCCCTGGAACGAGCACCTGGTATGTGGATCCATACCGCCTTTCGTGGTGTTCAATCTTTGGCGCGTGATAACCCAGTCAGAATCCCCACAGCTGTATTTAATGAAGTTCAAGCTCTTTCCGGTCGAGAAAATCTATGGTGGTGTTACTACTGGCACCGGCAATTAACGAAAGACAATCCACTGACCTTTCTGCCAAATGCTTCGCCGAGGAACGACGGAAGCATTTCTTTCCGAAACTGATATTTCGCTTCCCACAGCCTGGATCTCGGGTCACCCTCTGAGGATCCCTCATCCAGATCCCCCAGGATACTGGGAAAACCAACGTCTGTCGAAGTTTGACCACCTACCGCTCTTGGGTAGATGTATTGATATTGTGCCAGCCCCGGATCCATCGCCACGAAAAATTCATCACAGGGATCATATAGCTCGCCGGAGAAGATCCATTTTTGGAGAGTAGTGAAAAACGGTTTGGAAACCTGGTTAAATCCAATCAGGGCCGGTGGCTTGGTTGTAATCGGATTGTCCACATACTTCTTCCAAAAGTTGATCCGTGAACTTGCGCACGAAGGGGTCACCGTTGTTAGTGTAACTGTGAATGATGCTGACCAAAGCACCACCATACGCGCCTACAGAGAATCAATGAGCTTAGTATTCCCTGGTACAACAAGTGGCGATACCTTTGGCTCCCTCTACGCAGACGCTCATCATCCGCATCCTCAACCTCCAATCATTGATCCAAACGTCCAACCTCTTTAAAGTCAAACCTGTCTCCTCAACAAGATCATTGGTCGGGGAGAAACCAGACGGTTTGGGTGAGTCGTCAGTCTTTTCTAATACACCCATCTGGGATTCGAGGACGGCAATGAGGCGATAATATTCGGTCAGCTGGGTTTGGAGGTGATGACACAGGCTCTGTTCGATCATGCCTACGCCGGATTTTCCTTCTTTCTCCCGGACGAAGGCATCAACACGGGTATATAAGTGACCAACTTCAGCCAACCGGTGAATCAAGGCCTTCGTTGGTTCTAAAATTCGGTATCTCTGAACGGATGAGACGGAGAATATCCGTACAAGATAGTAACTTACGGGATCTCCCACAAATATAACCGAATTCTTGTCCTCCGATTCGCGGGAAAACTGAACATACTTCCCCGAGATTCCCTGCAAAAGGTATAGAGTATCTCGAAGAAGCAAGTGTTCTGGAAGAACTGGTATGCCTAAGCGAGCTTCAGAATGCGAAACACGTTTTACAAGGAGGTCCGCACCTTGGACTGCGCGGAACTCTTTGAGTTTGTCTGCGATAGATCGCCCCTTCCGTTGTTGCACGACGGTTGTAACTTCTGGCGTATTTTTCGCGGGGCTGGGTAGTATAGCTAACGTTGGTGGAGGCACGAGCGCTGGTAGGTAGTTCGATCCATTCGTTATTGATCGTGAGCCCGATGAAGCCAGGGCATGTAGGAACTGCAGTGACGCGTTTTTCCTCGATACGGCCGGCTTGTTTGTCATCAATGTAAAACCAAGTTACAGGGAGGCAGTCTCAGACGCACTTGATCAAGTAGTCGCGAAAGTAGATTTGTGAAGCGAAGAGCTGATGCCCCTGATGGATTCAACTGGTTAACTTCGAGCAATACGTCGATGTCAGCACGAGCAACCGGGCATTTTCAACAGCGCGTGTACGACTGACGGTGTTTCTTTATGTTATCTGACAGCTGGCCGGTGTCAAGCTCCCTTGATTTGCCTATGTGACTGTTGTGGAGGTAGTCATTTATAGCCGGGCAGTCGCCGATGGGTATCCGCTTCTGCCACTGACCTCGTAAGAATATCCCTGCAGGTCGCGATCAACTCTTTCCTCAGCTCGCTGTCTGTCCTCGCCTGCGGAACGATGGAAAGGACGAGCGAGTCGAGCGAGTCCATCGTGGAGAGGCGGATGGGAGTTTCTTTCCGGATAAGGAAGGCTGGTGTCTCCCTCTTTCCAGAACGACGAAACGAAGAACTACGGCTGAGGCAAATCAACTCGCGTCCACCGCCCGCTACGACCACGAGCGCAATGGATCGTACAAACTCCGTACCTTCCAATGGCCAGCGACCAGTCTCGAACCCCGCAACGTTCGCTTATCAGACCAGGCTGCTCGAGCGGACATCGTCCCAACGGAGTACGACTTCCACCCTTTCCAGGTCCAGTTCTGCGTCCAGCAGAGCGTTTCAATCCCCAACCAGTACGGGGTCGTCGGGCACGCATACCACGACCAGACGATGGACACCCTCACACCGCTCTGGAGCCAGCCTAGATTTTGTAAGAGGGAAGTTTGAGGAAAGGGTGAAGGCAGAGGCCATCCTCGAGGGTAAATACAATCCGTCCGACGCGACGGACGACACCATCTCCAGCCCGATAAAGAGATCCCTCCACGACGATGAACCTGAATCTTCTAGGTCGGCGGACCAACCCTCCTTTAGATCTGTAAAAGAAGATCAGCCATCCACATTCACTCCTTCAAGTTCGAAACGACATACGCTACCTGCCACAATATTCACCTCCCCCCTCTCCCCGAACACGACCGGAATCAGTGTGGTCTCTCCTGATCCCCCGCCGTTAGGTTTACCCTCTGACACCGTCAATCGCATCCGACTACCCAATTCCAACCCTACCCCCGCATCTATCGTCGAAAGGTTCAACAATGTTACTGCCAGCCCGGAACCAACTCCCACAATCCGGCAGTTTCCGCGTACACAGCGATCTAATACCTTAGAGAGCACCTTCCAGAATGCCCGGGACACATTTTCTAAGCTATCCGAGCCGACCTCTCCGACCTCCTCTTCACATCCTTCAACCTACAGCCCTACTAAATCTGCACCCTTGAGAACAAGACCCATTTCCATCTCCGGTTTCAGTTCAATTGTCGGAAATGGCACTCCCTCTCCGCTTGAAGATCTGGGAAACCGACCACTCCGGCCCTACACTCGTTCGGCACGGTCAGTCTCACCAGAAAAACCCTCTACCGACAGGACCCCATCTACATCCTCAACCAAGCTTACTTCTCAACAACCTTCCCAGCCCCCGTCGGAACCACCGGTCGCTTCAGTGATGTCGCCTCGCGTTTACCGAAGTTCGTACATGGCAAACAAGAAAGGGAGCTATGGCGAATCCCTCACAACCGGTCGAATGCTGGGTCGGCATTTACCTCGTATTGCCAGTGGGGATGCGAGTGACGATTGGGTTGCTGATGGACCAGAGAAACCTCTTCCATCCCCAGTCCCAGAGCGACAGTCACCTTCTAAGGTCAAGGAATCACCCTTTCGCCCTTCCTCACCGAAGCGGCCGCCATCTTCTCAGGTCGGGGAGACTCGTTTACTGCCTTCTTCACCGGAGCGGCCATCCTTGGATAAGCGATCCTCTAAATCTACGCTCGATGCATTTTCGTATCTCGATGAACGACAAAAACGTCAAGAAGCTCGTGAGAGAAGGCGACAAGGTTTTTTTGGGGGGCCCGGCGCTCTCCCGGCAATCCCCACATCGTCTACAAAGCAAGATATAATCATTCCCAGTGCCGTTCTTAACCCTACATCAGACGTTGCTGGTATCCCTGGGCGGCTCAAACTCTCTCGGAAGACCCCCGCCGCCGCTGCCGCTACCCCACTTCCATCCTCTCGGTTGACAAGAGGTCTATGGGCAGACACTCAGCGGCATCTCATCCAAGCCTACGAGTACTTGTGTCACGTCGGAGAGGCGCAACAATGGATAGAAGGCTGCCTGGATCAGGAACTTGGCTTCGGTGTTGTGGATATGGAAGAGGAGCTTAGGAACGGTATCGTTCTAGCCAAGCTCGTGAGGAAATTTAAGGGCGAAGCAGGTGCCCGGCGCATCTACGAGGTTCGAATATGTTCTATCCCATTTCATATTCGCTGAATGCGTGCTCCCAGGCGCGGAAACTGGATTTCAGGCATTCTGACAACATCAATCATTTCTTCGATTTCGTTCGTAATGACGTCGGGCTACCCGAGGTAATATCCCCCCTCTCTACCAGATCTCAACCCTGACGATTTCCAGTGCTTCATATTTGAATTGACTGATCTTTATGAAAAGAAGAATATTCCCAAGGTCATATATTGTATCCACGCTCTGAGGTGGGTAGCACCACGCACTCGTACGATATCTTTCCTTATTTTTGTGCAGTCATTTACTTGCCCGTCGTGGTATGGCCGAACGTATCGGAAACCTGTTGGGTCAGCTCCAATTCTCGGATGATCAACTCCAGAAAACCCAGAAGGGTTTAAAGGACGCTGGCGTCCCAATGCCCAATTTCAGCAATGTCGGTCGGGAGCTTGCAAAAGAGATCAACGAAGAACCAGAGGAAGAACCAGAGGAAGAACCAGAAACTGAGGATGAACGTAAGAAGTTACACTGTGAGACATTCTGTAACCCTCTGACATTCACTTCCAGGCCGCGACCGTCTGCTCCTAGAAAACGAAGAATCTATCATCGGTCTACAAACTATGGCACGCGCCTTCTTAGCTCGCAAAGCCCAAGCTACCCTTCAAGCTCGACTTCGTCTCGCCGAACGTTATGGTTGCAAAATTCAGGCTCAATGTAGAGGTTTTCTCGTCCGGAAGCGCCTACAACAAGCAAGACGGCAACATGCGGACGTTATGCCACGTGTAGTCGCAATCCAGGCTGCCGCCAGAGCGGTTCTCGCTCGTAGGGCTTGGCACCAACGATTAAGTCGCATTCGTAGTATTGCCAGTGTCGCCATCAAGATTCAAGCGCAGGGTAGAGGTATTATCCAGAGGCGACGATTCCGACTATTTAAGGGGGCACTTCAGCGTAGTAATGCTGCATTTGTCAAGCTCCAGTCAATCGCCCGAGCCCGGGTCGTCAGGAAGTCTCACCAAGAGGTCGCCAAAGCTTTCAGCCAAAGAATCGTCATGAACTCCATCGTCAATATCCAAGCTGCTTCTCGTGGAGTGTTGGCTCGCCGGAGGATTCGAAGGCACAGATCCCTTTTACAGCGCATCGTTCCCGAGGTCGTTGGTCTCCAGGCTCAAGCAAGGGGTGTTCTTGAGCGACGTAGGGTTGGCAGACAATTGGCGAAGCTCGACGACATCTCAGACATCATCGTTCGGATTCAGGCAGCTGTCAGGACGTACCTCGCTCGCAAACGTCTGCTCATCCTCATTCGGAACCTTCGCAAAGCAACCGCCGCTATCATCAATGTCCAGACCCGCGCTCGAGCAAATTTGGCAAGACAAAGGCATCAAGCGATGGCAAAGGCCCTCTCAGAAGTCAAGGTTGTTTCGGCTGTCAACAACTTTCAGGCTCGTGCTCGAGCCGCCCTGTCCCGAGCCAAACATCGGGAGACTGGGAAGAAACTCGAATTTGTCGAACCTGACGTAGTTGGGTTCCAAGCCGTTTGTAGAGGCGCACTTGTTCGTCAAGATTACTATGCGTGGAGAGATCACTTGTGGGCAAGCGAAGATGTCGCCATCCTTCTACAAGCTTTACTTCGAGGTGCTGTCCAACGCGGGAAGTTTCAAGCGAAGGCCAGGCACTACCGGGAGAACCTCAAACAAGTCGTTCATATTCAGGCTCTCGTCCGTGCGAAGGAAACAAGGGAGCAGTATCGTCAGCTCACCCTTGGAACGAACGTCACTGTTGGAACAATCAAGAACTTTGTACATCTCCTCGACGATTCCGAAGCCGATTTCCAGGAAGAGCTGATTGTCGAGGGTCTCCGCAAGAAAGTTGTTCAACAGATCCGTGAGGTTCAGACCCTGGAGAACAGCGTGAACGAACTGGACACAAAGATTGCCCTGATGGTGAACAACGCGAAGACGTTTGAGGAGATCGCCCGCGTCAAACGCAGGCTCGGTCGCACTGATGGTCCATCGTTCAGTGCGACTCGAGCTTCCATTCTCGCCGCCCACGGTGACCCATTTGCCGGCCCCAGCACTCTAGACCATTCTGCAAAACGGAAGTTGGACCTGTACCAGCAATTGTTTTACTTGCTTCAGACCCGTGGAGAGTATCTGGCTAAACTCTTCTTAAGGGTTTCTGGGCGTGAAGTGGACGAGAAGACTCGCAGGCTGATTGAACATGTCACTTTGACGTTGTACGGATATGGACATGCCAAGAGGGAGGATTACCTTCTTTTGAAGATGTTCCAGGTAAGTTCCGCTTGTAACAACAACAGCACTGGCGCTGAAGCCCGGACTCCCAGCACTCGGTCACCCAGGAAATACAAGCTGCGAATACTCTGGCAGATGTTCGTCAGGGTCACCCGATGTATATCAACGTCGCGGTGCAGTATATCCGACCCAAGCAGTCATTCTACATCAGAGAATCGCTGAAGAAGCTAATCTTGGAGATTGTGGAGGCCGATGACCTTGACTTGGAAGTAGACCCCTCCATCGTACGACTCGTCAACTATCACTTTTGGTATCCTGTTAGTAACAACTCCTCAGATCTACCGCACCCGAGTTTCTGCCGAAGAGATGCGGACTGGCATCCACAAACCGGACAAGGATCTACCTTTCTACCAGGCCTTGAACGATCCGGACACTCGCGCAGAGTACATCCGCCGTACGATCATCTTTTCGACTCTTCCGTTCCTTTGAAACTAATGAGCCAATGGTGATACAGACCTTCAAGTGTTGCAGTGGTGGAGCGAGAGCTTCGTGGCAGCAATCATGAACTCGACTAACAAACTTCCATATCCCATGAGGTATCTCGCCCGTGAGACTCTTGCTGCACTCAGGGAGAAGTTCCCCCATGCCACCCAAGAAGAATACGCCTCGTGCCTTGGTAGGCTTCTCTACTACAGATCCATCAACCCCGCCATCGTGTAAGTCCCTATTATGTGAGTACCCGCGATCGTTGTGAACAGTTTCCCCTAGCACCCCGGAAACCTTTGACATCGTTCCTTCCACTGTCAATGTCGAGTCGAGGAAGAACCTAGCCCAGGTTTCCCGAGTGTTGACGCAAGTGTGCAGTGGCATGGAGTTCGGGGACGACAATCCTTGCTTCCTGCCCGTGAATGACTTCGTGAGCGGTGCTGTAAGCCAGATGTCGGCTTGGCTCATCGAAGGTGAGCACGCATCTTTCACTACAATCCCGGGATCCTTAGCCCTTTGCGTGTTTTCCTTCCTCAGTTGCCAACGTCCCGGATGTCGAGACGCAGTACCACGCCCACGAGTTCATGGATGCGACTGTTCAACCCAAGCCAATTGAGATATCGCCAAACGAGGTCTATTCGATCCACAGGGTACTTTCAGAACATCTTGATTATTTGGTGAGTATTCGTAGACGAAGTGCGATTCGCCTTTTGCTAACAAATCTAGGCCCCCGAACGTAACGATCCCCTTCGAACGATTCTCGGCGAGCTGAACGGTGTGCCTACCGTTGGTAACAACGAACTTACTGATGCTCGAGATCATCCAATCACTCTTGAACTTACCAACCGGTTTGCCAACGTCCGAGACCCCCACGCGGATGAGAAGGCGCTGTGGGTTCAAGCCAAACGGGCGGTGTTGGCTATCCTTCGTGTTCAACCGTCCAAGGACCTTGTTGAGTCGCTGATGCAAGCAGTCACCGAAGAGCATGAGATCGCGTGGGACTCGATTCTGGAGGAGATGGAGATCGAGCAGTACCGACAGAATCGCCGCATGCCATCCACAACTGCAGCTGATACGGCTTACAGGTTGGAGGATATCAGATCGTGAGTTCATTGAAGCAAGTCCATCCGCTGAACGTCATTCACCCCTCTCGTGCAGGATGACCTTCCGAGAAGTAAAGGCCCACGCCATCTTCCATCTACTCGAGTTGGAGAAACAAGGAAAGATCACTCGAGACGATGGCTACCAGGGGATCCTCAACGCCATTGCCAGCGATGTACGTACCAAGCATCGCAAGCGTCTCGACCGTCAGCAGGAGAAGGAGTACATGAAGGGAGCCCTGAAGCAATTGTCGGATAGGAAGAAGTCCCTCGGGGAGAAGATCGAGAGTTACAATGCCTTCGTCGACGGAGGTATGAACACCATGCAACGAGGAAACCAGAAGTGAGCATTTTGACCGAACATATCTCCCTTTTTCTCACTCGGATTCCTCGCAGGAAACGGTTCACGCTTCCGTTCACCAGGCAATCGAACCACCTTCGGGACCTCCAGCGCGCGGGTAGGGTTCCTCAGTTCGGTTCCTTCATCTACAGTGCCAAGTCTTGGTACGACAAGGGTATCCTCCTCTCCGTCGACAAATACTCCCCCATGCAATTTGACAAGATGGAGGTCATTCTCTCTTCCAACTCTGTCGGAGTTTTCAACATCGAGATCCGCAATAACGCCATGGGCATCAGCAACAGGATCGCTCAGGCCGACGTGAGGATGGAGGATTTGCTGCAAGCTCAGTACCAAGATCGCGCGTCGCTTTCGTTGTGCAGCGACCAGGTTAAGCTTCATTTGGAGTCATTGCTATATCAGATCAATAAAAAGTGAGTGGAGTTTTCAATCGCTTTATTCTACGGACGGTTGCTGATGTGCATCCCCAGGTTCTCTGCCTGATGTTTTCCACCCATGCATCGTTGTCCTTTCCCCAACGCTTTCGATTGCATTTTCTTATCACCCATCTCCCTCTCGAAGTCTAGTCTTGCTTTCCTTCTCATACATCCTGACGACATTTGATGACCCCAACCCCTTTTTCTTGCATCTTTGGAATCGCGCACATATAACTGTAACGAATTGTTTTTATATACCGAAAGTCTGTATCATCGAATTCCCAACAAGTATCACTTATAATATGCATCTCAACGTTTATTGCTCAGAACCCGAGAACTTGCACACCGCGCAGACCAACGAAACCGGAGAATCAAGCATCGAGGTGGCACCCGTGCTCCCGGAGTTTTCTTGAAAATATCGAGGGACGAGTGCACCCATCAGATGAGCACGCCTTTTCCCACTTTATATCCCAAAGGTTGGTCTCCGGACTTCCAGACCTCCAAACCACCGTCAGAACGAACGTCACCTGGGTGCAGAGGTTTCTGTAACTTCGCCTAATCACCTCGTGCATCCGATCTCCCCAGCGCTCGGTTTTTTTTCTTCCTCCAATAGGAAACATAGCTGTGTATTCAATATACTTCACTCGTGTGGTCGACGACATCGGGCGCCCTCGTGATGTCTCGACTAAGGTGTTCCGGATCCCAGGTTATTCGTACCCGTACCTCTTTACGTTGATTTCGGGACAGCATGTGGTTGGGTTGAAGCGAGTGGGTTGCCACCCTTCCCGTCCCTCGTAGTTTGGGGGGCTGGGCGAGTTTCGAACGAGATGGCCGAACGCCGGACTGCGGATGCGCGGTTTGGGGACAATGTCCACACCCCGACACAACGGTCGGGGTCCTGACAGTTCCCTTAAGGGGCTCTGGATATTCGGACGTCTGGATTCGTGTGTACACAGTGAGTGACTGTCCGTAACACTAGCTATGGATACTCACCTAGATGCAAGTGTACACGGTGTAGCCTTACGGACAGCCACTCAGCGTAGCTTCACGGGTAGTTACCCAATACTTCGCTGGCTTTAAATTAAAATTTAGGCCTGATCGCGTGGATGAGTGGCTGTCCGTAAGATGATTACACCGGCTATTTTGCTCGAAATCCGGCCAACCTCGAAGCAGGTGGAGTTGCCGTCCTTCCCGCCCCCCGTGGTTTGGACCCCACCACATACTGGCATCACCTCAACGCTTGACACTCTAGTTTCATTGACCCACACTATGTGGAAGTTCCCAGGTACTGGACGATAAATCTCTGCCAACGACACCTTTCTACGACGGACATAATCCCCACGACCAGGTCTGTTCGGCTGAACGACTTTATTTTCGTGGAAATCTGAAGTCGTTTCTACCCACGGCCCTTTGAATCATTGATGGTTTAGTTTGGTCCCGAGTCAGGATCTGTCAGGGTTCGGTCAGGGTCCCTATACGCCGCAGTTCGCGCCTTCTGCGCGCCATTATCGTAGCGACGCGGGCTTCACGGTGTGACGGGGAACGAGTCATACGGAGATCTAAATAAGTAGAAAGCAGCGAAATGTGGTGTGAAAACCCAGCCCGCGTTTAAAGTCGTATCGCCCGGTGAGCAGGACGGAACCCGTGGCCACCACGAACTAGCTCTCCTTGGGTCACGGCAGTTCCCGACGGCAACAGTTCGATCGCGTCAGCGCCCATGAACGTCTTGGCACCCCGTGCGCACGATTTCGAGAGAAACTGAATAGGCAGGAGTTGGTTATATACCGTCGCAAAAGATTGCCCTGCTCGTTCTGGTACATGATGGGCAGTGCTATGGGCGGAGAGGAGTTGTTTTACAAGAATTGTTCATCTGCTTCAGCAGCGGCATCTCAGTCCTGTTAGTCTTGGAACGGTGGCTGATATGTTAGCGACGCCGTCTCGGAGGGCAGCTTTGACATCGGTCGCAGTGGCTATGCCGCTTGCCGGCGCTACAAATCGTATTGTCTAGTGTTACGGGCAGTCACTCGATCTTCAAACGGGGACGATCGTGAATCCAACTATTCTCTTCACCAAATGGGTCCAACCGCACGAGGCGTGCCATGTCAAGATGGCCGCTCATCTATAAGGCTCCTGACTCGTCTTTGCAGCCCCCACGCCGCACCGCTCCTCCGCAGCTACCCTGTATCTCGACCATGACAAACAACTCCCAACGACCGAGGGAGCAGGACAATGCACTTTCCTTACTGAATATGGCCATTGATGGCCTGAATCTCGCAAAGGAGCTCTCGTGCATCACACC
>Ga0307515_10017534_pt1 | contig 13033 bp, 4 predicted proteins | sample 17_EM_MG_FD_194513 | JGI IMG/M metagenome (GOLD analysis project Ga0307515, IMG submission 194513) | Populus trichocarpa ectomycorrhiza microbial communities from riparian zone in the Pacific Northwest, United States - 17_EM | ecosystem: Host-associated > Plants > Roots > Unclassified | place...
TTTTTGAGTGAGGGGAGAAGTGTTTGATAGGAAGAAATGATTGAGATAAGAGTGGAGTTCCGCTTTCTGAGTGGATAGGAGAAGTCGTTGAGTCTTCTTAATTATAATGTACAATGGCTCCATGGATCGCTTGTTTAATTGGTTGTTCCCCTGTTCTCTTTCTTTTCTTTTCTTCATTATAATGTGGAAGCTATGATTCCACCCTACGTGTTATCTACTTTATCTTAATTTATGTACCAAATTGAGGAGGGAAAATAATAATTAATAAATTAAGTATATTATTAACTTATTTGATACATTATATTTTATATCAATTGAAACTGTGGCTCGGAAAACATTTAGCTTATTCATTGAAGATAGGGATGTTAATATCAGTTTCCATATTTCACACCGAGGAATCACTAAAATGCAAAATCCACATTCCCAGTAATTCTCAAGCCGAAAGTTTCACAAAACAAGACCCCACCGTAAAGTATCCACGCGTCCAAATTGACTTCATTGACTAATCAGCAGGCATCCTCCATCTAACGTGTTGACAGGTTCAGCCTAATTGATGAAACACAGGGACCTGCGTGGGTCCCTTTGGTTTTATACAAGTAAATGTACAGTCACCCATATTTGACCATATTCTTAATGCTTTGAAAAAAATATGCACTGCCCAGATTTACTCAGGCGACCTGCTGTCGAAAAAAAATCGAGTTAGTTTCTATTTTTAATCATATCTGGATTAAATATGTACAGATGAATTAGAAAAATCACTGTAACTTTTTTTACAAAATCGGGATTGCTATAATATTTTTTTATAGAAAAATCACTGTACAGATGAAAACTCATTTTGAGCCAATGATGATGCAAGATCATGCATTAAATCATGCATCTTAAAGCCAGCTGCAACAATCCCATCCTCATAATCTTGGAAGAAACATCTTGAGATCAACTCGCGCACATAACGCAAGCCAGCATCTTCCAAGATATCGTTTGGATTCGATGAATGCATGTGCCATCAAAATTGTATGAATTGAATAATTATTTTTTAAAATATTTTTTAGTTGAAAATAAATTAAAATAATATATTTTTTTGTTTTATAAAAATTATTTTTAACATCCTATAACTGATAATCTTTTGAAAAAAAATGTAACAATAAAGAAAGCATCTTTTCAAGTGTGTCGGCAGTCTTTGGTAACAGATCCATCGTATTCTACAAAAGTATTATGTATATATGTCCTTTTCCTTTAAGACTTTTTGACTAATCAGCAGACTTCATTGACACGATGAAACACATGGACCTGCGCGGGTCCCTTTGCTTTTATACAAGTAAATGTACAGAGTCACCCATTATTACAAAGAAAACCTAAATGACATGGGAAAACTATTGCACTGTTACAATGTTTTTTTACATTGGTTTTTTATATATATGATTTTTTATATATTTTTTGTTTTTTTGTTATAATTTTTTTAAAATTATTTTTATTGATTTTATTTTTTAATATTGAAATGGTTGAAAATTTAGTTTTGTAATTTTTTTGCTTTTATTTTTTCTTTCTATGAGGTTAGCATGATTTACGGGTTTGTCGAGATAACATAAGTTGTCTCATTTTATATATTTGATGAGTTTTTAATTGAACTTGATTTTTTATTCTATTTTTCTCATATTTTTAAAAAAATAGTTTTAGAGAAAAATTATATTATTAAACTTTATGAAGTAACAAAAATTAAAGGATATAAGGGAAACCACTGTTCTTCCAATTGCACAGTGGATTACAATAGTAATCCACAGTGTTTTGCTTTCTTTTTTCTTTTAGTTTTTTTTTGAATTTTTGTTATAATTTTTTTAAAATCTATTTTTATTGATTTCATCTTTTAAATTGACATTTTTAATAATTTAGCTTTATAATTTGCTTCTTTTTATTTTTTTTATATATGGTTTTTTTCATTTCTTTTGATTTTTTGTTATGATTTTTTAAAAAAATTATTTTTGCTAATTTTATTTTTTAATATTGAGATGGTTAAGAATTTAGTTTTGTAATTTTTTTTCCTTTTATTTTTTCTTTCAATGAGGTTAACATGGTTTGCGGGTTTATCGAAGTAACACAGGTTGTCTCAATTTATAGATTTAGTTAGTTTTTAATTGAACTTGATTTTTTTATTCTATTTTTTCTCATATTGTTAAGAAAATAGTTCTAGAGAAAAACTATGTTATTAAACTTTATAAAGTAACAAAAATTAAAAGATATTGTAATCCACGGTGTTTTGCTTTCTTCTTTCTTTTGTTTTTTTTTTAATTTTTGTTTTGATTTATTTCAAATCTATTTTTGTTGATTTCATCTATTAAAATTGACATCGTTAAGAATTTAGCTTCATAATTTATTTTTTTTTATTTTTTTTTATATGAGGTTAATGTGGTTTGCTAAAGTAAACTAGGCTATTATGGTTTACAAGTTCGGTGGATTGTTTTTTGTTTAATTGAACTTAACTTTTTGTATAGTCTATTTTTTTCTCATATGGTTAAAAAATAGTTTTAGAGAAAAGTCATATTATTAAATTTTATAAAGTAACAAAAATTAAAGGTTATGTGGAAACCATTGTTCACCCACACGTATTGCATCGTGAATGACAATAGTAACCCACTGTGTTTTCTTTCTTTCTTTTTTCTTTATGTTTTTGAATTTGTGTCATGATTGTTTTTTAAAATTTATTTTTGTCGATTTTATCTTTTAATATTAAGATGGTTAAGAATTTAGCATCATAATTTGTTTCTTTTTACCTTACATTTCTATAAGGTTAGCATGGTTTGCGGGTTCGCTAGGGTAACCCCACTTGTCCTGATTTACGAGTTTGGTGGAGTGTCTTTTTTTTAATTAAATTTAAATTTTTTTATCATCTATTTTCTTCTTATATAGTTAAAAAAAAAGTTTCAGAAAAAAGTTATGTTATTAAACTTTATAAAGTTCATGGGTCTATTCACAGGTTTGGTTGATTGACTTGGTTCGCGGGTCTAGCAAGTTTAACTTTTTAAATTAGTTTTTTTTCATCCTTAGATACTAAATTAATTGTGAATTTAGTTTCATAATTGGATTTATTTTGTCTTTTATGAGGTTATCGTAATCTAAAAATCATCTTATTATTGGGATTGTATTTGATTTTATAATCATCTATTTTTGTTATTTGTATAGTTAAATAAAAAATAGATTACAATTTTTTTATAATCCTAGTGGAGTCCATAACTCAGTTCATAAGTTTGACGTACTAGCCCGGCTTACCCGATTCATAGGTTTGACAAATTAACTCACCGATATGATATGTTTTTTTTGTCTTTTAATTTTTTTTAATTTTATTATTTAATATTGGATTGCTTGGGAAATGGATTGCATTATTGATTTTTACTTGCTTTTTAAAGATAATTATATTAAACAAATATTTATTTTTAAATTAATATTTAATTTTGTAAGCATCGGTTTTTAATATGTGTTTGAATTATTGTCTTTGGCCATTGAAATTTATTTTAATTTTAAAAGTTCTTTTTGGTGGAATTTATGTGCTTTTACTAAATGCACCCATTTCTTTAAAGGAGCTTAGCCGTTGTTTTGCAAAGACCGAACAGAGCAGACAGTTGTTTTTTTGTGTGTTGTAGTGAGTTAATTATTGCCTACAAATCAATTTATTATTATGAGTGCATTACGGCTGCGTAGCATAGTAAATGTGACAATTGAAATGAACAAGGAAAATCAATCTCTCTCATGAGTGCATTACAGCTGCGTAACATAGTAATAACTTAATTATTTTATTTTAAATATATGTTTTAGAAATTTTATTTTTTTTTAATTTATTTTATTTTAAATTAAATTTATCTTGATTTTTTTAATGTACTGATATGAATTAAATTTGTTTTGATTTTTTATATCATTTTAATTTATATTAAATTACCGCGGACCATAATTCTACCCTTTATGTTATTACTTAATCTTTACTTATATACCCAAATCTCGAAGAGGGAAAATATTGTTTAACAAATCAAGTATGTTCTTAACTTATTTGATTATTTATATCTGGTTTGTTTTTGTGTTTTAAAAGTTTTTTAAAAAAATTTTAAATTTTTTTATTTTTTCTTTACTTGAAATTAATATTTTTTAGTATTTTCTTATTATTTTAATGTAATGATATCAAAATAATTTTTAAAAATAAAAAACTATTTTTTTAATATATTTTTTAAAACAAATATTTTAAAAAATAATAATTATTATACTCTCAAATATACACAACAAAACCATATAAAAAAAGATAAAGGTGAGAGTTTATCAAGGTTTTGCAGGGATATTGGATTCATGGAATTTTAAAAGTTTTAATAGGCTATGGGCCCGGTAGTGTTTGGGCCATGGCCCAAACTAGCCCTAAAATATTTTCTTGCGAGCATGGCCAGGTTGAAAAAACAAAGAAAAAAAATAAAAATTTATCCTTTACTTTGTCATCAAATCTTTTATTTTGGAAAAAATCTTCTTAAGAATCTATCCTTTACTTAGAACTTTCTAAGCAGTAAGCACAACAGCATAAACAACCCTCGTAGAAAAGCAAGTGATGTCTCTCTCAGAATATGAGATGCATCAGAGATCAAAGATGATCATGACCTATCCTATCTTACGTACTTTCTCAAGAGTTTTTAATTATGATAATAATGATGCTAATTAATTTTATTTAGGTTTAAAATTAGATTTAAAAATATAATAGAAAAATAGAATAGAAAGTCCTGCTATTGTTGAAAAACAATCAAAAAATTTGCATTTAGATCTTATTAGAAAAAATAAATAGATAAAAATATACAACATATTATTAAAGAAAAACAATCACGAAATTTTTTAAAAAGGGTTCTGGTACTTCTAAGCTCGGATACATTCAAGATTTAATGGTGTATTCACATAGAAAAAAATCTATACTTTTAGCTAGTGTGTGAGCTTAGAGACTAAAAGTCTGTATTTATATAATAATAGTCTCGTTAAACTCCTAAATACATAACTTTGTTTTTCAATAGTATTTTGCTAATTTTTTATAGCATTTATAACCATAAATTTGATGTATGATTAAATTAATAATTAGTTTGAGTCATCAAAGTTCAAACACTTCACCTCATATAAATGACTCATATAAAGAATTCATGATGTATTATCTAGTCTATGAATCTTGTTATTTTGTGAAGATAAAAGGTTGAAATGTAAATTTATCGTTTATTCTTTTGAGTTGTATTATACTCAAAATAATATATATAGAATCAGTAAAAAATACTGAGGGGTCCACATGGTGTTAAATTTTTTTTTTCTGATGAGTATTTAGCTTAGACAAGATGCTCGAGCCCATTAAAAGTAAAGAATAGATTCAAGCGCGTTGCTTGGATCCATTAATGTTAGGTTCGGGGTACACAACCGAGCCTAAAAGAGTGTTGAGGTATGCCTACCACTTGGCGTGCTAGGCATATGCCCACCATTGGGTGTACGCCTAGATTGGCGTACGCCCATCCTAGCATGGACTCTAGCTTTATACCCGAACTCATTTTTCTTTCCTCTAGATATATATTGGGCTCGAGTCTAGTAGCCTGGGCCTAATGAGTGTTTTTTAGGTTTATTTTAAAGGATTTTTTGGGTTTATCTAGAGATTTTTTGATCTATTTTATTTGTATCCAATAACCACTAATCCTGCGAGGTTATAAAGGAACACCAGATGTTTATTTCACCCTGAAACCATAGAATTAAAATCATGTTGCATAATTAGATGCAAAAAAGTTATCAACCAATTGTTCCTGCTAGGCTAGGAAAACTAGACACCCAAAAGTATCTTTTCTAGCTATTTGACCCATAACAAATATATATATATTTTAAAAAAATGCTTTTGCAGCTTTTTGCCTGTTTTTATACATAAAAAATCTTAAATAAAATTTAAAAAGTTTATATATCCATATAATTAAATAAATTAAGAATTATTTATGCAACGAAAAATAATTTATCAAGCTCGCTATCTACTCAGTTAAAATTAATAAGCCAAATATATAATTTGGGTTATGGATTCAATTATGTCCAACAATTTTCTTGATCACTGTTGTATTATTAGAGACAAGTTGCTTGCTCTTTCTCCTCCAAACTTCAGCTTTTTAGTTTGTTTAGAAGGAAGAATTTATATGTTAAGCATAATTATTTAAATGATCACACACAATATTTTCAATAAGATAAAGAGGCAAGCCAATAATTCAGAACAACCAAATGACAAATCATCACACACATCTAGCCAAGGAAATTACACAATGCAGACACTCCGAGCCTTTGTAAGTGACAAACTGTCGTAGAAGATCTTGGCCGACAGGACCCTCACATTAATAAACCTTAAGAAATTAGACAAACATAGAATTTAATAATAAACAAATGAAAAGCCAATTACATCACCAGCGGGAACTACGAGCAAAGCACACAGAGAACGAATAATAATCTCCAGCGAACACTCTTCATCTTTATTTGAACAAACCAGATTGTCAGCAACAACACGGAACAAATTGAATTATAACCCCAACGACAGCTGAAGAAAATTAGACAAACATAGAATTTAATAATGATGTATTAAGTTCAAAGAAATTTAAATTGCTGAATGAATTAATCAACTTTGCATTTTATCATGACATACCTTGTCTTCTTCTCTTGCTTACGGAGTTCCACTTGAACCTGCCTCTCCAAAACACAAGAGGTTTTGTCAGTCTTTTTTTTTTTCAAAGCTAATATTGTTTTCAGGGAAAATAATTTAAACAAAAAAAGGAATTGAAGAATGGATAAAAATGTAAAACTAAATATGATAGATTTAAATATGGTTTGCTGCTGCTACCTGCATGAGATGTCTCTTCACCATAGTCATCATCGTCAACCTTGATTTTAGGTATATGTTTGATCTTGGGTCAATCTTCTCCTGTTCCCCTTCAGCATCTTTTGCTTAAACTTGGACAACGAGTGATCTCAAGATTTTGAAGTTTATTTAAACCGTCGATGCAATCTGGCATTTCTCTAATGTTTGGAAAGGGAAAGAGGTTGAATTTTTTTTTTCTTTTTCTATTGTCATCAAATCAAGCTTTTCACAGTCAATAATAAATAATTCTTCTAGAGTAGTTAGGCATTTTATGCTTAGTGGCAGAGAAATCAAGCTATTACATCTAATAATAACCAATGTTCGAAGACTTTTAAGACCTTGCATATCTTCGCACAAATTTTCTAGCTTTCCACTCCGAAAAATGAGTAAAGTTTGAAGACACTCCAAACACCCAATCCCTCCTTCTGGCAACCGCTTCTGCTGAGTCACTAGAAATAAAAACTAAGGCTGATCATGTACCGCACATCTTTGGGCAGCTCTTCTAATCCTTCACTTGTAACCAGAGCTTGCAAGTTTTGCAATTTGAAAATAGATTTTGGGAGTCTTTTTATTTTTACGTTGTTCCCAAGATAAAGATATCTCAAATGTTTCAAGGCGCCAATCCTCTCCGGAAAAACCTCAAATTCAGAATCATCCAATAATTCCACAGACCGCAAATGCTTAAATTCTAACAAACATTTCTCAAAGTCTGTTTTGCATGTAGGCCCCACTATACTATCTGCAAAGACTATTGACCGCACTTGATGGAAGTTGTTTGGGAACTTGGGGAGAGTGAGTCGGCAGTCTTTTGGAAAAACGGAACCATAAAGAAAGCATCTTTTCAAGTGAGTCGGCAGTCTTTGGTAGCTTATTTTCAAGGTAGGTAAAATACCATCTCCCTCTTCTTCCCACTTCTCACTGTCTCTCACCGATTTCCACTCTTTTTCATCAGTCTTACCATACAGTTGAGTCCCCAAGTTAATCACTGCCAGAGGAACTTGCTTGCATTTCTCCACTATTTCTTTCCCAACTCCAACCAAATTTGGATGCATTTGCCCTTCCTTGAATGCACACTTGTAAAACAACGACAGACAGTCCTCCTGACCAAGAAGACTTAGGCTGTATGCAGTTACAGTACCCATAATCTCAGCAACACGTTGACTACGGGTAGTTACTATCATCTTACTTCCATCAGCACATTTCGATAACAAAGGCTTCAACAACAACCATTTTTTAGCATCTTCATTCCATACATCATCCAAAAGAAGCAAGTATTTCCTACCATTCAGAATTGCTTCAAGTTTTTCTTCAAGTTCACCCCCATCCAAATCGGCACATCTTTCCCCAGTTGCAGATTTAATAATTTTTTGTATCACTTGTTTCAAGGAAAAATCATCTGAAACACATGCCTCCATCTTCAGATCAAAATGACTTATTACATTTTCAGCATCACACACCGATTTGGCAAGAGATGTCTTCCCCAAGCCTCCCATTCCTACTATCGGAAGGACAAGGGGATGTGCATCACCAACCTTAAAAGGTTCTGCTAAAAGGTTGATGATGCGTTCTGTGTCTTTATCTCTTCCGATAAGACCGGAAAAGCTCTCAAAGGATCGGTTCATCTGTGTTTCCTCATGCAAGACATGACTACAATCAATAGCCTGCTCGCTGAGGTTGAACTCAGACTTAAGAGCTGAAATCTCTGCTAGTCTTTCTATGATCTTCTTTATCTTATGACCCATTTTTGAACGGAATGTAATCTTATTAGAGCTTGAAAAGAATCGCCGTACCTTTCTGCTGGTGCTCCCTGTTGTTTTCACCACCTCTCTTCGCAAAGTTTCGCACTCGATTTCGTCCAGCACGTCCTCTGCATCATACAAGACTTCTGTGAGATCGTTGAGCCAAAACCGAATCCTCTCATTCTTTGATTGTTTCTGCTCAGCATCGGACAGCACCGCGTTGATGGCTTTCAATCTCTTTTCAAGACGAGCAATGTCAGCTTCAAGTCCCCATGCCAAACAAAATTCTTGACCAGCAAAAGAGCCTAACTTCCCTAGAAGGGATTTTGCAATATCGGCTGCAAAAGCTTCTGCCATTTTCTTTTTGAGTGAGGGGAGAAGTGTTTGACAGGAAAAAATGATTGAGATAAGAGTGGAGTTCCGTTTTCTTTTCTGAGTGGAGAGGAGAAGTCGTTGAGTCTTCTTAATTAAAATGTACAATGGCTCCATGGATCGCTTGTTTAATTGGTTGTTCTCCTGTTCTCTTTCTTTTCTTTTCTTCATTGTATTAGCGATCCTTAATTGTTTTTTGAGTAGTTGACCAAGAAGCTATAATCCCACCCTACTTACGTGTTATCTACTTAATCTTAATTTATGTACCAAGTTGAGGAGGGAAAATAATATATAATAAATTGAATACATTATTAACTTATTTGATACATTATATTTGATATCAATTGAAATTGTGGCTCGGAAAACAGGGATATATGTTAATATCATGGTGAATTTTTTAATATGCAAATGATCCTTGAGTTTCGCAATTGTGTTGTAGCTTCTCCCATGGAATAGGGATCTTTCCTTTTTCATTTTCTCCCTTTTCCTGTAGTGATTTCCTGTAGTGATTTCTCCCTTTTCCTGTAGGGAACGTTGTCTGGAAAGGCATTGTATGTTGTAGCTTCTCCCATGGAATAGGCATGGTTAACCCTGCTACCTAGCAAATTCGCACGCTGGCAGCAATTATCAATCTGTATCTTTCATATTCTTATGATGTTTGCGTAATTTGTCATTGTTAAAAAATAATATTTTTTTTGGTTGCACGATGGAAATGAGAATTCTACTTTAATGTTGCTGTGTGACTTGATCAACTTTATTTTATGCAACTCTCTTTAACATTTTGTGCGAAAATATTTCAATTCATTAAGTTGGCAAATTAAATATGTTCAAACGGTTAGGGAGTGCAATTCAACTGGTTTTTTTTTTTAAAAATTTTTGAATAGTTTTTTAAAAAAATTCAAAACAATATTTTTAGTATTTTATAAATATTTTAATGGCAAATATAAAGAAAAAACAGTATTTAAAAATATTATTTTAATATACTTTTTAAAACACTGCCTTATTTTATGATATGTGTTTGAATTATTGTCTTTGGCATGTACCCTTATCTTTGACCATTGAAATGTATTTTAATTTTAAAAGTTCTTTTTTGGTGGAATTTATGTGCTTTTACTAAATGCACCCATTTCATTAAAGGAGCTTAGCCGGTGCACTTCTTTGACTTGGACCCACATCTTTGACCATTGTTTGCTTCTTCTATCTTCTTTTACTCTAAAAATCAAGTTGGCTCACAGGGAAGCATGGATAAACTAATTAACCTGAATTAACCTATTAAATTCAGATAATTTTATAAATAATTAATTTCTTATTATGAGTGCATTTCAGCTGCGGAGCATCTTTGACCATTGCTTGCCTCTTTTTTTTTTTTTTACTCTAAAATGGTTTGTGGATGGGTAAAATGGGTTCGTAGAATTTGGGTACCCCTAACTTTTGCAAAGACCAAAGAGAGCAAACAGCTGTTTTTTCGTCTTGTAGTGAGTTAATTATTGCCTACAAATAAATTTTTAAATATGTATTTGAGATTGAAATAGTTGTTTAAAAATATATTAAAATAATTTTTTTATTTTTTAAAAATTATTTTTAACAGTACAATTCAAAAACATAAAAAATTTCATTTTAAGATAAAAAAATTCAAACACACCCTTATTATAAGTGCATTGAGAGCATGTTTGGGTGCTTTTAAAAAAAAAACATATTAAAATAATATTTTTTTTATTTTTTTTAAAATTATTTTTGATATCAACGTATTAAAATGATCTAAAAATACCAAAAAATATTAATTTAAAATAAAAAATAAAAAAATTTAAATTTTTTTTAAAATATTTTTAAAATATAAAAACAAATACAACTATGAAGCATAGTAAATTCTGAGTATTGATACGAAGAGGAAAAACGCCACACCCTTTACTTTATTCCGTAATGTAATTTTAACTTTGTATACAGAAATTTACAGTTAAAACACGAATATGTTAATCCCATGACTGCCCACAGTTTTCACATTCCCAGTAATTCTCCCGTCGACGGGTCCATTGCGTAATCTCGAAATCTTAAATTCTAAATTCTAAATTTATGAATATATATTAAAGTCTTTTAGACAAGTAAATATGAAACACATGCCATCTTTAAGCATGTTGTGTGAAATGTACTTCATGAATTGCTTGTTTAAAAGGCTGTTTTCTTTTTTATAATGTTAGCGATTTAATCATTATTTGTTTGTGTAATTGGCCAAATAAGGCAGATACTGCTTTGAAGTTCTATATATATAGGAATTGAGGATCGGTCTTAGCTCGCTTGCTACCATGACAGTCTAATTCTTATGAGCACGGCTCTATATGGTCCTTCCATTCTGAATCATTTATAGCATTAATTTTACTACTCTTTTCAAGCTGCTGCAGAGGGAAAATATTGTTTAATAAATTAAGTACATTCTAATTTTTTTTTTTTGATTATTTATACCACGTAACATAACCATATAAAAAAAAGGAAACGGTGAGAGTTTTTCAAGGTTTTGCTGGGATATTGGATTCATGGACTCTTAAGAGTTTTAATAGGCTATGGGTCTAGTAGTTTTTGGGACGCGGGCCAAACTAGTCCTAAAATATTTTCTTTTGAACATGGCCAGGGAGAAAAAAAGAAAGTTAAAAAAATAAAAATATATCCTTTACTTCGCGGTGATTGAAGGAACGAATGTATGATGGTCATCAAATCTTTTACTTTGGAAAAAAATTCTTCTTAAGAATCTATCCTTTACTTAGAACTTCCTAAGCAGTAAGCACAATAGCATAAACAACCCTTGTAGAAAACCAAGTGATATCTCTCTCAGAATCTGAGATGCATCAGAGATCAAAGATGATCATGACCTATCCTATCTTACGTATTTTCTCAAGAGTTTTCAGTGATGATGCTAATTAATTTTATAAAAATTAGATTTAAAAATATGAACAATACACAATTAATAATAATGGGTACAAAAATGCAAGAATATTAATCAATCACCGATAAATCTGGAACCCAAGATGCTTAAGAATAAAACTAATATGTTGGATAATTTATTGATCTCTTAGTTCAAGTAATCTCATTCGTTCTTCCTAGTCAAGATATTTGATAACTTAATATGGAAAGCCTAGGGGTTGATAATTGTGGTGACCGATATTTATGATAATAGCATGTAGTGTCTAGTAAGCCAAGTAACCTGTAACTAGTACCTACAAAAGATCTCTTTTGATGGACATATGGACTCTCCGATGGTAAAGTCAGTAAATTTATAGAAAGAAAGTGCAATAACATTTTAGAGAGATAGACTCTGACAATATGTATGTTAAATGAAAAGATTGTGAACATTTGGCTTGAAGGATTCATGGTGTATTGATAGCCCATGAATCTTGTTTTTTTGTGGAGAGAAGGGTTGAAGTGTAACTTCACCCTTTTGATATTTTGAGTTGCATTATACTCGAAGTAATATGTATATGATCAGTGAAAAAGAAAAATTCTTTGATAAGTGTTGTGCTTAGACAAGATGCTCGAGCTCATTAAAAATGAATAATTAGTCTAGACGTGTTGCTTGGATCCATGAATGTTGAGCTCGGGGCGCGTGACCGAGCCTAAGGGAGTGCTGGGGTGCATGCACAATACCCTTGTTGGGCAGCACACTCAGCCAGGTGGTGGGCGCACACCCAATACTAGGGATGAGCAAAAAAACCGATTAAACCGAAATAACTGAAAAAAATATAATCGAAAAAACCGAACCGTGAAAAAAAAACCAATCAAACTGATTAGAAAAATTAAAAAACAATTTGGTTCGGCTTCAGTTTTAAAAGGATGAAACCGAATAAACCGAACCGAACCGGTTAACATAGAAATAAAAAAACTGATGGTAGTGTGGTACTATAAATAACTTTCCATTCCAGACACATCTATTTTTTAATTTCTTCTTCTAACCCTAGTGGGGGGGGGGGGGGGCGGGGGGGGGGGCGGGGGGGGGGGGGGGGGGGGGGGGGGGGGGGGGGGGGGGGGGGGGGGGGGGGGGGGGGGGGGGGGGGGGGGGGGGGGG
>Ga0307515_10017535_pt1 | contig 13033 bp, 12 predicted proteins | sample 17_EM_MG_FD_194513 | JGI IMG/M metagenome (GOLD analysis project Ga0307515, IMG submission 194513) | Populus trichocarpa ectomycorrhiza microbial communities from riparian zone in the Pacific Northwest, United States - 17_EM | ecosystem: Host-associated > Plants > Roots > Unclassified | place...
GGGCTAAGGAAATTAAGGTTGAACCAACAGGTTGGTCTGATTATGTTTTTGAGGATGATTATAAAATAGCTTCCCTGGCTGAAATTGAAAAATACATTAAGGTTAATAAACATTTGCCAGAAATGCCAACCGCTAAAGAAGTAGCTGCTAATGGAGTTGATCTTGGAGAGATGAACAAGTTGCTGTTGAAAAAGGTAGAAGAATTGACGTTGCATTTGATTGAAAAGGAAAAGCAACTGAATGCCGAGATCAAGAGGAATGCCAGCCAGGAGGAAAGGATAAAATCAATTGAAAAATTATTACAAGCCAAAAAGAAATAATCATGAAGCTTTTTAAGCTATTGTTTGCGATGTTGTTTATAGCGAGTAACCTATTGGCCCAGACCAATGTGTTCCCGGCTAATGGAAATACTGGTATTGGTACATTATCTCCTCAGGTACCACTTGAGATTTGGGCAAGTGGAGTTACCAGTAAGCCTGATGGAGTGGTAGCTCCAACACTAACCGCACTTAGGTTTGCAAGGTTTGGTACACCCTATTATTCCTATAATGAAGCAGCAGACTTTAGGATTGGCCATGGGGGTCCCAGTGGATCGGGCTCGAAGCTAGACCTATTTCTGAATGGGGTAGCTAATACGACCAGCATTCCAGATCAGCATGTGATGACCTGGCTATACAACGGTAATGTGGGAGTGGGAACGCCCACCCCGATATCAAAACTACACATACTAGTTAATGGTGCTGACATAAACATGGGCGATATTAACCTTAGTGCAAATGCCTTGATTATTGAGGCTCATACAGGCGGCCGCTCAACCACGAGTGGTGCACAAATCGAATTTGCTATTCCCGCTAATGGTGATGGGTCAAATATATGGTCACAAGGAAGGATCGTAACGGTTGCAGGATCTACCACTGTTGGTGATGCAAGTGGTAAAATGATATTAGGCACCAGGAGGTATTTTAACAAACTTGGGATGGGCTTACAATGGTTTTATGGGGATGACTTAGTTATTGATGCCATTGGTAACATTGGTGTGGGGACGTTGATACCAAATGAGAAATTAGCTGTCAATGGTAAAATCCGTGCCAAGGAAATTAAGGTTGAACCGAATCCAGCCACCTGGCCAGATTATGTCTTTGAAAAGAACTATAAGGTTGGAACATTGGAGGAATTAGAGCTTTTTATCAAAGCCAATAAACACCTTCCAGAAATGCCTACGGCTAAAGAAGTAGCCGCAAATGGAGTAGAGTTAGGAGAGATGAATAAGTTGCTGTTGAAAAAGGTAGAAGAATTGACGTTGCATTTGATTGAAAAGGATAAACAGTTGCAAGATTCAAATAAACGATTAACCTATCTTGAAGAAGAAAGTAAAACAATGAAAGAACTTTTAAAGATTATTCAATTAAAATTATCAAAACCATAAATAGATGAAAAGTTCATTTACTTTAGTACTCCTTTTTTGCACTTATTTAACTTCACTTGCACAAACTACATTAGATCGCAACGATGCTGGTTTAAGAGGAGATGCAGGTGCTACTTCAGGTTTTTTTCAAGCGGTATCGCCAGTTAACTTCCCTGCACCCGCAAAACGAATAATAGTGCTTCACAGACTTGGTCGAGGGTGCTTTTGGAAGTTAATGGTAAGGTAGGAATTGGAACTCTAACGCCTGCTTATGATTTAGATGTTACAAAGTATTTGAGGGTAGGTGCTCAAGGAGGTAGCGATGTGGCACTATTGGGAGGGGGTTCAGGTATAGGTGCCCAAATGAAGCTTTTTTATAGTAATGGAGCAGAAAATGTAAGGCTAACGGGAAATAATGATAGCTGGTTAAATGCAACTATTGGAAATGTGGGTATAGGTACTACTGCTCCAAGTGAAAAGTTAACCATTTACGGAATTGTAAATACAAGTCCAGGCATTTTATCACTAGAAAGCCATAGAAATGATGTTACTTATGCTGAAGTAGGTGCTTTGAAAGGTAAAAATGGAACTGTTGAAGTGGCAAGGATTGGGATGTTAAGAGGTGGTGAAACTTTTTCTGGAGTAATGAATTTTTTTGTAAAAGAAAGTAATAATAGTCCATTATATGAGGCTATGCGAATCGCTGAAAATGGGAATGTGGGCATTGGCACTGCAACGCCGAATGAGAAGCTAGCAGTTAACGGAAAAATTCGTGCGAAGGAAATTAAGGTCGAACCGAATCCAGCCACCTGGCCAGATTATGTTTTTGGAACTGATTACAACATTGCATCGTTAGCAGAGCTAGAAAAATACATTAAGGAAAACAAGCACCTTCCAGAAATACCATCAGCTAAGGAAGTAGCCGCAAATGGAGTAGAGTTAGGAGAGATGAATAAGTTGCTGTTGAAGAAGGTAGAAGAATTGACACTATATCTCATTAAAAATAATGAAATAGTAACTAGTCAAAGTATACAGCTAAAAACTCAAGAAGAAAGAATAAACAAACTAGAAAAAGCTTTAAAATCAAATAAGAAGAAATAATGATGAAAAAACTATATGTATTAATGCTTCTTATGGCTGGGCTTTGTCAAAATAGCTTAGCCCAAAACTTATTGGATATGCAAAATTGGAAAATTGGAACTGGTGAAGCAGGTGCATTTGCTTTAAATGGAACAGCTGCAGAAAACCAACGCATTTGGGGAATTGGACCTTATGGAGAAAGAGCTGTTTTGTGGAGAGCTAAACCAGATGGTGATAGTATGGCAGATGGTGGTTTTAATCATGATTATTTTGCCATTGATCATACAAGTACCTATAGGTTCATGATATGGTTAAAGAAAACCAACTCCAGCAATGGTGTAAGTTATCTGGGTACCAACAATGTAAATAACCTAGATGGTACGGCAAATGTAAATCCTTATTTTTGGAATGGTGATTTGCCCGAATTAAATAAATGGTATTTAATAGTGGGTTATGTTCATGGTAGCGGAGATAATTCTACTACTAGTTATGGTGGCATATATGATAGTGTTTCAGGGAAAAAAGTGGCTACCATTGCTGATTATAAGTTTGATGTGAGCACCACTCATGCTAACATAAGATCATACCTTTATTATGACCCCGATTTAAATGACGAACAATATTTTTATGCGCCTAAGGTAGAGAAGGTGAATGGAAATGAACAACCTATTTCGAGTATATTAAATAATGAACCGATTCAAACGATGACACGGAACAATGCTGGTTTAAGAGGAGATGCGGGTGCAATATCTGGTTTTTTTGAAACTAGTTCTCCTGTTAATTATCCTAGTTCCGCAACTTCTTGGTGGCACTTACTAGATGTTCGACATTCTAATACCATTAATAACTATGCCATGCAGTTTTCGGGTAGTTTCTTTGACCAAGATCTGTATTTTCGTAAAACAAATGACAATGCTACTCAGGCTTGGTCTAAGGTGCTTTTAGAAATTGACGGTAAAGTTGGCATTGGCACTGCCACACCAAATGAGAAGCTAGCAGTTAACGGAAAGATAAGAGCTAAGGAAATAAAGGTTGAACCCAACCCAGCCACTTGGCCAGACTATGTGTTTGAAGCCGGTTATCAAGTTGGAACGTTGGAAGAATTGGAACGTTATATAAAGACCAATAAGCACCTGCCTGAGATGCCAACGGCAAAAGAGGTAGCGATTAATGGCGTGGAATTAGGAGAGATGAACAGGTTGTTGCTCAAGAAAGTAGAAGAGTTAACACTCTTGCTAATTGATCAAGGTAAAAAGAATGAAAAACAGGATGAGACTATAAACAAACTAGAAAAAGAATTAAATGAGATTAAAAAGATCAGATAAGATTACCTTACTACATATAGTTAACATCTCTCTTGTATCAAGTTAACTAAGTAATGAGTCAGACTTATGGGGGATTTTAACACGCTTATTATTAGTTGATGGTTTATATTCACTACAAATCGACTCCCTGCAATCCCCGGAAAAGAGGCAAGGCAGGTAGAATTGTTAATGCTTACAATGCTTTAAAATTGGCAGCAACTTATAAGTAAAAAAGAGTTGTAAATTGAAGAATGCCTCGATGAATAATCGGGGCTTTTTTTGGTTAAGAATAGATTTTGGTTAAATATTTGTATTTTGATTTTAATTAGAATAAGAATGAAAAAACATGAAATATTATTTCAGTTTGCAAATTGATGTTGAAGAGGAAAAATGCTTGCAAGTAAATCAAATACTTGGAACGTCTAACAATATGCCCAACCTAAATTGGAGTTTGGAAATATTAATTGACGAGAATAATACACCATTTGATTGATTACTTCACTGGAATTTTAAAAAACAATTATGATAAGCTAGTCAATATTGGAGTAAAGAAAGAAAATATATCTATATGAATATGATGACCAGTGTAATATGGAATTTTCGCCAGAGCAATTATTGAAAATTGGAAAAGAGGGGATTTGTTTATGCATTTCTTGTTGGGAAAAATAATTAGAACTATCTTAAATAGTGTCAAACCTTATCATTTCACCGTCGGTTCTCCGTCAATCCATCGTCGGTTGACCGTCGAAAAGCCGATATCGACGGTCAACCGACGGTATACCGAGCCTATACCGACGGTCAACAGCTATTAAATTCGATAAATTCATTTCTCTCATTTTGCTAGCAATCTATATGCTGCTAAATGCCTATTTTATTTGGCAAGCGACAAGCATTCAATAAGCAACCTTCATCAAAAAGCAATAAATTACTATGCATGCAGAATAAATTTAAAATCGGTTGTTGCAGAAAAGATAATTTATTAGATTTGATAAACAGCAATTAACCAAAACGATAAAGCTGTTAACTATCTAACCAAATTTTAATTTGCTATTCCATGTCTGCAGCAATAACAAGAGTATTCGACCTTTTAAAGTATAACCTCGAAAATTTTCCTAAGCAAGAATTTATAAGTGGAAAAATAAAGGGGGCATGGAAAAAATATAGCACACAAGATTTTTGTGATACCACAGATAATTTAAGCCGTGGTTTAACAACTTTAGGCATCGGAAAAGGTTCTCGTGTGGCAGTCATGTCGGCAAACAGACCCGAATGGAATATCTGCGATTTCGGAATTATGCAATTAGGTGCTTATCAAATTCCATTGTACCCTACTTTGGCAGAGCACGACGTTAAATTCATCATAGAGAATGCAGAAATTACTATCGTTTTTGTTAGCGACCAGGCAATATATGATAAGGTTAAATTGGTTGCCGCCCAACTTAAAAATCCAATAAAAATCTATTCATTTAACAAGGTTGAAGGTGCAGATTGCTGGGAAGATTTAATCGAAATCGGAAAATCAACCGATATTGATTTAGAAAAATATAGAAATGCTGTTACAGCAGAAGATATATTAACCATTATTTATACTTCTGGAACAACAGGAACACCTAAAGGCGTAATGTTAACGCATGACAACTTAGTTCAGAATTTCATCAAATCATCAGTTTTACTGCCACATGGAATAGAAAAAGCATTGAGCTTTTTACCACTTTCTCATATTTTTGAGCGATTAGTTTCTTATTTATATGCTTACGGAGGAGTCTCAATTTATTACGCTGAAAGTATAGATACCATTGTTGCAGATATACAAGAAGTAAAACCTAATGCATTTTCGACCGTTCCGAGATTATTGGAAAAGGTGTATGATAAGATCATGGAAAAGGGCAAAGACCTAAAAGGCATTAAAAGAGGAATTTTCTTTTGGTCTTTAGCTTTAGCTGAAAAATTTGACCATAACAATGGATGGTGGTATAATTTCAAACTAGCAATTGCCCGTAAACTGGTGTTTAAAAAATGGCAAGCCGCTTTAGGAGGTGGTATTGTGGTTATTGTTTCTGGAGGAGCAGCGCTAAACCCGAGGTTAAATAGAATCTTCTGGGCAGCAGGGATGCCAATTTTTGAAGGTTATGGTCTAACTGAAACTTCACCAGTTATTACTGTAAATCATTTCGGAGAAACCATGTTTGGCACGGTAGGTACAGCAATAGAGGGAGTAGAGATAAAAATTGCTGAAGATGGAGAAATTTTAGCTCGTGGCCATAACATCATGAAAGGTTATTACATGAGAGATGATTTAACTGCCGAAACAATAGACAAAGATGGTTGGTTCCATACAGGAGATATTGGTCAAATATTAAATGGTAAATACCTTAAAATAACGGATCGTAAAAAAGAGATTTTCAAAACAGCTGGTGGAAAATATGTCGCTCCACAGATGTTGGAGAACAGGTATAAAGAATCTCCTTTAATAGAGCAAATAATGGTGTTGGGCGAAAATATGAAATTCCCAGCCGCATTAATTGTTCCTACTTTCCCTGCGCTAAAAGCTTGGTGTGCTCATAAAGGAATTCCTTATACTACCAATGAAGAAATGATTAAAAATGAACAGGTTTTAGCTAAATATGACAGCATAATTTCCGACCTTGGAAAAGAATTTGGCAAATGGGAGCAGGTTAAGCGTTTTGCACTGTTGGCCAAGGAGTTTAGCATAGATGGCGGAGAGTTAACACCGAAACTAAGCTTTAAACGTAAAGTTATATTAGAGAAAAATAAAACCATAATTGATAAAATTTATAAGGATGCAGAAAACTACAAGCCCGAATCTTGACATTATAAAAATATGTAGTTACTTATTGGTCATTAGCTTGCTTTTTAGTTGCGCTGGTGGTCATTTGGGTAAGAATAATAGCGGCGAGTATTACAACGGAATGGTTGTTTCTGCTAATGAAATAGCTTCTCAGGTTGGTGTAGACATTCTTAAAAAAGGTGGTAATGCTGTTGATGCAGCTGTTGCAGTTCAATTTGCCTTAGCAGTAGTTTATCCAAATGCAGGTAATATTGGTGGTGGTGGTTTCATGGTTTATCGTTCTGCCAAAGGCGAAATCAATTCATTAGATTTTAGGGAAAAAGCTGCGGCAAGTGCGGGAAGAGATATGTATTTGGATGCAGTAGGTAATCCGATAGTAGATAAAAGTTTATTCGGACAATTAGCAGCTGGCGTTCCAGGTTCGGTAGCTGGGATGGTAGAAGCGCACCAAAAATATGGCCGTTTAAAATGGGAAGATTTAGTAGCTCCTGCAGTTCGTTTAGCCGAAGAAGGGTTTAAATTGTCTGCAAGACAGGCTAGGGGACTTAATGGGCTAAAAGCTAGATTCAAAAAATTAAATCCCTTAGGTACGGCATTGTTAAAAGATACACCTTGGGCAGAAGGTGATGTTTTGGTGCAAAGCGAATTGGCAAATACACTAAAGTTAATTGCTACGCAGGGTAGAAATGGTTTTTATGAAGGTGCTGTTGCAGATTCTATCGTTGCCGAAATGCAACGTGGTGGTGGTATAATTAGCAAACAAGATTTGGCAAATTATAAAGCTGTATGGCGTAAACCAATAACTGGAAATTACAGAGGTTATGAGGTTGTTACAATGCCTCCTCCGTCAAGTGGCGGAATTGCTTTAGTCCAATTACTAAAATCTGTTGAACCTTATCCTCTATCAAAATGGGGCTTTAATACAGACTCAACTGTTCAGGTGATGGTTGAAGCAGAAAGAAGGGTTTACGCAGATAGGGCAGCTCACTTAGGTGATCCAGATTTTTATCCTGTACCACAGAAAAAACTGATTGAAGATGCTTATATCAAACAAAGAATGAGCACTTTCAATTGGAACAAAGCAAGCACCAGTGCAGAAATTAGTGCAGGTGAAATTCCCCCTGCAGAACATCCAGAAACAACGCATTTTTCTATTGTGGATAAAGCTGGTAATGCTGTTTCAATTACCACAACTTTAAATGGTTCTTACGGAGCAGGTGTGGTGGTAAAAGGGGCAGGTTTCCTTTTAAATAACGAAATGGATGATTTCTCCGTAAAACCTGGTGCACCAAATATGTATGGTTTGGTTGGTGGAGAAGCCAATTCAATTGCACCAAATAAAAGAATGTTAAGCTCTATGACTCCTGCAATATTAGCTAAGGATGGTCAATTATACATGGTTGTTGGTACGCCAGGTGGTTCAACAATCATAACTTCTGTTTTTCAAACTATTGTTAATGTTATTGATTTTAACCAATCAATGCAAGCTGCAGTTAACTCCAATAAATTTCATCACCAATGGTTGCCAGACCAAGTTGATGTTGAAGAAAAAGCACTAGACAGTTTAACAACAATAAGACTTAAAGCCAAAGGGTATAAAATTGTTCCTCGTGGGCCAATTGGCAGGGTTGATGCTATTCTAAAAACCAAATGGGGCTATTACCAAGGTGGTGCTGACCCAAGAGGAGATGATAAAGCAGTGGGATGGTAGGCTGGAAATAGGGAATAGATTTTGGTTTTGTCGTCATTGTAAACTGAAGCATTGTGAACTGAAGCATTGGGTTCAGCGTTGGCGTGAAGCAATCTTTTATGAGTGGAAAACCTTTCTTTAAATAATTTATATGGAAAGAGGTGGAACTGTCTATATCCTTACTAATTTTACTCATACAACCTTGTTTATAGTAACTTCTGATTTGTTATTTAGGATGATTGAGCATAGAGAGAAATTTTATGGAGATTCATTTTCAGCAAGGTTCAACCTTAATAAATGGGTTTATTATAACTCTTTTTTAACGATTGAAGAAGCTATTGCTGAAAAGAATAAAAGGTGGGAGTAGAATTAAGAAAATTAAATTAATACAGAGTATAAATCCTGAATGGAGGGATTTATGGGAAGAAGTAAAAGAATGGTAAATATAAATTAAATGCTCCTGCATGAAAGATTGCTTCGTCGTTCCTCCTCGCAAAGACGAACCTCTCATGATTCGTCATTGCGAACTGAAGCAAGGGGTTAGCGTTGGTGTGAAGCAATCTTTTATGAAAGGACATCTTGCAGGAACGATTTTTCCTATTGTTTGATACCGAAACTTTTCCTTATAGGAAGTAACCTTTATTTTGCATTGACATAAGTGGTTTTTTGACTAATTTCATCAAAAAATATAATCATCGGCAATGCGTAAACTTATCCTGTCATTTTTCATCGTAACACAATTAACTCAGCTTTCTTGCGCTCAAAATAGCAATATTGGCTCTAGTGGTGATGCAAGCATTGTAAGTGCTTTAATCAATCAGTATCAGTCTGATGAAAATATGTTAGCCCGTAAGTATAGTCTAAAACGTTCTGAAGAGTATTTTCTAAGAATGGATAAATTCTACACAACCTGGTTGACCAAGTTAAAAGCCCTTCCGTTTGATAAGCTAAACGTAAACGAGAGAGTTGATTATACACTTTTAAAACGAGATATTAATGTAGATGCAAGAGCATTGCAACAAGCCAGTGAAGAGTTTAAAAATACAAAATTCACCATCCCTTTTGCTAAAGCAATTATAGATTTTGAGCAAAAAAGAAGAGTTGGTAAACAACAAGATGGAAAGACAACGGCAGAAATTTTCGAAAAACTTAAGCAAGAAATTAATCAGGTTACCAAAGATGTTAATGATAAAAAGATAGTGCTTACACCATTACAAGCTAGTTGGGCACAAGCTACAGTAAATCAGTATTTAGAAGTTTTTACTGAGGCTTATAAGTTTTATGATGGTTACGACCCACAATTTACCAAGGCAACAAAAAGTGTTTATCCGGATGTTTTGAACGCATTAAGAAATTATGGGGCCGAACTTTCAAAAACTGCAAAACTATCAATGGCTAAAGATGATGGTAGTGGGATTTTAGGAAATCCTATAGAAAGAGCAGCTTTTTTAGACCTATTGAAGGATGAAATGATAGCTTATACACCAGAGCAAATTGAAGCAATTGCGATGAGAGAATTTGCTTGGTGCGATGCAGAAATGATTAAAGCATCCACAGCAATGGGTTTTGGTAAAGATTGGAAAAAAGCCTTGGAAAAAGTTAAAACAGATTATCCAGAATTAGGTAAACAGCCAGAATTGGTTTATGAACTGGCAAATGAAGCCATTAATTTTGTAGAACAGAACAAGTTAATCACAGTTCCTGAACTAGCAAAAGAAGGCTGGAGAATGAGAATGTTAACGCCAAAAGAGCAACAATTTGCACCATTCTTTTTAGGTGGAGAATCTGTTCTAATCGCATATCCAACAGAAGATATGACCGAAGATGCAAAGATGATGACCTTACGAGGGAACAATCGTCACTTTTCAAGAGCTGTAGTATTTCACGAATTAATACCTGGTCATAACTTGCAATATTTCATGCAAAGTAGATATAAACCTTATCGTCGCAGCTTTGGCACCCCATTCTGGACAGAGGGCTGGTCGCTATATTGGGAAATGTTGTTGTGGGATAAAAACTTTGCAAAAACACCTGAAGATAAAATAGGGATGTTATTTTGGAGAATGCACCGTTGTGCGAGAATTATCTTTTCAATGAATTATCATTTAGGGAAATGGACCCCAAAACAATGTATAGATTTTTTAGTAGAACGTGTTGGTTTTGAGAGAGCAAATGCCGAAGCAGAGGTTCGCCGTTCTTTCACGGGTGGTTATGGTCCACTTTACCAAATTGGTTACATGCTAGGTGGCTTGCAATTTAGGGCTTTACATAAAGAATTAGTTACGAGCGGTAAAATGAGCAACATCCAATTTCATGACAGAATTCTAAAAGAAAACAATATGCCAGTAGAAATGGTAAGGGTGCTACTAACTAATCAGCTATTGCCAGAAAACTTTACCACAAAGTGGAAATTTGCGGGAGAAAATCCTTAATTTAAAACAAAAGAGGCATTTGGTTGTTTGGGGGTGCCCCAACACTTTTTGAATTAATTTGTATAGCAAACCACACAATATTTAACATATTTTAACAGTCCTTCAATTCGTTAAAAGAAGTGTTAACGTGCTGTAATTTAGTTCAATATACCCAAATAAAATTTTGGCACACCAGTTTTTGGTATAGGTATTGCCTAAAGGCTTGTAAATAAACAAGAACGCTTATTTACAAAATCAATATTATGAAACTGAAATTTTTAAAATGTTTGCCAGTTGCCTTAGCTGGTTTATTTATTGGTTCTTCTGCAATGGCACAAGAAACTACAACAACTACCTCACAGCCTTTTAGAACTTGGTCAATTGGGGTAAATGCAGGTGTACTTACTGGAATTTCTCCATTAGGTGGACAAAACGATTATTCAAATTGGAAAAATACATTTGGTTATGGTTTGTACATTAAAAAACAAATCACACCTTCATTCTCTTTGCGTTTAGATGGAAACAGAGGTACAATTAAAGGAGATAACTCAGAAGCATTTAACGATGGTACGGTTAACACAAGTCCATTTAGTGCTTATTCTACGGATTTAAATTACTCTGCAAGTTTAAGTGCGGTTGCAAATTTGTTTAATTGGAGCATGTTTAAACAACAAAACAATGCACAACTTTATGCATCAGCTGGGGGTGGTTTTGTAAATTATACAACAACTACTACTTCAACAACTGGTAATGTTGTAACTGAATTAGCTACAAAAAACAGATTTAATATTCCTGTTGGTGTAGGTGCTAAATTTCGTTTAGCTGAAGCTATTAACTTAGATTTGGGTTGGACTATCAACTTTGTTGATAATGATCAGTTAGATGGTTATTCAAGAGGTACTAATGATAAATATAACTATGGTTATGCTGGTTTAGAGTTTGCTTTAGGTAAAGGAAAACAATTGGCTTTCTTTAGTCCAACGGCAGCAACGTATGATGAAGCTGTTGCTGCAAAAAATGCTGCAAATGCTTTAAAATCTGATTTAGATGCACAAAAAGCTGAAAATGCAAGATTGCGTTCTGATATGGATGGCTTATTAAAAGATAGTGATGGTGATGGTGTGGCTGATAAATTGGATAAATGTGCTGGAACTCCTGCAGGTACTGTGGTTGATGGTTCTGGCTGTCCGTTAAAAGTACCAGCTCCACAAGTAACCGAAAGAGTGATTGTTACCGAAGCAGATCGTAAAGTTGTTGCTGATGCAATTAAAAACTTAGAATTCGATTTAGGCAAATCAACTATCCGTTCAAAATCTTATGCTACTTTAAACAGAGTTGCTGCATTATTAATGGAGAAAAACTTTAGCTTAAAATTAGCTGGTCACACAGATAATACTGGTTCTGATGCGTTGAACTTACGTTTATCTAAAGATAGAGCAGAATCAGTTAAAGCTTATTTGGTATCGCAAGGTGCTAATGCTAGTAGAATTGAAGCAACTGGTTATGGCGAAGCTCAGCCAATTGCAACTAACAATACTGCAGCTGGTCGTCAAGAAAATAGAAGAGTAGAATTTACTTTATACTAGTAAGTTAAGCCTCATAATACCAAAAGCGTTCCGAGTAATCGGGGCGCTTTTTTTATTTGATAATTTTGTCATCCAGAGCACAGCGAAGGATCTCAGGGATAAATCTTAAAAGTGGTTTCGAAAAACAATGCCATTACCTATCGCCAATTCCAGTCCTTCTTTCCGTTTTACTTTACTTTGGGTAACTGTAAGGGTTACCACTACGTGCTCACTCCAATAAGGTTTATATAAAAAAGGCTTAGTTCTTTGAGTAATTTGCAAACTATATATAATAGTTAGTAAATTACCATACGTTCCAATTAGTGGTATTTGTTTCATTTCTAGTAGTTGGTACCTGTAAACCTGCAGTTAATTCAACCACTCGTTTATTAACATATTTTTTCAAGTCTGTTACCGTAGCATGAGGATTATTCTGCATATATTCAAGTATGCTATAACTAAAAACACCATTCTTTAAGTCATTTTTTTCCAGGGCAAATTGTGTTCCAGCGGCAGCCGAAATTACTGTTGCACCTGTGCTACGACCAACATTTAAAAATAATTGCTGCATTAATTCCATACTGGTTTTCATTCCAGTTTTTTTCTGACCCATGTTCATCACTTTTACGCCTTTCCCTCCCTGTGTTTTATTAGCAGCGAGAACATTCTCTGCACTTTTATACTTCAATAACTCTTCTTTATCTACTTCTCCGCTATGGCAAGCATCAATTAACATCAGTTTTTTTCTAGCTGGAATATTATCCAATAA
>Ga0307515_10017536_pt1 | contig 13032 bp, 2 predicted proteins | sample 17_EM_MG_FD_194513 | JGI IMG/M metagenome (GOLD analysis project Ga0307515, IMG submission 194513) | Populus trichocarpa ectomycorrhiza microbial communities from riparian zone in the Pacific Northwest, United States - 17_EM | ecosystem: Host-associated > Plants > Roots > Unclassified | place...
GGGAAGTGAGGTACTCTCCCCTTTTTTATCCTCCTCTTTTTAGGTGTATTGCTTATATTTGCCTTAGAAGCTATAATTGCATAATACTAAAAAGCCCTCGGTTTTTTAGGGGGTGTAGTATAAAAATTAATATTATTAAGTGAAATTTCTAAATAAAAACAAAGGGGTTAAGAAGATGCCACTATTGCTACCGCCATTGTTATTAGAATTGTTATTGCCTTATGCCTTTTTAATAGCCCTAAAGGACGGGTTATACTAGGCTTTTAAGTCCACGCCAGTCCCCTTTTCGCCACTAGCTTATATCCACAGCATCTATACTAAAATAACCCTACTAGCTTAATAGCGAATTAAAATATGTAATCTACGCTCCGTTAGTAATTACCGTTCGCAGCGTATAAAGGTTTGCATGGGCTTAAATCCTATTATAAGATTAACGCCTATTAGGAAACTGCGATTAAGACCTAATTAACTAAGCTGGTATATTTAGCCTCTAACAGGGGCATCGCACCAAGCCTCCTTATTAAGGAGGTTGGTGGTAAAGTGCCTCCTCTACCCTTATTTCTTAGAGTTAGGGCTAGCGCTAATATATCCGTTTTCTAACCCGATTATGCTAGTAAACTGAATCTTTTATGTTAGATTCTTTGCGAGACTATAGTTCCTAGGGTTAGATAGGTGGGGGGCGTGCCGTAATTCTGCTGTGAGCATTAAAAGACACTTTAAGTAATGAGGGCGTCCTTAACTTTCTCCCCTGGATCTGAGGAACTTCCTTAATTATACTCTACGGAGCTTGCAGCCGCTACTTAACCTCCTAAATATGCGCAAAAGCCTTGCTTTTACCCTTGCCTATAGCCGGATGTTATAAACAATATAAGGGGGTAGATAGCGCGGGTAGATTAGGCGATTACGCCTATATCTATCTTACTGCGCCCTTTTAGCTGATGTAGCCACCGTATAAAGTCCGTCTCCGTTAGGAGATTAAATGCGCGAATTTTTCTCTAGTATTCGTTAGTTAGGAGCAAGATTATAATACTAGCTCCGCTAGAAGCCAGGCTGTGCTACCGGATAGGCTGTTTACCCCCAGATTCCGCCTTGCAAATCTTAGGTCTATATAAAGGATATTTCTATAACTTATGCCTTCTTAGCTAAATAGGGGGCTGGATTAGACTAAAGCCCGGTAGCTTCTTTAATTATAATACAATCCTCTAATTATTAGGGAAGAGTAAGGTTTAGGTTTAGGTTAGAAGGCGCTAAGGAGGGTAAGGGCTTTTAGCTTCTGGCGGCGTAGCTTTGGCTAAGCTAAGTAACTAGCATTAGCCTGTGGTTTCGCTGAGGACCCACTTTGGCGTCCGGCTTCGCCTTTATTATAATGCTGTAATATAATACTGCCTAACGCGTCCTGTAGCTTGTAGTAGCTGTAACCTATATAATCTATTGCTAGGCGGTTCTCGGTAGCGCCTTATAGCTATTTATAGCTGTTCTAATAGGGATTAAGTTACATATTATAGTTACGCCTAAGATACTGCTAGAGGCGGAGGTAAAGAAGAGGATAAATAGAAATGTTATTTTAGTGCACTAATTAGTAATATAGGTAGGAGGAGAAGAGAGAGGAGAGAAGAAAGGAGGAATATAGTAGGACCGAAGCATACGTTAATATTAGGAGAGAGTATAAATGTGTCCCATAGAAAGGGCCGAAGAGTTACAGCACTGGGTAATTGTTAGTATAAAATATACGGAGATTAGGGAAGGCGGGTAGAGCACCTATATAGACGCTAAGGGGATGGAAAATGCCTTACGGCTAACAGCTAGAGTCTAAGGCGGCACGGTAGCGGGAAAGAAAAGAGGAGATAGAGCATGAGGGCAAAAGTAGCGAGGGAGAAGGCCTTTTATGGTCGAGGTTGAGGTTGGGTCTTGGCCAAACTGGGGTGGGGAAGCGAGCGCGCCTTGCCCGTAAAGGAACCTCCATTTCCTGATACGTGGTCTCCATTTTATTTTTTACTTTAAAAATATTTACTTTTATATTTATAATTTTATTTAATTTACTATTAAATATTATTTTTTTATATATTTTAGACTTAGATTAGCTAACTATTTTTATTATATAAATATATTTAAGTGCTAAGCTAAGTTAAATATCTATAAAGAGTTATTAAAACAGGTAGTATAATTAATAGTATTTATAATAGGTAATTAAAATATAAAATACTTTTAGCTTATTATTATTAATAGAGAGGGTAGCTAAGCTATATTAATTAGACTTTTATTTTTATAGCAATTCCTAAATATTAGTGTAATTAAAAAAAGAGGATATTTATACCTAAATAAATAAGCTGATTATAATAAATAAATATATTATTAGGTGACGAAGTCACCTTACCTATATATATTGTTCCGTATAGCTACACTTAGCATTAAGCTAGTTACTCGCTTACCTTTTAGGGTTTATACCGTGGCTAGGTAGTATAGAGCCTATTACCTTACATTAATAGATATATAGCTTTTATAATTAGTTTTTAAATTAAAGCTAGTACTTTAGTATTAAAATATATTTAATTGGCTTTTAATAACTAAAATCCCTATAAAAAATATAAAAAATAGCAGTGTTTATTAATATTATAGTTGCTTATAAAAGGCAATTAAAAAACTATAATATAATATAAATAAGATTCTTACTTGCCTGCACTAGTAGGGAGGGCAGCTAACCCGTATTAGCCACACCCTTGTTTTTATAGCGTATTTCCTTAGTTAAGCATGATTAAGCAATGGATATATAACGTGCTCTACTAGTGAGCTGCGAACACTAGCGAGCTGCGAACCCCAAAAACCACCAAAAATCGGAAAAACTGCACCTTAATATCTTAACAACGGCTTAATAATAAATTCCGAAATTTTATAATTAGCCTTTTATACCCATTTCAAACCTCTTATTAGATTTAAAAAGTAATCTATTAAATAGCTCTAAAGATATTGCAATTTAGTTTAAGATTGGGGGCTAAAACCTAATATTTTAATAATGGCCAGGCTTATTACGCTAGAATTTTATTAAAAGTTTTAATATAAGTATAAAAGGCTAATTATAAAATTTCGAAATTTATTATTAAACCGTTATTAAAATATTAAGGTGCAGTTTTTTTTATTTTTAGTAGTTTTTAGGGTTCGTAGCTCGCTAGTATTTATAGCTCGCTAGTAGAGCACGTTAGTTCTTATAGTTGGCTTTTAAACTAGAGCAAGTATATTAGTAGTAGGAAGTATTTAGTTAGCGCTCCGTAACGGCCTATACCCTAGATAGTGTATGGCTATAATAGAATGTATATATATATATATATATATACGCTTTTATAGCGTTTCCTAGACATTAGCGGTTAAAGCTTTAGCATATTATTACGTGGGGTGTTATCCATTTAACTAAAGCCTCTTTCCTTAGCTAAAGAAAGGTGGCCGCTATAGAGTCGGCCGCTATAATTATGGGAGGTAGGTTTGTTTAGGATTTTAAATATACGACCTAAAGCGATTGTTATTAATAATAGTTATTAATAGAGCTATTGCCCTATAAGGCTAGATCTTCCTTTTATTACTTAAAATATTCGGGTGGTTAATAAGCTATGCGTTAGTCTCTATAGGTGACTTTATTCTACTACCTTCCACTTATACGCGTAAGTATAGTATTTACCTTTAAACTATAATCCCCTTACTTATAACAAACCAACTTAAGGCATACTAATCGATACTATTAGTACTAAGATAGAAAATATATGCCTTCTTTACTTCCCCTTCGCGTTTAATTTTTATAACTAATGTAGCTATTATAGGAACTTATAATCCTTTAATATAATATCTGCTTTAAGCTTAACTAGCTCTTAGATATAAATTTAAAGTATTTCTAACTAATCTATAATTAGGCGCTTATACTTTCTACAGCTATTAATTCTATAGCGATATGCCATATTGCTATTAGAGACTTATTTAAAGAAGATTTATAAAATTATAATAGTGATTTTATTAATCCTAGTAAGCTCCTTTTGGCTTCTAGCTTATCCCCTTTATTTATAGGTAAGCTAGCTAAACAGACCAAGGTAAGCACTGCTAATTAGTTTTCCTTTTATAACGGTAATTTAACGCCATCTTAAGGCGTTAACACGACCCCCTAAAAGTCTCCCGCGCCTTCTCTTTAACACCCTTTATCCTATACAGAAAACTAGTTCCCCTCCGCAGCTATAAACTTATTAATCTAAAGTGTGGAGATATTTTAGTAAAGTCCTAGTAGTTAACCCTATAATTATACGGATAACTAAAAAGGAGAGAAAGAATAGTCGCTGTTTTAGGTAGATAGGCAACACCGTAAAGAGCCTTAATAATTAATTAACTATAATCTCTAATATATAAGGCGGGACGACTAAACACAGGCACGTAAAGAGGGGTAGGATAAGGTAGAGTTAGATAATATTTATAGACGGGATAACGTAATAGAAGAACGTATAAAAGACGTCTCTCTTATTAGATACAATCCTAAACTATAAAGTAAAACATACTAGAGAGAAGGAATATAATCGCCTATAAATAAAAAGCAACTATAACTACTAAAACACCAAACGCAGCAATTACTAGGTCTAGAAGGACGATATTAAAGCGGCTTCGGAGCAAACGAAAAGTTAATAATTAGCACTCCTATAAGGTTAAGAGGCTACAGAAACAAACTCTAAAGGAGATTCCACCTATTTATAACTGTAGATTTCCGTTAATAGAGATATATTAAACCTTTGCTAACTATAGCTCGTCAGACAATTCTAATAGGCTCTGGCTCTTTACTCACTTATTCTTCGCGGTTACTAGCTAAAATACTTTCGTGTAGCTACAGAATTCCTATCTTACTATTTAGGAGAGTATAAGTATAGTTATTCTTTCTTCTAGTAATATAGTATCCGCAAATATGGAGTCTCTGGATTAATTAGATATCTTACTTACTACAGCTTTTATTATAAAGCGATTCCACCTAATTAGATTAGTAAAAGCTTATATATAGCTAAAATAAAATTACTAGCTTTAACCGGCCTAGTAGACTAGACGTTAGCGGAATAAAGAGCAAATATTAGAACTAGGTTATTGCGGCCAGGCTACTTCCTATACTCTAGACGATATACTATTCTAGGCGTATCCTAAACTTATAAGGTATATAATTAAGTATAATAAATAACTAACTACCCTAAAAAATAGACTTAGTTATGGAGGTAACTAGCATATACTTGCAGCTTAATTTAGTACTAGTATCCTTGCTTTAGTCCTAACTAATAGTAATTTTAGTATCTATAACCGCGAGTAAGCTTCCTTCCTGCTAGTAGAATCTACACTAGGCTAACTTCCTATAGTATTAAAAGACTTCCAGTAGATGATTTTAAATTGCTTATTAATATTTTAGATAAAGAACGTGGTGGTTTTCTCTATAAATATAGCTAATAGATAACTTACTTTTTTAATCACCTCTTAGGACTAATTCTAGAGAGAAAATATATACTTAAGGATACGTATAGATTCCTTATAAAGGAGGAGCTATTTAACGCGCTAGGTTTAATAGAATACTTAAAACTAAATAGGTAAATATTGGCGTAGATTTTTGCAGTATATAGTGATATATGTCAATTATATATATATAAATTATTGCAACTAAAAAGCTTAATATAGCTCTCACTATATCTATTTATAAACTTTATATAAAGGCAAATTTAATAGGTATTATATTTAGGTTTAGGGCTTCTAAAAGGCTTTAATCCTAAAAGAACTAATCTTAATTACCTATTCCTACCTTTATTTTCTAGTACAATTACTATATATATAGTATAGATATTACAGATTAATTGCGCTCGTACTTTATAATATAAAGGATCTATAGAAGGACCTAGAAGCCTTTATTCCACTTCCTGCTTAATATAGTATATAAAAACCTATATCTTACCACCCTACTACCTACCACTATATATCTTACCACCCTGTTTCTGTTACCTATACCTACCTTATATATCTAAAGGGGCTCCTAAAGCCAGCTTAAATTAATAGAGTTCTTATTTTAAATCGTCTAGTTAACACGAGCTAATTAAGCTATTTAATAAGGAGGTTCACTGCTTGGCTTATATAGAGGCTGGCAGGCGTACTTATTAACTAGAAAAAACTAGGTTAAAAAAGGAGGACTTATATATTGATTAATTTATAAAGGAAAAGAGACTATATATATAAGGTAGGTGCAAGAAATAAAAAGGGGAGGGGGTTAGGCAACTAAAACATGGTAATACGCAACTAAGACGGTGGTAAGACAACCCGATTTTAGTTAATAGTATTTAGGTGCATTATATAGGACGTTAGAAAGCTCTATTAGAGCTATTATTAAATACTATAAGGAAGCCTCGTAATAGTAAGGAATAGGAGTTAATAGTTCGCAGATATTAGTAATACGTCAACTATTTCTCCTCTAGTTACGCCTAGCCTTCTCACTTATCACCTTTGAGATTCCTTACAGTTTAGTAGAGTATGTGGCATTTGCGTGGGTTATAGTGCGCCGTCTTAATTTCTACTTAGCTGTTGTATTTGGTTATATAGGTAAGATATCTAGATAAGATTCGGCCAGCCTCTTTACGTGTTTAGATATGCGCATACTCCGGCGTAGTTTATAACCGTTAGAATGCTCTTTTATCAGCTAGGGCATCTAGGTAGATATTTATAGGCTTCTGCGTATACTAACCATAAGTAGTAACTATTCTCTTAATCTATTATTAGTATAATTTCTAGGTAATAGAACCGCATAGTAAACTCTACTTTATTATTTATTAAGTAAACGTCTTTTATTTTAAGCAACCTTGGAGACTCTAGAGGGTTTAGCTAGGCTAAGTACTAGCTAGTTCGTAGAATGCCTACCTCTACGCTAATAGCTCTTCCCTAATACACCTAACTAAGAAGCTTTACACGCTAGGCCACTGGATAATCGCTTTAAATGCAGTAGGGTATTTTTACCTTTATAATCCTAGTTAGTTATAAGAGCAGCTTATAGGCAAGTACTGCCTTACCTAGCTCTTCTTCTGCGGCTTTTAATGAATCTTATAATTAATTGTATTTCTTTACTAATAAACCTATTAGAATGCCTTGTGGTATTTCCCTCTAGTCTTAAAAATGCTATCCGCGTTATAAGTAGTAGTCTAATATAAGTTGGACTAGGTCCCTAAAAACATTCTCCTCTGTCCTCTAGTAGTTAGAATAAGAGATAAATCCGCGCGCATGCTTATAAGCATTACTATTATCACTATATAGATATAGAAAGATTTCGCGCTAAAATAGAAAAGACCCTATATTAGGTAAGGATTTAGGAGTCGCTTTATAGACTTCTAGAATTGCATTAATAAGCCCTAAGTTAATTGGCCGTTAAGAAGCGACTTTTAATAAGGTATTAAATAACATTTTTATATCCGGCGGATAATGGAGCACTATATAAAAGTTAGGAAGACGTTAAGGGGTAGATAATTACGTGACGGCGCATAGATTATATATAGAATTAGTTAGCAGCAACCTAGTGTTCTAAAAATTACCTTATTTCCAAATGTTATTATTACGTATTTATTTAATTACGTGTAGATTATATAAGCTTAGATAAACATCTAGTTAACTATTTTTCTGCATCACTAATTGTTTGTACTAACTTAATAGTATAAGTGAGTTATATCCCAGGGCACGAAATACGTATAGTATTATATGCTCTTTAGGATAGTAGTAACTATCAATTCTATTAAGGTAGGCTACGTGGTCTATATACTAACGCGCCTCCCCCCTAATTAGTTAGTATGTAGGTGGTTAGTACACAAACGCGTATTTACGCGTTTATATACCAGGTGCTATAATTATATACTAGCGGTACTTAGAAAATAAAACCACTTATATACAGCCTCCGTAATTACCTTAATAGAACCATAAAATACGTAAGGAAATATATAGAAAATCCCTCCTAAGGTGCCTTTTAGGCTGCCTCCTAAACGGTGCTCTAAGCTAGCCGTAAGTCCTGCTTACGGTCCGTAAAATAAACTATACGGCCCTTTAACGGGCTGTAAATGAACTATATAGCCTTCCGGCGGGCCGTAACTAAACCATAAATACTCCGTTAGTCTTGCTCTACCTATTTTATAACCTTTAGATTAAGCTTATTTATGTTAATTAGGGTTTTAAGAGCTTAATATGGCTTTGCCTTAGTTATAGCGTCTACTAGGTTGTTTCCGCCGCTGATCTATTTAAGCTCCGTAATTTTACGTTGTTTATAGGCCTGATATAAGCATATTAGGTCGACTATAAGCCTCTTCTCTTGTGTTGTACCTAGTTTAACTAGGCAGTTGTAAAGGGACTTTAAATTAGTGTATAAAACTAGGGGTAACTGCTTTAGTTATAGAATCTTCTAGACTATTAATTTAATTGCGGCGGCTATATTAAATCTATAAGCTAGTATATATAGCTTAAAAGCTAGTACACTGCGGGTTACTTATTTGCACTTAATTAAAGACTAGTATAGTATATTTGCGTCCTAATTGTGGTCCGTAAGTACAATTATAAAGCCGATTTATAATAATAGGTCTTTATTATTAGTAAAGGAGGCGTCCGTAAATACTATTACATTAAGGGAATTTAGGTCTAGTGGTATAAAAGTAAATCCTCTTATTGCGTTGTTAATTTGCTATTAAATATGCTTATTAAGCTGCTTAATATTTTCTTCTTATAGATCTACTGCCTGGGCCGTAAAGGATAAGTCGTAGGTAGATTTAGGTTGGCAGACTATAGCTATATAGGCGCCTCTTACACGCTATACAGCGTATTAGTCCTTTGTATTTACGGTCTTACGGGTCTCTCTATAGGAACTAGTAAGGTCCGTAGGCTTTGCTATAACGGGCTTTAGGTTTTAAGCTTAGCGTTCCTAAGTTAGCTAGATTAAATTACCCTTTTATATAATTAAGCCTCTGTTAAACTTAGTTGGAGTCTACTTAGTTAACTACTCTTACGGCTTTACTAGGAACTTAGCTTCTTAGAGTTTAGTTTCTTTAGCGTCCATAAAAATCTAGTCTGCTAAAAAGAGAGTATTATTTGTTTAGAGTTTAATAATACTAAGGCCGTTTAATAGGGTGTATAGAAGGTAGGGGTTATAGGTTAACTGCTTTATCCTAAGTTTATAGATATAGTGCTAGTGGTATATCTTAAACTAATAGTTTCTAGCTTCTAGTACTCCGTAAAGTAGTTTTATAACCCATAAAATTATTCCTAGTTATAAATTAAGCTTAAGCGGTGGTTATATAAAGATGTCTCTACTTAGGTAGGTATTAGACTGCACGTAGGCTTATAAGATGTCCCATAAGTAGAGGGCTATAGGTCTGGTTTGCTATAGTCTAGGCGTAAGTATAAGTATAATCCGTTAACTGACTTGTTAAATTATAGGCGATTGCGTAAGGACTAAGCCCTTTCCTTGGTCGTTATAAGCTTATATAACGAGCCTTAATTTCTTAAAGGCTTTATTAGTACTAGGGTGTTTAATCTTATTAATAAAGCGTAAGTTAAATATATGGACGCCTTGCGGGACGTCTTTCTCTATTATAACTGCAAAGACGCCCTTTTTAAGTAGTCCGTTGATCTCTTTATGTCTTAAGTTTATAAAAGGGTTTTCCTATACTAGAACTAATATATCCGTAGGCGGATATTTGCCTTGCGGATATTCCTATAGAGGTTAGGTAATTATTTATCTTAGGGTTTTTAGTTACGGGGTGCTTTTAGGGGCGTCCTCAACCGCGCTTTACGGTAGGTTTAGTAGGTTTAGTAAGTTTTTAGGGGACTTCTAAAGTAGGTAGGGGTGCTTCTATTTTGTCTAGTTTGGTAGGTGCTCCTAGTTTATCTAGTTTAGCGGTCACTTCTAGTTTATTTAGTTTAACGTTATAAGTGTTTTTAGGCCGAAAGTAGGGTTTTACGGACGTGCTCCTAAAGCTAGTTAGGCCGCTAGGAAGTTATATATAGCACGTTTCGTTTTCTACAGCTAGTAAATAGTAGGGTCTGGTCTATTTACCGCTTTTACGCTATATAAGGACTTTAGAATTAAGCGGGAGGTCGTGTACTAAGGTTATGTTAGGTCCATTACGGTAGTATAGGGCGTTATTAGCAGTTTATTTGGCCTATAGCTTAACTATCTCGGTTATCGCCTTCCGTATTACAGCTGCTTATTCTATAATAGACGGGGTAGGAGGATTTAGGTTACTTATCCTTAGGTAGGCTCCGTAGACTAAAAGGGTAGGTACTAGTCCGTCTAGGCCAGCGGTGTTATTAATGGCTTTTACGGCCATCTATAGAGCTAGTTCCTTTTAGATGTCCTTATATTCGTCTATAATGATCTAATAAGCTCTCTATAAGGTTAGGTAAGCTCGCTTAATAAGCCTAATAGACTAATATGCCTTAACTAGAACGGCTTTTATGGAGATAGCTATAGCCGTAGTATACTACTGGAATTCCTTGCTAATAAAGTTCTTACCGGCGTTGTGGGTGATATACTACGGGGGTCCAACGTACGTATCGATCTAGCAGGTCCGTAAGATATCCTAGGTATACTTTACGGACATATTTTATAACTAACAGGCGGCTTAATAATAGGTTACCTTATCAATTATATGTAGTACTAGGCTGCCGTTAATATATATAATATCTATGTACACTAAGTGGTTAAAATTAAGGTCTTTATAAAGAGTAAACTTAAATCGGCCTAGGGAACGTCCGTATTTCTAGCAGAAGGAGCAGTATTTAGTTAGGTGGTTAATTGCCTTCCTATTAATGTTATTATGTCTAGAACGTTTAAGGACTCTATATAGCTTTTCGGCTAATAAGTGGCCGAAACGGCGGTATAGGCGGTGGATTTCCGTACTGGTGAGGTAGCACGGGTTATAGTTAAAAGATTCCTAAATATAGGTCTATAAAGTCTCTCCCTATATAAGAACGGGTGTCTAAATTGTTGTGTAATTAGTAGGGTAATATTTTTACTTCTTAGGGCAGTTACGGGGCCAATTAGGGTATCTATAACATTGTTATAGTAAACCTATAGTTTATCTATATCCGCAAGGCAGAGTAGGAAAGGGGTGTCCGCTTTTACTATATAGAAGTTAACTAGGCTAATTAGAGTCTTAACTTTAACTAATTTAATTAATGCGGTTAAGCTAATGCCAAATTAGACGTTTACGGCCCCAGTTTATATAGTATTAATATCCATATTGTTATTTACGGTGGTTTTATATGTAAGGTATTATCCATAACCTATAGTAGACTTCTTAGAGGCACCTATATTAATTATAACGCTATAGAATTCTTTAGGAGTGTAGCGTTCTATAGTGATATATACAAATAGGTCCTATTTAGGGTCCGTAACGTCCGTAATAGGTCTAATAGGTATACTTATAGGCTGGTTTTTAGGTGCAATTAAGTGTATAAAGGAGCGGTTGGCTAATACGGTTGTAATATTAAAGGCTTAGCCGTCCATAAAAGGTCTAAAAGTGGTTAGGAACGTCTCTAAGGTCTTCTATTCCTAAGTATTTAAGTAAAAGTTAATTATAAGGGCTTCTATTAACTCGTTAAGAGACTCCTTTGCTTCCTTTCCTTTATTGTCTAAGATAAACTAGTTAATCCAATTGTCGAATCTCTTCTTAGACTTATTACGTTCTTCCTAGGTATACCTTATAAATTAATATCCTTCCTTACTATATATAAAGTACTTCTAGCTAGTTTATTTATGGGGGTATGTTTTTGTATAGGAGTTATTATAGGGGTTACGAGTAGGACCTGGTCGATATAGGTACTAGTAGCGGTAGTAGTGGTCCGTAAAGTAGGCATCTAAGTTAGTTTGCGGGTTTTGTAGGTCTGTAATAAAGGCTTAAGTACTGCCTAGCGGGTTTAAGGCTTTATACGTTGTAATAGAGGACCGTAAATCGTTAATAAGGCCAGCTATGGTGTCTGCGGGCTTATAATAGGCGTATTTGTAGGGTTCTATTTCCTAGTAAGCCGTAATAAGTTTATTGTGTAGGAAGTTGTCTGTTTAAAGCTTAATATTAAGACCGTGCTATAGGTGGCGGAGGTCTTTAATAAGGATTTGCAGGCACTCTATAGTCGATTTTTTAGTGTTCTTGTCCATTACGGTCCGTAACTTAGTTGCATTCCATTGGGTAAGGATATTACGCTTATATTCTGGTTTTTTAAAGTAGTTGCGTATAGCTTTATATAGCTTATTAAAGGGAACACTAAGGGGGTTGCTTTTAAGGTTGGTGTAGTAGTAGTTAAGTGCTAGGCCGCGTAGTATAGTAGAGTAGGCTTAGCTAAACTCCTATTTAGGAATATTGGCCTTCTAATAAAGGTCCGTAAAGATAGTTAGTTTAAAGTTAAAGTTATCGTTTTTACCGCTATACTTAGATTTGTTGGTATAGAGCTTAGTTAAGTTAGCTAGCTCCTTACCGTAGGTCTTTACTTAAGTAGGTTATAGATTTGTGATTTAGGTAAGTTACGGGTCTATAGCTTAGGCGATAGGAGGGTTTTAGTCCGTATTTTGGTTTACGGGGGTATTACGGTCCGTAACTTAAGTACTAGGTATACTTTAGCCCGTAAGATTAATTCTAAAATCGCTTAGGTTTATAGGACGAATTTAGTTAAATAGGTTAGGTATAAGGCTAGCGATGCTATTAAGTTTGGGAGAAGTAAAGAGTTTATTAGTGGCTTTAACCTAGTCTAGGATTTCCTTTTTAGTCTATTCCATTTAGTTCTTCTCCTATATTGTGTTGTATAAGGACCATATAATAGTAACTTGTTTATCCTTTATAACCTATACACCTTGGTAATATAAAAGGGTTCGTAGGTTACGGATAGCAGTAGGGTATAAGTCTTAAGAATAGCTTCCGTAAAGTCCGTAAAGTCTTCCTTATATTGCTCCTATAGGTCGTCGTTTAGAAGCTTATAGTGTCTATATTTAAGGATTTTGAAATTAATATAGTCGTTAACGCCGTCCGT
>Ga0307515_10017537_pt1 | contig 13032 bp, 1 predicted proteins | sample 17_EM_MG_FD_194513 | JGI IMG/M metagenome (GOLD analysis project Ga0307515, IMG submission 194513) | Populus trichocarpa ectomycorrhiza microbial communities from riparian zone in the Pacific Northwest, United States - 17_EM | ecosystem: Host-associated > Plants > Roots > Unclassified | place...
GTAGTAGAGATAGATGTATTAAATTAGGCTTCTGATAGAGTCCTTTCCCAGTATAATAATAATAGAAAATTAAGACCGGCCGTATTCTTCTCCGTAAAGTACTTTACGCTAAAGTATAACTATAAAATCTATAATAAAAAACTCTTAGCTATTATTAAGGCTTTAAAGGAATAGCGTCCTAAGCTGCAAGGGACTAAGGAGCCGTTTAAAATTATTACTAACTATAAGAACCTATAGACGTTTATAACTACTAAGTAGCTAAATTAGCGCCAAGTCTAGTAGGCAGAGTTCCTTTTATAGTTTAACTTTATAATTATATATAGACCTAGTAGCAAAGCTACGCTCCCTAACGCCCTAAGCCGGCTACTAAAAATAAGGCCTAAGGACGCCAATAATAAACGCCTCCGCTACTAAGCCTAAGTCGTTATACCGCCCCAGAAAGTTAACCCTATAATCTTAAAAGAATTATTATATAAGTCCCGTAATTCTAATAACGTAAAGTTTATAGCCGCTCTAGACCCTAAAATAGCCAAAAAGTCACTAAATAAGTTAATCTGGCTAGGATACTAGGAGAATAAACTTGTAAGAGATATAGTAGCGGCCCTATATAATTAGAAAGCTCGCTATTAGCTAAAGAAGATTAGGAAATTACTCTATTATAATAAGTTAGAATATAATATTATTAACGGACAGATCTACTTCCGCTAATATCTCTTCGTCCCTAATACCCTAGACCTCCCGCCGTCGCCTCCCTTTCGTCTCTGCCGTCGCCTCCCTTTCGTCTCTGCCGTCGCCTCCCTTTCGTCTCTGCCGTCGCCTCCCTTTACTCCTCCGCCGTCGTCGCAGGGGCGCCGCCGATTATATACCCCCTGAGGACGCGTCACACGACGCGTCACCACAACAACTAACCACCTCCACTACAACCAGTCTGCCACAAGGCAGACGACCCCCTCTATAATTAGTCTGCTACAGAGCAGACGACCCCCTCTACAATCAGTCTGCTATAGAGTAGACAACCTCCTCCCCTACAACCAGTCTGCTATAGAGCAGACGACCCTGTCTACAATTAGTCTGCTATAGAGCAGACAACCTCCTCCCCTACAACTAGTCTGCTATAGAGCAGACGACCTCCTCTATAATAAATCTGCCACAGAGCAGACGACCTCCTCTATAACGAATCTGCTATAGAGTAGACGACCTCCTCCCCTATAACGAATCTGCTATAGAGTAGACGACCTCCTCCCCTATAACGAATCTGCTATAGAGTAGACGACCTCCTCCCCTATAACGAATCTGCCACAAAGTAGACGACCTCCTCCCCTACAATAAGTCTGCCACAGAGTAGACGACCTCCTCCCCTATAACCAGTCTGCCATAGAGCAGACGACCTCATCCCCTATAACTAGTCTATAGCTGTCGCGCTGTAGGCAATTACTATACTATAAGCGTATGGCAGAGGCACCGCAGGCGCATAGCAGAGGCACCGCAGACGATGCACTACTAGGGTAGCTATAGTAGGGGGAAAGGGGCCGGCCTGTGTTACTTTAGCACGTAAAATATAAGGTATATAGGCGAATTGGTGTTTATAACCTATACAAGACAACCTTGTGAAAAATTTTCCTTCTAGGGTGGGTTTATATAGCAAGGTTCGCCCTTATAAAATACCCGTTTTCTAGAACGTAAATCTAGGATTAATAGCCTACTTTTAGGAAGAGTAGCTATTAATTACTAATTCCCTACCTATTCTTAAGTAAGGAGAAGAAATAGGTCACATTACCAAAAAAAGTTGTATAGGAATAACTGGTAGTTGTCTCTAAGCTGGCAAACTATATAGAGCCCTTTGTTTTTATATGCAAAAATATTACTAAATCTATCTTTTAGAGCGCTTTTTCTACTCTAGGAACGGCAGAATACGGCAGAAATAGATAAAAGAGCCAGGATTTCTTTATTTCCTTAGTGCAAACTAAATATTAGAGAGCAAAATACTAGGATAAAACTCCCCTAGCATCTAAAACGGGCCAGAGTGTTTACTTAGTTACTAGTATATATTAAGCTGCCCTAAGGGATTTATATATATAGGACTATAGCGCCATAGCCTAGAGGCTGCATACGCAGTATTGTATGTAGTATAATACAATCGGATATAAAAATAAAAAATAAAATAAAAACCCTAGACCTCCACCTAGAAGTTACCTATCATTCTTATAGTAGCGGCCCCGCTAGTTACCCTAGCCGGGTTAAAACTTTTAACCTCTTAAACTAAATATATTAGTAGCTAGGAATCTCCCAGTTTATAGCTACCTTCGTTAAAGACTATACCCTATACTTTCGCACTAAGACCCCCTATTCTACCCCACCCGGTTTCCTAAAGCTACTAAAATTACCCGCCCGCCTATAGACTAATATCTTAATTAACTATATTATAACGCTGCTAGTATACTAACGCCACGGTAAGGCATATAAATATATCCTTATTATTATAGACCGCCTAACTAAAATATAATACCTTATTTTAGTAACAGGACTCTTAATAGAGGAGCTAGTTAATAGCTTTATTAATAATATATATAAGCTCTATAGTATACCAAGCACGATTATCTCTAATCGCAGTATATAATTTATTAGCGACTTCTAGCAACGACTAAGTAAACGCCTTAAAACAACCTTATAACTAAGCTTAGCCTAGTACCTAGAAACGGACGGCTAAACTAAAATTATTAACGCTGCCGTAAATAAATACCTTTATACTTTTGTTAGCTTTATATAGGATAACTAGGTTAACTACCTGCCGCTTACTAAGTTTACTACAAATAACCAAGTCAATAAGAGCACAGGCATCTTCCCATTTTTTGTAAACTATGGCTTTAACCCTCGCCTTGGAATTAAGCCTGCTGGCCCCTACCTACTAATACTATTAGTATAAGTAAAGAAGGAGTTCTTCCGCGCAGACTCTATAGCTAACCGCTTTAAGTAGATATTAACATAGCTTAAGGCCCTAGCCCGGATTTTATAGTAACGCTATAAAGATAATGCTAATACCCGTAGGGATAAGAGCGCGTTATTCTACGAAGGCGATATAGTTATAGTTAGCTTAGAAAATATAAAGATAAATAGACCTAAGAAGAAATAGGACGATAAATGGGACGGCCTATACCCCGTACTCGCAGTATACTAAAGGGTAGTCGTAGTAGACCTCCCAGACTATATCTAAGTAAATAAATCCTTTTATATATCTAAGGTCCGCCTCTAGGCTACTAAAGAGATCCCTAGCTAAGTAAATATTAATACTATAGAGCGCCGTAATATACAAGGATAAGTAGTAGAGAGAAATAATAATGGTAACATAGAAGACAAATGGGAGTTTAAGAAAATCCTTAATATATACAATAAAGACCCCTAGGGCCTAACTTATAAGATTAAATGGAAATATTATAAGGACATAACCTAGCAGCTAGAGGAAGACCTAAGGGGTTATAAATAAGCCATATAGCGCTTTTATAAGTAACACCCTAAGAAGCCAAGACCCTTAGACTAAGTATAAGATAAGGAAAAGTTACGCTAAGGTCATAGCCAACCACCGTATTAAAATTTATAGTGGTTAAGATGTTATAGAACTTTAACTAGCAGTTAAAGTTATTTAATTAGCCAAATTCTTGCCAAGAAACGCCACGCGGATTAATTTAGGTGGCGGTATAGAGTTCTACCAACCTTACTCACTAAACTAACTAATTAGGATTTTCCATGCCCGGTATAGAAAATCGCCATTAGCTCGGTTAAGGGCGGTAAGCGGAATTAACATCTTTACAGTAAAAAAAAAAAAAATAGGTAACCCTATACACTGCCTATTTTTAAGTTATCTATTTAATTTAGGGACCAAACCATCTAGGGGAGAGGAGTACTATTACGGCACTGACCTAATACATACTGTTTTATACTATCTTATACTATTTCCTACTATTAGCTAGCCCACCACTAGTGACTTAGCGGCTAGCCCTACTATTTGTATACAATACCCCCTTTCCACCTTCTTCCCCTCTTTATACCACAACGTAGCTATTTAGTCTACTTCATTACAGCACTGTAACATCTACCTTTTTTTATATTTGTCCATTAAAGCAAAGCTATAGCTTTCTATTACTAAGGAAGGTAGCTACCTATTACGTAAACACTATAGGTAGCCCTAGTTCCTTACAAATAGATAAAAGCTAATTTATAGTAGGTAGTTATATATTAGCTAGTAATATAGTAAAGTTTAATATACCTATTTATTTAGGCCTCTACCCTAGTTTTCTAATACTTTAGTCCTAGTCTATAAGCAGTTAGCTACCACTACCTAATATAGGGATTCTCACTAGTTCTTTTAGATATCTTATAACGGGATTAGCCCAAGTACTAATCTACCCCCCAGCGGTCTATATAAGAGTTTCCTCCTAAAGTTAGTACACTTTTATACGGCTTAGGAGCCTTCTATAGCCTCTAGTTTTACGCTTTTCTTTATTATTTCCACTAGCGCGGGCATAAGCTACCATTTATAGGGGTCGCAACTCCTATCTTACGCGCCTACTAGTGTAGTCCTATAAGGGCGTTATAGCTACATCCTGTAATATAGCTAGGTATACCTTCTACGGTCAAGGCCTAGCCAAAACCTCTCCCGCCTAAGTAACTCCTATTTACTCCTTAAGTATACCTTACTAGCGTACTACCCTAGTAAGCAGTCCCGTCTGTTAGTATACCAATACGCGCATCTATTCTCTTAAGCCGTATAGTAGTCTCTCCAGCTAGGACGTAATCCTACCTACCTACTAGGTATACTAGGGGTTAGAGCCTAGCTAAGGGGTAAGGTCCCTAGAGCTAGCAGTGGCTACTATATACTACGCCCTACGGGAGGTTTTAATTCCTATTTCGCGTTGCCTATAAGAGTCTCCTTATAATAGGCCGACCGTGCCTTACAGAATAGGTTATAGACTAGGTCCTATACTAGGCAACCTACCCTACCCTATTCTACTAATTAAGCTTATATCCCCCCTTTATATAAGCTGGCCTATATCTCTAACTATCGAGTCCTTATATAACTAGCCTATATTTCCTTAGAGCCTCCCCTATATATATACGCAGGTTACGTGCACCACGCCTATTAAGGCCCTCCTGTAAGTCACCTATAGGTTAACCGTATATCGAACGCTATAGGGCCGTCAAAGCTGGCCTGTGTTTCCGCTGCCTAGAGCTTTACCTATATTTCCACCTCGTTAAGCCGTCTAATCGCCGTCGCGTCGCTATTATATCATTATCGCGTCTCTAGGTCGCGCGCACCACGCCTATTAAGACCCTCTTCTAAGTTACCTAGGAGTACCAAATACCAAATAGGCCCTCGTAGAGGGGCCTTAATAAGTTCTCTAGGCAGGGCCTTAATAAGTTCTTCGCGGTAGCCTTAGGGCCTTAATAAGTTTCGTACGAGGTTTATCTGTAACGCGTTAACCTTAACAAGTTCTTATAAAAAAGGGTTTCCCTACGCCCTCGTCTTGCGATCTCAGAGCTAGTACAAGCCTAAGGGTGTCCTGTTATGCGACTAGGACGCGTCTATATTAACTAGCTAATAATAAGGCCAGTTTCGGGCCTGGCTATAAGCCAGGTAGTCGTACATTAGGTGGTTTTCGTATCCCAGTATCCCTTAATAGGCCTCCCTAGGTGGTAAAGCAAGAGCCTTAAATGGAGGCAGTAAGGCTCTAGTGTTGTTAAGGGCGATACTTTAATAGTACGCGTCGCGAGCTCAACACCACAAAACCACAACGACAGCGCGCTGCATGCGCTGCGGCGGCTCTCTACCATCGCCTCTGCACTTAGCCATCAAAAGGTAAGGTTTCCTGATGATATTTCCACCCGCGGCAACGTGGACGCGTACAGTAGGGCTTCGCGGGCTTTTATTTTTAATATTAATTAGCTATATAAAGTCCCAAGTCCCCTTTATAAGTATAATAGCTAAATATATTACTATTTAATACCCTTTAATAAGCTAATTAACTCCTTAAATTATTAGGCTTTAGGATTAATACTAAATAAGATCTTATATAAGTTTAGCCTACTACCCTAGCTAGGTAAGAGTATATAGTGCTCTTAACGCCTATAAAAGTATATACCTATTAGATATACCTAGTAGAGAGGGTATTTTAGTAATAGTAAGTAATAATAAAACACGTTATATATTATATAGTATAAGCTATATAGCTTAGAATCTGCTTTTAATATTTTAATATATAAAGACTAATAGTTATACCTATTACGAGACTGCCGTTCCATGCGCTACGCCATGCGCGTAGCTGGTTTTCTTTCCTTATTTAATATCGCTTAGCAAATAGTTTATCCACCCTAATTGTCCCTATATAAATTTGGGCGCAGCTGCATTTCTCTCAAGCTCTCTAGTAATCCTCTTAAGTCTCTATAACAGCCGTATATAGCTATTAATTCTTTAAATCTAATGCCTGTTTATCTAGCGTTCGTATATAATACTTCGTTATTATAATAATACCTTTAAATATATTATAAAAAAGTATAAAGTAAGGATATAGATAGGGAGTCCAATTTAAGAGAACAATAGGGTATATTATATAGATAGATAAATCCTTAAGGGAAAAGGAGGAGTCTATATACAAGGTAAGAAAGGGTGTTCTCTAAGTATATATAGCGCATATACCTTATAGGTAAGTTACCCCTAGGTTGCCCCTAGGTCGCCTATACCTTATATCTATATAACTATTTACTTAGTTTTACCTAATAATGCCCCCCCTTAAAAAGGATTATCTATAAGGGATATTATTACAGTTGTATTGAGTTTCCCTTAGGGTAACCCCCAGACGCCCCTTAGATAGTTGCCGGTTATATACTAAAGGTACATGCCTATAGTATATAGTCTCTATAATTTTAAAGGCCTTACCTTTTTAAGAATTTATCTCCTTTATAATTTATTTATTCCTATAATTATGCCTTATAGCTCCCTATCTATAAAGTTCCCTTATATAAATTCTTTATACTCTATTTAAAAAGGCAGCCAGCTCTAAGAATAAGAGTGTTTATTTATATCTTTTATTTATATCTACTATCCCTCCTTTAAAATTTTATAATAACTAAATAGAAACTTTATAGATACCTTATAGAAAGCTATTACGTTAAGGTAGAAAGATTACTCTAATAGTAAGAGATTATAATAATATAAACCTCTAAGTAAGATAGCTAAATAAGCCCTAATACCTAGATATACTAGGAGCCTAAAAACTCTTATATACCTATAGTTATCACTAAGAAAAATATAGATACCTTTTATAACAGCTATAACGCTACTAAAAAGTAGCTACAGTAGAACACCTCTAGCCCTACTTAGGCTAATTAGAAAATTAAGCGCTAGAGGTAACCTTAAGAGTCATTAGGAAAAAATTTACCAGCATTTTTGCAGTATTTGGCAGCATATTGCGGCTAAATGCGCATTTCGCGCATTGTAACGTGTAGCGTATAGTATCAACTAAGGTATAGTATACTACCGCATTTAACAGAAACTAATAACGCGGTGTAGCTAATTACGTATTTACAGCTACCTGGGTAAGTAATACCTTTATTCTATTAAGCTTTTTTTATACTTAATACGCAATTAATATATAATACCCTCCTTACGCATTCTGTATATCTTGCTTACTTTAAGTAATAGATAATCATTACTCTTCCCGCGCGGTTATTATTAAGTGCTTATTTTACGCACTTAATAGTATTTACTTAGTCTACGCGGTTAATATTTACCTATTCCGCGTAATTAGTATACTTTACTCACTTTAAGTAATATATAGGTATTACTCTTTCTACGTAGTTGTTATTAAGTGCTTATCCTACGCACTTAATAGTATTTACTTAGTCTACGCGGTTAGTAGTATTTACCTATTCTATATAATTAGTATACTTTACATAGTCTACGCAGTTAGTACCCTTTACTTATTCTATACAGTTAGTATTTTTTACTTATTCTATATACCTAGTATATATTATATAAAGAATATATTTTAACCTAATAGTAGTATAGTATAACCTTAATACGCCTAATAACGCCCTTTAATTAACCTACTATTTTAAGTTTAATATTTATATTAGTTCTACCGTAATAATAGCACCGTACTACTAAACCCCTAATTATCTTTATTCTTGCCGTTATTTTTCCTATCTATTTTACTACCTTTTTTACTTTTATCCTCTTTATTAGCAAATTCCAGTTTATTAGTAAATTCTACTAACCTTTAAACAAATCTATAACCTATAACCGCTTATTAAAGCCAATGGTATTACTAGCCTTAAACGTACTGTAGAGTAGAAATGCTATATTTAGCATAGACGCGTTCTTATTAATTATAGCATAGTTATTCTATTCCTTAAAATACTTAGGAAAAGTATTAATGCCTACCGCTATTTGCTATATAACGGTATTTTACTTATAGACCTTAGTTTCTATTAAGCGTATATAGCGGCGAAGGATAATAGGAAATTTAGCGGGATAGCTTTACGTAATTAGTGCCTTATGGTCCTCTATAAGCGTATTATTAATTGTCTTAGCTAGTATATTTAGTTAGTAATTAAGCGGTAATAGGACCTAGATTCTAGTAGGATCCTACTAAGGCGACCTAAGTTAATACTAGTATTATACTAAAATGGTTAAAAAGGTTAATTTCCTAATACTACTAGGGCCGTAGATTAGTAAAATACTGCCTATTATATATTTAAGCGCAGTATAGGTACCTATTTACTCTTTATTAAGTAGCGGCAAGATGGCCTTAAGGGTATTATTAACTAAGTTCTTCCTATACTTAGCAATATTGTAGTTAAAGTAATTAATACGTGGGAGATCTGTAAAGTTATTAAATAGCGTAATTTAGCGCTTAATATAGAAACTATTACCTCCTTACTATAGGTAGTATAGAGTATTAACCTCTTAGGAGATTCTAACCTTAGGGACACGCTTAGTTATAAGACATTTAATGCCCTATACCGTAATTAGGGCCTTACTTAAGTTACTAACTATTATAAAGTTGTTACTGTTTAGGATATACTCTAGAGCGAATATAGGGTTTAGTATAAACTTATAACCCACCTATAGTTAAAAGATAAAAGTATAGTAGTTATAGCTGGAGCTAAAGGGAGTAGTATTAATAATAACTCCTTTTTAGCTGGCTAAGCTATTTACGTCTTTACCTAGAAATAAGATATCGATAATAGAGTTAGTGTAAAGGGTAAGACGATTAACTATCTAGATAGTAGCGTAGTAGACTTAGTTTACGCTACTTAGGAAGGTAATAAAATAAATAATAGTAAGTACCTAGGGGTTCTGGTTAACGGCCTTAAGGCTTATAATTGCGATATAGAACTAGACCGTAAAATACTTAAGAACGCTATTAAACTAATACCTTACGGGGATTTTATATAATAGTTGGTCCTTTACTAAGAGCTATATACTAAGCTAGATATTTATATTATAGTCCTTCTACTAGCGACCTAAAGGATTATTAACGCTCTGCTATTTTAGGCTCGCGTTTAGGCTCGCGATATAACTATTAAGCTATTTAGTATCTAGTATAAAGAAGTAGATAATAACTATAGGACTATTTAATAGCATATTCTAAGCTTTATAAATTTACGGCGTAAATAGGCTAAAGTCCCTATTAACGAAGAAGTGCTTACTAAGTAATGTACACGTACCTAATATAAGTTTATTAAAGGCGACAATAAACCTAATATAGTAAAGTTATAGGGTTATAGCATCTCGCGGGAGAATATAAGTAAGATACTTAAGCGTAGTTAGATATAATAGTTATTAAGTAACCGGAGAAGTAGTATTAGTAGTATTAACCCTAACGTTACTGGTAATATTAGCATCCATAAATTAGATAAACGCTATCTTATATAAATAATAAATAGGTATTCTACTGGTTTTATAAGATACTTAAAATATAATGCTATATACTATAATATACTCTTTAATAATTTGCATAATAAACTAAATTATAAGGTAGTTATTATTTAAAAGCTGGAGTATATCTAAAGGTTTAGCTATTATAGAATCGCTATCCTCTATATAGGTGTCTAAATTATTTACTAGGCTATCCACTACCGGATAGAAGCCAGCTATATTAAGAGGTTTAGGCGATAGAGAGGTAGTAGCTATACTTAAAGCGGTAGTATTTAGTATATCTACCTTACCTAGAGCAGTTACGGCGTCTATTACCCAAATTAAAGTAGGTCTACTTATATAATTATTAATATTATGCCCTATAACTCTGTAGTTCTTATATACCTAACTATAAAAAACAGTTTAATAATCTAGGGAGTTATAGTTTAGGTAAGTCTATTTCTTCTTATTTAATAGCTAGGGATAGTCTTGCTTTCTATAGCCTATAGTACTATATTAGTTACACGTTATATAAGAATAGTTACTCTTAAGATAACTAGCTTCCCTCTTATTATTATATATAGGGTTAAAGTAGTTAGCTTTAAGATAACCGGCCTTACTGTAGCCGTAATAAAGTTAAGAAGCTTTTTTAAGAAGATAATTAGCGCGTATATAGCCGGTAGATAGACAGAGAAAGTATTTTAAAGCGTTATTGGCTAAGAGGTATAGACTACTAAGCTCTAAAAGAAGAGGCTTATTAAGTATAGGGCTTTTACTATTATATTAGGAAAACTTTTTTTGGGTATGTTATTGCAAGCGAAAATTAGGGTCTGCAAAACCGGCGTAAGTCGCGATTTTGGCGATTTGTGGCGATTTTGGCGATTTGCTAGGCTACTTATATAGATTTCTATAAATTGCTGCGAATTATTAAAATTACGACTTAAGCAGACCCTAATTTTAGCTGTAATAAAAATACTATAAGGCTGTATAAAGCTCTATATAAAGCTTTATATATAAAGGCTTTGTACAAGGTTCTATATAAAGCTTTACAGAAGGCTTTATATAAAGCTTTACAGAAGGCTTTATATAAAGCTCTATATATAGAGGCTCTGCATAAGGCTCTATATAAAGCTTTGCATAAGGCTTTATATAAAGCTCTACGTATAGAGGCTCTATATAAGGCTCTATATAAAGCTCTATATAAAGCTCTATATAAAGCTCTATATAAAGCTCTATATAAAGCTCTATATAAAGCTCTATATAAAGCTCTGTATAAAGCTCTATATAAAGCTCTATATAAAGCTTTACGCGAGGCTCTATATAAGGCTCTATATATAGCTTTACGTATAGAGGCTTTATATAAGGCTTTATACAAAGCTCTATACAAAGCTCTATATAAAGCTTTATATATAGAGGCTCTGTATAAGGCTCTATATAAAGTTCTGCGTACGGAGGCTTTATACGAAGCTCTGTATTGGGTCCCCGCTATATTCCTAATAGCCTTTATACGTGCCTCTGCTAAGTATACCCCTTATATTTACCTAGGTATGGTTTCTCTATAAGTGTTAAAAGACTTCTTTTCCCGTTTTAGTAGGTAAGCGTTACTGCCTTAAGCTCGCGCGAGCCGAGGTAAGTGTTAGGTGAGTAAGGGTGATTTTTTACCCCGATCGCGCCTGTCTCTTTAGGGCTTAAAAAGGCTTTTTTGACCCAGCTTTATAACGTGATATACTTTCCCCTTTTTATCTTAAGCTGCTAGGCTATAACTTTGTCCATTTTCCCCTATTAAACTAACTTTAAGCCTCTATATAAAGCCAAATTCTACCCCCCTATATTTTCTACCGTTTTTTTAAACCCTAGGGCTAATTAAAAAGTTGATAGATTATTATTTTATGGCTTAGGAGCTCGGCTATAATTAACTTAAAATTTGCTTTACCTGCCTAAATACTTAATATAAAGGCAACCAATCTACTCTATTATAGAGCTATTAAATACCTAGATAAGCGGATATAACAATAATCCTAGCCTATAAACCCCACTACGCCCAGTAAGAAACTATGCTTAAGGCCTAAGAGAAGAAATAATAGCTAGCGATATATATAAAGATTCTAATCTGCTTGGTGGCTTAATAAGATATAGCTAAAACTACCTATATACACTATCCTCTTAAGCTTTTTTTAAAGACATTAGTTTGGGGAGATTAGTGGAAGTTAAGAGAGTACCTTAGGTCTTAATCGCGAAGTAATAAATAGGACCTAATTAGCTTATATAATGTCCCACATTCTATTTAAAACAATAGAGCCCTTAACTTATTTAAGCTGGAAGGTCTAGCTATATAGTAAACCTACTTAGATTACTTACTTGCTTTAGGGGCCTAACAAAACTAAGATTATATTAGGGTGGTTAGAATAGAGCTAGGCTAAGTAATACTAATCCTCTTTATAGCTTAGGCTAGACGGTAAAAGCAACTAAGCCTACCTATATAGAAATTTATATGCAGTTAAATAGTTACTTAAACCCCTGGTGATATATATAACTTTAACAATTAGAGTAGACCTTAGTTGCCTAGCGGATCCTATTTAGCCTACTAGCCTATATATCTCTAAGATGTCTATATATGGACATTGCCTAAAGGGATTACCCCGCTTTACCTGCTAATTAACTACCCCTTAGAGGGGTGGTAAGGATATAGCTAGTAGTGGATATAAAGCCTTACTGCCTTACACGAGTTTGGTTAAGCGGCTTATAGTAGTTTTAGTAAAAGCTCTAAAGGAGAGGAAGGGAGTGTAGTTTTTAGATAAGAATGCTAAGGAAGTTATCTAGGCATAACTTGGCTAAAGAAAAAGGGGTAGTACTAGGCAGCCTTAATATTCTACTATTTATTAATGCGTGTGTTTTAGGGTAGTGGGATAGTAAAGTAGGCTTAGGTGGGCGGACTTGGTAAACACTTATTCCTCCGCTAAAGTATTATGTAAATTAGCTTAGTAAACTGGAGATTACTAAACGTTAAAGTAAAATAGAACTTAAGATTTAGAAATAGAACTTAAATAAGGAGGAGAGCTGCTTCTATAGATTAATTTAATGGAATATAGCGGAATAGTATCTTATATACGTAATTTGGA
>Ga0307515_10017538_pt1 | contig 13032 bp, 10 predicted proteins | sample 17_EM_MG_FD_194513 | JGI IMG/M metagenome (GOLD analysis project Ga0307515, IMG submission 194513) | Populus trichocarpa ectomycorrhiza microbial communities from riparian zone in the Pacific Northwest, United States - 17_EM | ecosystem: Host-associated > Plants > Roots > Unclassified | place...
AACAAAAGTAAACTTCAATGAGAGTTTCTACAATCTTATTATTGGTTAGTCTAGTCCGCTTAAAAATATTTGCAACATATTTCGACCAAGAAAGAAGATAACCTTTAGGTGAGTATGCTACCTTAATACCCAAGAAATATTATAAAGAACCCAAATCCTTCATTTTAAACTATATAGCTAACTTTGTTTTTAAAACTGAAATACAATTAATGTCATCATCAATAATAATCATGTCATCAATATATAAATACATAATGATATGACTTGCATCAGTACACTTAACAAAAAGAGAAGACCATTAAAAACAAATCTGAAAGAACATATATATCACAATAGAAAAATTTCTCAAACCAAACACAAGGTGCTTGTTTAAGACTATATAAAGCTTTCTTGATATTGTAACATATCCAGAGTCATGTGAAACACTAAAATGGGGCGCCATATAAACTTCTTGAAAATCTCTATTCAAGAAGGCATTTTTAACATCAAGTTAAGAGAAATGCCATTGACGAACCGAAACAACTGTAATAAGAGTACGAATAGTAGTCATTTTTGCAATGAGAGCAACTGTCTCCTTATAATCCATACCATATTGTTAAGAATATCCCTTGGCAATCAACCTAACTTTGTATCGCTCAATAGACCCATCCGAATTAGTCTTGATCTTATACACCCAATGAAAACCAACAACAATCTTACTAGGAGGTAGAGGAACCAAATCCCAAGTATCTGTCTTGTGTAAAGCAGAAAGTTCCTCATCTATAGCTTGCTGCCAAATAGAATAAAAAAAATTACCTCTTTATAGGAAGAGGCTTCAGAGAGACAATGAATAGAAGCTAAAAATAAAGTAAAAGATGAAGAATAACAAGAATAGATAAAATTTAGTAACTTTGTCGACTTACGAATGCGTATGGATTGGCGTAGAGCTGGATCCATAATCTTTGACAAAGCTTGAGAGACTATAAAAGAAAAGGGAGCTTTAGGTGTACCGGAGAATAAAGTGTCAGTAATTGCAGAATGATCAATATGAATTGGTTGAACATAAAACGAGGTATTTGAAGTACTAGGAACCTGAGATGATAAACTATTAAAATCCTCAAAAAAAAGATCTATACGAATAAGATCAGATGATAAAGATTATGAGTAGTGGATGAAATAAAAAAAGGTATATGCTCAAGAAAGACAATATGATGAGACATATAATGTTTCTGAGTTATTGGATTAAAATAACAATATCTCTTTTTACCTTTACCATAACCAAGAAAGACACAAATAGTAAATCGAGAGGACAACTTACTGCGTTCTACATGAGGACAAAGAACGAAACAAGTACTACAAAAAATTCTAAAGAAGGAATAATCAAGGACATACCCACACAACTTTTTGAAAGGAGAAAAACCTAAAATATAAGAAGATGAAATTGTATTAATCAAACCTACAGCAGTAAGAACAACTTCTCCCCAAAACACACTTGGAAAAAAAATAGACAACAAGAAAGAATGAACAATTTCAATAATATGCCTATGTTTTCTTTCAGCAAAGCCATTTTGCTCAGGATTATCTATACACAAAGTTTGGTGAATGGTTCCATCTAAGACAAACAACTCATAAAATTTATTGGAGGTGTATTCCCCACCTAAATCACACCTAAAACATTTGATAACAACAAAATATTCAATTTTGACAAGAGCTTGGAAAGTTGTATATATCTTAAAGAATTTAGAACGATGTTTCATTAAATAAACCTAATAATAATGAGTATGATCATCAATAAAAGAAACATAATATTGAGACCCTCCTTTTATGACAATAGAAGAAGGTCCCTGTACATCAGAATGAATCAAATTAAATGAAGAAGAAGAAAAAAAAAATACTTCAATTAAAAGATAAAAAGAAATATTTTGTTAGTTTACATCAGAAATATCACAAGTTTACAAATTTTCTAAAGCTCATGTGGATGCTAAAAATCTCAAACAAAAAGACAAAACATGACCTATATGAGAATTCCATAAATAAAAACTAGAAGAAGAAGGACTTAAACGAAAAAAAGATAAATCAATACTAGTAACAACAACAACAACAGTAGTAGTAACTAGCACTTTTAAGTCATCCAAAATATATAGTCCCTTCTTTCTATGGCCTGTCCTAATAAGCTTTTGAGACTGCAGATACTATACATAAAAAAAGAAAGGAAAAAATGACTAAATAATCATTAGAATCACATAACTGACCAACAGAAGCAAGATTCAATGTGAGTTTCAGAATAAGATAAACATTAAGAAGAAACAAGTGAGACGTGATAACAAAACCAACACTTGCTAAGGGTGTGGGAGTATCATCAACAGTCATGATAAGAATAAAAGGCAAATGGGACATATAAGCAAAAGATGAAGAATTTAAAGACATATGATGTGAAACACCATAATCCAAGTTCAAAATATGACACACCTGAAAAACTGTAAGGCAACTGACCTACGAAAGAAGAAGCTGACATAACTTGTGTTTATAAAGAGAGAAACTTCTGAAATTACTCAGCCAGCCAGAGTACTAGGATTGGTGAAATGACCTAATAAAACTACTGCTGTAGTATTATGAGGTGGTGGCTTGTAGCCTTGAATGGTTTATAAACATTAGATTATGATTGGTTGTTAAGCTTTCAAGTTTGATTCTGTTGTCTAAACTTGGAACACTAAACATTCTAATGACCTTTCTACTTATAAAAACTATACTCGTTGAAGGCAACTTTTATGTAAGACTTATTTGGATTATTAGAGAATGACTTAGAAGGTATTGCTACACATAAGGATTAGAAGTAGAAAGAATTTTCTTTTTAAAATAAGATTGAGGATGTATTTCTTCAGCCTATAACTCACTAACAACTGAGTCAACAGAAGGTAATGGAGAACGATGTAAAATTAAACCTCTAAATTATTCAAAATCAGGATGAAATGCCATTAAAAACTCCACCCATCATTGCTGCTCTCTACGAGCAATATAGAAACCACATGTCTTTAATTCTGCTGATTTTGTAAGATTCATTTGAAAGGGTATTTGAATGTGTGATAGTGGTTATTTTTTAAAGTGTTTTTTGTATTGTTTTTTTAAGTATTTTTTACTCAGAAATACATTAAAATAATATTTTTTTAAATTATTTTTGATATTAACACATCAAAATGATTTGAAAACACTAAAAAAATATTAATTTAAAGTAAAAAAAATAAAAAAAATTCAATTTTTTTCAAATATACTTTTAAAACACAAAAACAAAATTCCCTTGTTACCCTATATTTCACTGAAACTTTTGGCTTTTGCGTTAGTTAGATGTTAACAATTCTTTCTTGTATGTAGCAGCCTCGAGGACTTGTTCATCCTTAGTTTTCTAATTATGTCTGCAAATTACACTAAAGCCATCTATGGTCTACGTCAAGCACCACAAGCCTGTTATACCGAGCTGTGTACTTTTCTTCTCAACAATGGCTTCTCCAACTCAAAGTGTGACACCTCCTTGTTTATTCAACATACATTTACTATGAGACTTTATCTCCTTGTCTGTGTAGATGAAATCATTGCACGAAACAATGATCATGCTAATCAGGTGTTTGTGTTTGTAGAGAAGCTTGTACATCGATTCTTCTAGAAGGATTTCTCTTCATTATTTTTTTGGAATTGAATCCTGTCAAACTACGAATAGCCTCTTTCTATCATAAGCTTTCTCAGTCCATGCATAAACCATCCGACCTTCATTAGATTGCTGTCAAAAGAATACTCCGATGTCTTAAAGGTACTGTTGATTATGGGTTGTTTTTGAATGAACAACTATCTACATCTTCCTGTGCCTTTGCTGACGTATATTGGGCTGGTAATGTTGATGATAAAAAGTCCACCTCTGCTTATGTCATCTTTCTTGGTGCCAATCCGTTTAGTTGGAGTTGAAAGAAACAACCTGCCATTGCTTAGTCTTCAATGGAAGCTGAATATCATGTCATTGCATCTGCTACTACCAAAGTTAATCATCTAATCCGACTTGTTAGAGAATTTGGTGTTACATTATCCTCAACCCCAACAGTATACTGTGACAACGTTGGGGCTACGTATCTCTATCCTAATTTAGTTTTCCACTCTCGTATGAAGAACTTTGCTACTTTATTCATGATCCAGTTGCTAAATGTCTAATACGAGTTTCTCATGTTTACTTGGTTGATCAGTTGACAGACTCTCTTACAAAACCCCTTTCCAAGAAACTGTTTCAAATCCATCGTTCCAAGCGTAGCGTTCTGCCGAATTGCTTGCGCTTACGGGGCATGATAGAATGGGTGAAGGAGTGATTGATGTATCTAGAACAACGCAACCACTTTGGAAACCAGAATCCGCCGTTGGTCACCTGAAAATTGGAACAAACACCCATCACTCTGGCATAAATATGAATTTATATATTAATATCTTACTTATAAATAATAGGATACAATTCCAAGAATAGGCTTCAGGCTTGAACGGTTCCTTCAACCTAATTTTTTGTCTAGGGTTTATACTTGAGTACCTCTCATAAATGATCTTATTTAACCAGATTTCTCTTAATGACAACCTCAAAAGAAAACAAACTGCGTCAGCTAGTAATCAATACGCTAAGCAAACAAGACAAATGAAACATCATTGAGAGGATTGTTCCCTTCATCATTGAGAGTTGAATGATGATTCTTATAATTTAGCTCTCATCGTAAGGCGCAGAACTTGACCTATGATGTGAACATTGACACATACGATGTAATCCCGACTCATAAAACTGAGTGTCAATTAGGTTGGCTAGAGCTGACAATTCCTTGTCATGATTTCTTGCAGATTATCAAGTGGAAATTCCCACAGTAGGCAGATAGTTAGTGCTTAGAACTTGACAGAAACATTAATGATTCATACTGCTGATAGGTTCTTGAGATCATTGTTGAAACAAAATTTTGTATATAGAGCACAATGGGAGTTCATCTCTTGGCACTGTCCATGAGTGCAGTGCAACAACTAAATACACAGCTTGTCGAGGAAGAAGATGTAAATTGAAAAAGGTTTGAAGGTGATGTGCTAAACTGACGATATAAAGAGAATTTGAGACGAGAATGGAAGAGGGAGGCACCAGAAGATGAACCTGAATTCTGTTATGCTAGTGTGACACTGCAGGAAGGACTTAGTCTTTTAATTTATCAGTAAAACTGAGAAAAGTCAATGGATACTTATCAGAAAATCAGAATAGTCCGCTCAAACCAACCCCGCCAGCCTTCCAAAAGTAACATTTTTTTTATCAAATTTAATTTCACAGCAAATCTTTTAGCTATCGGGCCACAGCACCAGTCATGATTCGAAATCCATGCAAATTATAGGTGGATATAATGACTTTGCAGATATTCTGAAAAATCCTCGATATGCAATCAGATTATAGAGGTTCAAGTAACCAAGAAACATTCTTGTATGATCCAAAAGGGTCCAAAACAACTCAACATAATATCTGAATAAAAATTTAAGAACTAGAACACCACGTTGCCTATCAATAACGGGAGGAGAGCAAATGAAACTATCAGTCAATGGATACATTTCAGAATAGTCAGCTTAATTCAACCACCAGCCTACCCTGTTCTTTCTGAAAATCCAGCTTCATCTTAGCAAGAATCACATTTTAACATTAAACTACATTCTGTCCTGATGAAAAATCAAGTATGATGTCCAATGGTTCAAGAATCAAATTCCAAAGTCTTTATTTTAACAAATCATGTTGCATACTGGGACAAACTAAACCTAGCAAACATCTTCCTTAAGAGGTCTAACAGAAGCTCATGAGTTCATATGAAGTGAATCTGTGTTTGGTAATTCAAGAAAGGTGCAGTTTCCTGACAGGATCATTGTTGTTTCTTATTTTGGCAAGTATAATTGTTGAAAAAGCATGAAAAAGTCTCTATCCAATGAAGTAGCATGCCAAGCACCAAAATTCTAAGATTTTAATTCCACTATAGGTAGAAGGAACCACAAAGGTTCGTTGCTTAAGAACCAAGAAAATATATATCCAAGTTATGCAATGACTAAAAAAGGAAGGATTCACCATTCCAATAATTCACTCTGGTATACATTCTTAGAACTGAAATGCATGATTAACAGTCACAAGAACATGCATAACAAAGCAAGGAGAATCATTCCCGTAGCACCAATACATTAAAGCCTAAAAACTAAAAATAACATACTGCAGCATGTGTTTTCCCTACCCAGCCACAGCATTGAATTGTACCCACTTCCCAACAATCATTTTCCCTGCTGGCCGAAACATTAGATCATGACCAAAAAAACAGGAAAACAATAAGTGGCAACAATGATAAGATTAAGATTTTGTTGAAACTTTAGATAGGATATGAATTCTGAGGATTGAGTAACTAAATGACCCAATTCTGGCACATCTTTATAAGATCCATCATGATCCAAGCCAATCAACCTTTCAACACCAATGCATGCTGAGTCATGCACCTCAGAGATAACCTACAACCAGAACACCACATGCTGTCTACCCTTCATGTAGTATCTGACAATTACATGCACCTTAGGAGAGAGCACAAATTGAGATGAAATATTTTGAGAAATCGCCAGGAGCAACTTCAAAAAAGAATTTGTAATTAGACCACAGCAATAATGAGATTTTCCAACTCTCTACTATTTCTTTCCAACAATAACAAATTCAGAGTAAAATCAAACAAGAGAACATATATAACAGTAAAACTGCACAGATGATTGAAAAAAATTAGCAAAAACCAATGTCAAACCAGGAGAAATCACAGCAGTTGACAAAGGCAAAAAAAAAAAAAAAAAAAAAAAAAAAACACAAACACTAGAGGAAAAGTGATACTGATGAGACAGTGACATCACAGGAAACACGCAAATAAATTCACAGCAAGCAACAGGAGATTCTCATAGAATAGATCAAGATCACAAAACAGACAACACAAAAGCAAGCTCAAGCTCAGTACATTGGCAATTAGCTATTACAGTAATCAAAATGCAGCACCAAACAGCACATTCAAAATCCACCAACAAAAGGAATTAACAATGAAGAAATCAGAAGAAACGATATCAAACCAAAATAAAATCAAATCTAATTTCACTATGTAACACTCAAAATATTAGAGAGATAGGATAATCTCAAGCAAAAGATATGCAAGGCTGCTGATTTCTGTAGCATAAGAAAAACTAATCTGATGTAATAAAATCAGTTGGTAAAGTAGAGACGAAATAAGTAAACTGGTAAGAATTTCGTGATATCATGCAGCTTACCTTGATGGTATATATCTTTTTCTTTTGAACTCCAAACTTTATGCTGTTCTATATTTCTGCTTAATTTGTTCAGAACACAAAAGGAAAAACAGAGAAATATCTTAGGGGTTGGTGAATAGCCGCTTAAAGCTACAAAAAATTTTCTGTTTAAGTCTGAAAGTGGTGTTGACCACTACATTGATGTAATTACTGGAATAAATTTGATGGACGAACTCCTTAAAAGTTATGAGCTGGGGTTACTAGATTTTAATACTACTCTAGTTTGAATGAGTTAAAAATATTCATGAGCAATCATTTCATACACTGGGAAAAAAACATTTAGCTTATCCACATCAATTTGCAAAATGGGGTTACTAGATTTTAATACTACTCTAGTTTGAATGAGTTAAAAATATTCATGAGCAATCATTTCATACACTGGGAAAAAAACATTTAGCTTATCCACATCAATTTGCAAAATGCCTTTCAATCAGCCAGTAAGTTCTTTTTAATTCATTTGATACATAACCCAGATAAAAAAAAAAATATTCCTTTATAATGATTTCAAAGTCTGACCAGCAAATTTCAGAATGGATCAACATTTCTGTGGGTACCACTCGCCACAGACAATTCAAAGTAATTGAACCCTGATCTCTTATAATCAGAAATCTTGACTAAATTCAATTCTGACTGATTAAAGTAGTCGCATTTGAATTATATTATTAGGAGCTAAATCAAGAATCCAACAGCCAAAATCAGATTTCATATTCAACAAAGCATATGTAATGAAGAGGATTATAGGCCAAAACAAGAATGCTGCAAGTCATATCAAATGGATGTCAAACCATTCGTTCATTTATTACCCAAAAATCTAATAACGTACATAAAAAAGAACAAAAAAAAGACTCAAAATTTAGCAAGAACTTACAATTAGAAAAGGATAAGGAAAAATCTACCAAACCCTCAATTCATTTGTCCAATCAAAGTCCCAAAATGGACTATCTTTTACTCCATGAACCAATTCAACTTGTGTCCTGCAAATAGGGCACGCAGAAACCTTGACAAGCCAAGCATCCACACATTTCCTGTGAAACACATGACCACACCCAACAAGGTTTCTACACCACTGTCCTTGCTTTATCTCTTCAAGACAAACCACACATGAAGTTTGATTAGCACCCGTTTCAGGTCTTGTCTGAGTCGAAAATCTGAATATTGGGAGCTTCTTTAAATCTTTGAGAGACAACCCATTTGAGGAATTGGAGGATGGAGTCGAGTGGCGGTGGAGTGCGGCGGTGGCAATGAGGAGGAGGATGGCGGCAATACCAAGGAATAGGAAAAAAAGGGTGGTTATTGCAGTCATTATTATGGTTTTGAGGATTAAGGAAAGAAGCTTTTGGTTTGGTTTCGGTGGTGTTGCACCACCGTGTGTACGGTGGTGATCATGGTGGCGGTGAGGAGGAGGCATGGTTACAGATGGAATTGAATGAATATAGGCAAAGGAAATTGTCAAATGGAGAAGTTTTTTCTTAACTAAAAGGAGCGCTTGCTTGCTGTTCATGATAAAGAACCGGAAACAAGACAGTCATAGATGCATTTATTATGCGGAGAAAAAAAAAGTTCTTAAAAATACTTTTTATTACAAAACTATATATATTTAGAAACACGGAATATACCTCATAATAAATAAATAAAAATAATAGATATTAGATGAATAAAAATATCATTTTTATTTTATATAATCTTGTAAATATAATTATATTTTTATATTATCTTAACAATGCTCATATTTATAGTCTAATACACATTAATATTTATATTTGTAAACCTAATTTTTTTTAAAAAAATATAGAGTTCAAATATACTTGAAGATGATGAATGAACATGAAGATGAAAATAAAGAGGTGGAAGAAGGCAAATAAACATTTATTTATAATGTATGATTCTCTTCCTTAGATATTTTTCGTATAATCTTACGCATTGAAAAATATCTCATTAAGAACCTTAACAAGAGAAAACTTAATGGAAAAAACAAACTTTGTTAAGGAAAAAAGACTACGGTGTGTATTAACTCTCCCTCATGAAAGTATCACCTTAATTCTTTAATCTGTCATATTTCAATATTACATCGCAATCTTTCAAACATTGTAGTTGGTAATGTTTTAGTGAACAAATCTGCTAGATTATCTTACGAGCGAATTTGTTGAACATCAATATCACCACACTTATCAAGGTCATGTGTGAAAAAAAAATTCTATAAGATGTAAGTTTTCCTATCTCTTTTAATTTATCCTCTGTAATTAAAATATACATGCAATATTGTCTTCATATAGTATGGTTGGAGTTCCTCTGCTAGAGGATAAACCACATGTTCCACAAATATATTGAGTCATTGATCTAAACCACACACATTCTCAATTGACTTTATAGATTGCAAGTATTTCAGCATAATTAGATGAAGTGACAATTAATGTTTGCTTTGTAGATCTCTATAATATAGCAATATTACCACATGTAAAGAGATAACATGTTTTAGATTGATCTTTATATGGATTAGATAATATCTTATATCAACATACCCAACTAATTCATGATTCGTATTATTTGAATAAAATAAGCACATATACGCAATTCCTCTTAGGTAACGACAAATATGTTGAACTTCATCCCAATGTCTCCAGGTAGGAGAGGAACTATATATTGCTAGCAGATTCATAGAGAATGTTATATCAAGTCGTGTATTATTAGCAAGATACATTAGCGCACCAATTGCACTGAGGTGTAATTCTTCATTATCATCTCGAGGTCTAAAAGGCTTCTTTTTCACATTATTATTGGCAGTAGTAGTAGTATAATCACCATTACTATAACAATTATCATTACAATTATTATTGTTATTATTATTATTATTATTGTTAATACTATTACATATACAAATATTATCATCATTTTTATTATTGTTACCATTATCATACTACTACTACAACAACAACAACAACAACAACAACAACAAACTATTATAACTAATATAATTATCATTAGTAGTTTTATTATCATCATCATCATCATTATTATTAAAAGATTTGTGCATAAATATGTTGATTAGATAAATTAAATATGTAAAAGGTGAGAAATTGAAAGAGAAAGAGGTCACCCCATTAAGAATTTGATTTCGATAAAAAAAATAACAAATGAATCAATGAATTTAAATGGTTAAACTTAGATAGAGTTAAGCCAAATGAATTCAAAATGAAAGAAGATGCATGTATTAATTGTGAGAAGAAAATATTAAAAAGATATACACATATTATGAAATGAAGTTTTATTTTTAAAAGAGGATACAAGGGAAATAATTGAATTAATTAAGAAAAGAAATCATTATGGACATGTTAATTAAGGAATTTGGAGTAGAGAGTATATAAATGAGAATAATTTAAATTGAAAAGGAAAGAAGACGAAAAAATTTCCTAGAAGAAGAGATTTCTTGAATCTAAAAATAAATTTGATTTAATGATCCAGGAGAAGTTGTAGGAGGGTCAAAGACCGTGTCAACTATAGTGCGCCAGATAGCCGCAAGTAGGTGAAAGATGTTCACCTTAAATCGAAGTATATATTTGAATATTTTAGGATAGTATTTGTAGATACTAGAATGCTTACTTTTATTATTTGGTTGAAATTATCATGCAAGAAACGTAAATGACTTAATATGTAGAGAATTGATATTCAAAAGAGATTACCAGAAGGCTTTAAAAAATAGAAATGCTAGATTTAATGAGCATTCATGTGAGGATACTAGAATTTATGTGTTATTTAGAAAAGAATACCAAATTAATTTAGCTTCCAAAATGAGAATGCCGGATTTAATGAGTATTCATGTGAGGATACTAGAGTTCGTAAGAGAATACATGAATGATTTGGCTTAAAAAATATATAAAAATGCTGGATTTATGAGTATTTGTGTGAGCATTAGAATTTATGTTGTATTCAAAAGAGAATATCGGATTGATTGACTTCCAAAATAGGAATGCCAAATTAATGAGTATCCATGTGAGTATACTAGAATTCATTGGTATTGAAGATAATATAGGACTTGTAGAATTTCCGTTAGAAAATATTGGTAAATAAATACCTGAGGATCCTTAGACAAAGAGATAGAGTAATCAAATAAAATTACCAATGATTTTGGCAATGAAATATAATTGTTGGATTTAAATTAATTATCAAATGGATAATAAAATTTCTTGGTTAAAGTAATTGGATTGATTATTCCTTCTAAGAAAATATTGGTGGTGATGGTAGAAGTAGTAGTAATAATAATAATTAAATGTTTTTTCATGTATGATATTTCCAGTCTAATGACCTGGGTTATGGATTTGAAAAGTTGATATGGCTCGACATTCTTTTTTTTATATATATTTTATTTTTTGATTTTATTATTCAACATTAATTTTTTTAAATAAAAAAAGCTTTATGTTTTTTTTTTTAAAAATTTATTTTCTATCAGATTATTCCGATCTCATGACTTGGATCACGAGTTTTACAGGCTAATACGAGTTGACTCGTTCCTTAGCACCCAACTTACATATGTAGCATGCTATCTCAGATTGATTCAATGCTGGTTTATTTGTCATTTTTTTCCAATTACATATTTTCTGAGGTTTTTATTTTTATTTTATTAATTTTTTAAGGCTATCATGATTTTTTTATATTTTGTTTGTTCATTATTATTATTATTATTATTATTATTATTTACCATCTAATTAAAATAAAATCAATTTATTAATACTAGATTTCATGGATATATTTTTTTCCACATAGAGAAATAAAAATACGGATACTATATATTGCGTGCCCATGTCTAGTTGTGACTATTCTCTTGCCCCTACGTCAGACATAAACTAAAGAAGCATTGTTAAGCATATCTGATTCTATCTAATATTAGTCGTGAGGCCAATTCAAAATTCCAAATCATGCTTTTATTTTTTATTTTTCAGTCCTGTGTTTTAGAGAGGAGAGAAATCATAATCAACAACGATTTTAACACTACCAGAAAAACGGATAACACCAACGGCATTACCGACGGAATTATTTCCGTCGGCAATTTTTACCGATGGAAATAATTCCGTCTCAAAATCTGTCGGAATTAACCGACGGAAAACATCCGTCGGTGATTCCGCCGGTATATACCGACGGAATTATTTCGTCGGTATATACCGGTGGAATCACCGACGGCGAGAAATTTTTTTTTTGGAAATTGCAACGGCGGGATGACGTGGATTTTTTTCAGACGCATTTCCGACGGAAATACCGAGGGATTCAAACCCGGACTGCCAAACAGGGACGTGTCGCTAACACCGGCGGAATCACCGACGGTTTCCGTCGGTGATGCCGTCGGCAAATCCAGTATATTATACTGCCTCTGCCGACACTCTGCCTTCCTCTCTTCCTCTGTTCTCCTTCTTCTTCCCCTTCTTCTTCCCCATCCCACCTTTCCCCTCCCAAACTGCAGCCAACCACCCATCTCAACTCTCCCCTCTTCTCAACACAAGCTAGCACTCAAGTTTCTTATACTTTTGTACGTGGTCACAACATCCGTTAATTCTTGTGGATTTTATCATTTTTTGTAAGTGAATGTTTCCTTTTTAGTTTTAACTTTTAAATGTGAATTTTATTGTTTTTTTAGTATATGTATTTTGTTAAAGAAACTTGTTGTATGAATGTATAATTTTGTAGTTGTTATAGTTTGTTTTAGATTTT
>Ga0307515_10017539_pt1 | contig 13032 bp, 7 predicted proteins | sample 17_EM_MG_FD_194513 | JGI IMG/M metagenome (GOLD analysis project Ga0307515, IMG submission 194513) | Populus trichocarpa ectomycorrhiza microbial communities from riparian zone in the Pacific Northwest, United States - 17_EM | ecosystem: Host-associated > Plants > Roots > Unclassified | place...
GAGTCGGGGGCAGCCTACGACTTCGCGATCAACGGGACGAGTCCTGCGACCGGGCAGCAACCCAGCGTTGTAGCCGCCGGCATGCGGCATTCGTTCTGAGCCGGTGGCCACCCAGTTGCCGCACTGTCACCACACGACGAGGTGCGCCCGGCATCGGAGATCGCTTCGGAAGCGGGGTTCTCCAGCCAGAGCCTCCTCAACCGCGTCTTCCGGAAGACCCATGGCGTCACCCCCGGCAATGCGCGAAAGCAACGTGAACGGAGAGCGCGAAGGTAGACCATCTCGAAACGCGCCGTGCGGGCGTCGAACGCGAGGGGGTGATGCGACGCTGGTCAGCACCCTGTCGATCTCGGCCTGCAACTCGGAAGCGAGCGAGTCGAGCATCGGCGAAAGCCGGGCCGCGATGCGGCGAGCGGGCTCACCGACGAGCCCTTGACGCGCTCCATGCGCAACAGCGGCGCGCCGAGCAGCGCCTCCCACCGAAGATCTGCGGACCGGCCGAGTCAGTCATTCGTGCGATGGCGGCAGTTCCAGGATTGCCGCGCGCGGCATTACTTCGTCGGCGCTCCGGGCCCCTCACCTGCGGGGATGAGCTTGCCCGCCTTGGCGTCGGCGCGCACCTCGGCCTTGCGCTGGGCCCGGGTCTTTGTCGAACGCGTTGACCGCAGTTCCTTGTCCTCTTTCGCATCCTCCGCCTCGCCGGCGGGAGCGAGGTCACCGCTCTTGCGCGCCTGCATCGTCTCGGCCTTTCGTTGCGCACGAGTCTTGGTCGACTTCGTGGTCACCTTCTCCGTCGGGGCTGCGCCTTCGCCGGCGGGAGTCAGCCTGCCGGCCTTTTCGGCTGCCCTGGTTTCAGCTTTCACCTCCGCACGAGAGATGGGTGGAGTGCTGTCTTGAGCGAACGCGGCGATTGACATTGCAGCTGCGGCAATCGATACGGCGAGAACGGATTTCGGAAGCATGAGTTTCTCCTGGCAAATGGGTCGTCGTTGCGCCGGCTTCTTGGCTTTTGAACTTGGCTTTCGAACCTGAGGTGGCCGGCGGGAGGATTCGGTCGCGACCTTGTTGGCGAACCTGATACGTATGCTGACTGACCAACGCGCCATTGACCATCGCCATTGGGCTGTTGCGCCATGGGGCTGATGAAGGGGATGCGACTACTCCCAATGGGGTGGGGCGATGGCACGGAATCGTGAGACATTCGATTCCACGAGTAGTCCGCTTGCTCCATGCAGGACCAAGTGTTCTGGTTCGAGCGACCGACATGCGGCCGGGTTGAGAAGATCCGTTGACTGCCGTGCGTCAGGTGTTGCTGGCGAGTTCGTGTTCGTGCGGCAAGAGCAACGAGAGTCCGACAATGACAATCCATCGAATCCTCGCCATGGCGGCCTCTGTCGCACTGGCAATTCTGGTGCTGGCGAGTTGTTCGACGTCCCCGAGCTCCGACAGTGGCGGCTACATTGGCGGAGCTCCGCCAGGCGCCGATGCTCAAAAGGAACAGGCGCGCGGCCGATAGACCGATCTTGCGGTCACTCGTTGCGCCACTGAAGAGCGATTGAGGCATACCTGCTCGCCCCGGAGCGCGGCACGGGGTATCCACGTCACGCCCTCGCAAACAACCGAAGCGGATTCAGTGACATGGAGCGTCGGGCATTCCGATTGCATGTGTACACGCGCATCGTGTCTTTGCCATGCGAAGTCGCCGCCCGTTACGCTCGCAGGCACGAGCCCCACCCAGCAAGAAGCAGTACAAGAATGAATTCAGTCCTTTGCCCGAGTTGTCGCCTGGATCGTTTGGGCGAGCGCCCATTCCGACGACTCCATGAACTTGATGCGGCCAGCGGGCGCCCACATCTTGCATTTGCAAGATGAGATTCGCGACGCTGATCCACGAACAGGTTCTTCGCAGCAGGGTGAGCGACGCCTTGATGGCCATGGGCATCGAGGTGTTGAACTTTGCGGCTGTGGATGCACTGATCGCCAATCTCCAGGCGCAGGCTTTTGCGGCGGTACTGGTCGAGGACAACGAGGATCGCATCGGGCACTGGTTGGACGCACTGCAGTCCCACACAGATGAACCGATTGCGCTGATTGCCATCGGAGTGGGCGGCGCTGCTGGCATGTCACGGGCGCTGCTCCACGGTGCGGACGACTACGTCGTCATAGGCGACGGTGCAGAGCAACTCGTGCACCGTTCGATAGCGCGCATCAGCGCAAAGAGTCAGCGACCGCGCAGGCGTACGTGGCGGCTTGGGCCCTACACGCTAGACAGTTCCAGAAGCAGCTTGATGTCGCCTGTCACCGAGGTGCACTTGTCGCCGAGGGAACTCATGCTCGCGCGCGTGCTGATCGAGAACCAGGGCAGAGTCATGGCACTCGATCGGCTCTGCAAAGACCTGTGCGCACGAACCGACGACGCGGCCAAGCGTGCAGTGAAGCAGCACGCACATGTGTTGCGCAGGAAGTGCGTCCTCGCGGCCGGCTCGACCCTGCAGCCATTGCGCGTTGAAGCGGTGTACGGCAAGGGCTATCGGCTCACGCTCTAAGCATTGCGGGCTCCGTTGCAGTGGCTCACTGTGGTCATTCATGTAACGACCTGAACACGCATGCGACGCATTCGGCAGCAAGACGCCATTTGGCGCTTCGCAGGCCGACGGCATTAACGGACACGCGCGCGACATCGAATCATCTCGGTAGCCGAGGGCCGTGCGCATGCGGCGAGAACGCCTCCGCGATGTACGACGCAATGCTTGGCACGCGCTGTGCGCAGATACCTGTGTGCGGAGTGCGCAATGACGTTTGATGACGTTTCGATCGCACCCACCGTTCATAACAAAGCCATAAAGGAGCGACTCATGAATGAGCAAGTCATTGCAGGCCGTACGGCCCCCCAACCAGCGGCCGCGTTGACCGCCCTCTTTGTCGCGGTAGCGTTGCTGACAGCGTGCGGCGGCGGCAGCGGCGGATCCGCACCCACCGAGACTCCGACGGGCGCCACTCCCGCGCCTGCTCCTGTTCCCGCCCCTGCGCCTGCGCCTGCGCCTGCGTCTGAACCCGTGCTTGAACCGGCGCCTGCGCCGACGCCGGTGCCACTGCCGACTCCCGCGCCGGCACCTGCACCTGCGCCGACGCCTTCGCAGCAGTTGCCCACGGGAGCCGACACGAGCAGCCCAGGCGTGGCGGTGAAGGTGCTCGGCGCGACTTCTTCCGCGACCGAGGGAGACAACAACGCGGCGAAGGCCATCGATGGCAACTTGACGACGCGATGGTCCAGCGCGCCAGTGGATGCCGCCTGGATCCAGTTCGATTTCGGTGCCAAGACAAAACTCGGCTACGTGAAACTGGCTTGGGAAAACGCGTATGGCAAAGAGTACGCGTTGCAAGGCTCCGACGACGGTCAGACCTGGTACCAACTTCGATACGTGGTGGGTGGCAAGGGCGGCACTGAGGAATTCTTCAACCTGAATGCCAACGTGCGCTACGTGCGCCTGCAAGGCGTCGCGCGCGCCACTCAGTTCGGCTACTCCTTGTTCGAAGTGGAGTTCAAGTCCCCTGGCAGCGATAACTCATTGCCCCTGCTGGCGACTTCGGCCGTGCCGTTCCCCGCCAACGGCGCCGCGCTGCTGCCCGCGCCTGCCGTGAAGGATCCGCTTGAAACGGTGCAGTTCACGTTGCCCGATGGCACCTTGGTCACCCGTTTCGGCATGGTCGGCCGGTCCCGCCATGCGCGCGAGCGCGGCGAGGATTGGAACGAGATCGGCTTCGGCCCGAATGACACCGTCGACGCCGCAGGCAAGCCCCAAGACAAGGGCCCGGGCGCCCACCTGAATTTCGTGGCGAACTACTTCAAGAACCGCACCTGGGGCGTCGAGTTCATCGACAACAGCAAGGTGGCCGGCGTGACCAAGCCGAAGATCATCGTCAACCAGTACTTCCAGCAAGCGCAAAGGGGCGGCGGCCATTCTTTCTTCCGCCGCACCGACGACCCGGGCGTGACCGGCTTCGGCTGGATGTCTCCGGGTGACCTGCTCGACGACACCACCTACACCGACGGCTTCAAAGACCTTACCTCGTGCGCCGTGGTTGCCAAGCCGCCGCAGAACGCGCTGCTCAAGCCCAGCACCGGCTTCGCCGGAGTCATCGGGGCCAACGACGGCTGCAGCGTGGTGCTCGACAACATGCCCGGCCACACGGCCATTGCCGCCAACGCCAACGGCGTGATGGTTCCCAACGGCGTGAACATTCCCGCGCGCTCGCTCCAGGTCGGTGATGCAATCGAGTTCACCGGCTCGTTCTTCTCGAGCCGCGCAGCCATGGATGCCGTGGGCGACAACGGCGCCTTCCGCTACTACACCAACGAAGTGACCTACGTGGTCGGCACCGGCCTGCGGCCGTGGTACGGCGTGCAGCCGCGGCTGAACAACCAGCCGCTCCCGGCAGAGACCTTGCAGGGCGGCACCGGCTCGATCTCGTACGACTACGCCGACAACGCGACCTTCATGTTCCAGCAGCCGGCTCTCAACATCGGCATGCAGAACATGCAGCGCTTCATGGAAGGGCGCCGCTGGATCCACACCAACATGTGGACCGGCGACCACAACGAGACGGGCAACGACCGCAACGAGAAGGCCGTGGCCCTGCAAGGTGCGCACTTCAACCAGTCGACGTGCTTCGCGTGTCACATCGGTAACGGCCGCGGCCTGGCTCCGACCGCGATCAATCAACGGCTGGACACCATGGCCGTGCGCACCGCGACGACCGACGCCAACGGGCAGCAGATTCCGCATCCGACCTACGGCATGTCGGTGCAGATGAACGGGCGATCACTCGCCACCGGTGTACCGCAGGACTGGGGCACCAGCGTTCGCGTCGCAGGCTTCGACGCCAGGACCGTGACGCTGGCCGACGGCACGGCGATCGAGTTGCGCAAGCCCAAGGTCGCGTTCGACGGCCCGACACCGGCCGTGTTCTCGCTGCGCAGTGCCCAGCCGATGATCGGCATGGGCCTGCTCGAGGCCATCTCCGATGCCGACATCCTCTCGCGCGTTCGCACCACGCCTGACGCAGACGGCGTGAAGGGCCTGGCGAACTACGCGTATGACCCGGAGACGGGGCTCGTGCGCCTGGGCCGCTACGGCTGGAAGGCTTCAAAGGTCAGCCTGCGTCATCAGGCCGCGGGAGCGGCACTGCTCGACATGTCGGTCACGTCGCCGGTCTATCCGAACCGCGACTGTTTGGCCGGTCCGGCCAATTGCACGAAGACCAAGGTCGAACGAGGGCTGTCCGAAGAGGACTTGCAGCTGGTCACGCGCTACCTCGGCCTGCTGGCCGTGCCCGCACAGCGCAGCCTGCCCAGCGGCTTCCCGAAGGGCGTGTCGCCGCTTCCGTACCTTGACGTCAATCCGACGCAGGTGGCAGCCGGGGCCAAGATCTTCCAGAGCAACCGCTGCACGGCCTGCCATGCGAGCGAAATGAAGACCGGTTCCGGCTCCGAGTTCGCCGAGGTGCGCAACCAGACGATCAGGCCGTACACCGACCTGCTGCTGCACGACATGGGCGCCGATCTGGCGGACAACCTCGTCGAGGGCCAAGCGACGGGCAGCATGTGGCGCACTTCGCCGCTGTGGGGCATTGGCTATACCGAAAGGGTCGCCGGTACCGCCGGCAAAGTCGGCTACCTGCACGACAGCCGTGCGCGCACGCTGACGGAGGCCATCCTCTGGCACGGCGGCGAGGCGACGGCGAGCCGGCAGCGATTCGAGACATTGTCGACATCCGATCGTGAGGCCTTGATCGCATTCCTCAACTCCTTGTGAAGCGGTGAGGAATCGACATGGACGTGACCGCTGACATCGAAAGCCTGCGTCGCAGGCAACTCTTGCGGGTGGCGTTCTCTTCGGCCGCTGCAGCCAGCCTCGCGGCTTGCGGTGGTGGGGGCGCAGAGAGCGCCGCTGCGGCCCCGGCGCCGTCGGGATCAGGCGCTCCGGCACCCACGCCAGGCCCGGCTCCAGCACCGGTTCCGACACCGGTGCCGGCACCCACTCCGAGTCCGGCTCCGAGCGGAGCTTCCAACAAGAGCGCCAAGCGTGGCATCGCCTACGACATCGCAACAGCCGAGGACCTGCAGGCGCTATCGCCCGGCGTGAGCTGGTGGTACGGCTGGGGCCAGCAGGCCAGGAGCACCGTCCCGGCCGATCACGTCGCGCGCTTTGGGCTGGACTTCATTCCGATGCTGTGGAAAGATTTCACGGCCGCTGACATCGAAGCCGTGCTCACCGCGGATCCGAGCATCAAATACCTTCTGCTGATGAACGAGCCGAACCTGACGGACCAGGCCAACCTCACGCCGCAGGCGGCCGCGCAACTGTGGCCCCGCTACGAAGCCGTCGCCGCCAAGACGGGCGTCAAGCTGGTCGGTCCGGCGATCACCTGGGGCACGATGGCCGGCTTCGCCGATCCGGTCGTGTGGCTCGACGCGTTCTACGCCGCGTACAAGGCGGCCAACGCGAACCGCGCGCCTCAGATCGACTACCTGGCGTTTCATTGGTACGACTACGGACTCAAGGATCAGCTTGATCGCCTGCTGAAATATGGCAAGCCCTTCTGGGTGACCGAGATGGCGAACTGGCATACCGGCGACGGTGCAGCGCAGATCGACAGCGTGGTCAAGCAGAAGGCGCAGATGGCCGAAATGGTGAAGCTGTGCGAGGGCCGCACCGACGTATTCCGTTATGCGTGGTTCACGGGCCGCTGGGACAACGACACGCACTTCACCAGCCTTCTGGGCGCAAACGGTCAGTTGACCGAATTGGGTCAGTACTACATGGGCTTGCCTTTCTCGGCATAGCTCCCCGCCGCCCTGAAGGTCGGCTTCCCCCACGTCGGCTCTGCGCAGGTCTATCGCCACGAAGGTGAGGTCGGCGAGCGCATCGACGCTTCCGGCCTCCCAAGCCGAGCTCTTCATCACCACCTACGCGGCTTGTTTTCGAGCCCGGGTGTTGCGCCCAATGTGGTCCTCGACACACCGTCCATCCATCCTCTTCGCGCTAGCTAGCGACCGCCGGCGCGGGCACGACATTGGTCGAGGGTTGGACGGTAGGGCCCCTCCCAGGACCGCAGGTCGTGGTTCGATCGATCGAGAAGTCGCTCGCGAGTGAGACGAACGGGTGATGCGCATATCCCCCGTTTTCGACGGCCGCATCCCACCGCGTTCGTCTTGTCCGCATTCCCCCCATCACTGAGACTTCCTATCGAACAAACCTGAAACACCCCAGGAGGGCTGAGTGCACAAGAACCCCGGATCCTTGAACCCCCTTGCCGAAGCGGTCGCACTCGCGCTCCTCGGCCTCGCCTCCGCAGCCCATGCGCAGCCTGCCTCCCCCGCACCGCCAGCCGAGCAGCCTGTTCCGCAGGCCCTCGAGACGGTGACGGTGACCTCGCAAGGCCGCGCGCAAGCATTGCAAGAGGTGCCGATCTCGGTCAAGACCTTCTCTGCCAAGCAGATCGAGAAGACAGGCATCACGTCGACGCAGGACTTCATCAACCTGACGCCCAACGTCGCGTTCGACCAGTCCTTCACCTTCTCGAACTCCTTCGTGACGATCCGGGGCGTTTCCCAGCTCAACAACGCCGATTCGCCGGTCGCGGTGGTGATCGACGGCGTGCCGCAGAACAACCAGAAGCAGCTGAAGATGAACCTCTTCGACGTGCAGCGCATCGAGGTCATGAAGGGCCCGCAGGGTGCGCTCTTCGGCCGCAACGCGATCGGCGGAGCCATCACGATCGAGACCAAGCAGCCGACGAACACACGCGAAGGCTTCGGCGGGATCGAGGTCGGCAACGGCGGCGCCGTGAGCGCATCGGCCGGCGTGAGCGGGCCGATCGTCGACAACAAGATCCTCTACCGGATCGCCGGCGAATCGCAACGCTTCGGTGGCCTGATCTCGAACACCTTCCTGAACGAGAAGGTCGACAAGGTCAACCATGACAACTCGCTGCGCGCGAAGATTCTGGCCTTTCCGAGCGACGATCTGCAACTCGACTTTCGGGCCAGCGCGAACGACTTCGTCGGCGGTGCGACCTGGGACAGCCTGATCGCGAGCGGCGATGCGAACGACATCGTGTCGCCACGCTCCAACATCCTCGGCCGGACCGAGGGTCACACCTACGACTTCAGCTTCAAGGCCCAATACCGCACCGACGCCGGCACGCTCAGCGCGATCACCGCGTACACCGACCTGGTCGAGAAATACCGCGGCGACCTGGATTTCTCCAACCCGAGTGATCGCCCCGGTGGCTTCCTCGGGTTCGGCTTCCAGGCTGGGCAGGGGCAGGACCTCGGCGTGAAGATGCTCAGCCAGGAGTTGCGCTTCACCTCGGCCGACGACAAGCCGTTCCGCTGGATCGCAGGCGGTCTCGTCCTCAACACGCGCCGTGATCTCGAAACCCGCGCATTCGTTGACACGAACAGCGACCGCGCTCAGTACGACGATCTGCGTCCGGGCCATAACCTGTTGCAGCGCAAAGAGCACAACAACAACAAGGCCTACTCGCTCTTCGGCCAGATGGAACAGGACCTCTCCAGCGCGACGACGCTCGCGGTCGGCCTTCGCTACGACCGAGACGAGCGCAACCAGACCGACGTGGTCAATGGCGGCGAGCGCGCCAAGGCTTTCACCTCGGTGCAGCCCAAACTCACGCTGACCCAGCACCTGACGAAGGACGTGATCGCGTACGGAACCTACAGCACCGGCTTTCGCTCGGGTGGTTTCAACGCGCCGGGTCTCGACGATTTCAAGTCCGAGAAGCTGAGCAACTTCGAGATCGGCCTGAAGTCGACGCTGCTCGACAAGCGGCTGTTCCTGAACGCCTCGGCCTACTACGCCGACTCGAAAGACTTCCAATACTTCTTCGTCAACGCAGCGACCGGCGCACAGCTGATCAAAAACATCGATCGCGTGCACATCAAGGGCGTCGACATCGACTTCCAGTACCTGCCCCTCGCCGGCCTGCAGTTCGACGGCGGCATCGGCACCACCGACAGCCGCATCGTGGAGAACGCCGCGCAGCCCGACACGGTCGGCCACTACACACCGAAGGCTTCGCCTTTCAAGCTCAATCTCGGCGTTCAGTACAGCGCAACCGTCGGGCCGAACATGAGTGGCTTCGCCCGCCTCGATGTCGAGCACCGCAGCAAGCGCTACTGGCAGATCGACAACGCCGACGTGCAGGCTGCGATGACGCTGCTGAACCTGCGCTTCGGTCTCTCGGAAGCGAAGGACAGATGGTCGACCTACCTGTTCGTGAAGAACCTCACCGACAAGAAGTTCTACGCCGACTACAACCCCGCGGCCTACTCGGGCCTCGGTTATGCGATTGGCTCGCTCGCCCAGGGCCGGCAGTTCGGCCTCGGTGCGAAGTACCGCTTCTGACGGGCAGGACGAGCGCATGTACCGGATAGGAATTGATGTGGGCGGGACCAACACCGATGCCGTGCTGATGAACGGCAACGAGGTGGTTCATGCCGTCAAGACGGCGACCTCGGCCGATGTGATGGCCGGCGTGCTCGCCGTGCTGCGGCAGGTGATCTCGGGCTCGGGCGTGCGCGCCGCCGACTTGCGCGCCGTGATGATAGGCACCACGCACTTCACCAATGCGATCGTCGAGCGGCGCTCGCTGGCCCGCGTCGGCGTGATCCGCCTCGCGCTGCCGGCCACGCAGTCGCTGCCGCCGCTGTCGGGCTGGCCAGACGACATCGCCGCCGCGATCCGCGCCGACGCGCGCATCGTCGGCGGAGGCTTCGAGTTCGACGGCCGCGAGATCGGGGCCGTCAGCGCCGACGAAATTCGAGGGGTGGCCGAAGCGTTCGCGGCGCAGAAGATCCGCCACGTCGCGATCTCGGGCGTGTTCTCGTCGATCAACGATACCCACGAAAAGCAGGCCGCCGAACTTGTTCGAGAGGTGATCCCCGATGCGCGCATCACGCTCTCATCAGAAGTCGGCCGCGTCGGCCTGCTCGAACGCGAAAACGCAGCCATCCTGAACGCGGCGCTCGGCGACCTCGGGGCCTCGATCATGGCGGCGTTCACCAGCGCCGTCGCACGGGCCGGCATCGACGCGCCGTTCTACCTGACACAGAACGACGGCACGCTGATGAGCGCCGAGCGGGCGGCGCGCTTCCCAATCTTGACCGTCGCGTCTGGCCCGACCAATTCCATGCGCGGCGCAGCCTTTCTCGCGCAGGAATCACACGCGATCGTCGTCGACATCGGCGGCACGACGAGCGACGTTGGCGTGCTGCAAAAGGGCTTCCCGCGGGCGGCCGGCACGGCCGTGGACGTGGGCGGCGTGCGAACCAACTTTCGCATGCCCGATGTCTACAGCATCGGCCTGGGCGGCGGCACGCGCATCAGCGCAGACTTCGAACGCATCGGGCCGGAGAGCGTCGGCTACCGGCTGCACGAAGAAGCGCTGATCTTCGGTGGCCGCACCCTGACCGCGAGCGACGTGGCAGTGGCCGGCGGCCTGGCCGAGTTCGGCAATCGCGAGTTCGTCGCGCATCTCGATGCCGCGGGCGTGAAGAGCTGCATCGAGCGCATACAAGAGAAGCTCTTCGCGGCCGTCGATCGGGTCAGGATCTCGGACGCGCGCGTGCCGCTGCTCGTGGTCGGCGGCGGCAGCGTGCTGGCGCGCGAACGCATCGGCGACCTGATCGCCCTGCGGCCGCCGCACTACGCCGTGGCCAATGCGGTCGGGGCCGCGATGGCGCAGGTGAGCGGCGAGTGCGACCGGCTCTTCAAGCTCGCGGAGATCGACCGCGAAGCCGCGATTGCCGAGGCGACGACTGAGGCGAAACAAGCGGCGATCAAGGGTGGCGCCAAACCCGAAACGCTCGTCGTCGTCGATGTCGAAGACCTGCCGCTCGCCTACATGGCGGGCAACACCACGCGCATCCGCGTCAAGGTGGTCGGCGAGCTGTTTCTGGCCGATTGAGACCGACATGCCCACTGGAGAAGTTTGAACATGCGCAGCATCAACGCAGAAGACATCGAGGCCATCGCCCTCGGTGCCAGCGTGTACGGAACGGGCGGGGGCGGAGACCCGTACATCGGCAAGCTGATCGCGGTGAACATGATGCGGCAGCACGGGCCGGTGCAGCTGATCGATGTCGACACGCTCGCCGACGATGCGTTCGTGGTGCCGGTCGCGCTGGTCGGAGCGCCCACGGTGGCGATCGAGAAGTTTCCGAGCACGGACCAACTCCTCGGCGCGTTGAGATCGATCGAGAAATACCTCGGCAAGCGCGCGACCGCGGTGATGTGCGCGGAAGCGGGCGGCCTGAACTCGACGATTCCGTTCGCGGTGGCGAGCCAAACCGGCCTGCCCCTGCTCGACGGCGACCTGATGGGCCGCGCCTTCCCCGAGATCCAGATGACGCTGGCGACGCTGCACGGCACCAAGGCGACCCCGATGGCGCTGTGCGACGACAAAGGCAACTCGGTTGTGATGGACACGGTGACCAACCAATACACCGAGCGCTTCGTCAGATCGCTCGCAAGCGACATGGGCGGCTCGGCTTGCACGGTGCTCTACCCGATGACCGGCTCGCAAGCCAAGCGCACGACCGTTCACGGTTCGCTCTCGATGTTGCAGCGCGCCGGCGAGACCCTGATCGCGGCCCGAAAGAACAAGCATGATCCCGTCGCACGCCTGATCGATCTGCTCGGTGCACGGCGCCTGTTCGACGGCAAGGTCGTCGATGTGGAACGCGTGACGGCGGGCGGTTGGAACCGCGGCACGGCGACGCTCGCGGGCTTTCACGGCGCAGGCGATCGCCGGTGCCAGGTTCATTTCCAGAACGAGTTCCTGATGGCCGAGGTGAACGGAGCGCCGGTCGCGACCACCCCCGACCTGATCGCGATGCTCGATGTCGAGACCGGCGAGCCGGTCACCGCCGAGTTGCTACGCTATGGCCTGCGCGTCACGCTGATCGGCTTTCCATGCGACGCGCGATGGCGCACGCCCGCCGGCATCGCGCTCGCCGGGCCGCGCTACTTTGGCTATGACATCGAGTACTCGCCGATCGAAGCCTCATGACCGCACATCTCGAACCGCCGCGTGACGATCACGCAACTCGCCCAGTCCCCGCCGGCGCGCGGCGCCCGATGTTCGAAGTGCTCGTGATCCGCCTGGGCGCCTTCGCGTGCGTGCCGCAACTGCTGCTCGGCGCATCGCTGGGCTTTGGTCTCACGTTCCAGGAGGCAGTGTGGGCGACGATCCTCGGCTCGGTGATCCTGCAGGTGTTAAGCTGGGCGCTCGGTGCCGCGGCCTGCGCCGAAGGTTTGTCGACGACCTTGCTGGCGTGCTGGGCCGGCTTCGGCCGGCTCGGCTCGGCACTCGTCGGCGCGGTGATCGCGATCGCGCTGATGGGCTGGTTCGGGGTTCAGAACGGCGTGTTGGCCAACGGCCTCTTCCACGCGACCGGCCTGATGAACGTGACGCTGTGGTCGGTGCTCACGGGGCTCGCCGTCACGTGGATCACCGTCAAGGGTTATCGGCTGATGTCGTTGATCGCGAAGGTCGCGCTGCCGCTCTTTCTGATGGCCGTGTTCTGGGCCGCTTTCCAACTGCTGAGCGGCCACAGCTTTGCCGAACTGCTGGCCGCAGCGCCTGCCGGCCGACACCTGGGCATGGCCGAGGCGATCACCGCGGTGACCGGGAGTTTCATCATCGGCGCCATCGTCACGCCCGATGTCAGCCGCTTCATGCGCAGCGGCAAAGACGTGTTCTGGATGACATTGATCGCCACCTTCGTCGGCGAGCTCAGCATCAATCTGCTGGCCGTGGCGATGGCGCTGCTGCTGCGCAGCGCCGACATCGTCACGCTGATGTCCGCGCTCACCGGATGGCTGGGCGCAACGATCGCGGTGGTGTCGACGGTCAAGCTCAACAATCTGAACCTCTATTCATCGTCGCTCGGCTTCAGCACGCTGGTGCATGCCCTGCGTCTGAGGCGCGGCGGATCGATCGATC
>Ga0307515_10017540_pt1 | contig 13031 bp, 6 predicted proteins | sample 17_EM_MG_FD_194513 | JGI IMG/M metagenome (GOLD analysis project Ga0307515, IMG submission 194513) | Populus trichocarpa ectomycorrhiza microbial communities from riparian zone in the Pacific Northwest, United States - 17_EM | ecosystem: Host-associated > Plants > Roots > Unclassified | place...
CTTGGATTTCAAAAGCAATGTAAGGGCTCTTTTGGCAACATGTTATTTTTCTGGCTTCTTTTGGAATTCTTGGAATTTCGTCACGGAAGCTCATGAAAAATATGCTTTGCGGTGTTCAAAAACCACTCGAACTTTCAAATACACTGTGCCTCGATAAGATGGGTGGCACGAGCTGCTTTTTTTTTAAATAGAGATTCTAGTTATAACACAGTTAAAAATAAAATAATTTAAAGAAAAAATTGAGTAGAGTCTATCTAAGCCAGCAAATCAAATCCATAATCTAGTCATAGATAATTATGTGGAAATTAAATTGAATAAATAGAGAAAAGAGAAAACAGAGAGAGAAAAACATGCTACCGGAGCTCAACCACCTGAGGCATGAACCGCACCTTCATGGCAGGGCGCTGCCTCCTTGGAAAACAGTGTTGAAAGGTTGGACGGCGCTGCGTGTATCATCAGAAAAGTGCAAGCAATTCCCATTTGCTGACGTACACTTTAACTATTTTTTTATGTAAATTATATTATATATACTAAAACACCCAATTACCTTGTACTCCATGTGAGAATTACTGAAAATCCAGAATGAAATGAAAAATAAAAAACTCTGCCAGAATAAAATGACAGTGCAAATCCATATTACCAAGACGTGACTGTATACACGATAAAACACTGATTTTTTTTTAGCTTAATAAATATAAATTACCAAATTTGTTTTACAACCTCAGCTAAAAAAACCTAAAAAGAAAAAAGACAATAGAAAAAAGAGTTTTTTTCTCTCTCTCCAAACATTCTAGTACAGTACTCTTTTAGAAAGGGAACTGTAGGAACAGAACCTCCAAAATAATGGCTGTCCTTGTACCTCCACATTGATAGATCTCATTCATTCAAAGGTTAACCTTTGAATGCCAGAAAGGATGGGTGAGGTGTGGGGGAGTGTTTGGACAATCCCCCTTCAACCACCGTCTTCTTTTTTAATACCTATCCCAGATCCATGCAAAGATTGTTCGAGGTTTGGATAATCTTGTAATAAGAAAGACCCCACCTCAATATCTCCCATATCTCAAGGGCCCCACAAATTCTCAAACGATAACGACCGTCAAATATTTCCAACTCAGATCTAGGAGCGAAAGGGATGGATGGCCAAAACTTGCAAGATTCCAATATTTATTGCCTAAATGCCCCCCCCTCTCTCTGTTTTTGCAATGCCAGGACAGGACTCCACTATTCACGTTTAAAAAACAAACAAGATGCGTGCTTCATTTTTATTATTTAGATATTTAAAAATGAAATTTATTATTTCTTAAGTACACCAGAAGTGTTTTAAAAATCATTTGAAAGAAAAAGACAATTTTATCTTAATCAATGCACACAGCGATTTCTGTCGAATAAAAAAACAAAAATCAACAATCGTGAAGATCTGCTACCGTAGACCGGAGAGTACTAGATTCTACCTGGATTGTTCAATAAATAAAAAGAGAGAGAGATGGACCCCATCAAGCGATAAACAATGACCACTGTATTAAATTGATTGATTGATCTCTCTCTCTCTCTCTCTCTCTGAGTTTGAAGAGGTGACCACACCCTTTTCAAGATAGGGGGAAAAAAAAGCTCTCTCTGCTGTACTATACACGACTATACTGCCCTCCCTTTCTCTCTCTCAGCTTCATCTCTCTCTCTCTCCCTTAAAAAAGAAAAAGAAAAAAACACAAACCCTCACAAAAACAAAAAGAAGTCCTTTTCAGTAGTGAGGTTCACTTGACTTGTCTCATTCATTTCTCTCCAACGAAAGATTTTCATTTACCAAGAGTGGGAGAGTTAAGTTATTCTTGTTCTTGAGATCTGAAAGGAAAGTTAGGGTTTTTATTTTGTGTGGAGAGAGAAATGTGGGAGGAAAAGGAGAAGATCTGAGAAGTACAGGAAGCTAGCAAGGAGGGTTTTGTATTGTGGTTGTGGAACTGGAAGTGGTTTTAGATGGTAGTTGTTTCCAAGTTGAACAAGTATATTTTTGGTTTTACTGGCAGTGGTGATGGTGGGAGGGTGGGTGGGTGGGTGGGTCTTCTCTTCTTTGGTTAAATAATAATTGAGAGATATTATTATTAGTGCTTGGTTTCTGAGGCTGTTAATTAAAGACTGTATTTTGTTTTTTTTTTTAATTTTTGAAGAATGAGACTTTCTTCTTCTTCTTCTTCTACTGGGTTTAATCAGCAGACTCCAGAAGGTAAAACAGATTCAATTGTTGGTGTGTTCTTGATTTTTTTTCACTGCTTTTCCTACACTTTCATGCCGATTTTTACATGGGGCGCTTGCATCTTGTGCTTTAAATGCATTTTTTTGTGAAAATTTCAAGTTTTTTACTGAACATTAAAAATTGCTCCATATTTGTATGTGTATGCCCTGATTTCTTGCTATAATTGTTGATGTGCCATGCAAATTCATGCAATTGTGCGAAAATGCTTGTTTCTTTTGTAGGGGATAAAAAATGTTTGAATTCTGAGCTATGGCATGCATGCGCGGGGCCTCTTGTGTCTCTGCCTCACGTTGGAAGCCGAGTTGTGTACTTTCCACAGGGTCATAGTGAACAGGTCAGTGAAATAACTTTGTTTAATTACAGCCTTGCTGTCGAAATGTAGCATTAGGAGAACACATATGCATGTTTGACAACCTATCAGTGATATTACCTTATTCATCACTAAACATATCGGTTCTGGATAATATGTGGTTGTTTACGAGTTATTTCATATGGATAATTGTTGTAAAAGGAAAAAATATCTTGTATTTCGCAGACTAGCAACTTGCTTCATATGTAATTTTACTTTTGTAATGTTAAATAGATGCTTGGGCTCGTTTTTTGAAAATTGCTTTGTTCATGTACTTCTCATTGTATGGATTAAGGTGCATACTTTCTCTCTTTTTTTACTGGAGAAATTGTGTCTTTTAACCTCATGTGCATGTAAACATGTAATTTTTGTTTTTCACCATTCTGTAGCAGTTCAAGAGTCTTCCATTTTCTTTGTAGGTTGCTGCTTCAACCAACAAGGAAGTTGATGCTCACATCCCTAATTACCCAAGCTTGCCTCCACAACTAATCTGCCAGCTTCACAATGTTACTATGCATGTAAGCAATTTTGTTCTTAATCTACTCTGATGGGCATAATGTGCTGGCTGCTGTCGAACTCAAATGTTTTAACTACAGGCTGATGTTGAGACAGACGAAGTTTATGCTCAAATGACCTTGCAGCCATTAAGTCAGGTATCTTAAATGCCTAGCTTGGATTTTGATTTTCCTTGTCTTGTGCCGTTTTTTGTGCCTTGACGTACTTCTTTTTCAGGACGATCAAAAGGATGCTTACCTATTGCCAGCAGAGCTAGGTACTGCCAGCAAACAGCCGACTAACTATTTCTGTAAAACATTGACTGCAAGTGATACTAGCACTCACGGAGGATTTTCTGTTCCTCGACGAGCAGCTGAAAAAGTCTTTCCTACTCTTGTAGGTCCCACTATCTTTTCACCTGTTTTCAATTCATGACGTATCTGCAGGTTTTGAGCTAATTGTTATCATTCTTCTTTAATTTAATTTAGTTTGTTCTATTTTGTTGTACTTTTAGGATTACTCCCAGACGCCTCCAGCTCAAGAACTAATTGCAAGAGATCTTCATGATAATGAGTGGAAATTCAGACATATATTTCGAGGTGAGTTGTGTTATGTAACTGCTCAAGATTTCGTGTTGACATATTTGGGATAATCATTTTTCGGTATTGTTTGCCTGCTGATCTGTGTTTGTTTGTTTGTTTTTAATGTTATTTGTCCATTCTGCTTTAGCTTGGCTGTTCCCATATTTGTTTAATGTGACAAGGTTTGAGTCAGAAATTGCTTTCCTACCTCTAGATGCAAGTAATCAGTGACACCTTTGATATTGTTGATTGTGCTTTTGTGAGGACCAGACTCCAAACTGGTTATAAAATCTTAAATAAAGTAGCAATACAAACAAATTCCTGGATAGGAAACTAGAGTCAAATGCTACTAAATGGAGAAATAGATTGGATTCTGAAATAAGACGTAGTTAATAAGAATCAAAACAAAACTAAAACTCCTAATGTCAACCAAAAATCTCAACTAATCAAATAAAAATAGTTTCAGATATCAATCTTTGAAGTCTTTCTTGGTTCCCGATCACAAATTTATTAGAGATGACAAGTTCATATAGGTGTTCTCATTCACCAAGTAAAACAAAACTATTTTTAGATAGATTATAATTTCATAATATATTAAATAGAAAAAGGAAAAGTGTGCTTGGCAATTCTAAAGTTTATTGTTTTATAATCATTGAATATGAAGATTGAAAAGTCTCACTAATGAAATTGAAGAAAAATACATACATAGAAATGATCCTGAGATGGGGTGGAAGTTGAGTTTCTCTCAGAATTTTTTTGGTCAATATTGTTCTTTTTCTTATGGAATTGGAAATTGAATAAGAACTTGAACTCTGGCAGCAAAATAAAGTAGCATGCTTGAATTTAGTACCAGCTTACGTGACAATGGTGATAACATTGGTAAAAAGTAATACGAGGGTAGTGGATATTCTTGCCAAAGTGATGAGAAGAAACTGACAGGATGTTCCAAGAGTCAAATTCCTGCTTATAATGACTTTTCTCACTGAATTTTCAGGACAACCCAAGAGGCATCTTCTTACAACAGGATGGAGTGTCTTTGTTAGTGCAAAGAGGCTTGTTGCTGGTGATTCTGTCCTTTTCATTTGGTAGGATATTTCTCAACCCTGATTGGATTATTTAACTTGCTTTTACAAAATCTCTACATGGATGGGCATGTTGAGAGTCAATCCTTCTAAGATAGGGATGAATCTATCCTGATGGTAGCTTAAAAAACCCAAGAAAATTCTCCTCATTCTTTGCTCTATATTTCTGACAGTGAACTATAGAGATTTAAACTAGAAGCATTCCAAATTTACCTATTTTTTTTTGTTAAGAGGGGTTCAGCCAAGCTGTTTCCAATGCCTGTTTGCACACTGCATGTGCAATGTAGCTTTGTGGCAAGCATCTTCCTTTTGGCTGATCTCAAATCTATTGATGCTGAAAGTTGAATGGCCCTCAATTCTATCGATAATCACATTTTAATAAACATTTTATATTTCATCAGGAATGAGAAGAACCAATTACTCTTGGGTATTCGGCGAGCGAATCGTCCTCAAACTTTCATGCCTTCGTCAGTTTTATCAAGTGATAGCATGCATATAGGTCTTCTTGCTGCTGCAGCTCATGCAGCAGCCACTAATAGCCGTTTTACAATATTTTATAACCCCAGGTGAAATATCTTCTAGTGCAACTTTGAAAATATTTTAACATTATAATGTATGCATTGTTTATTTATGTTTTTTGATTTCAGGGCTAGTCCTTCAGAATTTGTCATTCCCCTGGTCAAGTATATTAAAGCAGTATACCATACAAGGGTTTCTGTGGGCATGAGATTTAGGATGCTATTTGAGACAGAAGAGTCAAGTGTCCGCCGGTAAGTCTCTTAGTAGTTTTACATGGAATTGATTCTTTTAGACAAAATCTTGTTTTGTCATTTTGTTGCTGGTAATTTGTTATGCTGTTGCAAGTGACTGTAATTTTGATTAAAATATTGCGTAGTCAGCAACTTTTTAGAGAGCTAAGTACTCAGCTGCCCCTTTAATGTGTTAAACCGATGGTGCTTGGGAGAACTTGGTCTTAAAGTACCCTTGTTGCTTACTCATTGGCTTAAAGGTGCCTCAGTTGCACTCTCTTTTTACACTTATAACCAGTTCTGCAATTTGTTCTTTTGAAGAGATGGACTTGACAGGCAATTTTTGGCCTGTAGTGCTTTGTTTATAATGGGATGCCATATGGATTGGGTGTGTGGTCCATCCTTCACTTTTGTGTGACATCTAAGAATTCCTACTGAGTGATGCCTAGTAGTTCGAATGCAATCCAGGCCTTTCTAACCATGGTCTATTTGCTACCATTTTTCTATTCCATCTTTGTTAAGATATGATGCCTATCTTTGGCCTTCACTTGGGAGTTTATAGTTTTCATTTGAGTAGCCATTTAAGATGATGTTAGAGCCTAACATTGTGTTCAGGAGTTCATATTGTGGTAACCAAGGTTGTCAAAAACGCTTTTTTGACACGACACGAAAAATACAATATAAACTCGGATCGTAAAATCGTAAGTAATTTTTTTTTTGAACTAATTTTATATTTGATAATTCCAGCCAAGAAATTAAATTACATTAAAATATGATAAAGTGAGTCAACAATATTATAATCAATGAGTGATCTAAATAAAATGAGAGATATAGATAGTATGAATCAATAAATTAATGACATGGAGAAATAAAAAGTCTCAGAACAAAACTTCTCAATACAGGGGAATCACTGAATGGTAGGAAGTACACATGAACCCTGTGACAACTTCGTTGTTCCCATCACAATAAGTCCTAATGGACCCCTTTTGGGTTGGAGCTAATGAGCTTAAACTAGTAATTAACTAACATAAATTCAAAAATGAAACAAACCCCTAAACAATGTCTAATGCGCTAGAAAAAATTCAAATTCAAAATAATTATTCAAAATTAAATAAATAAATAAAATAGAATAATAAAAAAAGTCTTCATGTTAAAATTCCTCCATGTAGCTCAAATCTCCAATTTTCGCATATTCTTGGCTGATTTGAGTCCTAATTTTAAACATGTCGTTCTCTCTAATCTAGATGAATTACTGGGCCTATGATATATGGTTGGAAAGCTTCAGATGTCTAGTTTCTAGCCCAACTTTAATCACAACAAAATTCCACCGGTAGCTGTAGATATATCCCAAACAGTACACGAAGGTCTAGTTTGACATATTTGACAAGATTCTACTAACTTTGATCCTTTGAAATGTTATGTTCCCGAACTCCATTTGACTTGAAAATTTACCACAATATATTTTCTGTGTCTAATATTTTCCTGTAAAATTTCAGCTCTATCCAATATATGGTTTGAAAGATATGCCTAATCTCGCAAAAACTAGTCAGCATATATAAGGCCAAACTTGGACCTGACTTGGTTCATATCACAAATTTAGTAAACTTATAAAATCAGAACGAGTTTATCGATTTTACTGATTTTGTACGAGTTAAGTCTGATTTTACTGGTTTTCGAGTTTTTAGTCTGATTTTGCATGTTAGATGCATGTTGACTCGGTACGATTTTACAAGTTAACTCGCGATTTTAACAACAATGGTGGTAACGTTTATAATTTATAAACTAATCCATGTTTCAAGTCTGATAGGGTTTCACATGAAGGTGCTTACTAATCAATACAGCCTGTCTTTGGTTTTCATCTAATAGCTTAAGGTTTTGGGTTGAGTGGTTGTTGATAAGTTTGAGCTATTTCCTTACAGTCATGCATTTTTGTATCTTTTTTTGATTGCCAAGCCACCTAACCCATATTTAATCAGCCTTTTCATTGTCTAGCAACTGCCCAGATTGCTCATACATCATATTAGGCATCAGTTTCCAATTTTACCCCTAATTTCATTTTCTTTCATTCAACTATAGTCAACTGGCTCATTTTATTTTATTTTATGCATTTTACACTTCTTATTCAAGTTTAATGCTGGATCAATAGTTATCCTTTGGAGTGCATAAACACGAATGCGTAAGAAGCATGTGATTATTGTTACATGGAATGCTATTTTATGGTGAAAAGCACAAAATGTATTGCTAGAACACTGCCTTCCTGGTTGGCCCAGAGGTGGCAATCAAGGAAGGGGATTGGATTCAGTTCAAATAAATTTTTGGTGCTGATGTGCTAAAACCAAAATTTTCAACAGTGATGCAAATTATCTTTCACATTAAATCGAGGTGATAGATTGATGCAGGCTGTAAGATGGATCAAAATGATGAGTGCATCATTTATAGTGATGGACAGCTACCAAAAAATTAAGGAATGGCTATTTGTAGTCTCTCCAATGTTATAGCTGTTGGAAACAACTGGGACATGACCACCCTTTTCCAACTCTTAAACTATACCTGTTTTTTGTTTCTACTTCCTCACGCCTGGTATTGATTTATCATCAGTTTGTGGAGTTAGTACTCTTTTGTCTGATTTCATTTACTTTTTTTTTTGCTTCCTTTGGTCCCATTCTCCAGAAAATATCTTCAACTTTTCATTTGTCTGAATGTATCTTCTGTTGTCTCATCTGAAATAACTAGTATAGTTATTTTTATTTTCTGTAGCAGTTTGGTATTTGGAATCTTTGATTTGATGGATTCAAAAGCTCGTAGCGTTATCTTTTTTTTTTTCCATGCCTCTTTGCTATCTTATTTTTAAAATTTTCATTTTTCCAGATGCATTTTTCTTTCCTGTCACTTTAAAAGATTCCTGTGATGTCTTACCTGTAAATGCACCCAGTAGATATCTTCACTGACTCTAGCATGTTTTATTCCAGATACATGGGTACTATAACTGGTATTAGTGATTTAGATCCTGTTCGCTGGCCAAATTCACATTGGCGCTCTGTCAAGGTTCGTTGGAACTTCATTGTTTTTTGTACTTGTATCTGTGAAGACCTTTCATTAATGATTTATTCATAGTTTTTCTTTGTTGTGCAATTTTAAATAACTTTTTTACTGCTAATTTAGGTTGGCTGGGATGAATCCACTGCAGGGGAGAGGCAGCCAAGAGTATCTTTGTGGGAGATTGAGCCGTTAACAACATTCCCAATGTATCCATCTGCCTTCCCTATGAGACTGAAAAGGCCATGGCCATCTGGGCTACCGTCTTTCCATGGTATGTGTCATTTTTGCTCAAGATTAGGAAGAATGGTTTTGTTGTGATGAATCAAATATCAAGTTTGACACTTAAATGATCCCCCCTCCTGAATCTGCTAAAACCAGGTCTGCAAGATGGTGATTTGAACATTAATTCACCAATGATGTGGCTTCAAGGAGGGGTTGGAGATCTGGGAGTTCAATCTTTGAACTTCCAGAGCTTTGGTGTTGGTCCTTGGATCCAGCCAAGGTTTGATACTTCTATGCCAGCTCTACAACCTGAAATGTACCAAACAATGGCAGCTGCTGCACTTCAGGAAATGCGAACAGTGGAATCTTCCAAACTAGCTTCTCAATCTCATTTGCAGTTCCAACAATCTCAAAATGTATCTAATGGGCCTGCTGCTTTGATTCAGAGGCAGATGTTGCAGCAGTCCAATCTTCAGCACGCACTTCTTCAAAACTTTCAAGAAAACCAGGCTTCAACACAGGCCCAGTTTCTACAACAACATTTGCAGCATCGCAATCAGTATACTGGTCAGCAGCTGCAACAGCATCAACCACAGCTGCAGCAAGTTCAACAGCCTAAACAACTGAATGAATTGTCTGCCCCACAGCAGATCCCGAATGTAATATCAGCTCTGCCTCATCTTACTTCAGTCGCCCCATCCCAGTCTCCATCTTTGCAGCCAATTTCTTCCCAGTGCCAGCAGCAGGCCTTTTCAGAACCACTTGGAAACTCAATTGCTGCATCTGATGTTTCTTCAATGCACAGTGTCATTGGTTCATTATCCCAGGATGGAGGATCCCACTTGCTTAATTCTAATGGATCCAACCCTGTCATCTCCCCTGCTTTATTATCAAAGCGAGCAGCAATTGATCCACAGCTTTCTTCTGGTGCTGCTCATTGTGCGCTACCCCAGGTTGAACAGTTGAGAACTACACAATCAACTGTGTCTGATCTTGCTACCTTGTTAGCTCCATTCTCTGGAAGAGAGTATTCTACCTATCAAGGTGCTAATGATCCACAAAACAATCTGCTGTTTGGAGTTAACATTGATTCTTCAACCTTCATGCTTCAGCATGGGATACCAAACCTGAGAAATATTGGCACTGAAAATGATCCGTTGTCTATGCCATTTGCTGCTTCAACTTTTACAAGTGCTACTGGAAGTGATATTCCACTTAATTCAGACATGACAGCTTCAAGTTGTGTAGATGAATCAGGTTTCTTACAGTCCTCTGAAAATGTGGATCAAGTAAACCCATCAACAAGAACCTTTGTGAAGGTAAATTGTTAGTCATACATGTCTGTGCATATGCGTAAATGTATACATAATCTGGCAATAGGTTTTCAACTTGCAAGTGTATCTTTTGTTAACGTTCACCTATGCACAGTATGAAAATTCAACCAGGCTGGTGGAACTTGTTTAAATAATTTAGGGCACGCTGAAGTGGTATCATAAACAACCATGATTGCCTTCCAGAGAAAAGCACCCTTTCAATTTTTTTTCACTGCCATTTGACTGTACTGTTTAAGTAATTTTTCTTGCTCTTGCCATATTTTATGTCGTGTGCTGTAGATGCCCATCTCCATGCATCTGAAAGTGCTCTGATTTTGAATGAGCTATATTGCACAAGTATTGGTATTTGGTACAAATCTAATGTGATAAGAGGGTATTTTGTGATTTCTGTGCTTCACAGTTTGCAACAGTTACTTGTAATTGTAGCTCTTGTGTTTGTGGTTCATGACATGCAATCATTTTTTTTACTTATTCAAAGCACTGCAATTTTAACAGGTTCACAAGTCAGGGTCCTACGGGCGATCACTAGATATTTCCAAGTTCAGCAGCTATGATGAGCTTCGCAGTGAGCTTGCTCGCTTGTTTTGCCTAGAAGGCCTATTAGAGGACCCACAGAGATCAGGCTGGCAGCTTGTATTTGGTGACCGGGAGAACGATGTGCTTCTCCTTGGTGATGATCCTTGGCAGTAAGTCTTTCAAATTTATTCCTGAATTCTTTTTGTTTTTCTTTTATAATTAGTTTTCCAAAATGATAATTTAGTACAAAGTACTTGAAGCAATTCTAGCACATACTTGTTACTTGAGAGAACAACCATGACCGAACCTTTTGAGTGCTGTATTATGTTAAATCGGCTTGCAATTCAATGCTGCTGATGGATCTCTTTTTCCAGGGAATTTGTGAACAATGTCTGGTATATCAAGATCCTATCTCCTCTTGAAGTGCAACAAATGGGCAAAGAAGGTCTCAGTCCTGCAGCTTCTGTCCCAAGCCAAAAGCTTTCTAATAGCAACAGCGATGGGCACATGAATACGCAGGGTTTTAGAAACTCAAGCAATGGGATTGCATCTATGGGGTCTCTTGACTACTAAGGCAGATGCACATAAAAAACCTGAAATCACATGACAATTAACTGAAAAGCAAGTAACTATATTATGGTACCTGTTATATCCACCGAACGTTAATGTTACTTGAACCTTTTTCTGGTGGGTAAAGTGTCGTGCATGGTCAGGTTATCTAGCATGTTACTGTAAATTGTAATTTACTATAGGAGACTGTTTCTCTTATCACTATACTAGTAACGTCATGGAAGTGTTAGGAGAATGCAGCATGGTAGTGGTTTGTTTGTTACCAGATAAAGTTTTGAGAAAGTAAATCTCTATTCTCTTATTATTATCTGAGGCCAGAGAGTAAACTATATATATATACAACCAGTCACAACCAGTCTGTAATGACAATTGGTATAACTGTAAAGCAGTTAGAGCTAGACAGTTATAACAATATAACAGAATCCAAAAAATATCAAGGTGGTAAATTTCACTTGACAGATTCTTCCAGTTTTGGCTTATCATCCCCCTTCAGCTGTGTTTTGAGGGACAAGAACTTTGAACTTGTGAGATGCTTAGTCTAACAGATCTGCGGGCTGCTCTTCAGTATAAATAAAATGCAGCTGTATCTTTTCTCTTGTAACTTGATCGTGAATGAAGCGAAGATTAATTTCTATGTGCTTTGTTCTAGCATGAAACACATGATTCTTTGTCATTTGATAAGCATTGATATTATCATATCAGAGTAGAGGGATTGCAGATATGGATACACAAAGTCTTTGCAGCAAGGCCTGTATTCGAACCATTTCAGCAGTAGCTAAGGCAAGGCCGTGATACTCTAATTGATTCTGCAGATACAACCTTTTGTTTGGAGGAGGATCAAGAGACTAAGTTACCCCCTAGATAAATCAAATACCCACCTGTGTCTATTATCAGGTTGAGCACCCGCCTATTATTAGGTTGAGCACCCTAGTCTGCATCGGGGCTGGAAGGACTTAACAGTAACCCATCATGTATAGTGCCTTTTAGATGCCGAAGAATCCTTTTGACAGAAAGCCAATGAGTAGAGGTTGGTTGTCGCATGAATTGGCACGCCTTGCTAACAACAAAAGCTATTTCAGGCCTCGTTATGGTAGGATACTGAAGTACCCCTACTACTCTTCAATGTTGAGTAACCTTTTCCATAGGATCACCATCAAACTTGGACAAATTCTGCCCAACAACACCAGGTGTTTTTGCTGGTTTGGTATCAAACATTGCAGTTTTATGCAGCAGATCAGAAACATATTTGGTTTGGCTTAAATTCATAGAACCTTCATGATAAGAAACCTTTATACCTAGGAAGTGAGATAGCTGCCTCAAATCTCTTAAGGAAAAAACAAAATCAAGCTTAGCAATGAGTGAAGAAATCTGTGTTGATTAACTATCGGTGATGATTATATTATCAACATAGACAAGAACAATCAAAGTTGTGGATTCACCAAAGTGTATAAGCATAGAACTATCAGTCCTAGAATTGCTGAATCCCTATAGTCAAAGAGCAGAATTGAGGCGTTGAAACCAAGCACACGGTGCTTGTTTTAGGCCATATAAAGCCTTTTTCAATCTACACACTTTGGTTGGGAATTTAGTGTCCACGTATCCAGGAGGTTGAGTCATGTATACTTGCTTTTCTAGTTCACCATTTAGAAAAGCATTATGAATATCAAGTTGTCGCAATTCCCACTTAAAACTAAGAGCAATATTTAATATGATTCGAATAATTGCAGCTTTAACAACTGGACTAAATGTCTCAAAATAATCAAGATGAGGAGTTTGGTTATACCCTATAGCCACAAGCCTGGCTTTATACCTTTCTGTGCTCCCATCTGGCTTGTGTTTCAGCTTG
>Ga0307515_10017541_pt1 | contig 13031 bp, 15 predicted proteins | sample 17_EM_MG_FD_194513 | JGI IMG/M metagenome (GOLD analysis project Ga0307515, IMG submission 194513) | Populus trichocarpa ectomycorrhiza microbial communities from riparian zone in the Pacific Northwest, United States - 17_EM | ecosystem: Host-associated > Plants > Roots > Unclassified | place...
ATCGGTTGGCGCTCTCGATCGGACCATGGAAACCCTGTTCGAAGACACCCCCCTATCACCAACAACCAACGCGAGCTTCTCCCCCCTTTCTCCCACCAAACAATTTTTCCCCCCGGGAACAGAGAACCACAACCCGGTTAGGGATAGCTCGAGCAAGCCACCCAAACTTCCCACGCGATCGCACACGAGTCCCACCATGGCCAAACCCAGGGAACTAGACGCCTTGAAACCATCAAAGAGCGTGACGAGCAATCTGTCCGCTCCTCCGAGCAGGTCGCGCAAGGCGAAACAGTGCGCTAACTGCAACAAGACCGTCGACGACGGTCGGTGGATTCCCATGGACGGTGGCAGAGTTCTCTGTGATAAATGCTGGAAGAATATGTACCTACCCAAGGTACGTACTGCCCCGCAAACAACTTGATCGCTTTATCTGACCGATGTCGTTTCTCAGTGTCGCCGTTGTAATCTACCGATAGAAAAGCAAGCGGTATCCTCCTCGGACGGTCAGTTGAAAGGCAAATATCATCGCGATTGTTTCAACTGCCATAGCTGCCACGTAAGTTCATTTACCTTAACATCCTTCGTAATTACTGACGACAATTGTTCACAGAAATCGTTCCCTGATAAGACATTCTACGTCTACGACGGCCGGCCTTACTGCGCCTACCATTATCATGAAGCGGACGGTTCTTTATGTGCTGCCTCGTCGTGTGGACAACCTATTGAGGGACCATGTGCGGTAGCACATTCTGGTGCCAAATACCACCCAGAACACTTCCTCTGCGACTACCCTCGTTGCACGACGCGCCTTGATGAATACTACGAGGCCGATGGGAAGATGTTCTGCGAACGACACGCAAGCATCGCCGAACAGGCGGCTCTCCATGATGAGGATAGTGGCCGGAACGGTGATGAGGGTGGTGGTATCCTCGGGCCAGAGACTCCCAAGATGACTACGACAGCGATGAAAAGAACAACAAGGTTTATCGATATCGCTGGCTTGGGAGTGCGATAGTTTTCCCCTCTTTCTGTCTGTTTCTTTTGTTTCCTGCTTCACGGATTTTTTGGCGTGTGTATTATACCCCTCCCACCAATTTGCGGCCCTCTTGGGTTTTCGTTTGGATCTCTTCGCGAAACCCCTCCTGTCCCATTTTTTACCTTCTGCACATTGTTACCTATCGTTTGCGTCCTCAAATCACCGTCTACTAAACCCTTGCCCGTTCGCACCCCCCTCGTTCAACTGCTTGGATATGAATTTACTGTTTCTGATCGGACTGCGTATTTCCTCTGGACTATTTCTTCTCGCTTTTATGGGAGCTCGGAAAGGTTGGCAAGGTTTTCGAACGGACTGCTTCGGGTCCTGGTTTATTTAAATGTCTTTCGTCGCTCGTCGTTTGTCGCTGTTTTGCACCCGGAACTCTCCTCTACATCCTATCTCTCGGAAGTAAATATGTAATACGATACCCACATTCATTACAGATTATTTGCGATTCGGATTGTTCAGAGACGGAGCCGGTCGAGAGACGTAGCGAGTGTGAGAATCGGGCGGAGGGACGCGTCACGCCCTTTAGACACCCGGTTATCTTACCCTTTCTCTTGCTACTACGTTTGATCCCTACGACCACAACGATGAATTCTTTGGTGCAGCGATTCGATACGAACAATCCCCTCTCGAAAATCAAGCGGGCCAAGGCTATCGTTGAGGAGGATGGCGACAATTTGTCGGATTTGATGTGGGGATCATACGGGGGCTTTGGAAATCTCGCCAGTGGGATCCCAAAATTCAATATCCCTGCTGTCCCGGACGTGAGTTTACCACCTTGTATCTTGGGGAGTATGCGTGTGGAGTTAATGGTTGATGTTTTACGTTGTGTAGCCCAGCGCGTTCTTGCGATTGCACACTGACGATCACGCCGATCCGTCGTGCAGGATCAAGATCCAACATGGTACAACGACGCTTGCGTTCCGGTTCAAGGGTGGAGTTATTGTTGCTGTCGACTCGAGAGCGACTGCTGGGAGCTATATTGGTGTGTGGAGTGGCTCAGAGTCTGTTGGGTCGCTGACCTCGCCTTAGCTTCCGGTACTGTGAAGAAGGTTATCGAGATTAATCCTTACCTGCTCGGTACGATGGCTGGTGGCGCTGGTGAGACTTTTTCGTCGATCATCTTGGACTTTCGAGAGTTGTCTTGACGCTCTTTTATTGTATAGCTGATTGTCAGTATTGGGAAACGTATCTTGGTATTCAGTGCCGACTCCATGAGTTGAGAAACAAGGAGCGGATCTCTGTCGCCGCTGCCAGCAAGTATCTCAGCAATCTGGTGTACGGTTATAAGGGGATGGGGCTGAGCATGGTACGTGTCCATCGTTGCCCATGCAAGGGAAATTGTCTCACGGTGTCGTAGGGTACGATGATCTGCGGTTGGGACAAGACTGTGGGTAACTTCTTGCGGTGCTTCATAGCTTCCCCCTGACGCAATGGTGGACGCATATAGGGCCCACAAGTATACTACGTCGATTCTGATGGGACGAGACTTAAAGGAGACCTCTTCTCCGTTGGGTCGGGTAGTACCTTTGCGTATGGTGTTTTGGACCAAGGATACAACTGGGACCTGTCGGACGAAGATGCCCAGGAATTGGGAAGGAGGAGTATCTACGCTGCTGGTCATCGCGACGCCTTCTCAGGTAACACGATCAATCTGTACCACGTCAAGGAGGACGGTTGGAGGTTCATCGGTACGATTTTCCTCGGGTTCTGGTGTCTAGATCTGGTGACATTGACTTGTGATCGCAGGAAACTACGATGTCTCCAAAATGCACTACGACGGTCCTGGGGATGTCCCTGGAGCTCCTGGTCATGGTTATGGATACGATATCCGCGTTGCAGGCAAATCGTCTGCTGATCCCCCGTCCTCATGATTTCCTATCGCGTATTTTTTTGTTCGTACGAGTACAAGTAAAATCACTTTGCAGCACCGCATCCGAGGAATCGTTTCTGGATTCCTCTCACGATCATCGGCTACATATATCCCGCCCACTTATCTCCTTCTCTTCCGCTTCGTACCACCGGATGGTTTGTTGAGGGACTCATCCTGCACACCTAATCGACGACTACCTGTATTTTTATTATGAAGCGATTTTTCAAGCTCACCGGCACTCCCGTTCCCAAGCCGACGTCTCCGAAGCCAAAGCCGCCACCATCACCCATGGCGCCGGCCTACCCAGGATCTCTACACAACACGACTGGTCTTGGCCCAAAGTACAGCGTACCGCCCGTACCCCATCCAAATCCGTATCACCATCTTGACATCTTGGTGTCGAGGAAAGGACTGCTGCTGAGACCGCGCATACCCGGGCGCAGTCATACAGAACCGTACGTTAGGATAAGCTGGGGTTTAGCGGGGAAGATTGAGTTCGTTGAAGATGCGGCTGCGAAGGACTCGGAGTTGGATTGGTCGAAAGCTGCGGTGGTTTATGGTGTTTTGGGTTCGCTCGATCTGTTCACTGGTATGTGATATTCGTTTGTCGTTGGTCACGCTACCGAGTCATGGGTGTCTTTCATCTAAGTGTGAGACTTTAGCTTCTTATCTGCTGGTTATTTCGTCGAGGACGGAGCTGGGAAACTGTAAGTTATTGTAGCGAATTGCAAATCGATTGTGTTGACCTTGTGCCCTTTGGAGCTCAGTCCTCGACGAACACCATCCTGTTTATGCTATCAAGACCATACACGCTATACCGCTCAGTGAGGAGCGAGCAACGGTCGCGGTGAATGCTTTGTTATCGCGCAACAGCCACGGCCCTCGGACTTCACTTATCCCTTCGACCAATGACGATGTTCAGGACTCCCAAGCTCAACCCCAAACCTCCGCCCGTGCAGTTACATTTGCCGATGGGGACGAGGTCAAGGTGATGACACCCCCAGCAACACAGGGGGGCAACTTATTTGCGGGCCTTCAGGACAATAGCATTCATACACCCTCCCCATCGTCCGGTCGTTCCTCTCCTAGCTCTGAGCTATCGCAGACAGGACCAGTCGAGCGAACAATTGCTAGCCGCCTTGTGTTCTGGGATAGGTTCAGCAAGAGGGGTAGACCTGGTGACCTTAGCGATTCGTACCCCGTAGAAGAACCGGACTCGTCGCTGGACACTATAATGGCGGACGGCCACCAGGAACCTGCGGAGGTGCTCGGAGACATTATCTCCACTACTGCCCCTGCTCCTACTACCCAGGAGGAGACGCACAATCAACTCGAAGACAAGATCGTTAGAGAAACGATCAGAGAGTTCTCAAAGGGCGGGATGTACTTTGCTTATAGCTTTGGTCAGTGCTTTGGTGTCTACATTTAACGAGTTCGTTGATTCTGTTGCGGGGAGCAGATATTACCCGGTGTTTGCAACATAAGCGGGATCAAGTCTGCAAGGCCAACAAGCACAGCGCGTTGCTCGCGGATCTGAAAATATCGGAGAGCGGCTCGCCGCCCGGGCCTTCGACGGATGGGGTCGATCCTCTCGCAGAGCCATCACCCATGCTTCCCTTGTGGAGGAGGGTTGATAAGCAGTTTTGGTGGAACGAATGGCTTTCAAAACTGTTCATCGATGCCGGGGTATGGTCTCAGCTTCTGTTAGATGCATTGGTTGATTGACCACTGCGTGCTGTCCAGTTACATGGCTACGTCCTCCCCGTCATGCAGGGTTACTTCCAAATCGCCTCTTTCGGTGTACCACCGATGAATGGCGAGCCCGATGAGTTGGCTTTAGTGGACTACATAGTCATTTCTAGGCGCTCTAGGGATCGAGCCGGCCTCAGGTATCAGAGAAGAGGGATCGGCGAAGAGGGAAACGTCGCAAACTTTGTTGAGACTGAAAGTGTCATGAGAGTTCAGGTCAGTCGACCCTCATCTTTCGGTCTTGCGTGCCAGACTGAGTTTCTTTCTTGCAGCGGGAAGGCCTGATGAATGTTTTCAGCTACGTCCAGCTTCGGGGCTCGAGTAGGTCGTGGTGTTATCGTATACTTTCAGTACTGACTTTTCGGGACCTCAGTTCCACTCTACTGGAGTCAGTCAGGGTACGGACTAAAGCCCCCGCCGCAACTCTCGACGGAGCGGACGCCTGCACAACACGCCGAGGCTCTACGCAAACACTTCAACAAGATCGTACCGAAATATGGTCCCCAGGTGGGACTCCACTCGCTAGTACATGACTTCCATCCCGCTCATAGTGCATTTCAAAGTCTATCGTAAATCTGGCCGAGCTGGGCGGGAGAGAAGGGGCGTTGTCGCAGGCGTATAACAAACACGTTACAGAATGGAACTCACCGGATATAGGGTACTGAACAGCGGTTTTTTCGCGTTGACCCTCGCATGTCTAACGTTTTTTTCCCCCGGCAGCTATTGTGATTATGATTTCCACGCGGAAACGAAGGGAATGAAGTAAGCGGCTCCTGCACTCGTTGTATTTTTCGTCACTTACACACTCGCGTCCTCCCAGATATGAGAACATTGGCAAACTTGTTGCAAAACAGGAGCAAGCGTTTGAGCGACAGGGGTGAGTTGGTGTCGAAATTCCATATGCGAAATTGTTGACAATCCGCGCAGATATCTGTGGATATCGAATAATAATCTGATGTCAGAACAAAGAGGCGCCTTTCGGGTGAATTGTATCGACTGTTTGGACAGAACCAATGTCGTCCAGGTGCGTGCATGTATCGAATAAGGTGGTTCAGCGGTCTGAATGGCAAACGCGCAGTCTGCATTTGCTCGGTACGTCATGAACAAGCAACTTAGCGCCTTGGCCTTGTACAACCCAGAGGAAGCCCACCACGAATGCGATGCAGTGTTCAACGATGGTGGGGATCGTTTGTTCACTGGAAATTCAGCCGCTAATCCCACGAAACAGTGTGGGCGAACAACGGCGATGCCATCAGTCGTGCATAGTATGTGACTATTCTACCGTTAACTTCCGCGCCCACTAACCAGTATCAGTGCTGGAACCTCAGCACTCAAGGTTCGTTCGCAGTTCTTTTCGTACAGGCATGGGGTTCGATCTGACCGTTTGTCGTGCAGGGAGATTTCACTCGGTGAGCTGATAGTTAATTCAAATCGAGCTCAAACTTATGTCTGTTCCACCGTAGGACCGGCCGACGCGACCTCACCGGAATGTTGAACGATGGAGTTAACTCCTTAGCGAGGTAGTGTGTGAATCGTTTGACCACCCACCCCAATATTGACGCTGTCGCGAACAGGATGTATACTTCCACGTTTAGTGATTGGTTTTCCCAAGCGGTCCTCGACTATGTTCTCGGAAACCGTAACCTCTCGGTGTTCTCTGAGTTCTTGCTTAGACTCCAGTCGAGCGACCCTCGAGACCTTATTCGCTTGTCGCGTATACGCGCGGAAGCCATTGCCACTTCTGTGTCTCGCGTGTTGAGTGAGGGAGAACAACTGTTATGTGGATGGACCGTGTTCTCCCCGTCGGAACTGAACCTCAAATTCTCCGATAAGTTCGAGGAGAAGGTCCTGTTGTTGGTCAGCTTTCCGCATTTCGATCCGGTGATTAGCACTGAGTCTTTTTCCAGACCCGTACGGCGATATACATTGTTGTGAGTACCTACATTTCTCAGTTAAACGGGTGGATTCTGACTACAAATAGAGCTACGATTATACCTTAGAGAAAGTTAAGCTGTATACCCGCGTCCCGCTGGGCGATGTTATCCAGATTACGAAAGGTAAGTTCGTGTCCGTATCTCCTACAACGTGTGTTGAACGTGTCATAGGCGCATACATTCTGTCTCCTCTCGAAGAGGCGAGTAAAGACTCCCTTCAGAATGCAGGGTTCACTCTCGCGTGGAGTCCGACGAAACAAACCGCTCGAATGACGACCTATTCGATGCGGAACAGCATAGACATGGGCCAGTCCCCACCCTCGACCCCCACGAAGCGCACGAGCATCCCTGTACCCACCGGCGCGAGTCCACAGAGGAAGAGCACCGGAGTGCAGCTGTCGAAACTCCTTTCTAGGGCTGCGGAACCTGGTCAGGCCAGTGACAGGGTCATTGCTGCTTTCAAAGCCTTGCCTATCGACCCTGCTCGGTCGCGACGAGCAACTGGGAGTATCATAGAACCCGCGGATGAACTCAGCGGCGCGAAGAACTGTAAGGAAGCGGTTGATCTGATGGTGGAATCCATCGTCAAAGCTTGTCGAGATGTCGGCGGTGGGCGTCAACCGAACTTTGTTGTTGAGGGAGCCGTCGTCAGGTAAGTAACTAATATTTTCCTGCTTCGTTGTCTCCGCTACTTATACATCGCAATTGACCGATTGGAACAGTTTGGCAGAGGCGAATCGGAATACGACCATGTACGCGAAGATGGAGTATGGGGTGAAGAGGTTGCTTTGGCTGGGTGGATATTAGAGGACAGTTGTAGCTGCAGTTTAGACGTGTGTACCTACTTCCTATTTATTGACTACGACATTTGTGACTACGTTTGGCGATTTCCTGGTCGATTCTGAGCGACCGTACCCCGAAGTCACACCAAGCACAACGAACGCGATAGTGGTGTCGACCTCCCACAGGTATCGGGAGAGGGCGCATCCCAGCAGCAACAGCGCACCCTGCAACATCAACGAGAGTGATTCCAGCACGTGGCCGAAATACCAAGCAATGATACCGTTCAGCTTCCGCTGCCGACTCTGGCTGCATTCGATGGCTGACCCTCGCGGAATTCCGAACGACCATCATATAAGATATAAGGGGACAGAACCTAAGGATAGAATGGAAACTAAAGAATTCACAGACAAATTAATCGGAGGAAGGGGTACTGGGTGGTCTAGATGCAACTACGGGCACGGAAGAGGAAGCGCACACATAAAGGTAGAGTGAGATCCTGCACATGCGCATGTTAGTAGACAAAACAGAACGACGACTCTGTGGGACATTACCAGCCAGTGCCTTCGCCGCTTCTTCATCCATCTCCATTAGGACCATCCTGAATTCTTTGTACTGCTGCTCGGTTCGGGACCCCGGTTTCAACTGTGGCAGGACACAGTCCAGCCGATGAATCAGATCTGCTCGGTGTTCTACCACCCCGATCCCACTGAGCTCCCCCTTGATTAAGTGGGACATCGCCTTAAATTCCGAGGAGAAAAAATAATCCCGCCCCGACCAGACAACAAACAGGTATGATGCGATGATCCCAACATCCCCAAGCTTTCGGACCATTTGGACCACCCCCTCATCAGTTCCCCATCTGAGCCCCCTACACCCAGGGTGAAGAGGAGGTCGCTTCTTCAACCAGTCCCAAGCAGGCACAGGTATGTGTGGCAACAGCTCTTCATTGGATGCCATTTGTAGAAGGGTGTCAACCACACTCTGACCAACGTCGTTTGTATATGGGAGCGCAGAGGCTATTGTCATCCAGAGTTGCATCATGGTGTCAATATCGTTTGTATAGTACGGGAATGGGTGCCAATGTCGGAATGCATCCAACATTATGTACTTCAGCGAAATGGGAAGTTCTGCTTCCATAAGTTGGGTGCCCATTTTGAAAACCCAGTGTGAAATAGCAAGATGCTTGGTAAGAATCTGGCGGCATGGGGGTGTGTGTTTACTGGTGTTTGACGGCTTACCTTCACCATCTTTTTCCCGTCGGGCTGCATACGGTAGAAATGCAATCGTAGCCTTGTGTTTGGATTCACCCATGCGTGGGCCATTGGAAGGAATGGTTTCACATTCCTGAATTATCAAAGTGTAAAGTTGTTCAAGCTGTGCACTAGTGTGGGGTTAGCCGAGAGACAACGGTCACTGAGGTATAAACACACCTTTCATCTGGTGTCATTTTGTTGTCAGAAACATTACAACCCAAGTCGGTGGCAACAATCACCAGGCAATCAATAACGACAGAGGTGGAAGGAAGCGGATCCTGGGACAGGAAACGGAGTGCGAATCCAACCAACCAATGGGGTACCTCGGGTTCATCCCCTCCCCTGCAGTACTTGAACTGGGCTGCTTGGGCAAGAGCGCGTGAAAATGGTACTAACTCATCATTTGATGGGTTATAGTACCTCCAGTCAATAATCTGTCGTTCCCGTGTACCCCGAGCAAACAGATTGTGGATCGCACCCATGACGATGGGGCACGGGAGACCCTGGAAGGCACCATAGTAGGGAAATGCCCTCTTGTACCGTTGGCCCACATCCCTGATAATGGTGGATTTTGGTTCCGCGCTCGACACGTGAGAAAAGGCACGGAGGAAACACATGGCAGACGTCCCTGCAAGCTGTTCTGAACCGCGGGTAACCGTTGTCAAACCATCACTGGTAACAAAACAGCTGCTGAAGAAATTGAAACAATTCACAACGATTGCGGGGGTGATCGAAGAGTCGAGGGCAGAAAGTGGGAGGATTGTTCCGAGGAAGTCGAGAGTCGACAAGTTGATGATTTTGTCCAACGACGTCTGGAGCATCCAAAGAATGCAGTGGATGTCTAATTTGGTTGCTTGATTATCGAATGCCCGGTTTGGGATGGGAGACGCGCTGAACAACCAGCTACGGGTCCTACGAGCGAAGATGACCGAAGACCGGAACGCCGTCCGCCCAAGACGGAAGACGTCGATGACAAACACAACGGGTAGCGCAAGGAGGTACGAGAGGGTCTTGATGATGATTTCTCCTATTGCGTTGCCGGCTAAGTCACCCCAATATTCTCCAGAGATGGAATAGACTCCTGAACATTCGGCGAACAGAGCGTAAGCCGAACGAACTAAGCCAGAGACGTGGCGGATAACGTTGGCTCCAGGGGTTTGATATGGGCAGCTATCGGAAGCCGCCCCCGCAAGGATGATGAATAGGTAGAAGAGAGCACCGAACGAAGTCACACCAAGCACAACGGATGCGACAGTGGTGTCGATCTCCCACAGGTATTGTGAGAGGGCGCACCCCAGCAACAACAGCGCACCCTGCAACATCAACGGCAAAGATTCCAACACGTGGTCAAAATACCACGCAACGATGCCGTCCAGCTTCCGTTGCCGGTTCTGGCTGCGCTCGATGGCTGACCCCCGCACGTCGATCGAAGCGTATCGGTTCAACCATTGCTTCCCAAGCATCGCGAGGAAAGCGGAAAGGAGAGAAGCGGCAAGACTGGCGTACAGGATGCATTGAACTTGGATGACCGTTCGCGGAGGGCCGGTCCACTGTGGCAAAGCGGGGACATCACCACCAAAGGTGGTATTGTCAATCTTGTGGATCAGGACACGGAGGAGAGCGGCAGTCTCTTCGTTTGGGTCCGGCTGGAGTTGGGAGTGGACCTGAATGATGAATGCCGAGGTCACGGCTGAGAACAGACCAGCCTATCGTTCGCGTCAGCACGTATCCGCCGCATCTCACTCCAGACGCACGAATATCAGGGTCGTGTTCAAATCTTCATCATATCTCTTCATAAATTCCTTGTCGTATTCTTCGGCCTCTTTGCGATAGTGTTCGTAGAATTCAGCGCGAAAATCCTTCTGGGTCGACCGCACGTCCTTTTTCGGGCTATGGGAGGGATCTCAGTGTGGATCGGAAGAGACGTGAGGATGGATGGTACCCATTAACCGGTTGCCCATCCAAAACTGCGTCTCCTCTGCTCCGCCGTTCTCCTGTGGGACCCCGACTGCATCAGGCGTTAGCAATACAAGATATCGCTGACACAATGATCAATCGTACGTTGGTGCATCGTTTACACCAGTGTCCTCCAAGTCACCGGAGCCTCGGCGTTCCCTAGATCCGAGACCCAAGTGTTTAGTGAGGAAACCAGTGAGGGTGTGATATAACGTACGGTCCTGGAGTTTGGCCCTCCCCGATAACTCCACCGCTCCTGCCTTCTCTACTAATGCATGCCAACACCGAATGAGCAAGGCGAAGTTGCAAGACTGGGAGAGGGCTCACCCTTCCATCATAATCTCATCCAGATCTGACATATCGTGAATGCCGGGGCAGGTGGATAAGTGGGTACTAAGGTGAAAAGAACGAAATGCGGCAGGCGCTGAGGGAGCCAGAGTCCTCGTGGGTGGCCAGCGCTTCAGGAAATATTCCAATACAACATGGGAAGCATGTGAGAGGCGCTTCCGGGTCTTGCTGGATAGGTAAATCGGTAGAACGCGACGGCGGAACGGGTTCTCATTATTTGGCGGGGTGAGGTTGAGCGTGCGGATATCAGCGTGGGGTCGAGGGGGTAGTGATAGTTACGCGAAGGGAAGAAGGGGATTTCAAGTGTCGGCATTGGTTCCGCCTCCCTTGGGGCGGGGAATAAAGGGGGATGGGGTGCCCGCAGGCTCTCAAAACTCCGGCGTTTTGGTCAGGGATGGAGGCATCGACACAGTAAAACCGATACACAGGGAGCATACTCCGACTCGATGATTGGGCAGGTAGTCAGGTGAAAATGGGAGCCGTATTGATTGGCTCAGGTCGACTGATACATCGAAAAGAATGGCACGGTTCATCTGGAGCATTTTCCTTCATCGCTGCATCTCATATGACACCGTCCAGACTTGGCCTTGCGCGAGGTGGGCGCGATGAGGCTGGCAAGAGGGGATACACGCTACCTTGGTCGGGGGGGGGGGGGTGTTCCTCTGGTCGAATCTCCAGCTCTCAAATTCCGCGGTTGAAAGCGCCAAAAGGTCAGTATTACAAACAACAAAGTGCACAATAAAGAGTAGTCGTAAAGCGGTCGTATGGGCGGGTGGAATCGTGATGGGTCGTAAAATGCGTGGGTGATGAGATGGAAAGAAAACACAAGCACAAACACAAACACAAACACAAAAAAGGATAGGCTGGTTGAAGGGAATGAGTGGGTGATGATAAGACACGATTACAGAAATGTCCGGACGAGCGACGTATTAATGCGGCGGACGCAATAAGGTTATGCTGAGGGCGAGACAAGAATGCTGAGTGGATGTGAGTGGAAGGTGAGAAACAGAGATAGGAAAGGAGCCAGGGGGAGGGACGAGGGTATGTCCTATGTACGCGTCCGTGGGGAGACCCGACTCCCGTGCAAGTCCTTGATGTCAAAAAACACCGAAAACCCGAACAGAAGGCAAGTCAGACACGTGAAAGCCGTGGCGAGGTTGTACCCATCACACCTATCAAACGGTTCAAACGGGGATTCAGAACGAGAGGAAAAGATGGACATACCACCCGTCAAATCCCCCTGATGGACACCTCTGTCCCACAAGGATAATCACGAACTCTGCACCCCACAGGGCGAAACACAGCACATCCACCGCCATAGCCCATTTCAGCCTCCTCCTCGCCTTCTTCCACCTCGCCTCCAACGCTAGACCCGCAAAGACGCTTCGCCTCTTCGGCCCTCTCGGTCGCCTCCCGTCGCTCCTACGAGATCTCCCGCTGTTGGTACCCAGCCAACTTGAATTCTCCTCGTCACCGTACTCTTCCTCTTCCTCGTCTCGACCACGACGACTGCCACCGAAAATATTGGGATCGACAATGAGGTTGACTTGAACGTCGCCACTTCCTGTATGACCCTTCTTCTGTTTTTTCTTCTTTCCCTTGGGGCCTTTGTGTTTTCTCCCGCCAGGCAAGTGTTGGATGGGCAAGACCATCATGCCTTCCGGACCCATCGGCTCCGTAAGCTTCGAGTCTTTGCCCCGGCCGAGGCAGCAGTAAGGGAGGATGAGGAAAAGGTAGGTGACAAGGAGGAACGTGAGGATGGACAGAACATAAAGAACGTAGATGGGTATCGTTCCTCGCGGTGGAGGCGTTTTCCTTGGTTTAATCGCCTAAAATCTGAAATCAGCTGGTGAACTAACGCTTGTAGTCTAGACTGAGTCGTACCAGGGCGATATAAACAAGGGAAATGGCCGCCCCCAAAGTCAACAAGGCCAGTACCCACCGGGTGGCGAGTCGCTTCTTCGGCCCCTGGGTAATCAACTTTCCTCGACGGTCTACACTCCCGATCATATTCTCGTCGTCGTCAAGACCTTTTCCAGTGTCCTTTCCGGCGCCGGCAAACTCCCGTTCGAGCATTCGGATCCGTTCTCTCT
>Ga0307515_10017542_pt1 | contig 13031 bp, 13 predicted proteins | sample 17_EM_MG_FD_194513 | JGI IMG/M metagenome (GOLD analysis project Ga0307515, IMG submission 194513) | Populus trichocarpa ectomycorrhiza microbial communities from riparian zone in the Pacific Northwest, United States - 17_EM | ecosystem: Host-associated > Plants > Roots > Unclassified | place...
GATGATATCACTGTAACCACACTGATATCATTATCTTTCAAGACCTGGAAAACTAATCAAGTTCAACAAAATACTGTGTCATAACCCATTTTTGGGTTATTCCCCAAATGTGTTTCAATCACTGTTAAAAAAAAAAAGCAGGACATGGTGCCGTTTTAAACGACACTGTGCATGTTCTTCTTCCTTACGCATGCAGAGGCAGTGAAGAAGAAGATTTTAAAACTCCTTTTCCTGCTCAACTTCTCCTTCTCTACCACCCCACTTGCCCAAGAAACCCGACACTACCCATACCCACCATACCCTGCCACCACAATGAAGGAAAAGGAAGGCCATGCCCTGCAGCGGCTACACAAGAGCCATCCCACGCCACCATACCCTGCACTTGGACAAGGTATGGTGAACCTCTCCCCCGATTGCCTATAAAAATAGGGGAAAAGAAGAATTGCAGGGGGGAAGGTTTTGAAAAGAGAAAAGAGGGGAACATTTGAAAACAGAGAAGGAAAAAGAGATTTGAGAAAGAACTGGAGAGTAGAAAAGAACTGAGGGAAGAAAAAAGATTTAAAAAAAAACACAAAGAGGAATAGAGAAGGGGGGAAGACGTATAAGATTTGAAAACAGGGAGGAGTTTGTTTTAAAACAGCGGAAGAACACCCGTTGGTGGCCATCGTTTTTTTCCCTTCCGCGAACCACTGCCACCAGCACTGCCAACGCCATTGTCATTCTTCCTCAGCCTCTCACCATCTTCCTCCCCCTGCTGTGCAACACCCGTGAAGAAGAAGAAGAAGAAGCCTGCGCCTCTACACAGACAAGAAGAACAGCAGCAGCACCACCAACGCCATTGCCAAGTCTTGGAAGTGAAAACAAAGAAGGAGAGAAATAAGAAAGAACCATCGGCTGTTGTCTGTATAGCCGCGACTAGAGCCACCGCCAGCTGCCACCGTCCTCCCCGTCATTGATAACAACCCTTACACCGTGAGAAACAAAAGAAGAAGCAAAAACAGAGACAGACAGAGGAAAAGCAGAAACAGAAGAGAAAGGAGGAGAAGCTGCCGTTTGGAACCACCATCTGCAGCCACATTCAGCCACCACTGTCACCACCAGCACCGTGAGCAATAACAATTGCTACCATAGAAATAGAAGAACGACCAGAGAGAGGGAGAAGGAATAAAACAGGGAATGAGAGAAAGAACAGAGCAGAAAAAAAACACACAGAAGAAGAAGAAGGGCCGACCGCCGTCCAAGCCATTCTCCGATCAGCAACCGCCAGCAGCACCGCAGGTCCGCCCCTCTTCCTTCCTTTTCTTCCTCCTCAACTGTTCACGCTGCATGTGAACAGTGGAGAGTGAATTAATTCACTCTCCACTGTTCATAACTCAAAATGAGTGGGCCGGGTCTGGCCCAATCAAAAAAATATTTAAAAAAGATTTTCGAAAAAATTTGTGACTTTCCCGCGTATTTTTCTACTGAATTTTGCTTAATATTGGTTTGTATTTTCATACCGTAAAGATACAAATCTGGTATTAAAATACACAGTTTTCATCAAAACATTGAAAAATTAAACAAAAAAATGTTTTTGTTTTCATGCATACGGCCAAGTCTCTCAAAATTAAAAAAAAACAATCATATTGTATTTTCATACAACAAATAAAACTTTTTTAAAAAATGTTTTAGCATGCATTTTGGCTTTAATAACCAGTTTATTAAAGTCACGAGAACTTGGCCAATATTTCAAAAAAATCCAAAAAAATATTTTGTTTTGTTTTAATGTCTGGGATTATGAATTTATAAGTAAAACGTATTCCCGATAATCAAAGGGTAGTTCTTTTATAGACATTAGAACGGTTAGGCTTTACCCGATAAGATAAGGACCTCCTTACCGAGGAAGACTTTTCTTAAACTGTAGACAGACCAACAATTAGAAATACAATGAAACCTTAGCATTTATTAGACAATTAAACAATGCAGCTTATCTTAGGTAAGACGTATTTGGGATGCTAATACCTTCCCTTTACGCTACCAGTCTCCGTACCTGATCTCTGAGACCAGTTAGGGTTCCTAGTGACCAAAATACTAGGTGGCGACTCTCATTCCATTTTTCACTAATAAGAGACAATAATTCATTGTCTCCCCATATTTTCCAGATACATAAAGATGAGTGTGGAGGACGATCGCCGTGACGCCATACACGTGCGATAGAATGGCGAGTCTACTGGGGACTCTGTGGACTAAGCATTTGTTTTCTCTGATTTTTGTGTTAGTGGTGGGTTTGTTTGTCTTTGTTAATATGCAGTTCTCATTTGCTCATACGCTTTAATTTTGTACATATTTGTTCATGCATTGTATAAAATTATTTCATGCATCATTCACATTTGAGGGGAATCATACTGAAAAAGCTTTAGGTTAAGTGGGGGACTAGCAACTTACCTTACGACTTTTAGTCAAGGTTTAAGTTTGTGTAAACCCCAACTCTTCGCTGAGTACTTAGATTGGTAAGGATTGGTGCATATTCCATCTCATTACCTACTGAGCCCCCTATATTGCCTTCATGAGGGTGATCACTGGACAACAAGAGACCCTTTTGAGACCAGGTAAAAAGCCACCCATCATGTAATGGCCCAAACCTATTCTTAGAGTATAAGCTTCCTAAAGCACATGTACATACATTTGCATCCATACACATACATCCATACACACATGCATTAGGTTGAAAAATAGGTCCCGAAAGAGTTTACAACCTGAATATGAACGAGAAACATGGAAGATGAAGAGTATGCTCACCATGAAGCTCATTTTAAAGAAGAGTTGGAGTCTTTGAAGACAAGTGTGGCTCGCCTCTAGCTTACTCGAGCAAATACTAGGAAATACCTCTGATGAAGGTCCTTTTACTCAACCCGTCACTTTCAATCAGACCCCAACAACGACTCAGCCTGAAGAAATAAAAGGCAAACATAGTTAAAAGCCTCAACACAATCTAGCATTTCTGTGAAAGCTTTTGTGGGGCGGCTGACTGAAGGGGAATTTTTACCAGAGTTGGAGAATGGAGTTTGTTCTTGTTATGTAAAAAAAAATTGCCTCTGTTTGATCATGCCTACAAAGCTTCTTGATTTTGTTTCAACCTGTTCCAATCTTGTTGGTAATTTGGCTCAAAATGCCACAAGACTTTCCATGTCAAATGAGCCTTTCTTGTTAATAAGATCATGTGTTTTCCTGTGTTCAGGACATGCCTTCATTTTTCTTGTTGTTTCATGCAAATAACACACAGAGTATAATTTTTACTCACAAAACCACTAGTGTTTTCCCTTTTCTTCCAAAAACAATGCATGATCTCACATGTTCACAAGGATTTTTGAAAATTCAAAGTTTAGTACAAAACAAAAATCATATTGGTGTTTGTTTAAACAAACAAGTTCTGGAAATTCAAGTGATTTTTAGAAAGGTAACCATACTCCGAGAAAACCTGAAAAAAAAAGAAAAAAAACAAAAAAAAAACAAAAACAAAAACACCATGAAGTGACTCTAAAGCTGAGTTTTATTTGAATAAATAATGAGAAATCACTTTGCATATTCGCATGAAAGCAAGGCTTACCGATCCTAAATGCATGCATTTGAGATGAAGAAAGACCATCTTTGATAATTCTTTTACGATGCTAAAATATATCCTTTACAGATCCCTTTTGAGCCTAGTAATGTTTTTTTTTTAAATAACCTTGGCTAGGATCACACCCCACACTGGGGGGCAAGTGCGAGAGACATAGAAAAAACCTCAACGATTGAAAGTGCCCAAACAATACTAAGGGGCATAAAAGAAAATTCTCAATCATCAAAGCTGCCCACGCAAAGCTGGGGCATGATAAAGAAAATCCAAAAGATTTGAGCTTCTCATAAAAACAACTGAGGTGATTATGCTCAACCAAACAAAATGAAGAAAACAAAGAGAAAGAGCCTAAACCCGACACTGGGGGGTATGTCAAACCATTTTGGAAAGAAATTCAAAAGAAAAAGGTCAGGAAAGAAGCACAAGTGATCCTTAGTCTTAAAATCCCTTAAACACCTTTTGAGCCTTCAAAATATCCTTTTCTTCATAACCAATAGCCAAAGCCTACATTACATACCTATTCAAGCCCTTTCTGATCAAAGGCAAGCAATCTGGATTGGTAGGCAGTGCTTTCTCGTGCGGGTCAAATCATTATTCATGCAAATAAAATAAATGCTTTGAACTGATTCGGTTCTCAATAACCCTCAAATTTGAAATTTAAACCTTTTTTGACAAACCAAATGTCACTTCATATTTTTCACCAAAAGCAAATAAAAAGTTTTCATCATTTCTAAAAACCTCTCAATAGGAATCACTTGAATTTCTTCAGAACGAGTTTGCTTTGAATCGAGACCAAAATAATTTCTGTGTCTGGAATAGCTTTGAAATTCCAAAATTTCTGCATGAAAACAACTCCTTGTTAAACCTTCTTTCACATAGCCTCATTCCCAAACCCGAATTGAACACTTGGGGGTATGATCAAGCTGGGGGGCAATAAAAAACACACGGTAAGGTTGGCTCCATGATTCCCTTTCTAAAAATATCAGGCAGAGTTGTCAACCCTTGAGATAAAGGAATGAGTAGCAAAACCCTTCCAGAGGTCCAGCTCACATGATGTGACTTGAGTAAGCAAAAATGAAAAAGCCATCGAAGTTTACTACCAACACTCCAACTTTTGAGAAAAGAAAGACACCATGAAGAAATGGGGACCTATATTTCTCAGGTAAGTGTACATGCATATCAATCATAATGCATTGCTTTCATCATTGACAGATCGGTGTTTCACCTCCTTTTGAGTGCGCCTTTGAGCCCTCACTTCTTAGGTAGTGTGTTTTCTAACCCTACCTCATTCCGAGTGCGCCTTTGATCCACCATCTCTTGGGTAGTGCATTTTCTAACCCTACCTCCTTTCGAGTGTGCCATTGAGCTATCGCTTTCCTTTTTCTTTCGGTAGGTCACCCATTACAATGAGACCAATATTTGTTTTGGGTAGGTCACCCATTACAACACGACCAATTCTCCATGTTTTTTTACCTGGGTAGGTCATCCATTACAATGAGGCCATTCTTCCACTTGGGTAGGTCACCTATTACAATGAGACCACTCTTTCCTTTTTCTTTGGGTAGGTCACCCATTACATTGAGACCAATATTTTTTTTGGGTAGGTCACCCATTACAACGCGCCCAATTCTCCATGCTTTTTTTACCTGGGTAGGTCACCCATTACAATGAGGCCATTCTTACACTTGGATAGGTCACCTATTACAATGAGACCACTCTTTGTTTCTTTTTTGGGTAAGTCACCCATTACAATGAGACCAACATTTTTTTTGGGTAGGTCACCCATTACAACGCGACCAATTTTCCATGTTTTTTTATCTGGGTAGGTCACCCATTACATGAGACCATTCTTCCACTTGGATAAGTCACCCATTACAATGAGACCATTCTTTCCTTTTTCTTTGGGTAGGTCACCCATTACAATGAGACCAACATTTGTTTTGGGTAGGTCACCCATTACAACGCGACCAATTCTCCATGTTTTTTTACTAGGGTAGGTCACCCATTATAATGAGGCCATTCTTCCACTTGGGTAGGTCACCTATTACAATGAGACCACTCTTTTCTTTTTCTTTGGGTAGGTCACCCATTACAATGAGACCAACATTTTTTTATGGGTAGGTCACCCATTAAAACGCGACCACTTTTCCATGTTTTTTTATCTGGGTAGGTCACCCATTACAATGAGGTCATTCTTCCACTTGGGTAGGTCATCCATTACAATGAGGTCATTCTTCCACTTGGGTAGGTCACCCATTACAATGAGACCACTCTTTCTTTCTTTTTTCTTGGGTAGGTTACCCATTACAATGAGACAAACTTTTTCTGGGCAAGTCACTCATTACAACGCGACCAATTCTCCATTTTTTTTTTATCTGGGTAAGTCACCCATTACAATGAGGTCATCCTTCCACCTGGGTAGGTCACTCATTACAATGAGACCACTCTTCCTTTTTTCCACTTGGGCAGGTTGCCCGTGAAAACAGACTAGGGTAAATGTGCGTGGGTCGGTCGCCCCTGAAAATAGACTAGTGTGAGTGTGTGTGGGCAAGTTGCCCATGAAAATAGACCAGGGTTAGTATGTGTGGGCTGGTCGCCCCTGAAAATAGACCACAATGAGTGTGACTGTGTGGGCAGGTCGCCCGTGAAAGTAAACCACTTTTTCTTCAAAAGGGGCAGGTCGCCCAAGATAATCAGACCATTTTCTTTCCTTTTGTTTTCTTTACAAGCTTACTACGCAAAGTCTTTGCTCCGTAAGAATTGTAAAGAAGGGGGTAATTATCATAACCCATTTTTGGGTTATTCCCCAAATGTGTTTCAATCACTGTTAAAAAAAAAAGCAGGACACGGTGCCGTTGTAAACGGCACTGTGCATGTTCTTCTTCCCTGCGCATGCAGAGGCAGTGAAGAAGAAGATTTTAAAAATCCTTTTCCCGCTCAACTTCTCCTTCTCTACCAACCCACTTGCCCAATAAACCCGGCACTACCCATACCCACCATACCCTGCCACCACGATGAAGGAAGAGGAAGGCCATGCCCTGCAGCGGCTATACAGGAGCCATCCCACACCACCATTCCCTGCACTTGGACAGGGTATGGTGAACCTCTCCCCCGGTTGCCTATAAATACAGGGGAAAAGAAGAATTGCAGGGGGGAAGGTTTTGAAAAGAGAAAAAATGGGAACATTTGAAAACAGAGAAGGAATGAGAGATTTGAGAAAGAACTGGAGAGTAGAAAAGAACTGAGGGAAGGAAAAAGATTTAAAAAAAAAACACAAAGAGGAATATAGAAGGGGGGAAGACGGATAAGATTTGAAAACATAGAGGAGTTTGTTTTAAAACAGGGGAAGAACACCCGTTGGTGGCCATCATTTTTCTCCCTACTAGGAACCGCTGCCATTCTCCCTCACCACCGCCACCAGCACTGCCAATGCCATTGCCATTCTTCCTCAGCCTCTCAACATCTTCCTCCCCCTGCTGCAACACCCGTGAAGAAAAAGAAGAAGCCTACGCCTCTGCACAAACAAGAAGAACAGCAGCAGCACCACCAACGCCATTGTCAAGTCTTGGAAGTGAAAACAAAGAAGGAGAGAAAGGAGGAAGAACCACCGGCTGCTGTCCGCATAGCAGCCACCATAGCCACCGCCAGCTGCCACCGTCCTCCCCGTCATTGATAATAGCCCTTGCACCGTGAGAAACAGAAGAAGAAGCAAAAAAAGAGACAGACAGAGGAAAAGCAGAAACAGAGGAAAAAAGAGGCGAAGCTGCCTACTGGAACCACCATATGCAGCAACATTCGGCCACAACCGTCACCACCACCACCGTGAGCAACAACAGTTGCTACCACAGAAACAGAAGAATGACCAGAGAGAGGGAGAAGGAATAAAACAGGGAAGGAGAGGAAGAACAAAGCAGAAAAAAACACAGAGAAGAAGAAGAAGGTTGACCGCCGTCCAAGCCATTCTCCGGTCAGCAACCGCCAGCAGCACCGCAGGTCCGCCCCTCTTCCTTCTTCTTCTTCCTCCACTGTTCATGCTGCAGTGTGAATAGTGGAGAGTGAATTAATTCACTCTCCACTGTTCACTGGGCCGGGTCTGGCCCAGTCAAAAAAATATTTAAAAAAGATTTTCGGAAAAATTTGTGACTTTCCCGCGTATTTTTCTACTGAATTTTGCTTAATATTGGTTTATATTTTCATACCGTAAAAATACAAATCCGGTATTAAAATACCTGGTTTCATCAAAACATTGAAAAATTAAACAAAAAAATGTTTTTGTTTTCATGCATACGGCCAAGTCTCTCAAAATTAAAAAAAAAACAATCATATTGTATTTTCATACAACAAATAAAACTTTTTTAAAAAATGTTTTAGCATGCATTTTGGCTTTAATAACCAGTTTATTAAAGTCACGAGAACTTGGCCAATATTTCAAAAAAATCCAAAAAAATATTTTGTTTTGTTTTAATGTCTGGGATTACGAATTTATACGTAAAACGTATTCTTGATATTCAAATGGTAGTTCTTTTATAGACATTAGAACGGTTAGGCTTTACCCGATAAGATTAGGACCTCCTTACCAAGGAGGACTTTTCTTAAACCGTAGATAGACCAACAATTAGAATTACAATGAAACCTTAGCATTTATTAGACAATTAAACAATGCAGCTTACCTTAGGTAAGACGTATTTTGGATGCTAATACCTTCCCTTTACGCAACCAGTCTCCGTACCTGATCTTTAAGACCAGTTAGGGTTCTTAGTGACCAAAATACTAGGTGGCGACTCTCATTCCATTTTTCACTAATAAGAGACAAGAATTCCTTGTCTCCCTATATTTTCCAGATACATACCGATGAGTGCGGAGGACGATTACCGCGATGCCGCACACGTGCGACATACTGATATCAATGTAACCGTACTAATATCATTAGCTTACAATACTTGGACAACTAATCAAGTTCTTTTCAACTTATCTCCTTATTTACTGGGTTAATACCGATGTCAGCCTAATGGACATCATTAGCCTTCATTGTATGGACAACTAATCAAATCATTTCTTTTCTTTTCCCTTTTTTTTCTCATCATTCTTATTACAGTAATTATAAAAACACAAAATTAAACCATCGATTATAAAAAATTCTACAATCTACTTAATATAGGTGTCAAACACCTATTTAGGGCTTGTGCTCGTGGTGCTGCCCTCTGCTATCGTGGTCCAAGTCTAGCAACCTCTCCTATACAAACATAAACACAACCATTATAAACAAATTAACCATTATTGGAGTTCTATTCCAATTCACACTCAACCCAGGTTTCCAAATTCAATAACAATAGAGAATTTTAGAGTTTCATACATACTTATACTTTCTATAACTTTATTTATCTCTAAGGATCAACCTACTTAATTTCTCAATTCAATAACAATTCTACATGCTTTTAGTCCATGCACCTATATATGAAATTTTAGCCAAATAGCCTTTTTTGGGAAACCAACTGTTGTCCTTTACTTATTTATTTTTTGACCTTGTCAACCCTTTTTAATTATAACTAGACACGTATTTACACATTTAAAATCATGGTTCATTAAGCTCATTCTTTTCATTTCATTTTAATCGAAACTTCAAGGATTAATTCCTTGAATTTCTGCACAAGTTTCTGGATAATTTAACCACACACACATATTATATAATCCCATTTTAACACAATGTCCTCATCAATTCAAATTAAGCCACCCAACCATCTTATTCCAACATGTTCCTAAAACCACTTTAACATGGAACACGTATTTTTCTACTACTTTTTCTTTAATATTTTTATCACTCGTCCATTTTACATCTCATGCAACACAAAATGATCCAATAATCATAACAACTAAATCAATAAGGTGTATTCACTTTTTTGTTAGTTTAGGCCAAAGGTTCATATCAATAGGAACACAAGTCCTCCTTTAAATTTTTACAAAATTTACTTCATTCCCCATTATTAAACACATCATAATACACAACTAAAAATGGATTTCATATCAATTTTAAACTAACTAATTCAAATCTTCCAACACTAGTTGGATTGAATTTTACATGTGTCGCGGTGTCGCGCCGCGACATCGTCTGGCAATGGCAGAGGCTTTTGTCATGCCTCCCGTGTGAGGTGTTGTGTGTTGGGAAGGGTTTTTGGATTTAATCATAAAATTATGATTAATGTTTAGGAGTCGCCACCTAGTATTATGGTCACTAGGAACCTATGGTCTGCGAGAGTCTGGGTAAGGGACTAGTTGTGCAAGGGGAAGATGCATCACTCCTAGTGCACCCTACCTAAGGTAAGCTGCATTGTTGTTTGATTGTTTTTTCTAAGTCGGGTTTCTATTCGTTGGTCTTTTCTAAGGTTCAAGGCAGATCTCTCTTCATGAGAGAGTCTCTACCTTATCGAGTTAAATCCTAACCATTGTAAAGTCTGAATTTTAGCATCGCATTTATTTACACCTTGTATCTTTAATACCTGAGGGTGTACTTTATCGTGTAATTTTACACCCCACAAATATTAAAGTCTACATCTTTAAATTGTATCTAAAAGAACATTGGAAAAAGGTTTTTGATATTTTGGCCAAACTGTAATAGATTATCATAAACTGGTTATGATATCCATTTTTTGGATGTTCAAAACATGAGAAAGATACAAATTTTTAATGAAAATATGCTTTGAAAATTTTTAGGATTTGGTCGTATGCATGAAAACAAAACATTTTCTTTTGTTTTTTAAAATGGAAATTAATTTAAAAGTTTTTGAGATTTGTTTTTGAAAATTTTTAAGAAAAGTTTCGGAGGAAACCGAGCATTAAATACCTGATTTGTATCTTACAGTGTAAGTATACAAACCTGATATTATGCAAAATTTGTGGGAAAATATGTAAGAAAATAACAAATATTTTTCAAAGGATTTTTGAATTTTTTTTTGGAATGTTTTTGTTTTTTTATATATAATATATAATATATTATATTAACTAAATATTATTAAAACATGTGGGGGGCCGACCTAGATAAATGGGCCAAGCTCAGCCCAAGGAAAAGGTGGGCCGATATCGACCTAAAATGGTTGGGCCGATATGGGCCCAATATATTTTTTCTTCTCTTTTTGGTGGGGCCGAATCAGGTCCGGCCCACATCCAAAGTAAATTATTTCGCAGAAACTTGAACAGTTACTGTTCACGTTCTGCATGCAACCAAATGGTTGCAGACAGGCGGAGGAGAAGACTACCAGGGGCAGGGGTCACGGCCGTGATCAAGAGGTTGAGCAGATAATTCGGGCGGCGTCGCTGCGAGGAACGGTGGGGGGAGTTGGCGGTCGGTGGTAGCGGAAGGAAGAGAAAAAGAAAATCTGCAGAGGAGAGAGAGAGAGCGAGCATCGGTGGCTCCTGGTGGCCGGAAGGTGGTTGTGTTGGCTTCCTGTGGTGGAGTTGGTGGCTGAAAATCTGATGGTGATGACAGTGGTGGCTGGGATGGTGGAGAGAAGAGAGAGAGTGAAGATAGACGGCAGAAAAGGAAAAATTCTAGGGAGGAAGGCTGGTTTTCGGCCGACTTTGGACATTTCCCCTCTTTCAGGTCATGAAATGCACCCCTATTTATAGGAGGTGGAAGAGAGACATTTTGTCTTTAATGGTGCCAAATCGTGGCCTTTGGTTTGGCTGGGAAGGATCTCAACCGTTGGTTCAAAGTGTGCATCGTGAGTTGTCAAATTTGTAGGAAAAGACTGTCTGAGTTGGCTTTTTTAGGCTGGCGCCGGGGCTGGTGTCATGTTAATAGGCCTGAACGGACCATACTCGGGGGTATAGAGATGTCAGGTGACCATTTTGGTGCATGTGTTGTCAATTTTGGTGGACATATGAGGCATTAAATGCACCCTAAAAGTAGCTCATAAGTTGTCATTTCGGGTTGAAAAATGAAGAAGATAATGAATAGTGAGCAGAAGACGCATGTTTTTTTTTTAATATTCAAAACGGCGTCGTTTTGGGCTGAATTAGGGATTGTTTGCATATCTTCAATTTAATCCTCCAGCTTACACTGTTGTGCAATAGTACCCCTAATTAACCCTAAACTTTTGATTTAATGCAATTAAGACCATGATGAATTACTGTTTGAGCCCTAGATTTATGCGCCTTTTGCAATATGGTCCTTGGTCTCGGATTTATTGAATTGAACCTTTCATTGACCATTAAACTTTTAATTTCTTCAATTTTGCCCCTGATTTCAATCAATTAACTTGAAAAAAATTAAATTTAGTCTCTTAAAATTCTAATCTTCTCAATTAAGACTAAATTGGGCTCCCAAATTTAATTTTTCACCAATTAAGCCCCAAATAAAATTAATTTGACCCATTTAAAGTATAATTAAGTCCTTGCACTTAATTAAATCCTTCAATTGGACCCAAATTAGTTCTTAAACATAATTAAAATTCAATTTAGCCCATGATTAAATCAAATTTGCCTATTAAAAATTTAATTATGTCCTCGAACTTAATTTTTATGCAAATTCATCCAATAATCATTTAATTTGACATTGAATTTGTATTTTCTCTCTATTTTGGGGCATAATGGGGTACAATTAGGTCTTTAATTTTCTTAAAAAATTACAGCTTGATTTTTCCATATTTTTATAGTTCTCCTTGATCTGTTTTCTCCACATTGCCAACCTTTATTTTATTTTTTTAATTTTGATTTTTTAAAAAATAAAATTTGGAGAATAACCCAGAATTGGGTTATAACAACATGCATGGAAGACATGGATTTTCTTCAAAAATTCTTTTCAATTTCATATTAACCATTTATTTTATAGTTGACTAAACATAATTAAATTCAAATTTCATATTAATTAAATCAACCCAACTCAATCTCTCTACCTATCCTTAGGCCGAATCTCACTTTCAAAAGAGAGGTGTTTTTTTCTTTTAATTTTCTTCCATTCTCACATTACCTACTCTTATTTCATACATAAGAACATAGCTATAACACAAAATAATCATTTCAAGCAACAATTCATTCAAACTCAACATTCTATAGTCTATTCATCATATAAAAATATCTCAATTCATGGCATAAACTTATACCAAGCTTTAAACAAGGTTTCTTACCTCTTTATAATAAATCATGAAGAATTAGACAAAGAAAACAAGCTTTTCCTTCACCTCCTCTTATTCGTCACGCTAACCTTCAAACCATTTTCAAGCTTTATAATCTACCAGAAATTTTTTATTTTTATCTCTTAAAACCCCTTTTGAACTCTTAATATAAGGTTTTTAAGTGATTTCTATAAAAGTTTATATATATATATATATATAAAATTTTATCGACCAATTTTCTTGTTATTTATAATTTTTTCTTCGTTTAACGTCCCTTGTATATTTCGCGTAAACTACCTAGCTACCGACCTAAATTGTAAGGCCTTCTT
>Ga0307515_10017543_pt1 | contig 13031 bp, 11 predicted proteins | sample 17_EM_MG_FD_194513 | JGI IMG/M metagenome (GOLD analysis project Ga0307515, IMG submission 194513) | Populus trichocarpa ectomycorrhiza microbial communities from riparian zone in the Pacific Northwest, United States - 17_EM | ecosystem: Host-associated > Plants > Roots > Unclassified | place...
ATGTGTGGCTAGCCTTGCTCCAGTATGTTGACCCTTGACCTATTATCCTGAATTAGCTGTTGAAATAGAAAAAGAACAGGCTACTGACCTCATCGAAAGCGAGTTGCACTTCCCGCATTGCCCAATTGTGATCTTTATAGTATGCAATGACTGCCATTATTGCCAATTTGTTTGTTGAAGTCCACCCGTCCAAAGCTAAACTGACTTTATTTCTTGTTGGCAACTGCTTCGTAATTGCATCCACAGTCAGTGAGTATTCCCTCCGACAAATGTTGCTGAGGGTGCTGGCTGACGGTAGCACCAGCTCACTGCGTAATGCGTTATATGACCGCCGTAGCTCAACATTTGATATAGCGTTCCATGGTATATAAGCCGAAACAAATCCTAACATCAGGTAGCGATTCCACGTGTCTTGGTGAAATTCGGCAGTTACAAAGTCCTTATCTGCTAGTTTGGAGCGTTTTGTCTGTTAATAATGTCAATATAGGTTACAAGTCAATGTCGCCAATCAATTTCTCTTATGAACTTACTATTGTAATCCCACGACTTCCTTGCCTCTTCAAAATGGCCAGTGCTGCTTCATCGACTGTTGAACTTGTCAATTCAGTAACCTCTGACTCTGTCAATTCATTCAACTTTGCGATGTGCACTTTTGCCAGCAAGTGTTTGCCCATTGAGCTGGTCCCATGTTCTGATGGATGGTGAAGAACTTGATGACAAATGATGCATATGATGCCAGGGCTGCCGGTCTGCTCAATTCCGCAATGCAGATAGAACCACCATGAAGGCGCATGTCTAGAATTCTTCCAATCAATAGAACGCTTCGAGCCCACGTCCATAGAAGCCCACTAACCATCGAATATGATTCGTAGAGTAAGGTCGTTCAAATCAGGAATAAAGACACGTTCATTTTTGGAAGATATCATTACCTCTAGCAATGAGGTATTCAGAGATTGTGAATCCAACATGGCGGTAGGAATTGGATGGCTGCGTAATTGGAATTGAAAGGATGTCAGTAGGTACAGTATGATCAAAAAGAACGCTGGCTCTTGAATATTGACTCTAGAGCTATGAGCAACAAAGAAGTAAGCCCTGTGAGACAGTGCATGCATAGATGTGAAGTGGTATACGAGGACGTATTGGAAAGACTGACCGTTAAAAATTCAATCTCAGTGCAACACAATGCGGTATGTTGCTGTGTAGGTCACTGCGCCAGCACAAAAACTGTTGACGCTCTGTTGACGCTCATTTTTAGGAGGCAGTAGTGATATTGTTGATAGCATTTTTGCCTATAAAGGCAGCCAATACTTCTATTCTGGATTAAAGCCGACGCACAGCCCTTCAATTATGTATGATGCAGGTCCAGAAATAGTTGATGCTCCGTTGACACTCAATTGTAGGAGATAGTCGCGATGTACCCTCTAGCATTTTTGCGTTGAAAGGCAGCCATTAAATGCAATGTAGGTAGATATTGTTGCGCAGCCCCTGGATTATTCTAAATACAAGACTAAAAATCATTGACGCTCTGTGGACGCTCAATTTTATGAGATAGTCGCGATGTGCTCTCTAGCATTTTTCTGTTGAAAGGCGGCCGATACATTCAAAGTAGGTAGATGTCGTTGCGCAGCCTCCGGATCATTTCAAATGCAAGACCAAAAATCGTTGACGCTCTGTTGACGCTCATTTTTAGGAGATAGTCACGATGTCATCCCTACCAGATTTGGCTAGAAAGGCGACCAATATTGCAATTATGAGTGAGAGTAATTGTCCAGCGTTTGGATTATCCAAGATGCAAGACAAAAAATTGTTGACACTCCGTTGACGCTCATTTCTAGGGTATGGCAACGAGCGTTTAACTTGTCCTTTTCACCAGAAAAACGTCCAATACATTCACTTTGTTAGGATGTGACCATCTTGCCATTTGATTGCAGATTGTGAAAGACTATGAATCATTGACACTCCGTTGACACTTACAGTACACACAGCCTAACTGTCAGTGTAAGCACAATCATTGTAGTCCAAACGTATATTGAAATTATTGACAGCCGATCGTTCTTTTCTACGTATTATTTTTTGCATCCCGATGCTTTGTCGCCCCTCGCTCTCTGATTCACTACTTCCCGCGTGACATGAGCGATAAATGACGTAGCCACATCGCGTTCCAGCGCATGCGGCCGGCAATGTGCGGCATGCAGACCTGGCCACTAATTTTTGATTAATATCGCCTGACTGTCGCACAATTCCTGATCCAGCTCCTGTTCCTCGAATTCCATGACCTACCGTAAGCAATATTTTAAAATCTTTACCATGTGGACGAGGCCTAAGCAGTGAGTTGTGCATTTGAATACATGGATGAATGCAGCATGACGGCTGTCATGCATACAGATTCGTATTGCGCTTTGACCGCTCCTTCTATGACTCGTGTGACGTCCCTTACTTAAATGATGTTGGTAAATTTCGTCACTAATTTAGTTTTTACTTTCGCACTTAGCAGTAACAGGAAAGACGATAACCGGCTCATTGGTAATCTTGTGGCGTGATTTGGTGTTGACCACGTTAGAATGGTGCGTACGACCCTTGCGCATGCACAGATGAATTATCATGTCTCACAATTTGGACACTGAAACCAAGACAAAGCTGACACGTAGCAAAATAGAAACGCAAATTGCTTTTCACAGCTCTAGATCGTCAAAAGTGTCAATTTGGCTATCTATTCCTCCGCAGATGCAGGAGCTGTAACCATTTCTTCGTCCGAATCCGATTTCTATATGGTAATGAGCTGGGGAGTCAATATGCAGTGGTAGGTGCTTACTGGTTGAATTCGCGTGGCATACGTCATTAGCGACGAATCGGACTCCACGCCAGGCGGGAAAGAAGATATCCGTTCGGGCGACTTTGGTTTCCCTGAGCCTACTCTCGTATGGCTACTCCCTGGTCGAGAAGTACATTGCGGCATTGGCGATATTCCTGGCACGATATCAAGAGTCACTAATAGCTCTCCAACTGTCGTCGGGGAAGGTGCCGCTGCAACATGATCTGTTTGGGACTTGATGATCGCTGGAACCGTCAATTCAAACGTTCCGTACTTCTTATCTCTGTCGCAGAAGTAGTCGGCCGCGTCCCCCCATCCTGGTTGTGTCAATTCGTCAAGCTTAATCTGCTTCTGCCAAAACCTCTCCATGCGGCGTTGTACAGATTCCGAGATTGTGCCCATCACCCAGCCGGGTTCGTCATCTTCACCCAGCTTGCCCTGCTCTATATCGTCGTCTTCTTCTTCATCTTGCACATCCTCGTCATCATCGGAACTTGCAAGATCGCTCAGACGGTCTCCGATAGCATTCAGCATCTCTTCATATGTCTTTTCGAGCTCTCTGGTGGTCAATCCCACCTTTTCAACATTGCTCATATCTTCTTGCCTCTGCGTAATCGCTGTCTCTGCGTCTTCAACTCGCTTTCTTGCCACCGCAGTCTCTCTCTCCACGTAATCCTCTATCCATTGCTCTTTCTCTTCATAGCTCAAAAAGTGCGTTTCTCGTTTCTTCTCCGCTGTGAGCTTCTTTTTGGATCACAAGCTACGCAATGCTCCAAGGGCTCAGACACTTTCAGCGTCGAGCCAGCTCTTCACTTCATTTGCTTGATGACGTCGTCGTGTGGACTGCTTTGTTGATTTGCCATATTTGCCCGCCGGGAGAGAGGAAAGGTTCTTTTTTGGAGCATTGACCATTGTATTTCGTGTTGACTGTTATTAGGAGAGATGTTGGATGTTACAAGGTATGGACCATATGGAGGCAAGCTGCGTCTTGTATGTCAAGGTTGGTACGCTTGATCAACTCGAACAAAGCAAATTCTGTGTTTTAACCGCCACTACATTGGGAATAGTCATGTTAACTGTACACATTGACTCGATTTTTGTGTCAGTTTCATGTAAGATCCCGGTGATCTCTTGAGACAAACATCACCAGACGTCCTTTCCGTCGACGAATATCCTGTTTGTATGTAACATTAATGAGATCTCGGCTGTCGTGAACTTCAATTTATCTATGTAAGCAAACATACAACATCGGACCGACTGTCTGTAAATCGCGGGACTGTTTGAAATCCCTGCAACCTGCAGCTATACGCAGGCGGATTCATCATGAGTAGAACGTCCAAGTTGGCGGTCGGTCAGTCTATTTCGACTTGAAGCTAACTATATATTCCTCAGAACTTCCCACTTCTTTTGGTTATCATCTTCCTCTCTTATTCCACACCAGCAAGTCATGAGTACACAAACACCTCAGACAGGCGAGAGCGGATCCGAATCGAGCGAAACGATGGGCGCTTTATTCAACGCGTCACGTCAAGGTACACAACAACAACGTAAACACCAGTTAGTGCACTGCCAAGCTGCCAATGTAGGCACCGAAAACATGACCCAGGACTCACATTTCAAAATCATCTGTAAACCTGGTAGAAGCACGAACAAGATGCAGCACGCAATTGGATGTGAGTATGTCCATATCATGGTAGACGGCCGTCAATTGATTGAATAATGAACAGCGGGTATACGGAGGGAGCTACGTGACCAATATCTCGCTTCCCGTAACGGGAAACCCCCACAGTCGAAGAAGGCCTTTGTCCGCACAGTACGGGAAATTGAACATCACGATGTTGTCAGGTCTCGCATTTTGGCGGACGAATTTGGTGATAAGCATCCTCGCGAATGGACCAAAAAGGCTTTAAACGCCTTAGAGGAGGCTACAGAAGCATATATGGTAGAGGTAATTGCCGATTCTCACTTTCAGAAGGAGCAATTAATATCTTGTAGGTTTTCAACATGTCTGCGACTATGGCAAGGCAAGGAGGTCGGGTACAGCTAGAACAGTCAGACATGTGCCTGGCGTTGAATATGGCGAAAATGACCAAAGGAGGGTTTTCGTGCGCTGCGATAGAGGAAACGCAACAGCTTATTAAAAAGCCTCGTGCAGAAGTCCGGGAAGAGCAGAAGCGGGGTGTTGAATTTCATGGGCCTAGCAATGTGAAAGCTGCAATAGAACGACACCCGGCAATGCTTTATGAAAATCAAACTGACAGCTGCCTTCCTTGCCAAAATGGCACCGCCAAGAATTCACGGACACGCTGGAGGCGCAAAGGCATGGGCACACCTCCTCAAGTCCGACCCGGACAGCCGACACCAGAACTAACGCCACCTCCACCCGGAACGCCACCTGCGCCATCCGGCGACCAAAATCGCGACCAAAGTTCCAAAATTGCAAACCTGCCTGCTGAATTGGAATATACACATGCTCCTCTTCCCGGCGCTCAATTTTTCAATCATGATACATTTGCCGAGGATAGCGAGCACGATGAAGATTTCATTCCAGATTCGCGGAATGATGAAGAAACATCCACTGGTTAGTACACTATCTGCTGCATGGTAATACAGCTAACATTCATTTTGAAGACGACAGCAGCCAATCGAGTGAAACTGCCAGTGAAAACGAACATGGGTGGTAAGGAACATGATTTTTGAGTGTAGTATTATCTACAATTGCCGGACACTTTATAGCATGTTTTAAAGGATCTGTTTATATGTATTATTAAAGAACAATGTAGTGATAAAGGAGATAGTACATGAAGAAGACAGAAAGGCTGTCAAAACATTGTTAACGATATTTTCCGCCAAATGAAATCATGATATATTGTGAATATGCCCATGGCAAAATGAGCGTCAATGGAGCGTCAACGATTTTTGGTGCTGTAAGTCTGGTAATAAAAACACATTTTGGTAGTGAATATACATAATAGAAGTTTTGGCATCCCTTATAGGGAAAAAGGAACGCAACACGCTCCCTGCACCATCTTGAAAATGAGCGTCAACGGAGCGTCAACGATTTTTGGTACTGTAAGTCGGGTAACAAAAACGCGACTTGGTAGTGAATACACATAATCAAAGTATTGGCGTCCTTTATAGGCAAAAGAGTAAGAAACATGGTCTCTGCCCCATCTTGAAAATGAGCGTCAATGGAGCGTCAACAATTTTTGGTTCTATATGTCGGGTAATGAAAACGCGACATGGTAGTGAATACACATAATCGATGTGCTGGCATCCTCTATAGGCAAAACAGAACACAACACGCTCCCTGCCCCATCTTCAAAATGAGCGTCAACGGAGCGTCAACGATTTTTGGTCCTGTAAGTCGGGTAATAAAAACTCGACTTGGTAGTGAATACACATAATCGAATCATTGGCGTCCTTTATAGGCAAAAGCGAATGAATCACGCTCCCTGCCTCATCATCAAAATGAGGGTCAACGGAGCGTCAACAATTTTTGGTCTTGCATCTCAGGTAATGAAAATGGCTCTTGATCGCAGACACCTATAAAGGAGGAATTGGCCAGCATGATAGGCAGATAAGCAAGAGTTATTCGTGCGACAGCCTCCCAGGCAGTCACTCCTCGTTTCATGTACAATGCCGCGGCCAAGAGTTCATCAGCGTTTTAGCCTACAGAAATGGTCAAAACATCGTATACAGACAATAACGGCCACATCACACTTTGATTGCCCATGATGAAACGCCAAATATCGTTGACACTCCGTTGATGCTTATTTTCCAAATGGGGCTGGAAGCGTGTGGCTTGCCTTTTTGCCAATAATGGCAGCCAGTGTGTCGATTATGGATAGCAATGACCAAATCTCATTTCAATGACTTGACTTACAAGATCTGAAATCGTTGACGCTCTGTTGACGCTCAGTTTTAGAATTGGGCCAGCAGGATGTCTCTCCTGTTTTTGAGTATAAAGGCAGTCAATAGAACTCCAACAGTCAATGATATCCCAAAGTCAATATTTTGCAATTCACAGTAGGATATCTGAATGCAACCATAAATAGAAAAACCCGAAATGCAGAACCAGACACTGGAACCGACGAGTCTAGCCAAACACGGCACAACCAACGGGTTGATGGGTACGGGTCCGGGTTTGGCCCACCAAGACTCAGCAGGTCAGGTTTCTGGATGGTACTGGAACCGAACCGACCCATTTTTGCGGGCCAAACCCGGACCGCTGGCGGGTTACCCTGACCCGTTGCTAACACTACTCAAGGCGCGTCGCTGACATTTAAGGCGATGATCATGTGTTCAAGACCATTCCTACTAGTCAATTGAGCGCGATCACCAGTCCAGACACCTACAATGGACGGAGCGACCTTACCCCTGAATGCGGCCATAGTTAGAACCAAGAGCGCAGTCAGAGATGATTTACGAGTCAGCACAGTTACGACAACAATCCAACCACTTGAGCGAACATTCTACGGCCAACCAAGGGATTCACTACTCGAGCGAAGAATACCTACGGATGAGAATCAGTCTACGATTGAAGAACTCTTACTGCCATGACAGTCTGAACAAGCAATTGCACTTACAGAGAAGACACCCTATGATTGAAGGACATTGAGGATGAGACCTTTTCCCTCGATTGAGGCGTTACATTGCGCAGCGTGAAGTGCATTTATGGTCAAAGACTGACACAATTCGGCAGACCGTCTAAGACAACTACGACGAATACAGTGACTATGATTATCTCAGAGCACAAGCATTATGGACAATCGAAGCGGCAATGGACAAATCAAGCGCCAACGATCCTTCATCACTCAGCAACTAAAAAACTATTCGCAGTGCCGGCAGTCATGGCGACTCTGGACAAAAATCAAATGGCGAGATGCAACGCGTCCGAGCTCTTATCCACTGCGGCGCAACCAGCATCTTTATGACACCGAGGCTTCTCAAGCAACTTGGGATATCAGGCGGCACAGATAATCACCCTCGCCTTGACCGGAGGTGTGATGCAACATGCAAAGGACAGCTGGAAGACGCCGATTACAGTCCAGTGGGTGGACTATCTCACACCGGTGGACAGATCAGACATGCTAGTCATGCCAATGCGGGCGTACGATTCAGTACTTGGGTTACCATGGTTTCCAAAACAAAATCCTGACATCGACTTGGCTCGATTGACTCCCTGCGATCACTGGGTGCAAGTAGAGGGGAGGAATGAAACCGATGACTATGGCAGTGGCATCGAAGGTCTCGGAAGCCGAAAATGACCAGCTTCTGGGGCGCAGTTCGGGTATACAGACAAATGGAGCAACCGCATTCGACGATCTTCTAAGTAGCATTGAAGCCGTCATAGCATTTGCCCGACAGACTGGGGAATGCATAGGGCTGCTGGGAGTGACATTGGAAGACATCACCTTGGATTGACCAGGTGATACAGACCCAAGCGCTGGACGAGACGAGCAGAGAGCAGCGGCGGTAGTTGCGGCAGAAGAGCCCCTCGAAGGAGACGCTTGAATCACTGCTGCCGGATCGCCGAGACGCGAAGGGAGTGACTGGAGGGCGGCGCTTGGCTCCTGTGTGGGCGAACCGTTAATGACAAGGCCTCCGGGATATTCCCTTCCACCACTTCCATCTTTTGTCTTGATTCCTTTGGCTAACATAGATGGAGCAGTTCGGAGATATTCCCGACAGACGAATGACATTTGAGAGAGAAGAGCGCACTATGGATGGTCGAAGACTTATGAAGCAATCGGATACACGGGCATGAGATAATGTCCCAGATATGAAAGACAACGGTCCTGCAGAAGGCTACTTACCGAGGAAATGAGCTATCATCGAGACAATGAGAATTGGACTTGCGCCGAGATGCCCATCCTGGAGATGCTCGGAGATGGATGTCAAACAATCTTTGACTATGCCAACATACACAAAGTTATGTGGAAATCTACTCTATCTAATATACTTACTTTCGATGGCAATCCACGAGACTTGCAATTGAGTGCATAGATGCAGATAAACGATATACCGGCAGCCTTGCTGTACCGAGTACAATCCTGACCACTATTCAGGAGATTACAATGATGATTACAATATGGAATATAATGCCATATCTGTTTCGAAGTTACATTACCGAGAAACTCCGGAATGAGATCCCGACTCAGATTTGGCGATCCCGACCTACACACCTACGATGACAATTGACGACTACCAATCCACTTCGAAATCAACGCCGGATCAAGCCCTTCCAATCGATGGTCCCTACGAAGCTATAAGAGATTAGTTGCTGGCGGAGCAACAACTTTCAACAGAGGGGGATGACCAGACCGGAATGTCAAACGACCCCTACCGCAAACAAGTATCGTCCCGGAATTGCAGGAACGAAGCACCATAAGATACATTCACCAATTGAGAAGGCTAGCAGCAGCAAGTGCACCTGGACATTAATTGACTAGTGGACTTAGAGAACGACGATAAGTGCACAGAGTCAAGTGACTGCGAACACACCTACAGATGAATCGACAAGCACCCCCGAGGAGAGCCAGCGAGCGCACCCTGCGATCTAAGACGATAAGTTCACCTAGCATACGACGGAAGTCCAGTGGACCTACAAATGCACCAGAGAGATGACAAGTCGAACAAGCCTGATCCATGCCGAACGAGTGTAATATGGCAACCAAATTAGTTCTGAACACCATACCGAATGACTGCGACATGGCGACCGAATTGGTCCCAAACAAGATTCAATATGAATACCGAATAGTCTACCGAATGGTATCACAAGAGTCAGTCGAGACAACTACCAAGAGATGATGACCGAGATCTAACATCGACGGATATCACTGCCGAAGGACTTCACATGGAGATTGAGAGGATTACCGGGAGTCTTACCGTACCAAGCCACTGACCGAGAAGCTTACCGAATGACATACCGAAGGATCACGAAACTATCGCCAAACGGCATACCGAAATGAACGCCAAATCACATTTCCAGAAGCCTACCAAATGACTACCGAGAAGCAAATGGATATTCTACCGAAGCTGCCTACTGAGATTGCCACAGAGAAGTCGACCAAGAATGCACTGAAGCTATCATCAGAATGACTTTCAGGGAGACGCAGGCCACCGAGACTCTACCAAATGCCGAATCAAGAGATGCCAAAATCTGCATATGCAATGTACAAAGCGGCTTTCCGAGAGCAGAGGCGCGCTTCTATCACAGTGAGTATGACCATCTACTGTGAAGCTTACGTGCTAGATATTGATCAATGATATACCGCCCAAGTGTCACCGATGCAATTGGCGCATTCTACCACCCTCAAATGGTCACTAGTGAGTCACATGAGAACCGACCTGCTATGACAATGCCAGGAGCAAAAGTTCACATCATTGCCCAAAGTCAAGACAAGGCGCCGTTGCAAATGACCTCGAGATTGAGCGCATTGGGACGCCTCATTCGACAGTAAGTCAACAGGCAGAACATGTCACGACGAGGCATAGCCGTTGCAATGATGTCAAGATTATGCACATTGGGACGTCTCATACGACAGTACGTCAACAGGCAGAGCAAGTCAGGATAGACACTGGACAGCGGGCGACGCAGAAGGACGACTGAAGCCGAAGGAAGAGAGTCTGCAGATGAAGCGAAAGCCAAACTGAATTACGTATCGAATCACCAATGAATCTCAATATCAATTCGGAGATCCAAGTTACACTTCTACCAAGCCACGATGGTAATCGACAATGGATGTGATGGAGAAGTCCTCGATGGAGCAACGAATTTTCAACAGAAGGAAACAGATGATGTCGATGGCGTGATGCAGAGCCGCCATAACCCTAACCCAGTCACGTACCCACTCAATTGCGTGGACTTGTAGTGGTGGGAACCATTTTCCCACCACACCGAGTACCGATGACTACCGGTTGCAAGATATACTCTACAGCACATGCGGAAGCAGTGCTCAGAGCCCAGACAGCGCTAGCGTGCTTGAACTTGGTTGTATAACCATCTTAGAGAAACTTACGTGTTAGGTATCTACGAATGAGACTACACGATCTTGACGTATACGATTGACGGCTAAGACCGTTGCCGGCTCCCATCGATTCCAAGTCATCAGCAGAAGCTCTACCACCCTGACGAATTCCGACAATGACCTACGCCGAGATACATGATCAACGAGTGCGGTACAGGTTGGCAGGTCAGATACTGTATGAGTTCGGGGGTGGAGATAAGGAAGAATTGAGGTCCGAGGCTCGGAAGCGGCGGAAATGGGTCCATAGAGTTTCGGAACTCAGGACTGGAGGAAAGTTATCAATTGGGCGGTCCTTTCTTCTGCTTCTTCTCTTCTCCATCCTTTATTACTTCTTGGATCCCGGCCCGGTACAAATGGCATCGGCACAGGTTTTACCACCTCCGGATCGCAGTCAAGTGGAGGTGGAGTTTCCCCGTGCGCCAGATCCACCAAAAGGCTACTGTACGGTGCCAATCGGTAGCGGGACTTTTGAGTTTGTACGAGTACATACGTGGCATGATTGTTCAATGCTTCCTTTGCTTTCTCTTGTAAGGCTTATGCAGCCCAGGAGGTCTGCGCCTAAAGAGAGGGATAATGTCACGGTGGCACGTTACTCGGGCCGGGTAACAGCCATTCCATATAGTCGGCTGGCCACAAGCCTCAGATCTCTAGCGATAATCTTACCTATACATCTACATCTACTATCACTTGTATCCACATTTGCAACCGTATTTCTATAATTGCCATACGTATACCTGTGAGGCCGGACGCAGGCATACGTTCCCTTACACAACACCTAAGACCACTTCCCCATCATACTAATTATTTTGACCACCACCATGAAATCTCCTAACCCAATCTGTGTCTGCATGTTATGACCTTCCCATTCTTCCTGTACTCACTCGTTCCTTCCATACTATCACTATTCAATCTCAACTGCGACATGTTACTTCAGTACAAGTCATTATAGATCCATGTTACCCCGAAGGCAGGCCAGAATGCCCACCCAAGGTGTGATTCTCTCCTGCAATATACCCTTCTATGTTTACACATCCGGCTCCTCTCACACACTCCTGGAGGCTCCCAGTGACTAAAATACATTTTGCTGATGTCACAGCTTTAGAGATGCTGCACATCATCAGTCTAAATCATGCATCTCCCACAATGCCTTCTTCTCTCCTGCCTCTCCCGCCGTCAAATCTCTCCCCAATGGTGACTGCTCCATCATCACTCATGTAGTGCTCCCGTACTCATGACTCTGGGACTGCCATTGTCATTTGTCTGTTGGTCATCACATCTCATCAGTCATGTGTATGCTCTGTAGTAGATGTGCCTAACCATCTCCGAGAGTCTAGAGGTGCTGGGAGTGCCCTTCTGGGGTCAATCCAATACTAGGAGTCGAATGCCGGTGTCCGCTTGTCGATCACTATCGTGGTTGTTGACTTATTTCGCCGTTTCTGGTTTCGCCAAGACCTTTTGAGGTTGCCCTTTTACAACCATAGGTTGGATGGGGAAGAACTGAGAAGAGACAACCCACTCCTCTGTTTTTTCTTGGCAGGACTGGAGTTCTCGAGCACCACGGTGCGCACCGCGCCAATTTCAAAACTGAGCTTCCATACAAGGTGCCTGGGCAGCTATGTCAGTAAGTATCTAAGCGAAATAAGCTTATGCTCACACACGCTAACAAACCCGAAGCCGGTTAGCCCGAGTACCCCGATCATGACATATATACAACCGATAGTTCCGCTTTCCTCTTATCTGTAGCAGTCATCAATCATCACTCATGACTGCAAGGCCCTGTAGGTGTTGAAAATGGAGGATACTGATAGAGTCTCTTGATCTATCTAACGGTAGAACCTATACTTATATACAATGAGAAATCAGAAATCCCGTCTGTCTCCAGAAGCCGCCAAGATAGCCTGTCAGAATGGCGGTGTAGACTAGCAGTGGTGTTTCACCCCATTGACGCAAACGCCCCTTTCGCGGATGGGGTAGCCCATCCACAGAATGGGCACCCCATCTTTTGTTTGTTTGTTTGTTTTAATCATATTGCATTCGGCCGCTAAGCGGCCATGGCATAAATGCTACAGTTTTCCCCTCCGCTCCGCTTCCGCGCAAATGAAAACTCTAAAGACCCCAAGAATCTGACAAAACCCGAAGCCCCGAAATTAACACCCACACGGCAAAGTCGCATTGCCACGCCCCCC
>Ga0307515_10017544_pt1 | contig 13029 bp, 13 predicted proteins | sample 17_EM_MG_FD_194513 | JGI IMG/M metagenome (GOLD analysis project Ga0307515, IMG submission 194513) | Populus trichocarpa ectomycorrhiza microbial communities from riparian zone in the Pacific Northwest, United States - 17_EM | ecosystem: Host-associated > Plants > Roots > Unclassified | place...
ACTGTAAATTCTGGACACAATGTCCAGCGATTTCACTCCTTCTCAAGCAGAGGCCGCTCTGAGCAACAAGATATTCGAGAAATGCGACCCTCAAAAGCTGGGTATAATCACTGGCGACACCGCAGTTGGCGTCTTTAACGGCACCAAGCTCTCTGCCGTCGTCCTGGGAGAGGTCTGGGCCATTGCAGACAAGGAGAACAACGGCTTTTTGACCCGCAGGGGCATCTCGATTGCCCTCCGCCTCATGGGCCATGCCCAACGCGGCGAACAGGTCTCTGAAGCATTGCTTTCAAAGCGTAAGTATACGCGATTTGCTCCTCCGCTTCGACCCTTTCAGCAAGAACTCACTCTTCCGTAGCCGGATTCCCACCAAGCATCGAGGGTTTCTCGTTACCGATCCTCCAACAACACACCGGAAGTTCAGCGGACCGAGCCAAATCACCCCCACCACCAGTTTCGTCGGTTCCACCGCTGACATCTCAAGATAAGGCCAAATTCATGAAGATATTCTATGGATGTAATCCAGTCAACGGAATGCTGAGCGGTGTGTTCAAATTACTCTGAGCTTTGAATCCTCCTGCTAATGTTTGGATCGTCAATAACACGACCAGGTGATAAAGCTAGCGAGTTGTTTATCAAATCCAAACTCCCTGTCGACAAGTTGTCACAGATATGGTCTGTCGCCTTGCGGCAACATGCTTGAATTCCTCTGACCGCTCTGTGTTCGCACGCAGGAACCTGGCAGATACCCAAAACCGAGGTTCCTTGGACGCAACCGACTTCTGCATTGCGATGTACATCATCCAAGCTACTATGTCGGGACAACTCTCCTTTGTTCCAACTAGCCTACCGCCCGGCCTCTATGATCAAGCATCTGGAAAGTTCGACTCTGTTATTTCTCATACAACCGGTAGCAGCTCACAACTGAGCCCTTCGACAACGCGCTTCCCAGCCGGTGCTCTCCAACCTCAGTACACGGGCGGATTGCAACCTCAGCCCACTGGCAGAGGACCCCCGCCAAGTATCCCTCCCCGACCTGCCGCGGCCCCTGGTGTGAACACCTTCAACCAAACCACCCCCTTCGGCGCGCCACCGGCTCCACAGTGGGACATCACCCCTGCGGAGAAAGCTAACTCCGATAGGTTTTTTGACGGCCTTGACACTGCGAAGAAGGGTTTCGTTGAAGCTGATGCCGCGGTCCCTTTCATGATGCAATCCAACCTTCCCGAAGACATTCTCGCTCAGATTTGGTGCGCCTCGTAGTAGTGTTCAAAACTCAATCGATACTGACTTTGGAGTCCAGGGACTTGTCCGATATGAATAAGGACGGCCGACTTACGAGGGACGGATTTGCGGTTGCATTCCATCTGATCCAATCGAAACTTACTGGCAAGGCACTTCCAGCAACCTTACCGCAATCACTGATTCCTCCCTCTCTACGTGGAGGTATCCAACCCGCTCCTCTACTCCAACAACCGGCTCAGGAGACGATCCATGACCTCTTGTGGGATGATTCCCCTCCTACCTCCGCAATCGCTACAACTCAACCGACCCAGCCACCCTTGCAACCACAGCGAACGGGCACATTGAATCCAACACCCTTACAACCGCATACCACGGGGTCTTATCAATCCCCCATCCAACCACAGAGGACCGGCCCACAGTTAACCCAGTCCACACCCGTCTTCCCTCAGCCTGGAGGCCCGACCCGGTTCGCTGCCTCTTCGCCCGTCTCCGCCCCAGATCCTTTTGCGAGCTCGGCTTCTCGCGACTTCCTGAGCGACGATGAGCCTTCTACTCCCGCCCCGCCACTCGAAGACAAGTCGGCTGAGATAGGAAACCTCCACAACCAGCTCAACTCCACGAACCGATCCTTAAATACTGTCAAGGACGAGCGCGTAGACGTCGAGCAGCGGTTGGCTGAACAGGCAACAGAACTTTCGAGCTTGCAAACCCAACTCATGGCTGCCAAGACCGCATATGAAACGGAAACGAAGCTTCTTGCCACACTCCGCGAGCGTTACGCAAACCAGAATGCGGATATCAGCAAGACTCGCCAAGAGCTCATCACTGCCGAGAGCGATGTCAGCGCACTACGTCTTGAGAAGGACGAGGTTCAGAACGCGTTACTGAGGGACAAGGAGGAGGTCAGGGAACTGCAGAAGAAGATGGCTTCCGCGGGTGCTGAGATTGAGACCGTTAAGGCTGAGATTGAAAAGACCAAGAAGGATGCGAAACAACAGAAGGGACTTTTGGCCATTGCTAAGAAGCAACTCGCGGCGAGAGAGGCGGAGAAAGTAAAGGTCGAGAGCGAGAGAGGTGAGGCTGAGGCTGAGCTAGTCGAGGCGATCAAGGAGAAGGATGAAGCCGAGGCTGAGTTAGCTAAGGAGGCTGATGTTGCGATCCCCACTGAGGTGCCGACTACCGGAAATGACGTTGCCAAGCCATCGTCATCGGATATCCTGGCCACTGCTATCGCGCAACCTCTCCCAGATGCACCCGGAGACTCCATTCTCGGCTCTCCTAGCCCACGATCACCCTCAATCAAGAGCACTAATCCATTTGAACGCCTCACCAATTCCAGCCCCCCTCCTCCCCAATCACCCTTCATGCCGTTCAGTAGCTCAACAGAACCCCCGGTCCAGACTCAACCAAAGGATGACAGCAACGTAGAGGTCAACTTGGATGATCCATTCGGACTTGGTACCTCGCGAGTCGAAGAACCCCGACCCATGAGCGGTACTACAGAAACCACTGCCGCCAAGGACAGAGCTACATCCCCCTCCTCTTTCGTCGAACCCGACGATCTGTTTGTCACTCCCCCTGCTTCAGTTTCCTCAATCCATGAATCACCAAACGGACCGGAACACACGTTCACTCCTCTTGATGCTGCTGTGTCCAAGTTCCCGTCTGTTCCTGGAGCACTTTCTGACGACCTCGACTCGGCCGCGCCTACCAAGGAAGTTGCAGCCGACGAGGATAGCAGCGATGACAGTGACGAACCTGAAGAGGCTACGGCTGCTCCGAAACAGCGAGTGTTTAGCACACCGTCCCCGGCTCCCGCAGAGGTCTCCAAAAAATCCTCGACTGGATCGAGCTTCGACGACGTGTTTGGCGTTGGTTCGGAAACGAGTGCTTCCATAATTTCTATGCCTTCCACAGTTACACCGAACCAGACCGGCAACGACGTGTCCAAGTCACCATTCCAACCTGCCATCTTGGCCGGGACCAACCCTCTATCGACATCTGCACCTTTTGACCAGCCAGCGGACCAGCCCAGTGACATTATTGCAGGAAAGACCGCCTTTGACGAAGCAATGGGTGTAGTTCCCTCCAGTCGACCTCCCGTGAATACTACCTTTGATTTTGACACCGCGTTTGACGACGATTTCGATTTTGCGGCTGCGAAGGCTGACCCGGATGCGCCACCGTTCCCTACTCCGGTTCCGGCTCCGGCTCCCACCCAGTCACATCCCACGACCAACGGGGCCTTTAGCCCATTCCCTCCTGCTCCGACCTCCACTGTGACCCCATCCAATACGAATGGAGGGTTTGATAGCGCGTTTGGCGTGGGCAATTTCTCCCCTGCCCCTGCCCCTGCCCCTGGACCACCGACTATCCAAATGCCTGGTCAAGACAAGGAACAAGACAAGACCTCCTCGTTTGACTCAGCGTTCGGAACGACCATGACCGCGACTAAACCTGAGACTACGGAATTCGATGCGAAGAATAGTGTGCTTCACCCAAATCTGGACATTCTGCCCACTTTTGCAGGAGATAGGACTTCAAAGGCACAGGCGTTGTTCAACGCATTTGGGTCTGGACCGGTACCACAGATGCCAAGTAACCCGGCATCGTCACCCCAATTCCCGCGACCTTCGATATCTCCCCCTCCTCAACAGAGAAGCTCTTCCCCGTTTCCCGGCAGTAACGGCAGCATCCACAGCCACCATGACCAATCTTCGAGCAGGTTTACAGCACCAAAACCCCGCCCGACAACGGCAGAAAAGCTGAAGGAAAAAGAACATCCTACCAGGTCCTCGAGGCTAAGTGTAAGTTCCAGACTTTTGTATTGATCATTGGGATCATTGTCTTGGTTTCCCTCGACACCCAATTCGGATCAGTGATGCAACTTTCGCTGACCGATTTTTCGTGCGTGCTTTCTTTCGAAACAGATCCGGCTGCCGTTTGGAAAGAAGAAGAAATCACAAGATCCTCAGAATCCGCCTCCGATCCCAGCTCGGGGCTCGCACTTAGCACCTCCCCAGGAGAACACTGTTGGGGAGGGCGAAGATGTGGATACAGTGAAGCAATTGACGGGGATGGGCTTTGGTAGAGATGAGGCGGTTGCAGCTCTGGAGAGAACATCATACGACTTCCAGAGGGCGTTGAATTCCCTGTTGGGCTCTGCATAATCTGCAACGACAACCGTGGTTATGTACGAGTCGCTCTTCATCGTTTGTGTTCGATATCTTGATTGTTTCGCTCTGCCGAGCTTACACACACTCGTTGCCTTTGTCTCTCTCTGCGCCGTTACCTTCATGCCATTATTAACTCTACCCCTTACTAACCCTCGATTTCCTATCTACCCCGGGTCGGACGAAACGACTTACTTTAGCCTACCCCTTACTCATGTTCTGCATTTTTCATTGGAAGCGTTTCCTGTTCTCCTTCATCTTTGCCTTTATCTTATGCCGGTATCGCCCTCTCCCTCGTTTTTTATTTTTCCTTTTTTTACTCTTGGCTTTTATATACGATGAAACAAACTCCTGGAGATGGGTTGATGAGAGCTGAACTTGCACTGTGCCACCCATCGTTTCCGATCGGTTCAATGCGTGCTGGTCGCACAGAGCACGAAGTACCATGACTTGTTGTTACGTGCTCCGACCCGTGCCCAAGCCTGGATGCCATTGTTGTCCAGGTGGCCATGGCTGAATGAGTTCTCTAAGCAGGGACCGGGGGCGGGCAATGTGGTGATGCGCGCCTTATCCGTCCCCACGGCCGTCGGGGATCGAACAGTCCGGGAAGGCGAGTGATTGGCCACGGGTTTACCGTTCGTAGTCTATATACTCCGCTTGTTTTACTACCCACCCACGGGTTCCCCAGCCCTTTACCCGGACAGCCTCCAGAGGAGTGTGCGCCTTTCTTCGGTTCCAAGTATATAACCCTCCCCTCTTCCATCCACCCACCACCCGACGTTCCCCTACCCTCCCATCCTCACCGTTATAATCCCCACGCCGGCAGTTTCGGTTGCCGCACGCACACAACAATCTCACAATATTTTCTCAGCCCCACTTGCCGTCTGCCAAGCTGTCGAAACGAACCGAACGGACGTATTGGCCTTACTTCCTCGCGTCCATCTCTGAACTGTGTGCACACCTGCTGAAACGACTGCAATTGATTTGTCGGATGAGGGTTGGAGCTTTTGGAGACAGAGATGAGCATGGGTCGCCTTCGACCTCTACCGCTGCCAGCGGAACGGCCGGGGATACGGTCGACCAGGACCCGAGTTTCGATATGGTTGTCATTGGGTGCGGAGGAGGCCCGTTCGAGACCAATCTATCTGCGTGAGTGACCAATTTGCGGTTGTAGAATCGGTTCACGCAAATATTGTTTGTCGTGCGCTGACCTCGAGGGTGGTGGAATCATCGGTTTCAGATACCTCGTCAAAGCCTCAGGATCAAATTGGGAAAAGGATTCTGTTGTCGGCCTTGAAGCCGGTACGTCATTCCCCTTCCCCCCCTTCCCCGCCTTGCTGTCTCGTATTCAGTTCTTGGTTCTCGCGCAGGTTCGGGACTCGGTGCCCTCGAGACGATCATGAAATCCGACCCCAAACTGTTCGGGATTAACGGGGAGACAGGGAAACCGTATACTGCGGCTCAGATCTTCTGCTACATGAAGTGAGTTCGTTTCGTCTGATCTAATCTCTTCGGCAAGAAACGAAAAGCCATGAGGATACCTCGCCGGTTTACTGCGGCGCGAAGCCCGGGCCGTGGCTTCTTGCTTCTTGCCTTTGTCTCTTCGTCGCGGTGTGGGATTCCATTTGCTTATCGATGCCGTGTTCCATTCTTTCTTTTTCAAGGTGTTACTTGATCACACATTCGCATCTAGACCACGTGAACGGCCTCGTGTTATCTGCGGGCTCTATGCGCGGCCAAAAGTTAATCCACGCCCGGAAACAGACCATCAAGGACCTTGAAGTTATCTTCGCCGATCGATTGTGGCCAAAACTTGCTTCCCACAAGAAAGAGGACGCGAACGCTATGCTCGTGTACTCTCCGTGAGCGTCCTGTTTGTTCCTAGATGGGGGAATGCCGTTCTGATTGCTGTCTGTGATAGGTTACCTGCAGATCGCGGATATCTTAATCTCAATCGCGATATGTCTGTTTCTTCCATGCCTGTGACACACGGTCTCACGAAAACTGGGAGCGTCTACGAATCCGCTGCTTACTTCCTACGGAATGACGTGACGGAACGAGAACTTTTGTTCTTCGGGGATGTCGAGCCGGACTCGATATCTTCGAAACCCCAAACCATCAACGTTTGGAAAGCGGCTGCCCCGAAAATCCCACACACCCTTGCTTCGATCTTCATTGAGTGCTCGTGGACATCCGACCGACCTGACAGTCTGCTATTTGGACATCTCAACCCTGTGCATCTCATCGATGAGCTCGTCGCCTTGGCCCTAGAGGTCTATAAGGTGAAAAATAATCTTCAGTCGGCTTCCGTGGTCGTTGCAGAAGGGAAAACAGGTCCTGATACTCGGGCGAGGAAGAAGAAAAAACTCAATCCCATTCCCCTTGAGTCACTACAAGGCATGCTGGATGGTGTGACGGCTTATATCATGCACTGTAAGAGTGATGTAGGGGGACAATATGACGGGCCTATTAGCCAAGTCATCGGAGCTGAGGTCAGGTCGTTGGTTGAGAAGAAAGGGCTTGGTGTGGAGATCGTCGTGTTAGAACAAGGAACTCGCATCCGTGAGTTTTACTCTTCGTGTTGGTTCTACCCAGTTCTGACGTGCCTTTCTATGGCCATAGAAATTATTTGAATGACCCGGTGCCCGAAACCGCGATCCCCCCCCCTGGTGTCTGAACGTTTCCTCTCCAGGTTTCGACATTTGATCTTCTCCACTCCCCTTCGACCTTCGGTTTGCTTTCCCTTTTGTCGACCGGCTTTGCTCATCTCTTGTCTCTTGATGCACTACCTGTATACCATTCCGATCTCTCTCCCTCCCTGTAGCTTTATGTTTTTTATTCTGACGACTGTATACTAGATATGCTTCTCGATGAAGAATGACGACTGCAGATTGCATCGTATGACCAGGCCGTCAGAATATGCTACGATTCTACTTGGATGCCTAAGGAACTAGGACTATAAGTAGGCCTGTGCCCACCCCGTCGTCGATCATAGCGGTGGGTCAAACCAAAACCCTGACGGTGCAGCCAAGACCCCCGACCCGGTCAGGAAGTTGCTGTTCTCATCCTTACAATGCTCGCAGTTTGCCTTGGCGCATCGGCATATACCAATATCTTGTGATGATGCCTCGACGTCGGTAAGATCGATTGTGGTCAGCATATTCCCTAATGGCTTTCCCCGATACGTCGGTGGTTGAAGTTGGAAGAGGAATGAGAAGGCGAATTTTGGGGTAGGATCCCGCATTCCCTCCTTTCCACCGCCACTACGACTCCCTCAGCCGGTTCGCCTCCATGCGCGTCGTCCTGTACCATCCATTCCCATCCACTCTTCGTCTGGATCTGAGAACTGGAGCAATGATTTTTGCGACCTTTGATGCTTCCTCAGTGCTCGTAACGTTGGCAACACTTCTCGTTGCTCCGTACCATCTGGTCTACAAACACTTCCTCGGATCAGACTGGAAGAGCGGGTTATGCCTGCAACCAATCGCAGGTGAGTCGGACGCCAGCTTCTGCCGGGTGGGATCCCACATCCCTCACCACCACGACCCCCTCAGTTGGCCCATCCCCACACCCATCGCCGTGCCCCATCCATTCTCATCATTTGTTCTTCTCCAGGGTCTGCAAAACGCCGGAGTAATAATCGCTATAATCTTCGGTGCTTTCGCAGCGCTTGGATTGCTGGCAACAATTTTCCATCAGATCTACAAGCGCATTCTAGGGTCAGACCGGGAGTGGCTCAAGAGACTGGAAGAGCATAATATGCCTGTAACAAATTGCAATCAGGCTAGGCGTGGCGCCAACCAAACTGATCTCGCTGCAAATATTGACCGGTAAGTTTCATCTCCCTCCCTGACCTTCCGATGTCAGAGAGGCTGAGAAATATTAGATTGACATTCAAGTTGCTGGGAGTCCCTTTGACTGTAATACCTCCTATAGACGTCTAGACATTACTACTCGCATAGTCTTACTCTTAGCCTTTCTGAGATACCATCGTCTTGTACCATGGCTGTCTTATTATATTCTTGACACGTTCATCAGCGAAATTCACAGCTACCCAGTGGTACATGGTGATGCACGAGGGTACCCGTCCCGAGTTGCTTGAAGTTCAAGTCACTTCCAAGCGCTGGAATCCCCCCGGTTACCCCGTTCGAGGCACATTCTCGAGACACCCATTTATCACGTATCCTCCGTTGGTCCTCCATGTCCGTTGGAGTCCCAACAGCTTAATTTAAGGACGGTGACCGGTGACCATCTAGTCAACTCTCGTCGTCCCTTCATTCATGGGCCACCTGGTCTCCAGCACCAACTCCGTCCTCCCTGGCGTTACCGATCCTGCTCGGGGCACTACATTTAGTGTGAAATCCGAGCACCGCACGGGCCGCCGGCCGCGGGCGGAGCGCGGAGACGAAGTCGAGGGGAATACTACAGGCTATGAGGCCTGAGGTTACTCCACGGTTCGATCTCCCTTTTTTCCGGGGTCAATCCAAAACATCTCGAGTTGTAAGGGAATCGGACTCTTACTTAAACGCAGATCGATATGTGATTGGTCTGTCGTCAAGAAACTCGGTGAGGCTCGTCCTTTCGATGCCATTGCCATAACCTGTATGGCTTGCAGGTGGGTGTTCACTAATGATGCCTCGCGGTGCACTGGTTACCACCTTGCGTGCTGCTGAGAAGCTCGAACAATCGCGTTCCTTGTCACTGACTGTCGCTCCTCCCGTAGATTTCACCAAGGCGTTTTTTTTTTTACGTCGGGGGTTACTTCTTGACCCGCGGTACTGGCCCTGTCCTGGAACTCAGTAAGAAGGCTTTGGAGACCTTACGTGGTCGATTTCTCCAGATCTTCTCCCTCAACATTCAACGCCCAACCCCTCTGCACCAGGTCTAACAGCGGACCAGGGTTTGGGGCTGCAAAGCACTTTTCGTCTAATGTTTCCCCGCTGAACGGTAACTTAGTTAGGCCACTGATCGTGATTAGATAGCTGTCCTCGAGAGCGACGCTCTTTTCCTTCCCAGCTGCTTTGGGGGAGTCGGTGCGCATGTTGGGTCCAATTTCCCACGAATGCTTCCTCGGGTTCGTTCGTTCAAGTGAAACGTTGGTCAGAGAGTGGAGAGCAAAACAGGTTAATCGATTATCGGTAGCATTCGATAGCTAGGTTGATACGTAACGCAGTACCAACAAGCGGTAGGACAGCAAATATGAAACAGTGTGCGTGAGTGGGGGGGACAAATAGATGGAAGAAAGTAGCGATATGAGCGGGTACGGGAGAAGGCGTGGCGAAGGGAAAAGGGCTTGAAAACCCGCGGGAAGATGCGTTTGGAGAACTCGTCGACGCTATCGTCCGGGTCCCTGAGCTTCGAGTGAGGAGTCAGTACGCGCAAGAAATGGAAGTGTTTTCAGGAGCTCACAATCGGAGTCCGACTGACTAGAGGCAGCCAGGCCGTTCTCTATCATCCGGAGGAGCTCTCCACAGCGCTCCATGTCCTCCACGGCCCCAAGCTTGTCGAAAATGTCCGTCGCGCGTAGAGCCTCGGACTTCGCCTCCTCGAGTCTGTGCTGACCGTACCAAACACTAGCCTGCAGCTCCGTCGCACGGCCCAAGTTATACGCGCTATTAGCCGTGTGCGACTTGGCGCGTTCGATGTGAGCGTGTGCGTCGTCGAACCTGCCTTCATCGCAAAGCAGATCCGCCAGGTCGTATTTGAGCCAAAACAGGGTATTGTGCCGATCGAAAGTGGATGCAATTCCGAGGGCTACTTCGTAATGGTGAATCGCCTTCTCGGTATCACCCTTGAATCGATATATATAGCCGAGAGCACGGTGAGATTCGCAGACCCGGAGTTGTTCGCCTTTCACCGGAAGGAGATTAATCGCGCGGAATGCGGCTTCTTCTGCGACGTCAAACTGTTTGTCCCAACAGAACAGCCAAGCGAGGCTGATCAGACAATCTGTCCGTTCCGCCGTGTCACCGAGCCGTTCGAAGATCTCCAACGCCTCCTTTGCTTGCTGTATCCCTTCCTTGTGGAGGCCGATCAGCTGATTTACATTAGATAGTTCCACCAACACTGAGGCAACCTTGTAGTGATTTCCTCCCTCTCTCTGGAGATTCAACACACAAATAAGCAGCCGTTTGCGCTCCGCATGATTCCTGACTGAGTGAAACAACTGTGAGAGCCGAAACAAGCAATCCGGTTTGGACTGATGATCATCCGGGAGACCTTCAATCTTTGGCTCCAGAATCGTGAGTCGTGCCTTGTGCCAATAGAGGTGCACCATGAAATCGGCGCAGGCTTCCCAGATGTCGTCTGAATTCGCATCGATCGTCGTGAAGACATTGAGCAGGTGCTCGACATTCACGTCCTCTGATGTGATCCACCGCGTTTCTCTGAAGTTCGGCAGGTCTGGATAAACATTGACTGACATTCATGTGAAGTAGTGTTCTTTGGCTGCCCAGAGAAGTCGAGACACCTTTGGATCCTTGGGAAAAAGGTAGTCTCGGAGTGGTGCAAGCATCGTGACAAATCGATCGCTCCGGTACGTCAGGTAAAGGATACAGAACTTGTCAAAGACATAAGTTCTGTTCGAGATTGTGGGAAACAACCATTCAAGGTTGTCCTCGTCAACGCCTTGCGGGAAAAAGGCGACAACCCCGAGAAGCGCTCGGGCATCAGGGCCAAGTTCCTGGAACAGGGGGGAGGCGAGTGACAGTTCGATCGTGGCTGCGAGGCTCTTGTTATGTTGGGTCTGCAGCACACCCGTTCGCCGTCGCCCCCATTCCCGGGTCAACCGGTTTATGTCCCATCTGTTCTGGTGTGCGACCGTGGCAAGCAGGGTGATTGAAAGTGGATGGAAGTCGAGTTTTTCGAGTATACCGTTGACCACGTTGGGCCGATCGACGTCGCCGTCGTAGATGCAATGGAATGTGTCACATGCGGCGTCCATCGGCAGCGTTGGCACATCGAGGCGCTTGTAGTCCGGTGGGGTAGTGGAGATACGGGATGTGATGCAGATGCAGATGTTGTTGAACTGACTGAGCTCCTCTACCACCGCGTAGATCTCCTGTGCGTCTGTTCCCTGCGGGTCGAGAATGGATTCCGCGTTATCAAGGATGATCAACATCTCCTTCGAGGACAGGAATGTCCGCAGGGGAGTTAGATCTTCAGGATTCTCGACGCCTGCACCGATGACGCTGGAGAGCCGCCGGAGGAGATGTGGGCACGACGCAGGGAATTGGTCACAGCGAATGAATCGGCGGTTGTAACCAAACCGCTCCTTGATCCGGTTGTGGTGGAGAACGGTCAGGGCGATCGAGGTTTTGCCGATTCCACCAACACCGATGAGCGCGATTGGGGTGAGGTTCTGGGCGAGATCGACTACCTTCTCGATCAACCCGTCGCGTCCGAAGAACGTCCTCGGTGGCAGAGGTGGGGATTCTCCAGGCACGCTACATTCAAGTGTAAGACAGAGGATCCATCGATAGCTTAGATCACTAACCTGGCCTGAGTCTGTGCAACAGTGAGTGGACGTTCGGTGACGGCTAGACTCGTGGGGGGTGTCGCTTACCAACGGATTCTTGTTGTCACCTATTTCTTGGCCTTTCACAATAGTGCGATGAATGTCGGAGACCACAATTTGGGCGTTGCGCTCGAACTCGGAAACGATGGCCCGGACGTCCCGACGAATGTCGGAGACGGTTCCATGCGTGCTCACCGGCAAGGGAGGCGACGATTCTCCGGGTGCACTGGATGCAAAGGTTAGACATTGGTTTTGTTTCCAGCCGAGATCGCTGACCTGGCGTGAGTCTGGGCAGGGATGAATATTTCAATGGTTACTCAGCGGCAGGTAGGATACGAAAGGTACTCACCGTCCGATTCTGACCATGCACATCCTCCGGCTTTTTTGACGCGTTACGATGACGGTTGGAAACAATGGCGGGGGTGTTCATAATGTCATTCTGAACGCTGGAAACGATGGTTTGGGTGTTCGTGACATCATGGCGAGCGGCAGAAACCGTTGCATATGTGTTGGTTGTGTTTATTGCAAGCGCCTTCCGGGAGCAGGAAGTCAGCAACGGTCATCACTCAAGCGACAGGACGCACGTTGAAGACCTGAAGAATCTTTTCGAGGCCCAACCTCTAGTTGGCGATCGCCTCTTTGTCTTTCTTCGCGTGGAAATGCCGAAAGACCGCGCTCCGTTTATCCCACTTGACAAGCTTCTTCTGAATATCTGCTATGGTCCTGCGATCGAAAGTATCGTGATTGATGGTTCGAGATATATGCTATTGACTCAACTCACACTGACAACTGATTTATCGCACCATACGCGGGATAACTGAGCTCGTCCGGTCTCTTTCCATTCGTCCCTTGGTCAAGCGCTCGGCAGACATTGGCACAGAGTAACCCAAGCCTGACATAATCCGGTTCATTCGCAGTTGCGTCCTGACTATGTGTGAACCCGGAGCAGATCTTTGCAAGGAACGGGATACGTACCCTAATCAGTGTAAGAAGGGTGCCAGCGGAGCCAAAGACGATCTTGGCTGGTGCGATGCACGAGGCTTTTTCTGCAAGATTTGTGTCCCTGATTGTCGCATTCAACGCCTCGATGACATA
>Ga0307515_10017546_pt1 | contig 13026 bp, 4 predicted proteins | sample 17_EM_MG_FD_194513 | JGI IMG/M metagenome (GOLD analysis project Ga0307515, IMG submission 194513) | Populus trichocarpa ectomycorrhiza microbial communities from riparian zone in the Pacific Northwest, United States - 17_EM | ecosystem: Host-associated > Plants > Roots > Unclassified | place...
TATTCACGAGTTTCATTTTATAAAAAAAAGTTGAATGGTAGTTGTTTCAAACCTCAACATTACCTCAAAAGTAGATCAAAGTTGAGGAAAAAAAATCTAACCTAGTTTGATTTCATGTGTTTGGGGCTATTTTTTGAGTTTTTTAGATTGATAAGTTGGTTTCTAGGTGTTGTGAGAGTATTTATAAGGTGTTTTTTTAATGGGTTAAAAATTGGATTTTTAGACAAAAATACATTTGCTTTAATTTTCCAACCACCACCGTGGTGGCCAGATTATGGGCAGATATGTGACACGTCGTTTGCTTCAGCAAGTGACATGTCACCTGATTTATTTTTGTCCGACCCTTAAAAATATTTTTTTAAAAAAACCTGTGTGTTGGCCTGAGCTCTTTTTTAACACACCCAATTAAATCCTTGGTGCAGATCATTGATTCGACGGGTTATGACACAACATCTAGGGCTTTTTTCATGCATTTTTCCCCATGATTTTTTAAGTCCTTTAAAAAGGAAGACATGTCAATTTAGTCATGTGCAAAATCTTTACAGTCCTTTAAAGAAGAAGACTAGTCGTTTGGACTGTTCGCAAACTAATTTTGCCATCAATCCCTTGAGAAAAAGACTTATCACTTAGGCCATTCATGAATTTTTTTTCTTGTCGACTCTTAAAAGAAGATTTGTCTTTTGCGAAAATCTTTTACATCGACCCCTTTTATAAAAGAAACTCGTCAGTTTGATCATTTTTAAAATGAGCATTGAACCTATAAAGATGATAAAAATTAAATTGGGCTTTGGCCCATTTACTTTAATTAATTTTTCAAAAATAAACAAAAAAGCTATTGCTCTTATTGAATGGATCTTGATGGGATCGTATGACTCAATCTAAATTATTATAACTAATTTTCAAAATATTACAAAAATAATAAAGCAATTTTTTTTGTTTTTTGTCCTTTTTTAGTTATTAATTTTTTTTATGAGAATGTTATTACCAAAAAAATAATTTGTGACTTATACAAAATATAAATCAAGTGCATAAATATTGATAATATTGACATGCACAAAATTAAATACACAAATATCAAGAATCATTTTTCAGGGTGATGTTGTTAAAATCATGAATTGACTTGTAAAATCATAAGATTTATGAAAATCACTTTAAAAACTCGAAAATTGATAAATTCAAATTGAAATCGTTCAAACTCTGTAAAATCAGGTAAAGATCAAAATTATAAAATAGAATTTTAAGTTATATTACAAAATAAAGACTAAAAGAACTAGGACTAAATTTAACACAAAAAAAGAGGTCTTTCCATTTTCATTGTTCAAAATGCGCAAAAAACTCTAGTTTCATACATGAAAGTTTTAATTTTTTCATTATTTGGTCCTTGTTATTTTAGGATTTTACATTCTGATCATAAACTTTATTCTTTTTATATTTCAATCATTGGATATTGAAAGAGGAAAGAGAAAGTCACCCAAAAAAAAGAGAGAGAAGAGTCTGGTCGATCACATTTCGATAATAAAAAAACCGATTTTGGTGCTAGTGTGTTCATTTTAAAAAGAGGAGTTCAATGAAGGTAGTTTTTCTCTTTAAACATGTTAAAGAAAAAGCAGACCAAAGCTCGTAAAATTACTTTAGATTTGGTTTAATCATTTATTCTTAAAGTGATTAGATGGTGTTTGATGGTTAAAAACAGGTTTATTAAGGTTTTTAAGGTGTTCTTGATATATTTTTAGGTGAAAATAAGTTAAAAATTGAATTTTTAAGATGTAAAAACTCGAACATGATGGTGATTAGAAAACAAACCAATGAATGACACATTGTTTGTCCATACAATAATTAATGGTGTATTGCCCATTGTATGTAATTGTTTTTTTAGGAACAATGTGTCATATGACCATTTTTTTTAAAAAAAAACGATAACCAGGTATGGTGGCTTGGCTTCCAAGCACGCCTAGGTTTTTTGCTTTTAGGCTAAGCGCATGAGTTTCACTTTCTAAACTCAATATTGTCTTGCCTATTTTTAAAGGGAATCTTGTCCCATCCACTTCTATTTTCTTCTTTTAATTTTTATAAATAAAATTATTAAGATAATATTTACAAAATTGTTCAGTTTTGCAATAACTTTTGAATAAGAATGTAGTTTTTTTTATGGTTATATCATTTTTTTTATGAATACTAATTATACACGAATGTAATATGCAATTGATTTTTTTAAAATATGGTTAGGAATATTCAAATATAATAAAATATTTATTTTATTATTTTTATTGTAAGTTTTTCATACAATTTTATAAAATTAATCATTTTCTTTTATTCTTTATATTGTAGTGTGCAAAATATCAATAAATGATATTTTTGTTTTTTTATTGAAACCATGATAAATTTTTATTTTAAAAACTTTGCTTTTAATTAAAAAGGCATGTTTTTGTAAAAGTAAAAAATAAAAAATACATGAATAACAAAATTTTATTCGATAATATAAATACAAAGGATATTTATTTTATTGTGTATATTTATTTTATTTACAATAAAACTATATTTTAATAATGATTTTATATAACGCACTTAAAAACCATAACAAGTCTTCAAGATAAATAAAAAATATATATAAAAAGAAATGGATAACAGAGAATATATTTATATTTATCTTTTATTTGTCACTAGAAAAATTAACTTCCCACTCTCATCTTTAATTAACAATTAACATTTACAAATTTGTTTTCAATATATTAGTTAATACATATTTGGAGTCATTATTGAATATAAACATCATCTTTCCATTATTATGATAACATGATATCAAAAAATGCTATCATCTTTGCTTGAAATTAACTTAGAATCTTTAATTACTTGTAGGGTAGCATATATATACCTTGGCTCGTATTTTACTAAACAAGGACGATGCCGTCTGTTGATTCTTAATTGTCCTCGACTTTAATAATTTGATGCTCCACTTAAAATATTTGACCTGGAATTCCTATGAAAACTTCTCAACTCCAGGGATGCATCTCACAGACACAAGCCATTCATGAGCGGTGAATATTGAGTTGATCCTCCATGATTGCAGTCGAGAAGCAAACACAAGCAAAAAGATAAAAAGTGAAATGGATATTAATACCAAGGAAGATGCAAAAAGCCAACAAGAGTTAAGAGCACAGGATAAGGAGTCTGCAATCTGTCTTATGAGCTCGCTTGCTCGACGGAAATTCACATACAAATCAAAACAAAAGGAAGATCAAACTGAGGCTGCCCGTAGGACTTCTGGGATGTCGAATGTGCACTTTATTTCTTCTTCAGGAGTCCATAGGAAAGGCTTCCTGCATTGGATATCATGATATCATAAAAAGTTGATGATCGAAGAGTTTTAGTGAATGGCCACAAGAGAGCATAGGTAAATGGAGGGTCATATAAGAGCTTGTCGTGATCACATCACCCTCCTTAAGCAGTATGATAAAAGCTTCACGATATGGTAGCCCACCCATGAAGTCGTCAGCAGCACACCATTTGATATCTCAACAACAGAAGCAGAAGCATGAAATCAACAAATAAGATTCTCCAATTTTTGGCCAGTGAAAGCAATGGAAACCTATGAAAATTGACAGTGTCAAAATGGAAAAAAGAAAAAGCTCAGGTTCACCAAACAGAATTTAAAGACAATGTCATTAATAATGCTCAGCAGCAGCCAAAGTTCATTGTTAACACCCAAAATCACCCTTCTAAAACCAGGAGTTATCCAACCTTTACAGAAATGGCAGAATGCCCAAGCAAAGGCCTGTCTAGAGTAGGAAAAACCACCCATCTAAGATGAGACACATCTACATTACTTCCCCACAAAATCTACCCCATACGCTCTCCGAATTGTCCAAAAAGAGTAGCAAGAGGGATTCAAATAAGAAATTCTTCCTATATGCACTCCAAGCCATTGTTGCATCCTCCACCGGAACAAGAGACAAGCTTTATCAGCATTTGAAACTTTACAGACAAGCTCTCGAATTCTCCCAGTCCAATCTCGATAGGAAGGAAAATGCTAATGCTAATTCTGCTGCTCTTTCAGGACAACTATTTGACATGTATCTTCCCCTTACTTTTGAGATTTATCAAAATCTAAGAACTAAGAAAAGCTTTGAAAGAAAATAACAGAACGCCTGCACCTTGCACTAATGTCATTAATGAACTAGCTAACAGACCGCAGAGCAGAGAAGCTCATGATTACGAATTGACTGCGCAATTATACTTGTAAATAAAGAAGAAGAAAGGGAAACAGAACCAATACTTGTGTCCCTCATCTGGATCTCCTTTATGCACAAACAATTACCATAATCTTTCTACTAGCAAGAAACACTCATCAACATTGCCAAAATATAACACTTATTGATCTTGAAATCATCAACAGTATGAAACAAGCAAATAAACAAACTATTATTACCCCTTCCTGTTAGCAAGCAAGAGCATAAGCACTCTCAGTTGGCCTTCTTGTCCATGTTTCTGATAAGCTGCTTCATTTGAAACCTCCAAATAAAAAAAATTGCCAAGCCTAATCCTATCAACACATACACCCAAATTTTCTCATCTTCACTCTCCTTCTCCGACCTCACCTCCTCTATATCAAACAACTCCCTCCCTCCCTTCCCACTTAGACCCTCCACCACACACCCATATAACACATACGCCCTATCCTCTCTCCCCACCACAACCGAGGTAGGAAACCTCTCCCCATCAAGGTCAATTTTGTCATAAACCACTCCCTCTCCCCAACTATCATCACTCTTCAAGAACCACAGCTTCTTATTCGACACAACCAAAACGACACCGTCTCCCCTTATCGCAATCCCATCGCCCTCCGGCAAATCCTCGCTCAACAAAACATTCCTTGCCGTGCCGTCATCGGCATCAACCTTGAACAACTTGCCCGTATTGGTCTGCACCACCAGCAAATACCCCTTGCTGACGTAAGCAATCCCGTTCAACCCGAAGGAACTCAACGGTGAGTCGCGGTCCACGGGAAACTGCGTAAATACCGGAGATGTTGAGAAAATCGAGGCCTCTCCTTCCGGGCTGACCTTCCAAATAAAGTTCCCCTCGGAGTTTGTGACGTAAGCGTTGCCCTTGAAATCGAAAGCGACAGCGTTGGCCATGGGGCTGCGGCCGTCTTCGTCGGAGGGGGTAGAAGGAAGGAGGGAGAGGAAGAGGCGCTGGCGGGAACGGAGATCGTAAGCGGCGAGGCCGTTGAAGGGATGGAGAGAGTCGAAGGAGTGGATGACAGCGAGGAGGCGGTTGTTGAGTTTATCCACCGCGAGACCGAGGATGCTGGTGCTGGGAGGGAGGGAGGGGTCGGAGATGATGGTTTCGGTGACGCCGGCGTCGGAGACAGAGTTGATAGTGCGGTGGTGGAGGGAGCCGACGATGAAGTGCTGTGCCGAGGGATCGTAGGTAAGGCTTTCGGGGTAGAGGTTGGGAGATCGGAAATGGATGACGTGTGGGGTTTTGGCTGTTGATAGGATGGGACCCACAATAAAAAAGAGTAAGAGAATTTTGGTAGACGACGACATCAGTGAGATTGCAAAGGATTTCGCGAGTTGTGCAGAGAGAGGATGATGATTTGGCTTTCCTTTTATGAGAATAGGAGTGGCCTCCGGCTGCGACACCTGGTCCTCTCTCCACAGTTCCTTCTGCTGACTGCTTTCATGTAACTAGTTTGATTATTTTTTGCGGTTGAAATGGTTTTTAAATTGTTTTTATTTAAAAAAATATATTAAATTGATTGTTTTTAAAGTTTATTTATCATTGATATAGTTTCTGTGATGTAAAAAAAAAAAAATTTAAAAGTATTAGATATAATTTTTAAAAAGTATGTAAATCAATTCATACTTTGAAAATTATATATTTAAGAGATTATAATATTATATCAATAAAGTGTTGATCTAGTGATTAAAATAATATTATATTTTTATAAAAATAAAAATACAAGTTTGATTTTTAGAAAGTGTATTTATTAGAAGGGATAACCACGAACCTCAAACGAGACAAGTTTCGTCTTTAAAAAAAATGATGTGAGGATACGAAAAAAAATCAAATTCATATTCTGTAAATCATATATTTAAGAGATTAGATTGTAATGTGAAGCATAAAAAACATCAGAAGCCCTATTTAGAATTTCTAATTCTTCAATTCATGAACAGATGAGTTTTGGAAGAACAACACCACAGTAGATACATGGTCATTTTGGAATAAATCTCTTGAAAAACTAGTGATGAAATTGATAAAACTTGCTTTTGGAAACAGAAGACACGGCGAATAATTCTTTGATATCATCTGGTAGGCATTGGAGTAAAGACAAGCACAGTGCTTCCACTATAAAAGCAAAGATAACATAAATTTGGACGGCCCGTGGCTAAACAGCTGCTGATCATAGGAAGAAAGGATTCCTTTGCCATCTGCTGTCTGGAAGAAGATTGCTTAATTTAATTATAATCTGAAAAACTCCAAGGTCATTAACAGTGTAGACAGACAAGGACAGACTGTAAATCTGAAAATGCATTGGTTTTGAGTTGACTGAGGGTCATGTGAAGGTAATGCAGAGCTCAAATTTTAATGGTATAAATGCAAGAGAGTTACAGTCTCTCATCTGTCTCTTTCATGGGTAGAAACCTCCACCAGAAGCAGTAAGTGTAGGGCTTCAAGCCTCCAACTACAATTTCTCTGATTCCCGGTAATATAAAAATATGACAACTTGCCCTATCTTTTCTTGTTTGCATACAATTCAAGCTGTAATGACATGTAACTTGGTGATGATTTCAAGTGATGAATAAGACTGCCTTTTTCATTCTATATTTTCCTTCACTTGGTTGGCTGAACTCACAACTTGGAGAAATCTGTTCTTGGTAAAGCAAACGCTAAGCGTTTAAAATTATCAAGGGAACATTTTTCAACATATCAAATGAGCCAAACCCAATTTCATGATGATGATGGGAGAAAATTATCTTTCACTACTCTCATAAGAACACACAAATGCAATCAGTGTAAGGTAAGTTTTCTTGATCTGCTGTGAGGTTAGAAATTAAGAGTTGAAAATGAAGTTCACCGACAGACTCAAACCTCTGATATTGGCTAAAAAAGTAAGGGACTCAATTGGGATGACTGAAGCCGTTGCTTGTTAAAACCAAGCTTCACCTCAGGTCACTGGTAAGTGGTAATCCATGTGCTGCATTATCAGAGGAACACACAGAAAACAATCTATCTATAAAGAAAGGCACCACAAAAAGTTTTATTCCTTGTCAATGAGAAAACTAAATTCATCAAATAATAAAATTACTTTTGGCTATAATGCACACCACAATGAATCATAAAACTATGGAGGGTTTGTGGGTGATAACAGATTTACACAAAAATCCTATACTACCCACACTACAATGAAAAGCCTACCAGAACCAAACAAGGCGATGAAGAAGAGACCACCAAAAAAAGGTGTGAACGGAAGAATTTCTGAATACAGGAATGAAGCTTGAATAAGAATGTGTGTGGAAAGGTGGGACGACTTGTACAAGCGGGAGGAGTTATGGCACATATTCATTCTCAAGGGTCGGTTGTGTTCGAGTCACCATTGCTGCTGGTGCTTTCGTTTCCCCGACCATTGTCATCTGCAGGGATTCCCCCACCTCTGCAGCCCTCTCCATCTGTTGCACTTTCTTCCTCTGCTTCAATTTCTGTGCCCACAATATGAGGAATGACAAAAGCACTAACAGCAATAATCCACCTAGAACAGACCCGATAATTGGCCACACTTTTTTAGAGTTCTTCTTCTTTCCCCCTCCACTTGGCCCAGGACCCACGTTTGGAGGAGATGGAGTTGGAGACACTGGTGCTGGAGAAGGGGCAAGAGACTCAACAACTATTGAAAAATGCCCTTGCTGGATTGTCGAACATACATTTCCAGACGTCACATTGCTCAAACTCGGAAAGCCATGTAAATCAAACCACACGCACTTTGCAATAGACCCATCTGGAGCTGAACGAACATTCAGGAATGAGATATTTAGGGGGTTACCAGATGCCATGATGTCCAATTCAGGCAAATTCGTAGCAGATAAATTTGAAGCATCGTAAGCAAGAAGGCCCAACACTGGAGCAATGTAAGTATAACCAGGCAGCGGATAATATCTCCGAGACCAATTGCCCAAATTTTGGTAGACTAAAACAACCCTCTCCACATATGGCTGCACCACTACTCCTTCTGGAATCCCAAACTCTTTGTACATCCGAACACCTCTACTTTTCAAGCTACCACTCCTGAGCCTCATGGCAGCAATCTTAATCCCAGTCAAATTCGAAGGAACAATCCCATCATACGGAATGCCAGTCCTAGGTAGAACAAATGCCCTATAAGCATAATCTTGGAGGAGAGCATCAAGGGCACGTGCACTGTTTGTTGATTGAGCATTAAACCTCGGCAACCAGAGGATCAATGTAAGAAGAGAAAGCATCGCGCGACTTCGAAGAAGCCCCATCGATGCTTTGAGATGTTAGAATTCAGCAGAATAACACTCAAAAAACGTTGCAAAACCCAAAAGTAAAACCAACCACGAAGCCAGCCCTCACAATCTTCTCCTTAACAATACCCCAAATCCAAACCAGAAACTAAAAACTCTAACTTGAAGAGATATTGCAGCTAGGTTCTTCCAAAGAAAATTCAACGACTACAAAGCCTCAAACTTGCAACTCCATAGTTGGTGGGTGACACGTCTATCTATATATATATCTCTCCTTTTCTATATCTATAAAAATAAAAAATGGAAACAACGGATACTGTATAAAAGAACCCCAGATTCGCCAAGTAGAGAGTATAAAGCAGTTCTGAAAGGTTAACGGTAGAAAACCCTTTATATTTTAATTTTTTCTCTCTTTTGGAATTGCTTGTACAAGACGCTCTCTTATAGGCCCAAATTAAACACAGAACTTTGCGAATCTTCGCAGCATTTTCTCAATAAGAGTCGAAATTAAAGAGCCAATCTTCACAATTACAGCAACTAATTAAAAGTCTTAGAATTAATCAAATCATGTGGGCTAATAAAATGACTGCCAAATAATACACATTCCAAAGAAAAACCGAAAGCAACGATAGAGACTTTTTAGTACCTGGATTCAGAATTCCAAATGGGTTTTTCACTTGACAAAAATTAGAGGTTTTTCTTCTCCAAAACCAAGCTGCTGAAGATTCACATTAGCCAAGCAAGAATCTTGAGATAATAAATCATGATTAACTCTAGGCAAGAAGATTTAAAAGGAGGGACCTTTTTAACCAAAACCCATCTGCATTATGGTTGAATCAAGAGAGTAACACAACAAAATAATTTATTTTGCTTTTGGAACTGACCCCTACACTGCCCTCTCTCTCCTTTTACTCTTACATGTATATATATATGGAGAAAAGAGTAGAGCGGGTGAAAAAAGAGAGAGTAGAGATTATAAGAGGAAAAGACAGGAAGGAAAGAAGCTCTGTAGATGATGATGGAGATGAACCAGTGTGGACTGGAGAGAGAATTTAAGGATAGAAATTTTCTACTATTTTTTCTACCAGTACACCTAGTGCTGCCACCATAAAACTTAAAAACTAAAAGAACGAACGCAATGGCTGATAAACACTAGAAATAGTAAAATACCAGCAGATAATAGGGGAAAAGAAACATTTAGCAGCGATAATAATAATGATAATCTTAATTATTTTGATTTACAGGTGTGTAAAACATTTGCTAAACCCCTCACATGATTGTTCTTTGTGTTGTTACTATTATGCCCATGGGATTGTTGCGGCTACCACCCACAAACAAAGCCCTCTGTGTCTTCAACTTGAAGGTCAGATTGAAAGGGCAAACAAGAAAGTAAGAAATGTGAATTGAATAAACAAACCGGAGGTTAATTCAATGAGACAAAATTAAATTAAATTAAATAAAGGTATTTTCTTAAATCAATTTCCGAATAGAAAGGTAGTCTAGACTCTCAAGAAAGTCACCTATCTTGAAATATATTTTTTATTATTATTAACATAAATATTGGGGTCAATTTGCGCGCATTTCGACTAAACTTTCGGACCCTAAAATTAACGACCATATAAGTCTCTAGTTACCATCATATTAGCAACCACAGGGTTCAAACCTGAGACTATAGAAAATTAAATCTCTTGATTCCAAATTTTTATCACTAGAATAGATTATTTATATCTTGAAATATTTACAGATACACGTGTGTGTGTTTTACTGCTGCTAATTGGTCATATAAAAATCTATCGCTGAATTTGAAAGGATGATTATCTTTCATTTTCAAGCAAATCTTGTAGGTAAAGCAGCATAAACCGGCGTGAAAAGTTGATCTTGAAAGGTTGAAGATGGCACAAATGGAGTGGACTACTTGCTCATTGCAATCATGATTTAGTTACGTGGGGTATTAGAAAGCTTGGTATGAATTGTTTTTTAAAATATTTGTTTATTTAAAAATATATTAAAATTATTTTTTTATAATTAATAAATCAGAATGATCTAAAAAAAATAAAAATATTATTTCTTAAAAAAAATCACGATGACATAAATAGATTGGTATAAATGACATCGTTGATCTTTCTCAACAACTTAATTAAAAATCCAAACCAATCCTAGCTCTTAACTCCTTAATATCAGGAACATAAAACAAATTTTTGAAGTTCTGGAACTTAATTGATTAAATTAAATATTGTCATTCCAGCTCATTGGATCCTGCAAACCATACTCTCCATATTGGACCACGCATGCTAAAGCACGCCTTTGAAGCACATGGATGTGCAAAATCTGTCATCTGTGCACAAAATACCAGGGGCTGCCTCACGGGCTATTTTTGGTAACTTGTACCCTTCGAGGACTCTTGTGAGACAGCAAGTTGATTTTTTTTTAAAAAAGCACTGTTTATAAATAAAAATTTAGTAAAATAACATAATTAAAAAAAAAATTGTGAAATATCATAGCTTAGTACACATCACGATTAAGAAACGCTACTTTTTAAAGTTATCACACGGAGATACGAGGTATGAGAGGGAAAAGAAAAAAAAACTTTGATTATAACATCATCAAGACACATCCAATAACATCAAGGAAGGTCACCAATAATGACTTGACTAGGTCACACTCAACAAGTAGAACACTCTTCATCCAAAGACAAGTGATCTACTCACTGCAAATGACTCACTCCGGTCATTATTGGTGACCTTCCTTAGTGTTGTTGGATTCATCTCTTTAAAATCATTTTTATGATACCAGTGATGTCATAATCGAATATTCTATGTATCTTCATGGTCTTTTATTTTATTATTTCCTTATTTCTTTCTTTTCTCTCTCTCATATCTCCTTATTGTAATTGCTCACTTGCCTTTGGATGAATAGTATGCCACATTCCAGTCGTCGTTGGTGACCTTGTTAGTGTCGTTGGATTTATCTCGTCAAGATCTTTTTTATAGTATTAGAGGTGTCGTAATTGAAGCTTTGATGTGCTTTTGGGATATCTTTCTTTTTTCTTTTTCTCCTCTCTCCTTATTGTAATTTATGTCCGCTCATTTAATAATTTTTTTGAAATACTGCATTTCTAACTAGCTACAACTTTAAATGTTGTGTTCTCAGTCATAACATATAATAAACCGTGATATTTTGCTAATTTTTTTCTACTTATGTTATTTGACTATTATTTTTTTAAAATGATATTAATAAGTAAAAATACCCCAACAAGCAATCCAAACAAAACAAGTCTTTAATCAATCACAATCAAAAGTTTTGCAATGCAACTTGCATTCTTAATTTTACCCTCCCTCAGTTATCCATTAATAATGGAGTATTAGTTATTTATTAGATAGGGGCTTGCACTATGCTTTAGTCCATGCTAAATTTCTCATAAAATATTTAGGCGTTACAAGTGCATTTTAATGAAAGAACAAAAATCTAATAACTCGAGTTATAGTTCTAAACAACCAATTAGCCCTAGGAAAACCTAGTAAAGACCCATTGACCTTTTTCTTTTTTAAAAAAAAAACACAATGTCATTTTTACATATTTATAAAATAAAAAAATAGGTTAATCGAGGTAATGAGATTGAAATAACCTGACATATCGCTTATTTAAAAACCTGACCCGACTCAACAATTTGACTAGTGAACCGAGTGATCTGGGGCCTAGGCCGAGTTAGGTTTCAATAGAAATAGGAAGAGGATTGACCCGATACGATCCTGTAGAAAAAAAGGTTGATCCACAACCCAATTAGCCTTTGGGAAACTCATTCAAAACCTTTTAACTTCTGTTTTTTTCTTTTGAAAGTGATGTTATTTTTTTATGTTTATATAAAAAAAAGGTTGATTTGGGTCAACCCACTTGACCCCTGACTTAAAATTTACCTCGAGTCGACCTTCAGATCGTGTTTGAAAGCTATGTTATTATGTGCTATTATTTTAGAATTGAAATTTGCTATTGGAATAGTGGCAAAATGGTGTCTAATGACAACTATTATGGTGAAATTTTTTTAAAATAATTTAGCACATAGATGAGATAGGAGTTTTAGTTAAATATGTATTTTTTTATCCTTATTTTAGATTGTCATAATTTTTTTTTTTATGTATTTTAAGTACTTTTAGTTTTTACTAGATCACTGATGCAACATTGCGGGTCAAATCAATGTTTTTTCCATGTAAACCAATGTCTACGTGTTGGTAATATTTTTTCTAATATAAAAAAATTTAACCGTGTTGGGTTGACTTAACTTTAATGGTCCAAAGATAACCCGGATGATTGTTAAAAACATAGTTTGACTAAAAACAAATCAAGACTATTTTTTAAAAAAATATTGAGATAAAAAACATATTGAATCAACCTCGGTTAACTTGGGTTAACTTGCCAAATTTGCGACAAGTATCATGAGACTAGGATAACCCTATAAAAAGCAAATTGAGATAAATTATGAAACTCAATTCTCTGTCAACCCAATATTAAAGGATGAGATTAAAAAAAATACAAAGAACAAACA
>Ga0307515_10017547_pt1 | contig 13026 bp, 9 predicted proteins | sample 17_EM_MG_FD_194513 | JGI IMG/M metagenome (GOLD analysis project Ga0307515, IMG submission 194513) | Populus trichocarpa ectomycorrhiza microbial communities from riparian zone in the Pacific Northwest, United States - 17_EM | ecosystem: Host-associated > Plants > Roots > Unclassified | place...
CGCGCTCGGCGCGCGGGCTGGCCTTCATCAGGCGCTTGTCATCGGGCTGGCCGATGTCGATCCACTGCGTGATCTGGCCGGTCAGGTCTTTTTGCCAGAGGCTGGGCTCGTCGGCGTCCCACAGGTCCTTGGCGAAATCGAGCGCGCCGTGGTGGTCGTCCGCCGGTGCGTTGAGCGCGAAGGCCAGCAGGCGGATCATCATGCGTTCGTCGGTTTCCGACGGGTGGCGCGCAATCGTGACGCTGTGATCGCCATAGACGCTGCGGTCCATGTCGGCCAGCTGAAGCTGGGCTTTGTAAATCGTGGCTTTGATCGCCATGGGGAGTCAGTCGAAGCTAAGTGCGGGGGATTTGAGCAGATATTCCCGCTCGCACCTGCTTCGCCGAGAAGCGCCTCCCGGCGCTCGTGTTGCTTACCAGCGGTCGGAGCGCATCAGCGGGGCCCATTGGCCGTCGCGCTTGCGGTACACGCTGATGGCGCCGTAGGGCTGTTCGCCTTCGGCGTTGAAGCGCATGCTGCTCGTGATCGGCGAGATCGGGTCGACGGTGTGCAGCTTCTCGCGCAGCACCTTCGGGTCGACCGAATCAGAGCGGCGCAGCACATCGGCCAGCACGTACATGGCGTCGTACGCATAGTGCGCGCCCCACACCGGGTCGGCCTTGTACGCTTCGTTGAACTTCTTCAGGAAGGTCGCCCCGGCGACGAATTCAAGCGGTTCGAGCGCGCTGGAGGTCACGTACAGCGTCTTAATGTCGGCTGGCGCCTTGGCCAGCTTGTCGGTCTTGGACGAATTGGTGGTCAGCACCGGCAGTTCGGACAGGCCGGCTTCCTTCAGCTGCTTGAACAACGGCAGCAGTTGGTTGTCGCGCAGAACGCAGATCAATGCCTGTGGCGGTTCTGCCTTGAGCTTGGCGATGAGGTCGGTGAAGTCGCTGGCCTTGTTGTCGACGCCCATGTTGACCGTGATCTTGGACTTCAGCTTGCCGAAGCCTTCGTTCAGGTCCTTGCTGATCGGGCGGCCGAAGCTCGTGTCTTCATAGATGATGGCCACGGTGGAGGCCTTCACGTTCTCGTTGATGTAGCTCACGATCGCCTTGGCCTGCAGGCCGTCATTGGCCAGCAGGCGGAAGGTGTTGCCGGCACCGAGGGCCATCAGGCTGGTGGCACTGGACGTGAAGAGCTGCGGAACGTTGCCTTCCTTGTAGATCGGAATGGTCACTTCGGAGATGTCGGAGCTCAGGTGCCCGATCACGGCGGTGACTTTCTGATCGACCAGTTGCTGGGCAACGACCTTGGCCGTTTCCTTGTCGGCCTTGTCGTCGACGGCCACGATCTCGATCGTCACAGGCTTGCCGGCAATCTTGTAGCCGGCAGCATTCAGCTCGGCAGCGGCCAGCTTCACGCCGTTGAGCACGTCCTGGCCACGCGCGGCCGAGGGTCCCGACAGGGGCTGTGCCACACCGATCTTGATGCTGGGAGGAATGCTCGGGCCGCAGGCCGCAACCAGAAAAAGACCCGCCAGCGCGGCGGTGGTGCGAAGCCGGGTCGATTCGAAAACAGACATGTTCATTTCCATTTATGGCGCCAACACGGTAGTGGCCGGCGGACTTTAGCGGCGGGTCAAGCGATGTGGACTTTTTTGCACGCACGCAGACGTCAGTGCTCACAACTTTTCAACGTTTAGCGCATGGTTGTGCATTGAAGGCGTGACAATCTCACGCTCAAAACCGGAGTTATTGCCCGATGAGCATGAAGAAATTCGAGTTGGAGAAGATGCGCGGACTGAAGGTGACCGGGCAGATGAAGGCTGCCGGCATCCCCAGCCGCTTCGCCGAGGGTGCCGGCGAGGTGCTCGACAAGCGCGAGCGGCGCCAGCGCGACGCGGCCCTCGGTCTCGTGTCCTTTGCCTGCAAGCTGCCGAGCGAGTTGACGCGGCGCCTCAACGAGCGTGCGGCTTCTCACGAGGGAGGCATGAACGGCCTGCTGGCTGAGCTGCTGGTGCAGGCGCTCGACGCGGGCGAACCGGCCAAGCCGAAGGCTGCTGCCAAGAAGGCAGCGGTCAAGGACTCACCCAAAGAGTCGCCGAAGGAAGCGCCGGTTGCCGAGAAGGAAGTCGCTGTGCCCGCAGCGAAGAAGAAAGCCGTCAGCCGTAAACCGTGACCACCTGGTAGCCCAGCGCGGCGAGTTCGCCGTCGGGCGACCACAGGCGGCTGGCCTGGTTCGAATAGCCACCGGCGGCAGCCAGTACGTCGGTGTCCACGCGCCACCAGCCGTCGGAGACCTGTGGCAAGGGCCGCAGCTCCAGTTCCCACGACACCGAGCTCGCCGGCGTGGGCTTCGTGAACTGCGACAGCAGCGGCGTGGGCGGCACGTCGGCCAGCAGCACGGTGAGCAGCTCAGTGTCGACACCGCTGGCCGGCTCGCCCTTCAATTTCAGATGGATGCGGCTGGTCGTGCTGGGCTGGCCGGTGAACGGCGTGCCCTCGCCGACGAAGCGCATGTCCATGTGCTGTGTGAAATTCGGTGCGATGCCGGGAGGCAGGCTGCGCATCGGGGTGTCCTCGGGCTCGGTCGCCACCGGCGGCTTCTTCGGCGAGAGCGGCGCTACCGCGGTTTCACGCTCCGAACCGAACACGCCGAGCAGCAGTGCCGCTGTTTCGCCCGACTGCTGCACGAGGGCCTGCACTTGCCGCACGTTCTTGCCTTCGCGCAGCAGATTCACCACGACCTCCACCGGCCCTTGCGCCACCGGCCCGATGAAGCTGGTCTGCAGGGCGCGCAGCTTCACGTCGCCGGGCCATGCGCTGCCCGCCACGTCGCGCATGGCTTGCACGGCCATCACCGAGATCAGGCCGCCGAACGAGGTGCGGCCTTGCAGCCAGTCGACGGGAACTTCGAATCGCACGCCGCCTTCGATGCGCGTGCGTGCGGCCAGAAGCGAAGCCAGGGGCGTGAATGTGGACATAGGCTGGGGCGGAGAGGGGATGCCGGATTATTGGACTGGCACCGTGCCCGCGCTGCCGCACGGGTGACAGGCGGCCAGTGGCATGATGCCGGCCGCGAACATTGAAGGACAAGACATGAGCTTTGCGAAATTCGTCGCCACCGCTACACGCAGCCTGCTGCCGCTGGCTGCCGCCAGCCTGGCGCTGACCGGTGCCTCGTTGCACGCTGCGTCGCCCAAGCGTGAGGCCACGCTGGGCGGCGGCAAGGGCAGCGGCCCGATCATGAGCATGGCGCAGCTGCGCACGTGTGTGGCCCAGCAGAGCCGCATCGAGGCGCAGAACGATGAGATGGCCAAGGCGCAGCAGCAGCTGACCGCCGACCGTGCCGAGATCGAGCGCAACTCGGCCGCGCTGAAGGACGAGATGGCCGCGCTGGACCGCACCAACGAAGAGGCGGTGAAGGCCTACGTGGCCAAGGCGCAGGCCCACGACAAGGTGATCGACGACTACCAGGACGCGCGTGTGCCCCAGTTCAATACGCGGGTCGAGGCCTTGCAGGCCCAGCGCGCCGCCTATGCCAAGGACTGCGAAGGTCGCCGCTACCTCGAAGACGACTACAAGGACATCAAGGCGGGCAAGTAGCGCGGTGATGGCGTTCAGCGCTGAATCGAAGCGCTGAACGCCTTCGGCCTTTTGTCAGGCTAGTCCGTCAGGCGAGCTTGAACGGCATTTCGCGCAGGCGTTTGCCGGTCAGCGCCGCCACCGCGTTCGCGAACGCCGGTGCGAGCGGCGGCAGGCCCGGCTCGCCCATGCCGGTGGGCGCGTCGGCGCTGGGCACGGTGTGCACTGCGATCTGCGGCATGTCGGTGATGCGCGGCACGACGAAGTCGCTGAAGTTGCTCTGCTCCACCACGCCGTCCTTCAACGTGATCGCGGCGCCAGGCAGGCACATCGACAGGCCCATCAAAGCCCCGCCTTGAACTTGCGCCTCCAGGCTCTTCGGATTCACGACGAGGTTGCAGTGCACACCGGCCGTCACGCTGTGCAGCGTGGGCGTGCCGTCTTTCACCGAGGCCTCGACGACGTAGGCGACCACCGAGTTGAACGACTCGTGCACCGCCACGCCCCAGGCGCGGCCCGCGGCGAGCTTCTTCTTGCCGTAGCCTGACTTCTCCACCGCGAGCTGCAGCGCCGCCTTGTGGCGCGGGTGCTTGTCGCCGATCAGCTTCATGCGGTAGGCGACCGGGTCCTGCTTGGTCGTGCGGGCGATCTCGTCGACCAGCGTCTCCATCACGAAGGCCGTGTGCGTCGAGCCCACGCTGCGCCACCAGAGCACCGGCACATTGAGCTTTGGGTGGTGCACGGTGAGCCGCATCGGGATCTCGTACGGCTCCTTCATGCCTTCGGTGGCGGTGGCATCGATGCCGTCCTTCACCATCATCGGCTCGAACGGCGTGCCGCCAAGGATTGACTGGCCGACGATGACATGGTCCCACGCGGTGATCTTGCCCTGCGCGTCGAAGCCGATCTTCGCGGTGTGCAGGTGCATCGGCCGGTAGTAGCCGCCCTTGATGTCGTCTTCGCGGCTCCACAGTGTGCGAATCGGCACGTTGATGCCCGCCACCTGCGCCGCCTTCACGACGCTGCAGGCTTCGACCACGTAATCGCTGGTCGCAATCGCGCGGCGGCCGAAGCCGCCACCGGCCATCTGCACGTTGACTTTCACGTTCTGCGGCGGCACGCCCAGCACCTTGGAGGCGGCCATGCCGTCGAGCCCCGGCATCTGCGAGCCCATCCACAGCTCGGCCTTGTCGCCGGCCAGGCTGACCGTGCAGTTGAGCGGCTCCATCGGCGCATGCGCGAGGTAGGGGAACACGTACTCGGCGTCGATCTTGTGGTGTGCATCGGCGAGCTTCGAGACGTCGGTGTCGTACTTGAGTGCGCCGGGCTTCGTTGCCAGCTCGCGGTACTGCGTCAGCTGCTTGACGCTGTCGACCTTGTCGACGCTGCTGGCGTCCCATTCGAGCTTGAGCGCCTCGCGCCCCTGCTTGGCGGCCCAGTAGCCGTCGGCGATCACGGCCACGCCTTCGCCGCCTCGGTCCACCGGAATGCGCAGCACGGCCTTGACGCCCTTGATGGCCTTGGCAGCGCTGTCGTCCACCGACTTGAGCTTCGCGGCGAAGACGGGTGGGTGCGCGACCACGGCGGTCAGCATGCCGGGCAGGCGCACGTCGATGCCATAACTCTGCTGGCCGCTGGACTTGGCGCCGGCGTCGAGCCGGCCGGTGGCCTTGCCGATCAGCCGGAAGTCCTTCGGGTCCTTCAGCGCGGCCGTCTCCGGCACCGGCAGCTTCATCGCCGCGTCGGCCAATTCGCCATAGCCGAGCTGCTTGCCGCCCGGGCCGATGACGACGCCGTTGCGCGTGCGCAGGTTTGCCGGGTCGACCTTCCACTGCGCTGCCGCAGCGCTGACGAGCATGGCGCGGGTGCGTGCGCCCAGCTCGCGGTATTGCGTGTACGAATGGGCGATGGAGCCCGAGCCGCCGGTGATGTGCATGCCGAACACCGGGTCGATGTAGGCCGGGTCGTTGCTGCCGTGCACGCTCTTGACCTTGGACCAATCGGCGTCGAGTTCTTCTGCCAGGATCATCGGCAACGAGGTCTGCACGCCCTGGCCGAAGTCGAGGCGGTTGATGGTGACCGTGACCGTGCCGTCCTTGGCGATCTGCACGAAGGCCGATGGCTGCTGCAGCGGCTTCAGGCCCGCAGGCTTGGCAGCGTCTTGCGCCATGGTGCCGAGCGGAAAGGCGCCGAGTGCGAAGCCGCTCAAGGCAGTGAGCTTGAGGAAGCTGCGGCGTGGCAGGCCTTCGGGCTCCGTGGTGCCGCGATGGCCTCGGACCATCAGCGCCTGGAAGTTCCTGGGCAACTCGAAGTTGGTTTGGTCGAAATGCATGTTGTGTCCTCTTTGATTTGCGAGCCTGGAGACGCCCGAGGGCGACCAGGCGACGACTCAGGCCAGTGACTTGGCCGCGTCGGCCACAGCGGCGCGAATGCGCGCATAGGTGCCGCAGCGGCAGATGTTGCCGGCCATGGCGCCATCGATTTCGGCGGCGGTAGGTTGCTTGCCACGCGGCAGCGATTTGAGGAAGGCCGTCGCACTCATGATCTGGCCGCTCTGGCAGTAGCCGCACTGCGCCACGTCGTGCTTCACCCAGGCTGCGTGCACCGCCTTGCCGACCTTGTCGGTGCCGCCGGTGACGGCTTCGATGGTGGTGATCTTCTGCCCGGCCGCCGCAGAGATGGGCGTCACGCAGGAGCGGATCGCCTGGCCATCGAGGTGGACCGTGCAGGCTCCACAGAGTGCGGCGCCACAGCCGAACTTGGTGCCCGTCATGCCGAGCGTGTCGCGCAGCGCCCAGAGGATGGGGGTGGACGGGTCGGCATCAACCTGGCGGTCCTGGCCATTGATGTGTAGCGTGCTCATTGCTCGGTCCTTTCGATGAACATAAATTCGCTTAAACGATAGCCCTCTGGACGGATTTGGTCAAGCGACTCAGGCTTTGACGCCGTCCCAGCAGAGTCCGAACGCCATAGCGAGGTGGGCATCCGTGCGGGTCAGAACGCCGGCTCGCAGCATGTTCGCGGTCTCGCGAACCGAGCCGCCAAAGCTGTTGATCAGCATGGGCGTCGGCACGTCTTTCAGGATCTGCTGCCCCTTGGCCGCTTCGAACACGTCGACCCAGTCCTTGAAGAGCCGGGTCGAGAGGTTACGGCTCTCTTCGCTGAACCAGGGCGAGTTGTAGTACTGCTCCATGAAGACCACTTTTGCATAGTGGGTGAGCCGGTGCTCGAGCCAATTCATCCACATGCGCTGGAAGCGGCTGCGAAACGGCTCGCGCGGGTCGTCGCCCTGCATCAAACTGGCCGCAGTTTCGGTCTTCGCTTGTTCGTACAGCGCGACCAGCAGCTCTTCTTTCGACTTGAAGTACACGTACAGCGTGCCGGTCGCCAAACCGGCTTCGCGCGCGATGGCTGCCATGGTCAGGCCGCTCAAGCCTGTCTGCTCGACCAGCGTGAAAGTGGCCTTGGCGATGGCCCGCAGCTTGTCGTCGTCTTTGGGCTTCACGATGGGATCATAGTCGAATGAAGATTCATTAAAGGTCAGCTACGGTTGAAGCGCAACTGCTTCTTCGCCGAGGTAAGGAGTCTGCCCGACAAGCGTGATCTGGGGCCGCCGCGCCCGATTCCAGCAAAGCCCTGTTAGGGATTACGGCCCGGAGGGGCGCACCTAGAATCGGCGCGTCTTCAACCCCGAGAAGCGCCATGACACTTGCCACAAGCAACCCTCTGGTGCAGCCGTGGAATACACCGCACGGACTGCCTCCCTTCGCTGAAGTTCGCGCCGAGCATTTCAGACCCGCATTCGACGCTGCGCTGAGCGAGCACCTGGCAGACATCGACGCGATTGCGTCCTTGAACGAGCCCCCCAGTTTCGACAACACCGTGGCTGCGCTCGATCGCAGCGGCCGCTTGCTGGCGCGGGTGGAGGCGCTGTTCTACAACCTCACGTCGAGCGAGACCTCGCCTGAGCTGCAGGCCGTGGAACGCGAGATGGCCGCACCGCTGGCCGCACACAACAGCGTGGTCTACATGAATGCGCGGCTGTTTGAGCGCATCGACACGCTGCACGCGCAGCGCGCCACGCTGGGTCTCGCACCCGAGCAGTTGCGCCTGTTGGAGCGTTTCCATCTCGACTTCGTGCGTGCGGGCGCCAAGCTCGGCGGTGCCGCCCAGAAGCGTTATGCACAGGTGATGCAGCGCCTGGCTGAGCTGACCACGCGCTTCGGGCAGAACGTGTTGGCCGACGAATCGGCCTACCGGCTGGTGCTGCGAGGCGATCGTGATCTGGCGGGCCTGCCCGATTTCGTCTGCGCGGCGGCCAGGCAGGCGGCGGTCGATCGTGGCATCACCGACGGCTGCGTGATCACGCTGTCGCGCTCGCACATCGTGCCCTTCCTCACTTTCTCTGATCGGCGTGACCTGCGCGAGCAGGCCTGGCGCGCATGGATCTCGCGCGGCGAGCACGAGGGCGAGCATGACAACCGGCCGGTGGCGCGCGAGATCCTTTCGCTGCGCAACGAGCAGGCCCGCCTGCATGGCTACGCCTGCTACGCCGACTACGCGCTCGCCGACACCATGGCTGGCACACAGGCCGCTGTCGACGAACTGCTGCAACAGGTGTGGGTGCCGGCCAAGGCGCGCGCCGAGCAAGAGCGCGAGGCGCTGCAGGCGCTGGTGATGTCGCGCAATGAATCGCTGCAGATCGAGGCCTGGGACTGGCGCTACTACGCCGAGAAGGTGCGCCAGGCGCGCTACGACCTCGACGAAGCGGCGGTCAAGCCTTACTTCCCGCTCGACCGCATGGTCGAGGCGGTGTTCGATTGCGCGCAGCGTCTCTTCGGTGTGCGCTTCACCGCGCGTGCCGATCTGCAGGCCTACCACCCCGACGTGAAGGTCTATGAAGTGAGGCAGGCCGCCGACGACAGCATGGTCGGCATCTTCCTGCACGACAACTTCGCGCGGCCCACCAAGCGCAGCGGGGCATGGATGTCGCTCTACCGCAGCCAGTCACGCAATGCTGCCGATGCGGCCCAAGGCGTGCTGCCCATCGTCGTCAACAACAACAACTTCGCCAAGGGCGCACCGGGCGAGCCGACGCTGCTGAGCTTCGACGACGCACGCACCTTGTTCCACGAGTTCGGCCATGGCCTGCACGGGCTGCTGTCGAGCGTGACCTACGAGCGACTCTCCGGCACCAACGTGCTGCGCGACTTCGTGGAGCTGCCGTCGCAGCTCTTCGAGCACTGGCTGAGCGAGCGCGAGGTGCTGAAGAAGCACGCACGCCACCACGTCACCGGCGAGCCGATCCCCGATGAGCTGATCACCAAGCTCGAAGCCGCCAGCAAGTTCAACCAGGGCTACGAGACGGTTCGCTACGTGGCCTCGGCGCGGGTCGACATGGCGGCGCATGCGCTCACCTCGAGCGAAGGCCCGGACATCACCGCCTTCGAGAAGGCCGAGAACGAGCGCATGGGCCTGCCGGCAGCGGTTGGCATGAACCACCGGCTCGCGCACTTCCAGCACCTGTTTTCGGGCTCGAGCTATGCGGCCGGCTACTACGTTTACCTGTGGGCGGAGGTGCTCGACGCCGACGGCTACGACGCCTTCACCGAAGCCGGCAACCCGTTCGATGCCTCAGTGGCCCAGCGCCTGCGCCAGTTCATCTACTCCAGCGGCAACAGCCGCGAGCCGCGCGAGGCCTACCGCGCCTTCCGCGGCCGCGACCCGTCGGTGCAGCCGATGCTGCGCGAGCGCGGGCTGCTGGCCGAGGACGCGTTGAACTGACCTTCAGCGCCCCGCGGGCGTGAGGTCGACCAGCATGCGCTCCTGACGCTGCTGGTCGACGATCTGCAGTGCGCGGTAGTCACCGCGTGGCAGGCTGAAGACCACGCAAGGCTGGGTGACCACCATCGCCTGCATGACGCCCGGCTCGGGCTGCTGCCACAAGCTGCTCACGGTGAGAACCCGGCTGTCGAGACGCACGGTCGCGGCGGTGACGCCGATCTGGTAACCCGCGCTCGGCTGTTGACCCATGGACAGCAACATCACCATGCTGCTTGCAAAGTCGATCATGGGCACGGGCGGCTGGTCGGCTCCCGGCACGCGCCCGCCGGTGATGGCCTGCGTGAGCGACGTCTGGTCCTGCACTTGGTGTACGGAGGGCTGTGCTCTTCCGCACGAAGCGCTGGCGTGGATCGTCACCGGGCGAAGTTCGGTCGCGCCGCGGGGTGGGGTGGTGGGTGCAGGCGCTGGCATCGGAGCTTGGCACGCGCAGAGCACCATGCAAGCTGCGCTGAGGCCGATGAGTCGTGATGTCGATGTCATGAGTTCGTGGTGCTAGGTATTCAAGTGCGTAGGTGCGTCAGGCGGCAGAAACGTCTTGTACGGGGAAGCGCTGGTCGAGCGCTGCGAGGAAGCTGCTGAAGTCGATCGGCTTTGTCCAGTAGTCGCTGAAGCCGGCGGCGGTGGCGCGTGCAATGTCGGCCTGCATGGCATTGGCCGACAGGGCGATGCAGGGGATGTGCGCGGTCTGCGCCTGCTGCTGCAGGTGGCGCAAGACTTCGAAGCCGTCGATGTCGGGCAGCTGGATATCGATCAGCACCAGATCGGGCAAGAGCGCCGCAGCGCGTGCCACGCCGGCCAGGCCGGTGACGGCCGATTCCAGCCGTAGGCCGGGCCGCATGCGAACGAGTTCTTCGACCAGCAGCACGTTCACCGGGTTGTCTTCGATGTAGAGCAGAGTGCCCTTGCGTTGACGTGGGTGCGGCGCTGCCATGGCCACGGTGGGGGCCGCCGCGCGGTCTTGGGTGGGCTGATCGGGCGCGCGCGGCAAACGCACGGCGAAAGTCGAGCCGACGCCTGGCTGGCTGCTCACGCTCACCTCGCCCTGCATGCGCGTGGCAAGCGCCTTCACCACCGCGAGACCGATGCCGGTGCCTTCGATGTCTTCGCGCTCCATGCCCAGTCGATTGAAGGGCTCGAAGAGGTGGGCCAGCTGATCCTCGGTCATGCCGCGCCCGGTGTCTTGCACGAGCAGGCTCACGTCCTTGTCGGTGAGTTGGCTCGACACCGTCACGCGCCCCTGCGGCCGGTTGTACTTGATGGCATTGCTCAGCAGGTTGAGCATCATCTGGCGCAGGCGAGTACGGTCGCCGATCGCCACGCCGCTCAGCGTGTCTGCGTGGATCGTCACACCATGCGCACGCGCCAGCGATTCGACCAGCGGCAAGGCCTCGTGCAGCACTGCGGCCAAGGGAACGGCCTGCACGTCGAGCTTGAGCTGGTCGCTGTCCAGGCTCGAAAGGTCGAGCACGTCATCGATCAGCGCCAGCAGGTGTTCGCCCGCCGACTGGATGTGCGCGAGCTTGTTGCGCTGCTGCGGTTGCAGCGCATCCTTGCTGATCAGCAGCAGTTGTGCGAAGCCGAGCACGGCATTGAGCGGCGTGCGCAGCTCATGGCTCATGCGCGAGAGGAACTCGGACTTCGCCTTGCTCTCGCTCAGGGCCACCTCGCGTTCACGGCGGTTGACTTCGGCGTTCTTGGCTTCGGTCACGTCCCAGTTGACGCCGATGCGCCGATGGCTGTGGCCGTTGGCATCGGGCGCAGGCGTCGAGCGCGAGGCCAGCCAGCGCACCGAGCCGTCGGGCCACACGACACGGAACTCGTACGACGTCGGGTGGGTGTTGAAGGCCGCTTCGCGCAGCTCTCGCTTGACGGCGTCAACATCGTCCGGGTGCGTCATCGCCAGGCGCTGCGCGGCGTTCAGTGCATGCGGTTGCGGCTCCATGCCACGCAGGCGGAACATGGCTTCGTCCCACACGGCTTCGCCGGTGGTGACGTCCCATTCCCAGGTGCCCATGCCGACGCTGCGCGCGGCCAGCGCCACGCGCTCGTTGACGTTGCGCAGCGCGGCTTCGGCGCGCTCGCGTTCCGTCACGTCGATCGTGACGCCGAAGACCATCAGCGTGCCATCGCGCTTCTCGCGGCGGGCGCGGTTCACGAGCCAGCGCACCTCGCCGTCGGGCCGCACGATGCGGCACTCGTGTTCGACGGACATCGTTTCGGCCGTGATCTCCGCCCGCGCGCTCAGGATGGCCGCACGGTCATCGGGGTGAACGATCTGGTAGATCCATTCATCGCGCGTCGGGCCGCCGAGAAACTGCGGGCGCCCGGTGATCTTGAACATCTGCTCGTTCCAGGTGGCGCGTGGCTCCTTCGGATCGCGGCTCCAGATGCCCACACCTGCGGCGCTGACGGCAATCTCCAGCCGTTTGGCAAGCTCGCTCGCCTGGCGCAACTTCTCTACCTGCGTCGACACATCGAGTGCCACACCGATGAACTCGATCGGTTTGCCGCTCGGGTCGCGGTGCACCACACGCCGCGTCAGCACGTAGATCCAGGTGCCGTCGGCGCGGCGGTAGCGCGCTTCCATGTCCACCGGCTCGTTGGTGTGCAGCGACTGCTCCGCGGTGGCCAGCACCTGCGCCATGTCGTCGGGGTGGATGAGGGCGCGCACCTGCTCCAGCGTCAAGCCATCAGGTACCGGCGGAATGCCGAGGATCTGAAAAGCCAGGTCGTTGTAGAAGATGCGGTTCAAGGTCAGGTCGTGGCGCCAGAACGCGATGTTGCCGAGCTCGACGGCAATCTTCAGCTGCGCATTCGCCTTGTTGAAGGCATCGGCAAGCTGGTAGGCCTCGGTGTCGTCGATCAGCAGGCCGATGGCACGGTTCGGCGCGCCGTGCTCCGAGGTCTTCACCTCCCAATGGGAATGGACGTGGCGAACGCCGCCACTCGGCGACACGATGCGATAGCGGTGCTCGTAGAAGCCCGCCGCGAGCGTGGATTTGCGATAGACATTGCCGAGCTTGTCGTCCGGGTGCACACGCTGCTCCGCGACGGCGAAGTCGGGCGTGCCGCCCGAGGGCTCCATGTCGAAGAAATGGAACATGTGGCGGTCCCAGCGGCCCTCGCCGGTGGGGATGGCGCGTTCCCACACCGCCAGGCGGCCGAAGTCCTGCGTCATGTCGAGCAGTTCGGCTTGGCGAGCCGTCTCGGCACGCAGCCGCTCGGTTTCCGTGGTGTCTTGGAGGCTCAGCAGCAAGCTGGCTCCGTCCAGTTGCTCTGTCTCGCTGAGCACGTGTGCGGCGGCGAGTGCCGTGCGAACGTCGCCGGAGGCGTGCTGCCAGGTCAGCTCGGTGCGGTCGAAGCCGCGGCCTTGGCGAAGGGCGACAGCGAGTAGAGCCCAGCCGTCGCCAGCACTCAACAGCTCGGCCGCTTCGTGCCCCAGCACGTCGACCAGGGCGTGGCCGCTGGCGCGGAGAAATCCCGCATTGGCCCAGACGATGCGGCCCTGCGCATCGAGCAAGATCAGCAGGTCGGAGGCCGCATCCAATACGGCGGCCCAAGCCGGGGGAACGGACGGGATGATTGGCGGAACCTGAGGGGCCATGACAGGCCAGTC
>Ga0307515_10017548_pt1 | contig 13026 bp, 4 predicted proteins | sample 17_EM_MG_FD_194513 | JGI IMG/M metagenome (GOLD analysis project Ga0307515, IMG submission 194513) | Populus trichocarpa ectomycorrhiza microbial communities from riparian zone in the Pacific Northwest, United States - 17_EM | ecosystem: Host-associated > Plants > Roots > Unclassified | place...
GTTGCATTGTGATGTGGTAAATGATTGAATTTGGTGACAATATTGCGATCGTGTGGTGTTGGTTCGCGTGTGCACAGACTAATGTCTTGGCACTGTACGCCTACAGGTTTTGCAGACCCCGATTTTCGCTTGCAACAACATACCTAAAAAAAAATCCTAATATAGAGGCTCTATACGAGGCTCTATATAAAGCTCTGCACGAAGCTCTATATAAAGCTTTATACAAAGCTCTATATAAAGCTCTATATAAAGCTCTATACAAAGCTTTATATAAGGCTCTATATAAGGCTCTATATAAAGCTCTATATAAAGCTCTATACAAAGCTTTATATAAGGCTCTATATAAGGCTCTATATAAAGCTCTATATATAAAGGCTCTATATAGGGCTCTGTATAAAGCTCTATATAAAGCTCTATATAAGGCTCTGTATAAAGCTCTATATAAAGCTCTATATAAAGCTCTATATAAAGCCTTTATGTATACGTGCGATATATTACTATTAGGTCCCCGCTATATTCCCAATAGCCTCTATATATACCTCTACTAAGTATACCCCCTATATACACCTAGGTAGCCACCTTATTTTTTTTACCCTTCTTTATATCCTCCCTACCTAGGAAGACACTAAAACGACAGCTAGTAAACAACTATCGCCAGAGCTAGACGACTATCGCCAGAGCTAGACAACTATCGCCAGAGCTAGACGATCGTCGTTGGAGCTAGACAATCGTCGTTAGAGCTAAACGACCGTCGCCAGAGCTAAATAACCGTTGCTAAAGCTAGACGACCGTTAGAGCTAGACAACCGTCGCCGGAGCTAGATGACCGTCGCCAGAGCTAGACGACCGTCGTCAGAGCCAGACGACCGTCGTCAGAGCCAGACGACCGTCGTCGGAGCTGGACGACCGTTGTCAGAGCTAGACAACCGTCGTCGGAGCTAGATAACCGTTGTTAGAGCTGGACGACCGTCGCCAGAGCTAGATAACCATCGCTAGAGCTAGACGACCGTCAGAGCCAGACGACCGTCGCCGGAGCCAGATGACCGTCGCCAGAGCTGGACAACCGTCGTCGGAGCCAGATGACCGTCGCTAGAGCTAGACGACCGTCAGAGCTAGACGATCGTCGTCAGAGCTAGACGACCGTCAGAGCCAGACGACCGTCGTTATCGCTACACGACCGTCGCCAGAGCCACACGACAACCGTTTAAACGACCAGCCAGCGAACACGATAAACGATTCGATCGATTGATCGAATTAAGGTAATATAGACAGGTAGGCACAGATAGGTAGGTATAGATAGGTAGGTATAGACAGACAGACAGATAGGTAGGTAGGTAGGTAGGTAAGTAGGCAGGTAGGTAGGCAGGTAAGTAAGTAGGTAGGTAGGTAAGTAGGTAGGTAAGTAGGCAGGTAGGTAGGTAGGTAGGTAGGTAGATAAGTAGGTAAGTAGGTAGATAGGTAGGTAGGTAGGTAAATAGGTAGGTAGGTAGGTAGGTAGATAGGCAGGCAGGTAAATAGGCAGGTAGGTAGATAGATAATTTAGAGCCTCCGCGAGAGGCTTTCCCCTTAACACCTAAAGTAGATAGCTCTACATTTTATATAGTTATAATATAAATATATTTAAAAGTATATTATAGAAATCTATAGGAATATATAATAATTTAGTTATTATACAATATAATTATAATTTATATAGTTACAATTTATATAGTTATAATTTATATAGTTTTTACAATTTATACAGTTTTTACAATTTGTATAGTTTTTACAATTTGTACAGTTTTTATAATTCGTATAGTTTTTATAATTCGTATAGTTTTTACAATTTATATAGTTTTTACAATTTATATAGTTTGCGCACTATTTATTTATAGGGTAGCGTTTTGCCGTAATTTGCTATTAAATGCTATAAACTTATTACAAAACGCGTAAATTGCTATTAGGGTGCTGCAAACTTGTTACAAAACATGCGTTTTGCGCAAATTGCTATCAACTATATACATCTGCCGTAATCGTACAGTTTGCGGCAAATTGCCATAAACCGTAACAACGACCCTAAAAAAAAAATCCTAATGTATTAAGTAGTTAATAAGCCAGATAGGCAAAGGCACTATTATAGTATAACTTTAAAATTATATACTACCTAGAAAAGATAAATCCCGCTAATAGGTTATTAAAATGTCTAGATTATAAGATAGGAAGGAATTTTTTTTTTATATTTATATCCGTTGTATTATACTACGTACAATACTGCGCATGCAGCCTCTAGGCTATAGCGCTATAGTCCTATATACATAAATCCCTTAGGGCAGCTTAATATATACTAGTAACTATATCCTAATAGTTTATAAGCCCCTAATCTAGGGGTTTATAGTTCCTTAGTAAGATACTAAGTTACAAGCAACTATTAGGGAATAAGAAAACGGTAAAAAACTATAAAAAATAAGAGATCCTAACGCCTATCCCTATCCTTTTATAATTTATCTCTATCCTTTTACTTACTAATATCTCTTTTCTAGAAGCCTAGTAGGAGTTACCTCCTTCTATAGATCCTGCTGTTATTAGCCACTTTCTAGTAGCTATCCCTATCCTACTTAGAAATAGGAAAAGCACCTCTCTTCCTTTTTATATACAAAATAGCTTCTTTAGAGAGAGAGAAGAGCCTAGTTTCTTTTGCATTTCTCTTCTTTCTTCTCTATATAGGTTACAGTCTAGTAGTAAGTGCTTAGGGGTTTATAGTGCTCTACATTCCCTAAAGCATCTACCTTCTTTATCCTCCCCTATTACTTTAAGGAAGGATTTAAAATAGCCTTTTCCTAGCTTTAGCTGGATAAAAGCTAATTATAGCCTTTTAGGCAGGTAGTTATATATTAGCTAGTAATATAGTAGAGTTCTACATACCTACTTATTTAGGCCTCTATCCCAGTTTTCTAGTGCTTTAGTCCTAGTCTATAAGCAGTTGGCTGCCACCACCCATAATACGGGGAATCTCATCAGTTCTTTCGGATATCTTATAACGGGTTATTAGCCCGAGTACTAGTCCGCCCCCCAGCGGTCTATATAAGAGTTTCCTCCTAAAGTTAGTACGCTTTCGCACGGCTTAGGAGCCTTCCATAGCCTCTAGTTTTACGCCTCTCTTCATTGTTTCCGCCGGCACGGGCATAAGCTACCATTTGCAGGGGTCGCAACTCCCATCTTACGCGCCTACTGGCGTAATCCTATAAGGGCGTCGTGGCTGCATCCTGCAATATAGCTAGGTACACCTTCTACGGTCGAGTCCTAGCCAAAGCCTCTCCCGCCTAAGTAACTCCTGTTTGCTCCTTAAGCGTACCTCACCAGCGTTCTACCCTAGCGAGCAGTCCTGTCTATTGGTACACCGACACGCGCATCCGTTCTCTCGAGCCACGTAGTAGTCTCTCCGGCCAGGACGTGATCCTACCTGCCTACCAGGTGCACTAGGGGTTAGAGCCTAGCTAAGGGGTAAGGTCCCTAGAGCCAGCAGTAGCTACTACGTACTACGCCCCGCGGGAGGTTCCCGTTTCGCGTTGCCTGTAAGGGTCTCCCCATAACAGGCCGACCGTGTCTTACAGAACGGGTTACTAACTAGGTCCCGCCAGGCGACCTACTCTACCCTATTCTACTAACTAAGCTTATATCCCCCCTTTTTATAAACTAGCCTGTGTCTCTAACTGTCGAGTCCTCGTCCGACTAGCCTATATTTCCCCTGCAGCCTCCCCCATATATATATGCATATGCGTACGCGTATGCGTATGCGTTAGGTTGCGTGCACCACGCCTATTAAGACCCTCCTATAAGTCACCTGGTCGAACGCCATGGGGCCATCAAAGCTGGCCTGTGTTTCCGCTGCCTAGAGCTTTGCCCGTGTTTCCACCTCGTCGAGCCGTCTGGTCGCCGTCGCGTCGCCGACGCGTCGCTGTCGCGTCTGTCGTCCAGGTCGCGCGCACTACGCCTATTAAGACCCTCTTCTGAGTCGCCTGGGTGTCGGATACCAGATAGGCCCTCGTAGAGGGGCCTTAATGAGTTCTCTAGGCAGGGCCTTAACAAGTTCTTCGCGGTGGCCTCGGGGCCTTAACAAGTTTCGTACGATTCTGCGACACGTTAACCTTAACAAGTTCTTATAAAAGAGGTTCCCTACGCCCTCGCCGCGTTCCTTTACGATCTCAGAGCTAGTACAAGCCCAAGGGTGTCCTGTTGTACGCCTAGGACGCGTCCACGTTAACTGGCTAATAATAAGGCCAGTTTCGGGCCTGGCTACGAGCCAGGTAGTCGTACATCGGGTGGTTTTCGTATCCCAGTTTCCCTTGATAGGCCTCCCTAGGTGGTAGAGCAGGAGCCTCAAGCGGAGGCAGTGAGGCTCCTGGTGGTGTTGGGGGCGATGCTTTGTACGATGCTTCGTACGCGTCGCGAGCTCAACACCACAGAACCGCGACGACAGCGCTGCAAGCGCTGTGGCGGCTCCCTACCATCGCCTCTGCACTTAGCCATCAAAAGGATCGATTTCCTGATGATGTTTCCACCCGCGGCGACGTGGACGCGTGCAATAGGGCTTCGCGGGCTAGATAGGAAGGATCTAGGATAGTATAGGGGAAATAATCCCTACATTATAAAATTTACTTAGAAAGAAAAAAGACTCTTTTCCTAAAACTATAGAATTTTATAGTAGGGTAGAGGTCCTAGCAATATAGCTATAAAGTGCTATAATTATAGAGCTATAGGATATAGTTATAGACTAGGTTATAGGCTAGGCAGATATTATAAAGTTAGCATACTTTAAAATTAGTAAGAATTCTATAGGATATACTAGGGATATCGCGGTACCTTTAACTTAACAGTATATTAGCTGCAAGTATCTAGATCTAAAGGAAATAGGCAAGATGCCTATCTATAGCGTGGCACACTATATAATAGTAGGAGAATCTACTAGCACTAACAGTTTAAAACATCTTATATTATGCCTTATATTTATAATAGCGGTAGGTAAAATAAAAGTAAGTAATTTATATAAAACCTTTTTAGATTTTCTTCTTTAAGCATAATAGAGGGACGCCTTCGTCTCTAGGAAGAGGTAAAAAGATATAGTAGAGACTAACTTAGCCAGAGTTACTAAGAAGCTATAGTAGCAAAACTAAAAGGATCTATTACGCTTTAAGGGTGCTATATATATCCTAAAGGACCAAGCGGTTTAAGACAAAATTTTAAAGGTCTTTTATAATAACCCTTTTAGAGGTTACTATGGTGCTAATAGAACCCTTAAGGCCGTTTAAAGGAAATACTTTTAGGATAGAATATCTAAAGAGGTTAAGGACTATATATTAAGATATAATATATGCCAAAGGGTATAGATATCTAGACATCGCCTATACGGCGAGTTATTAGTACTTCTTATTCCGTAGGTGTGAGGTAAGGATATAGATAGGGAGTCTAATAATAGAACAATAGGTATATTGTATAAATAGAGACAAATCCTTAAGGGCAAAAGGAGGAGTCTATATATAAGGTAGAAAGGGTTTTCCCTAAGTATATATAGAGCACGTACCTTACGGGTAAGTTACCCCTAGGTTACCCTAGGGTCGCCCGTACCTTACGGCTATATAACTATCTACTTAGGTTTTACCTAATAATGCCCCCCCCTTTAAAAAGGGTCGTCCCCAATCCTTTATATACTTAAGCCTCGATAAAACCCTATAAAAAACCTTAGTAAGGAAAAAATTTAAAGGGGAAAGAGTGTTTTAATTTTGCGTATAGAGAGACGGGTAGTACACATACGCGGCGCGAAGATGTTAAGGAACTTTAACTAGCGGTTAAAGTTATTTAATTAGTTAGATTTACCTTGCTAAGACTTCCCCGCATTTAACTAAGCTAATAGCAATTTTATATGCCCGGTATAGAAAATCCTAATTAGTCTATTTAATAGGTAGAGCTAGTGGAGCTTAATACTATTACCTAAATTCGGTAGACTAGAAATATTCTAAAAGCTTACTTATATAGGTAGGTCGCTAGTACCTCGCGGGTTGGTTATAGGTTATTTATATACAGCCAGATTTATAAACGGTAAGGCTATATGCCTATTAAATCCGCCGCTAACCCTGCTTTAGCCTTACGCTATACCGGCATAGCGCTGTATATACTTCGTAGGTAGGTTATAGGTTACTTATATACAGCTAGGTTTAGGACGGCAAGGCTATATACCTGTTAGATCTACCGCTAACCTATACTTTAGCCTTACGCGTTATCTGCATAGCATATACGTAAAATAGTTAAATAATCTACTTAGCTGGTATAGAGTGACAAACTAGGTCTAGGAAGGGTGCTTTTTAAATTAAGCTTCGTTGCCGGTATACGCTATAGCCTCGCCTGTAAGTTATAGCAATTATTACTTATTCTTTAATCCCTTAGGACGTCCTCTGTTCCGCTTTAATGCAGGTTATATTTTAATAGCGGCGCTTACTTTTCGCCTGCGCTTTAGCTATAAGGCTAGGGTATTCCGCTTACGGTACTCATCCAGCAGTTGTTAACAATTCTTAAGTTCTATCTTATATTTCTATTTATTATACTTATTTAGCCATCCTAGCTATTTAATAAGGTACTATGGTTATCCAGCACGATCCTAGTGGGCGACAATTGCTTCTACTTCCCAGCTGCCTTTCTTAAGCTCTTTTACTACTAAGGGTTAAAACCTAGGGCGTGACCTATAAGGCTCTAATAGGGAGATATAGAAGACTAGGTAGAGCCGTACTATAGTAGGTAGAAGCTCTAGCTTATATACTTACTGCCCTACGCGCTCTAGCATCTAAAACAGTCCCATAAACTTATAGTTAAGCTTTTTATAGAAACATTTCGTGTGGATGTTCTTAGAGGAAAGTAGGACTCGTTTACTAACGGCGAAGTGTTTAGCCAGGTGGTAACAATTATAGTATTTTACCTAAAGCTTTTAGGCGTGTATTATCGACGCCGCCGCTACCTTATATATAAGGCGCAGGCGTTATAGATGCGTCTCTACGAGTTGGATATTTATTAACTTAGACCCCTCCCTACCTTACTAGGCGTCTTAGACGCTATCTAAGACTCTATCTAGGACGTTTAGTAGCTAGCTATAGGCGAGCTTAATAGGGGAACGCTTTATTATAGTATAGACCTTAGAGTTATAGGTAAAGGCTACTTTTTTAAGTAGGGAGGCCTAATTAGACTGTTCCCAGTTTGTAAATATATATAGGTATACCTTAAACTCCTAGTTCTAACGCTCTATCTAACTATCTATTTATGGGTAGAATATAGTGCTAAGTTTACGTTAAACGCGGAGATAGTAGCATATAGTGCTCTAGTACTCGCTTGTAAATATACTACCCCTATTAGAGACAATATTATTTAAAGGCCCTATTTACGCAAAGACTCTAAATAAGAGTTCTGCGAGTTGCGTAGTATTAATTATCTTACGTACTAAACAGTAGCGTACTAGCTTTGTAAAACGGTCTATAAGGACAAGGACGGAGTTATACTCTACGCTATTAAAAGTCTTAGACTCTAGGAGATCTGTAATAAAGTTAAGTAAATAATACCGCTAGGCTTAGGTAGGGACTTAAAGAGGCTGTAGCTTACTATAGGGTTTATAGCGGCGCGATTTAAAGCGTTAGTAGGTATTATAATTATCTAGGCATTTACGGAGGTTCTAGGTAAGGCCGTTCTAAGTATACTTCTACGCGATTACCTTAAAGGTACAGTTAAAACTATAGTGGCCGCCTATAGAATCGTTATAATTCCGCTTAAGGATCTCCTATTATAATAGTATATAATTCGGCACCTAGACCTTATTATTTTACCTTAGGAGTCCTTAATTATTAAGGATATAGTCCTTATTACTAGTAGGAACTTATTCCTAAGTTAACTAATTATATATAGAGCGTGTAAAGGCGTCCCTTTTTTATACTCTATAAATAAAATTAACTAGTAACTTAGGGAGTTGTTCCGTAAACGCCGTTTTAGCTAAAGCAGCTACTACTACCTCTTACCATAGCACGAGACTCTGCATAAAGTTAGTGCTAGCAAAGTAACGTATAATATATAGGTAACTCACTAGGTTGTTATAGGGGACCGTAGCCTAGGCTAAGGGGTCTTCCCTAGGGTTAAGCGCTATTAGGTTAGTTAAAGTAGTTTTTAAAGAGAATAGTAGGACGCTCTGGTCCGCCGGCGCTAAGTTTATAAGGGTCGCTTATATACTACACGTATACTACTCGCTAGTTTAGTATAATAGCACTAGGTCCGCCTATAAGGCCTATAACCTATAACTTTTACTATATATAAGGGATATTATTGCGGACACCTCGGGTTGCCCTTAGGACAACCCCCGGACGCCCCTCGGATGGTCGCCGGTTACGTGCTAGAGGCATGTGCCTATAGTATATAGTCTCCACAATCTCAGAGGCCTTACCTCCTTAAGGATTCGTCTCTCTTACCAATCTATCCTGTTCTAATTGTGTCCTTATAGCCCCCTATTTATAAAAACCCCTTACATTTAAATCCTTCCTACTCTTTTTTAGAAGGGTAGTCGGCTTTAAGGACCAGATTATTTATTTATATCTTTTGTTTATAACCACTATCTTCCCTTAAAATCTCGCGATGACCTAAACGGAAACTCCACAGATACCTTATAAAAAGCTATCGCGTAAAGGCAGGAAGGTCCCTCCGATAGTGAGAGATTGCAATAATATAACCCTCTAGGCAAGATGGCTGAACGAGCCCCAATACCTAGATGCTCTAGGAGCTTGAAGACTCTCGCACACCTATGGTCACCGCTAAGGAAAACGTAGATACCCTTTATAATAGTTACAACGCTGCCGGAAAGTAACCGGAACCCCTCTGGCCCCACTTAGGCTAATTAGAAGATTAAGCGCTAGAGGTAACTCTAAGATCTTCCCCTAAGTTAGAAATGCTAGAGAAATATACTAATGCGTTTAACTAGGGAACTAACTGGAACCCTCCCGGAAGACTACCGGCCTATAATTAGTATAGTGGTAGTGTATAGACTGCTTATAAGCTAAGCGGGCCTACCCCTTTAGGTAATCTAAGCTAATTACTAACTTAAGACCCAAGCCTCGTTAGGAAGCTTATACTAGCTACTAGTACCAACACTACCTCTATAGCAGGAGCCTCCCTAAACCTAAGTTTAGAAGGTTAAGAGCCTTATACCGATCTCCTTTAAGATAAATATTAGGAAGCTATTATAAGGCTCTCGGAAGCTATACGGGAGGAAGCCACTAATAAATATATTAAAACCCTTTAAGGGTAAATCTAGATCTAGTAGGGTCTAATTTAAGCTAGGTAAATTTTTTTATAACCTGGTTAAGGCTAAGGGCTTTTTAGGAGCTACTTAGTACCTACCTAAGGAGGTATAGAAGACTTAGAGAGTTATCTACGCTATAAATAGAAAAAGGATATAAACTGACTGGCTAAGGCCTCTAGTAGTCTAGAACTCCGCCATAGACCCAACGCCTAGTAGTTGGACGATTGGGTTTATAAGGTAGATAACTTCTTTAAGATGCTAATAATATAAGATAATACCAAAGAGCGTATACGCTAGATTATTAGCAAGATTAAAGACCGATTACTAAACTAGATTATACTTAATTAGCTTAATAAAGAGCAAATTACTATATGGCTATAGCTGTAAACCTTTCTAAAGAAATGGACTTAAGATCCGTATATTATATAATATAATAATACAAAGCTATTCTAGAATAGGACACAGCTGGACCGCTATAACTTCCGCCAGTTTATAAACTTTATAGAAACCTATACTTAGTAGATAGATTTAAAGCCCTTTAAAAATAAGGACGGTAGCATCTGTAAAAAGGAGAAGATTAGGTTTATCTGGGCTAGAATTAAGCTAGCAATTTATAATAAAATAAAGCGCGTGGGAGCCTTATTACGGATTACTATATATACGGATTTCGAACAAGCAGTTCTGAACGCTAAAGATATAGTAAGGAACTAGACCTCTTCTAGTAGAAAGCTAGGGGGTTACTAAAAGCGTAGGTACTCTAGTAGTAATATAGGGTAGACCTAACCTTTAAAGAAGCCGTTCTTAAAGAGAACTTTAGAAGGGTTAAAGTTAGGAACCTTAAATAACGGGAAAGACTCCTGGGGTTAACCTAATACCTGTTTAGCACCTTTACGGAAACACTCTAAGAAGTTAAGAGAAAACTCCGGAGGTAAATTCTATTAGAAAAATAAGTAGGGTGACAACCGCACTAATAATCTAAAAAAAAAGCCCTAGTCGCGGACCTCTCCTAGCTGCAACTAGGGCAAGATATAGAAGAAGAGACTCTTTGTATTACTATTAAGCTGGAAATAATACTCCCTATAGGTGAGGTATAATAGTTTTAAGTACTATATAATAGCGGCGCCGAAATTAATCTTATATAATATAATTTAGTAAAAGAGCATAAACTTATCCTATTATAAAGGTGGCGGAAACCTATTATAGGCTTCCTAGATAAGTATTGGATTAAGCTATATAGTGCCTATAAGCTTATAGTGTTAGTGGCCAATATACACAACTGCACTAAGGTAGTTGGCCCGTAACCCTTCTAGGCGGCTAACTTCGTAGGTTATAACCTTATCCTTAGATACCCTTAGCTAGTAGAAGTAGATCCTAAGATACGCTTTAAAACTGGAGCCTTTAAATAGTAAAACGATGAAGATTTGGAAGGGTGTATATCACTAATAAGCCTAAAGGACATCCTAGAGAATGTAGCCCCAGGCGAAATAGTATATGCTCTATACCTAAAGGAGTATCGGATCTAACCCCTATTTAATAGTAAGATGGGTATAGAGCCTAGTATAGGTAATAACCCCTTTATAATAGAGACCCTATGGGGAACTGCTAGACAGGTCGCGGAGACATTATAGGGAGGCGGCGATCTTAAGGATCTTATGAGATACTTTAACCGTTATAGGTTACTATAGCTTAAGTAATATGCGGAGAGTATACTACGGCACCTCGAGCGCTGCGTTAAGGATTTCCCTACCCTTTACTAGCTACCGCATAAAACGGTATAATATATGGTGGCAACTATATATGAGCAACCACTATAGCGTATAACGCTACCCGCGAGCATTTTAAGGGAGCTCCGGGACCTACCCGATAATAACGCGAAGGATAAACATAACCCTAATTTGTTAAATATTTTAGTAGGCCTAAGGGATTTACTAAGGGTATTTTTAGGCAGGAGAGCTAAAGTCCTACCGTAGAACTCGGAGTACGATTATATAATTAATCTAAAAAAAGGTAAATAACCGCCGAACCTTCCTATCTATAACCTCTTATGTAAAGAGCTTAAGATTCTATAGGAGTACCTTAATGGGTTACTGGAAAAGGGGTGGATCCGGCTTAGTAAGTCGCCGTTAGGCGTACTAATCCTCTTCATTCTAAAACTAGATAGAACTATAAGGCTATACGTAAACTATCGCGGTCTTAATAAGATTATAATTAAGAACTGTTACCCACTACTACTAGTTAGTAAAATGCTAGATTAACTATTTAGGGCGAAAATCTTTACGAAGCTAGATTTATAAGACGCCTACTATAGGCTTTATATTAAAGAAGGGGATAAGTAAAAGACCGCTTTTAAGACCCGATACGGCTACTTTAAGTATCTAGTAATGCCTTTTAGGCTAGCCAATGCGCCTACGATATTCTAATTATATATTTATAGAGCCTTAGGGGGACTAGCTGACCGCATATATGTTATCTATTTAGATAATATCTTAATTTACTTAAAAGACGAGGATTAATACGAGTAACACGTCCGCGAAGTGCTGGAACGTTTGGATGATTGGGGCCTCTACGCTAAGGCGTTAAAGTATATCTTTAATACTAAGCAGGTCGAGTTCCTAGGTTATATTATAACGCCTATAGGTATAGTTATAGACCTAGTACAGGTGCAGATAATTTAGAAGTAGCTAGAGCTAGAGAGCTACTAGGATGTTTAAGTATTCCTAGGCTTTGCCAATTTCTATAGGCGCTTTATCTATAACTATATTACGGAAGCTTTCTAAGACCTAACCTAAGGAGTAAAAAGCTTAAAGGCGGTAAGGAAGAAAACTAAGAAGGGACTAACTAAATAGTATAAGCTATGGTTATGGCCCGGAAAGGTTTAGGAGGCCTTTTGGGAACTTTGCGCGAAGTTTATAGAAGCTTTATTGCTGCGGCATTTCGACCTAGATTAGCTATTGATAATAATTACTAATATATTAAACTTTGCCCTTACTGGTATCCTACTGCAACCTAATAGGCATCCGGACGCTACCTAGCTCTATTAAAGACCAGTAGTATTTTATAATAAAAAATTCTAGGGACCTAAAGTTAGGTATTATACCCATGACAAGGAACTGCTGGCTATAGTTGACTGCTTTAAATAGTGGCGACACTACCTTAAGCACGCGAGCTATACTACTTATATACTCTCAGATTACCATAATTTACGCTACTTTATAACTATAAAGGAGCTTATACCTTAATAAGCTAGATGGGCAAAGGAGCTTATATAATTTAATTTTAAGATTAAATATAAGCTAGGGGAAAATAACCCTGCTAATAGACCGTTATAACAGCTAGACTATGCCAAAGGCTTTAAAACGGGAGAAGGAAAACAGATAATAGATATCTTACTCCCTATATTATAGAACAAGCTCTGGGTATAGGATGCTTAAGCACCTATAGCTTTATACACTAAGTCTTAGGCAGTACAAGCCCTATTGGTTTTTACTAATATTCCAGCTGGTACCCGGTCCGTTGCTAATAAGGGTCTAAATATACCTAAATAGAACGTCCCTAATACATTCTTAGAACCTAGTAATATACTATCCCTAATTACTAAGCTATCCCCTTAAGCTAATAGCGAAGCCATAGAGCAATTGGAACTCGGAGCCCTATAATAACTAAAGGACTTTAACCTTATAGCGGCCTTCCTAATATACGCGTATTAAAGAGTTATAAGATCTATGGTAC
>Ga0307515_10017549_pt1 | contig 13025 bp, 9 predicted proteins | sample 17_EM_MG_FD_194513 | JGI IMG/M metagenome (GOLD analysis project Ga0307515, IMG submission 194513) | Populus trichocarpa ectomycorrhiza microbial communities from riparian zone in the Pacific Northwest, United States - 17_EM | ecosystem: Host-associated > Plants > Roots > Unclassified | place...
TCTGAGTTCACTCGATCTATGTCTCCAAGTGCATCTCTGAGTTCACTCGATCTCAGTCTCCAAGTGCATATCCAAACTCGCTCAATCACGTCCTCCAAGTGCATCTCAAACACGCTCGATCAAGTACATCTTCAAGTTGCGACGGCGGTTGTACGGAGATACAGGGGTAACGGAGGTGGACAGAGTGACGGGTAGTATATATTCGGCAGACCCCGGAGTAGATAGACATCGTATCATACAATGAAAATTCGCACTCTATCTTTCCCAACTTTTGGTCTCACTCGCTCTGTCCGAGATTTCGTGGATCCGCGCAATCGCGTGGATCCTCACGGCCGGGTAGCATCATATCTTCTCAACTTCCTACGCTCCTCGAGCATAATGTAGAAGGAACGCGAGGAGAGATTTTCGCAGCGTCACCCATTGCAATCCCGATGCAATCGTGTACCCAATGAACCCATTCCGACGTATGGTCACAGTTGGCCACAATGCCAGAGTGTTTGTTTAAAATAGGTGACCGACAGAGCGAGAAGAAACGGCGAAACGGCGATCGGAGGGCGATATGCAACGCGAGGTGTGGTATTGACGCCGGCCGCGGAGTAATCCGCCACCGGGGTCTCTCTGATGGCTCTGACGGAGCGCGTCCACTCTGACGGAGCCATTCCGCCCGGACGGAAATGTTTTTTGCTGATGGTGGATGAGAAAGAGAGATGGGAGATGAAGATGAGAATGATATAGAGGATATGAATGGATATGAGCCATCTGGGGTATGACTTACCTGGTTCAGTTTAGAAGACCTCATATTTGTGTTCTTACCGACCAGATTAGGAGTCCTACCTGCTGTATCTGAAATGATAAATTGACTTGCACATGAAGTTCTCTTAAGTCCCAGTTTCTCAAAATGATTTCATTCATCTCCTTTCATCTCTCTCTTTCTCTACCATCACCTATGTACACAAAGTTGAGACATTCCAATCTATCTCTTCATGCAATGATCATGAGTTAACACCAAGTCCAGCATACACTGAGTACTGCATTATCCCAAGATGGACAGTCTCCCACACCCAGCCAGTCTCTCATCTCGTATCTCTCATCTCTTGATGAGCCTTGTTGTACTCAACTCTCTTCATTCCCTCGATTGTGAGTTAACTAATGCATACTCTCCGCTGCCATGACATCTCTGTCCTGATATACTGTCTCCAGATCAACCACGTGCAAGTACTACTCCAATCTCGATCAGTCTTGGCCTCGGAGTTCATCTTCCCACTCACCCAATCATGGCCTTGATATATATCTCCAAATTCCTGCAATTCCGGTCTACAAATGCATCACCAAACTCATTCGATCATTGGCTCCAAGTGCATCTCCAAGTTGCTTTATTCGGCCTCCAAATGCATCTCCAAACTGGCTCCAACATGTCCTCCAAGTGCATTTCTGAGTTCAACTTGATCTCGGCCTGCTAGTGCATCTCCAACCTCATTCAATCACGGCCTCCAAGTGCATCTCTGAGTTACTTGATCTCCGCCTCCATATCCATCTCGAAACTCACTCAATTACGGCCTCCAAGTGCATCTCTTAGTTCAACTTGGTCTCGGCCTCCAAGTGCATCTCCAACCTCGCACAATCACGGCTTCTGGGATCGCACATTGATGGTCTCCAAGTGCATCGCCAAACTAACTCGATTATGGTGTCCAAATACATCTCTAAATTCACATGATAACTGCCTCCAAGCGCATCTCTGAGTTCACTCAATCTCGGCCTCCAAGTGCATCTCTTAGTTGAACTCAATCTCGGCCTCCAAGTGCATCTCCAAACTCAGTTCATCGGGGACTCCAAGTACATCTCCCAGTTCACACGCTCTTAGCCTCAAAGTTCAACACTAAGTTTTCCCATTTGGCATCTCCAGGTGCTCCTCTGATTACTCTTGAGTACCGTCTGCAGCCAGCTTGACCGTATATATATATATATAAAGAGACGTGGATAGATACTACATGCCATATTATGATGTAGTGAATCGTGTGACTGTAACCTAGATAAATCTGATACATGACATGCCTAATGGTTTTGGAATCCTAAGAACCACTGCTGTGTATTATGGAGGTGCTTAATCCCTGAAACAAATACAACATTTGTTGAATTCAGTACAGCCGCCTATCTCAAAAACTCTTTCCCATCTTGTCTTATCCTAAAACTCAACCTCTTGACCTTCGTCAAGAGCCAGCTGAGCAACGCATTTCTAATTGTTGATGTTAATTCGCTGTTGGAAAATTACGCCTCTCCTCGAAACAAACGCAATTCTGAAATCTCTTCGAATCATAAGAACTAGGTAGGCTGGTATCAATGTATGTCGTAACTGATACATTCGAATTCCACCTAATGCATAATTCTGTGGCAAATGTGGATTCACTTTCGCTTGTGAAGAGTGAAAATCAGATCGCAGAAGGACTCGACTTTCTTTTGGTGTGCGTATTCAGATTGTGTCAACTGAAAGCCGGGCAAATAAGGTAAGATCGCAGAAGTGAATTAGAGAAGTAATTTTGAAGTTTGGTAGATAGAATTCTTAATAATATCATCTTCAGTGCTTCTGAATATTGACTGTGGATTGCTACTTGAGATTGTTTTTCTCATTGCCAGAGTAATGCGATCTCTTTATAATCATCTTCGACGGTTTGTATGCCCTGACTGCGAGGCTATGTCTTCAATGCTCATGATAGTGTTATCGTGGTCGCAACATACCATTTCCTCCAGGACCAAGTGATATGTGCCACACATCCCGGTCAGTGATGGTGTTCATGCAATGTGGTTTCGAAGCATCATACTCCTCATAAGAATCAGGCCATCTCTCACATGATATCATGTCAAACAATATGACAGATGTTAAGGGTTCTCCCTTAACAGAGATAACGGTACATGTGAAGGATTGTCAAAGGGATAGATGCAACGGAGTCACTCCAGGTCTAGTCACATGGTATTCATAATGATTATCCTGGGCAATGCAAGTAAGCCTGTCCTAGGATCTTTAGCGGGATTACATAGGAGCCTCATGTTGATTTGATAATGAGCTTCATTGCAAGCAGATTCATTGAAAGCTCACAAACTACAGTAGAGCTGATTTGATGATGCGATACTCTTGGCCAGTCTTAAACCCTTAAGAGCTTGAAGATGCCAGTTATTTGTTACCACATTTACTGAACTATGCTAAGTAAGACTGCGCATGTCAACTGCAATAAAACGCGACTGACGTGTCTGGCAGACAATAGCCACTATGCAATCAAGAGGGACCTCAAGCCAATCCCTGGTGGAGCAGAACAACTTGTGTACTCCATGGCCAAAGACAATTGTCTCAGCCTAATCATGGTGTGCCTGATTGATTGAGATGTGGGCAAAGTCAATAAGATCCGTTGAACCTCCAACTCTCTGGCAGGGAGCAAACGAGCAAGGTTAATCACTATCAGTTTAACAATACTGGTGTGATACATCAATAGCAAATGTTGACAGAGCAATGGTGAGCCGCCACGTAAGACTCTGAAGCAGATAAACACAATAGCCTAAATGGTGAACTTTGTGTCTTAATTTAATTAAGCATTCTTTTTAAAGCACTCCAAATAACAGCGTCAGGTGAGTAGTTGTTTCGACTATCCAAAATATTTGAGTCGCGAGATATCTAAGTTAAACTTACTGTTTGATTCAATCTTATTGCAGAAGATGGCCTGATTCTTATCAGAAGTGTAACACTTTTAAACCAATCATGCAATTACACGATGACCTTTGGGATGCGTGGTCCTTTATCATTGAGTGTGGCTGGTAATAACAGAGTAATTTATCATATGACAGATGATATCACAGCTAAGGTTCTGGGCAAAAATTGCTACCCCAAGAATGGCTACAGAAGAACGACAAAGCTCCGGCATTGGAAGGGTATCCCAACAACCACACACGATACCTACCTGCGAACAAGAATCTGACTTATTATTGTCATTTTCAGTTCTTACTTGATAATTGTTTCATTCAGTATTTTTGTATTATCTATTAGGATTTTACACGGTTCCCCCACCCAATGAGCAGTTTAAGGTTCGATAACCAATACGATGTGATACTATTTGCGTTCTGGGCATTACTTGATTGATTCAAACAAGAAGATCAGTTATTCCCTGTCAGGGATTCTCCCTGAACAGAGGTATTGGTACTTGGCATAGGGTTAGAAGACTTTATACCTATACAGTTAGGTATACATAACACCGAGTCTAGACAAATGCAAGTGGCCAGTGCGATGTTCTTTAGCGGGAATTCATGGGAGCCTTGTGTCGATCTGATAGCAAGCGAACCTCATTGCTAGCAGATTTGTTGAATGCTCTCATACAGAAGATCTGATTTGATGATGCAATAACCTTGGCCAGTCACAAGTGATCAAGACTTGGAGATGCCAGTTATTTCTTACCACATTCACTAAACTAAGCTCAGTGGTACTAGACACGTCGACTGCAGATTTTGTGACAGCTGTTAGGCAGATGATAGCCAATATGCGATGGAGTGGGATCTTGACCCGATCCTTTGTGGAGTGGTACAACTCAGGCACTCCCTGGTTAGTGAGAACAGTGTCGACCTTAGCATGGTGGGTCTGATTGATTGACGTTGGGCAAAGACAATAAGTCCCAATAAACCTTTGAGGGGTTAAACACCTGGCGATACGTCTGTTAAATGTTGACACAGCCATGGTGGGTCGCCACGTCAGTCTCTGAAACAGATAAGCCAAATTGCCTGAATGGTGAGGTTGTGTCTGACTCTAATTAAGGAATCTGTTGGAAGCCCTCCAAATAACCAAGTCAGGCGAGGAGAGGTTTTGACTATCCGATTAAACAAGTGGCAAGATATCTATGTTGAAGTTACTGTTTGATTACATCTTGTTGTGGATGATGGCGCCAGAGGGAGCATAGTGCTCGGAAACCAATCATGAAAGAACATGATGACCTTTGGGAAGCGTGGTCATGTCAAGAGAGATTGAAGCTCATTGAGGAGTACTCTATGATATTACAGATGAGATCATAGCAATGCTTGATTGACGATGATGGCCCTCAAGGAGAGTAACTCTTCAAAATCAATCATTCAATCCAAGAACCCTATAAAGAGACAGCAATGCTCCAGCATTGAAAAGGACAACCCCACAAGCATGAACGATATACGATACCTACCTGCGAAGAAGAAGCTGAAATATTATTAAGTTTTCAGTTCTGATTTATATTATTATTATCATTTATACTAGTATTATCTATTAGGATTGTAGGCGGTTCCACAACCCCATGATAGAGCACAAGTTCAATAAAGAGTACAACATAATCATGTGTGCATTATCGTTCCTGTTGGACCGGTTCGAAAAGGAAGATCAATTATTTGCAGCACAGTGCATTTGGTGGCTGGCAAATATAATTCAGTTTACTGAGATATTGAGTTATTACCGGCACTATAAGGTATTTCCTTCCAATTACGTTGCGAATTTGTTGGTTACACCACTTCAGCAAGATACAGCAGAAAAGGATTTGGTTAAGGAATCCAATATCCCCCTACTGAACCTGGACAACTATTCCACCATATCTGAAAATACTACCGATATTGCAGTTCATCCGACAAGATCTAAATTGCTCCCTGAAGATCAGATTAATAGAAGCGTCATCATTTATACGACTCATTCTGGGAAGATCCTCAAGAATTGGAAAAGGAATTGTTTGAATAAGGAATTGGAATCTAGCTTCAGTCCGAAAACCACGAGACAAAGATCCATTCTTCGATCCCTTCCTATGAGTGGTAAATTAGAATATTGACTGAGATTGCGCTGAGACTTGATATTGCCGATGGTATCTGAACACCAGATTTATCAAGGAAGCTGGATAAGATTTTTGTAAGGATAAGTGTTAGCAACAGGTCCCGGGAACCCGCCTGCGGTCCGGATTCGGAACGTACAAACGGGTCGGTTCGGTTCTAGACCAATCCAAAAACCCGACCAGCTACCTCCTGGCAGGCCGAACCTGGACCCGTACCCGTCAACCCCGCCGGTTTGCCAGGAGTGCCTAGACCCGTGGGTTCCAATCTCCGGTTCTGCTCTTCAGGTTTTTCTATTTATGGTTGCATTCAGATATCCTACTGTTAATTGCAAAATATTGACTATGGTACTGCATTGTCATTTTCTGATGTATTGACAACCCTTATATAGCAAACAAGTAGAGAGACGCTCCCTTCCGCATCCTGAAAATGAGCGTCAATGGAGCATCAACAATTGATGGTCTTGCATCTTTGGTAATCTAAGTGGCACATAATCTCATGTATCTATAAACAAGTAATTAGCAGCCTTTATGAGTAAATAAGCAAATGATATTCCCGCGATAGCCTCCTGAATAGTAACAGCTTATTTCATTTACAAATGTGCAACTAAGTGTTCACGAGCGTTTTAGACTAGAAAAATCGCAAAAAGTGAGTGCATGGACTTTAACAGGCACAGCGTGCTTTACTGAACCATGATCGAAGGCCCAAGATAGTTGACGCATATTTTCCTGATGGGGCAGGGAGTGTGTCAGTTTCTTTTTTGCCTATAAAGAATGGCAACATCTCCATTATGTGTATTCACTACCACATAGCGTTTTTATTCCCTGACATACAGGGCCAACAATTGTTGATGCTCTGTTGACTCCCATTTTGCCATGGGCGTAACCTCAAAATGGAACCATTCACTTAAGCATAGTATATCAATAATGGTCTTGTGGCAGCCGTTCTGTGCTGTTCATGTACGTTCTCCTTTCTAACTACATTGTTCTTTAATAATGCATATAAATATACCTATTAAAATATACTTTAAAGTGTCCCCTAATTGTAGATAATAATACTACTCAAAAATCCCGTTCCCTTCAGTCAACTCTCATCTTCGCTGTCATGTTCACTCAAAAGGTTGCTGTCGTCTACAAAATGGCTGTCAGCTACATTACCACGCAGCTGATAGTGTACTAAATTGTGGATGGACCTTCATCAGTCAGCAAATCTGGAATATAATCTTTATCCCGTATGCGATCGTTGGCATATGGATCAAGATTCAAAACTGGAGCGCTGGTCAGTGGAGTAGGTATATACAGATATCCAGGTGGCACACTTTCCTTTTCAGAGCTTCGAGATCTCTCACTGTCATCAGGTGGTGCAGGTGGCGTTCGGAGCCTCGGTGGCACCGGTCGTGGAGGAGGTGCACCTGGTCCATTGCGCCTCCAGCTAGTCTGTGGATTCTTTGCTGTGCCAGTTCGGCGAGGAAGACTGTCGCCCATCTGATTTTCACGAACCGTTGCCGGGTGTCTTTCCATTGCAGCCTTCCCCTTGTTGTGCCCGGGAAACACAACACCCCACTTCTGCTATTCTCGGACTTCGGCAGGAGGTTTCTTGATTAGTTGTTGCGTTTCCTCTATTGCGGCTCACGCAACCCCAGCTTTAGCCATTTTGGCCATAATCAAGGTAAGAGGCATGTCGGACTGTTCAAGCTGTACCCGACCTGCTTGTCTTGCCATAGTAGCTGACATGTTGAAAACCTTCAAGAAATCAGTTGCTGCTTCTAGAGTGAGATTCAGCTGTTACCTCAACCATATACGACCCCACAGCCTCCTCTGAGGGATTTAAAGCCTGTTTTGTCCATTCCCGGGGGCGTTTATCACCAACGTCTTCTGCGGAAATCCCAGAACTGACCACATGACGATGTTCAATTTGCTGGACTGTGCTGACATATGCCTTGGTTGACCATGGAGGTTTCCTGTTACAGGCAACGATAAATTGGTCATGTGGCTCTCTATGTACCGTAGCTGTGCATTACATGGTTAGTTGACTGTCGTCTAGGTTGATATGAATTGATGCACATCCGATCGCATGCTGCTTCTTATTCTTGCTGCTACTGGTTTCATGTACTGTTTTTGAATGTGCATCCTGGGTCATATTTTCGGTGCCTACAATTGCAGCGTCAAGGTGGACTCTCTGGTGTCTCTGTTGCTGCTGTGCCTCACCGGGTGGCGCATTGTTTGAAGCGCCTGTCATTCAGCTCAATTCTGATTCAAGCACACCTGGTTGAAGTGTTCCTGGAGCCATGACTTGCAGGTGTGGAATGGTGAGGAAGATGTTCACGAAATAAAGTGGGAAGTCCTGAAGATTATATAGTTAGCCAGAAGTCAAAATGGAACGAGTGACAGCCAACTTGCACCTTCAATTCAAGCTGAATTCGACTGCATATAGCAGCACTGTGTATAGCTGCGGCGGATACCAACAGTCCCATGGTTTGCAGTAAGTCGGTCCGATGTTGTTTGTCTATTTACGGGGTTACATTGTGATCAACGACAGCTGACATTTCATCTTCGATAGATACAAATAGGACATTCTTTGACGGACAAGAAGTCTGGTGATGTTTGTCTGAAGACCTCCCTGGGATCTTACATGAATCACAGGCTAACCATCGAATTTCAATGTACAGTTAGCATGACTATTCCCAATGAAGTGACAGTCAAAATGCTGATTTTGCTTCGTTCACATTGATTAAACCTACCAACCTTTACATAAAGACGCAGCTTGCCTCCATGTGGTCCATATCTTGCAACATCCAAAATCTCGCCCAACAACACGGTCAACACAAGATACAATGGTCAATGCTCCGAAAAAGAATGTTTCGCCACTTCCAGCGGGGAGATACAGTCAATGGACAAAGAAATCTACACGACAACGTCATCAAGCAAATAGAGTCGAGAGTGGTTTGGAGGCAGAAACGGTCCAGGGATTGGGAACATTGTGCAGCTTACAATGTAAAAAGAAGCTTTCAGTGGAGAAACAACGGGAAACGCACTTTTTAAGCAATGAAGAGAAAAACAAATAGATCAATGCTTGAGTGGATAGAGAGACCGCAGTGGCAAGAAAGCAAGTTCAAGACGCAGACACAGCAATTATGCAAGAGTGGGATCAGATAAGGAATGTTGAAAAGGCTCGATCGACAACTACAAAGCCTGAAACAACATTTGAGGCGATGTTGAATGCTATTGGAGACAGTCTGAGCGATCTTGCAAGTTCCGAAGATGAGGTGGATTTGGAACCTGATGATGATGATGAAGAAGATACGGAGCTTGGCAAGCTTACCAAAGATGACAAATGTGGCTGAGTGATGGGCACAATGTCCAAAATGGTTCAGCACCGCATCAAGGGCTTTTGGCAGACGCAGATGAAACTTGAGAAAGTGATGCAACCAGGATGGGGGGACGGGGCAGACTACTTCCGTGTGAGAGATATGAAGTACGGGATGACTCAATTTGAGGTTCCGCTAGTTGTGAAGCCCCAAACAGACACGACAGTGGCCACACCATCACCGACAACATTTGGAGAGCATATGCAGGTTCTTGATATTGTCCCCGGACAATCACGAATGCTGCAAGGGACATCTCGTCAGGGAACTAGTCGAATGAGCCTGGGTTCGGAGAAACCTCAGGCACGCTATGACATAGTATTTCTCATGCCCAACGCGGTGCCTAATTCATCAGAGATGGAGATTGCGACGCCAGTTCGACCTGTGAGCTTTTACCCCAGAATATAGCGTCGCTGGCTGATTACCATATATAAATCGGATTCGGACGATGGTATGGTGGCGGCTCTTGCGTCACTAGAGGAGTAGATAGGAAAATAAGTATTTTTGACGACGTATCTCAAGTAAACTCATTTTGTGCCTACTTTAGTACATGTCAGCTTTTACTGGATTTCAGTGACCGAATTGTGAGACAGGATGATTTGTCAGTGTGTGTGCCAGGGTCGTACGGGCCATGCAAATGTTCTAGACTCCAAATCAAGTTGTTTGATGAACAATGAACTGTATATGGAGTTGCCCGTCAGGGTTAAATAATAAAGCAAAACCTGAATTTGAGACGAAATTTACTCACAAAGTGTAAGTCAGTGATGTCATACGACTCATTGAAGGAGCAGTCAAAGCACATCCGAAACCCGGATGCATGATAGCCGTCAGGCTGCATTAATCCATGCAGCCAACTACATAACTCTCCACTCGGACCTCGTGCACATGGTCGAGAAATGGAAAATTGCTTATGGTACGTGATGGATTTCGAGGAGAATGGCTTGGATAAGGAATGTACAGGACTTCAGGCTATAAATATATTCAACGAGTTCATGGATCCTTATGCGGTGTATTGCCGGCCGAAAGCGCTGACACGTGATGGACCTACATCCCTCATCGTGCAAATAACGTCTATAGTGGTTGCTCAGAAACTGAGATTTCTCGAAGATTTTGGATTCAAATGATAATACATAGAAACGGTATACTGGCTGCCAAAAAATACTGGCTGCCAAAAAAGACTGTCTGGATTTTATGCACAATTGTTGAGCACCCAATGACTGTTAGTATGTCTCTAAGGTGAGCTCAAAGGTAAGCGTCGATGGAGCGTCAACGATTTGTGGCATTGCATCATGGAAAATCCAGATGGTTTCGCTGCAACATTCACTCATAGTCGAACTATAGCCCGCCTTTCTATATCGGCCAAAGTGCAAATCGACTATAGGCTGCGCTACGCGCACATGCACGCAAGCGCAGCTCATAGCAAGCTTCCCGTGGACCCCTGCGCAACGCGCAGCCTATAGTCATCTATAGTCGATTCATAGAGATGTGTGCGTGGGCCAATGGAACTATTTATGGCTGCCGGCCAGAGATGGACCTATGGTTGTCTTTACTGCCTGCTGTTATAGTACTGTACACACTATCGCTGCGAGTCTGCATGACAGCCCGCTGGCGATTGAAAGCCTGCTCTAGAGCCTGTTTGAGAGTCTGCTTGTGAACCTGCTCGAGAGCCTGCTTGAGAGCCTGCTTGAGAGAGCCGCGCTTCGGGAGGAGTAGAGTTTTCCATTGGAAGCTTTTGGCCGATGGCAAACTCTGAGTTTGTGGAAGCTTTGGCTAATGGAAGGCTCTAAGTCTGTGGAAGCTTTGGCTAATAGAAGGCTCTAAGTCTGTGGAAGCTTCGATGCTGATGTTGATGTAGCTAATCTACTTGTCTAAGTGCTTCTAGTACTGTAATCACCATCACCAACACCATCACCATCACCATCACCATCGCTATCATCATCATGGCCATCACCATGGCCATAATCACCATCAGCCCCAGACTGAATGCACACACATACGCCCACAATCGATGGGAAGCGGGCAGCAGATTCTGCGGGAAAATCTGAGTCGGAGATCTGCTCTCCCCAAGATCCAATTATCTTCCTTTCCTGCAGAATCTAATGCTGCAATTGTCAACACCATGGCCTTGAGGCATCGTGAGATTTCGTCTCGGTGGCCGCGCTAAAGATAAGGTTCAGACTATGCTATCGACCGACGTCAAGATTTCGGCCGCCCACCACCCGCCAGTGATCTCAACCGTCCCGTCCTAGCATGTGAATGACGACTGGACGGCCGTTGTCTGCCGATGACGCTGTTTTTGCCGTCCCCGGCCGAGATCCACCGTCCCCTACCGTCATTGGGCGGCTACAGAATATATTCAGATAATTTACAATCATGATTGATAATCGAGTCCTAATTGCACGGGACAAGGGTTACAAATGGATGTTTCGATGAGATTATCTTTTATGTATACTGAGAAATCAACATCCATAGATGTCGGTAGTTGACGGCCGGGGACGGTGAAAACTCCGTCATCGGCCGTCCTAACCGTCCGTCACCGTCCTGCTCCAAACAGATGGTGCCGTTTCCGACCTGCCTTAGGACGGACGGCGTTTAGCCGTCCCGTCCCCGTCCTAGGCGAGGACGGACGGATGGGACGGTTGAGAACACTGGCACCCGCTACCCGCCACCTGCCACATGCCACAGGCCACCTGCCTCACGCCTCCCGGTGCCCGGCGTCTGCAACTCAACAAGTCTCTCGATCGAGCATGCAGGAGCATATTCGGGAGGAGTAGAGTTTTCCATTGGAAGCTTTTGGCCGATGGAAAACTCTGAGTTTGTGGAAGCTTTGGCTAATAGACGGCTCTAGGTCTGTCGAAGCTTTGGCTAGTACAAAGCTCAAAGTCTGTGGAAGCTTTGATGCTAACGTTGACGTAGCCAACCTGCTTGTCTAAGTACTTCTGGTACTATGATCACTATCTCCAACACCATCACCATCGCCATCATCTCCATCAGCCTCAGACCAAATGCGCACACATACGGCCACAATCAATGGGAAGTGGGTACCAGATTCCGCTGGAATATCTGAATCGGAGATCAGCTCTCCCCAAGTTCGAATTGTCTACGTTTCCTGTGCAATCTAAGGCTACAATTGTCGACACCATGACCATGAGGCATTGTGAGATCTCGTCTCGGTGGGCGCGCTAAAGATAAGGTTCAGACTATGATATAGACCGACATCATGATTGGGCCACCATACGCTGCCCGCCATCTGCACCACACCACATGCCACATGCTGCCAGCCAAACACTGCCCACCATAGGCCACCTCCCGGTGCCTGGCGCCTGCAACTGACGCCTCCCGCTGCCTGGCTTCTGCAACTCAGCAAGTCTCTGGATCGAGCCTGCAGGAGGGTACAAGTGAACATATAGTCAAGCGAGATTGGGAGTGTCTTCCCTCTTGAGAGTGTACTTGGAAGCGTAGAGCCAAGTAGGCTGGGAGTGTACCATCGAGTGCAAATGGAAATGTACTTGAGAGCTTGCTCGGGAGTGTGCTTGAGAGCTTCTTGAGCGCTGGTGTGGGAGTGTACAGCCAAGCAGGCTGGCTGTGTGCCATCGAGTGCAACTGTGAGTGTCCTTGGGAGCATGCCCGGGTGTGTACTTGAGAACATACTCGGTGTACTTGGGAGCGTCTTGAGAGCTTACTTGGGAGCGTACGGTCAAGCAGGCTGGGAGTGTGTCATCGAGTTCAATTGGGAGTGTACTTGAGAGCGTGCTCGGGAGTGTGCTTGAGAGCTTCTTGAGCGCTGGTTTCGAAGTGTACAGTCAAGCAGGCTGGCTGTGTGCCATTGAGTGCAAGTGGGAGCGTCCTT
>Ga0307515_10017550_pt1 | contig 13024 bp, 6 predicted proteins | sample 17_EM_MG_FD_194513 | JGI IMG/M metagenome (GOLD analysis project Ga0307515, IMG submission 194513) | Populus trichocarpa ectomycorrhiza microbial communities from riparian zone in the Pacific Northwest, United States - 17_EM | ecosystem: Host-associated > Plants > Roots > Unclassified | place...
TGTTAAATTTCTTTCTATTTAGTTTTTTTTCTTCTTAGAGGTTTTTTTTCTTTTATTTTTTCTTTTTAATTAATTTTATTTAATTAATTTAGTTTATTAATATTAAATTTTTTTCTAAGTAGTTCTCAGCCGATACCTTTAGTTTTTCTTTTTGTTTTTTTGTTGTTTTTATGCATTTGGCTGTGGACTGCACAATACAGCCTACAATGAAAATGCTCATCCTTTTGTTTTTTTCTTTTTAATTAATTTTTTTTGTTTAATTTAAATTGTTAATGTTAATTTTTTTTCTATTTAGTTATTAAACTTTCATGACACGGATTCCGGGTTTGACAGGTTAACATGGTTTGACGAGTTAGCCCAGTTAATTCTAGGTTAACCCATTAGTTTGTTTTTTTCCTTTTTAATTATCAAACTTTCACGATGCGAATTCAAGGTATGACGGGTTAACCTGGTTTGAAGGGTTAACCCAATTAATTCATATTTTTTTTCTTTTTCTTCATTAGTTTTTATTTTCATGTTGGTGTTTTTTCTTTATTTTTTTCTTTTTAACTAATCTATTTAATTATCACATATTTATGACACGACCTTGCAGCTAGACCCACGTCCAATGCTATTGGGTCTGGTATTGCAGTCAAACCCACTTAAATTTAGGCCATGCAAGTTTAATGTTATTATTAATATTATAAATATTACTCTTGGATTAGGCGTTGCAACTAAACTTAAGACTTTTGGGTATAACTTTGAAAAAAACTTAATATTTTTAGATCTTAGCTTTTTATGAAATGCAAAAAATAATTGAACCGCGGCATCGCGCGGGGCATGTAACTAGTAGAAAATAAAATTTATGAAATTACAGTATATTTAAAAATTTCTCCATAGCTGTACCTAAAAGGGAACACCAAAATCCACCCAATCACGTGTCTCTCGCCCTCCACATCACATTACAATTTCTCATCGGCATTCCGTACGTTTCACACGTACCAACCACCCCCACACGCTAAAAAATACTTCCCCTCAAAAAGAAAAAAAAACAGAAATAAAAGAAATAAAAAATAACGCCTGTTTGGAGAGAGAGAAAGATAGGGAGAGAGAGAAGGAGAGAGAAGCAAGGAGAAGAATGGGCGAGGAAGCAGACCCAACAATGAAGAAGAAGAAGAAAAAGGGACGTCCTTCTCTTCTAGAGCTTCAAAAACGCTCCCTCAAACAACAACAGCTACAGCAAACAACCCCTATTTCTCTTAAAAACCCTAATCCTCTCAATTCCAATTCTGCCCTCCCTAACCGTCGATCCGCTCGCCGGAGCTCTAATTCCTATGCACCGGAGTGGATTGACGGAGACGACGACGAAGACGACGACGAAGACGATGAGCGTAAAGAGAAGAAGCATAAGCTCTTGCGCGGATTGAATTCTCAGAAAAATAACAATCAGAATTCCAATTCGTCGAGCCCTTCGAATTTGCACGGCTCTGATTCGAATGCTGGTGGCGGTAATCAAGAGGACGGAATTAGAAGGCGCAAGATCAGCGCCGTCCGTCTTGGATCTGATGATTTGGTGATTATCTCACCGAGAATTTAATTTAATTTTTCATTTTATTAGAAAATAAAACAAAAATTTTCTTTATTTTTTTTCAGTGTTTTGGGATTTTTTTGTCTTCTATTTAAAGAGATTTTGAACGATAGCCTTTTGGATTTCGCGCGTTATTCGCTGCTTGGGCAAGTTGGATCGGAGTGAGTTGTTGTGTTTGACTAGGTCATGTTTTCCAGGAATCTAATTTACTAAAAGATTTCTATTTTTCTAGTATTTTATTTTTTGGAAATCTTGGTACTGGTGGATTCAAGGCTTCTGTTTTATTTATTTATTTATTTTCTTTATTTGCTAAGTGAGAATATTTACCATAAATATTTTATTCTTTAGCTGTTTGTTGTATTTAATCTTCTGGTGTCTGCCCAACATTATAGAAGCGAAGACATAGTGGTCTGAAAAGCTTAATTTGTCTTTTCTATAATAATTTTAAGCTTTAATTTTTTGTACTTGCTCTGCCTTTTAGTGTGACTTTCCTTGATTGTTTCTTCAATAATAGTTTAAATCACTGAGTTTGGGTGTAATTTGTATTGAAATGAAATTAATTTTTCTTGCAGGGTGAAAAGGTTTTGAAAGGGACAGACACTATTCATGGTATCAATTCAAACTCAAAATTTGATGAAAAGGGTTTTCTGGGAGTTCTTTAAAAAGTGTGTGTTGGGAAGTAATTAATTAAAACTGTGTCATATATGTGCGTGTGTGTGTGTTTGTTGTGTGTATATATTATGTATGTACATGTTTGTGTGTGTGTACAGGGTCATCTGTGGAGCCTGGTCCCACTACACCTTTGCCAGACAAAAAGTTGTTGGTCTTCATTCTTGACAGACTTCAAAAGTGGGTGTTGTTTTTAGCTGCTTAGATTTTTACTTTTCTTTTTGTAGTCCTCGTCTTTCAATTGTTGAGTTTAAGTAGTTGCTTTCAATTGGGTTTTGATTGGTTTGGTTTTAATTTATTGATTGCAGGAAGGACACCTATGGGGTTTTCTCTGAGCCAGTGGATCCAGAAGAGGTGCATTTTGTTTTACTTTGCAGTGCTGTGTTTGTTTGAAAGATAATTGAATATTAGTTGATACTGATTTGATTTTGGTACAGCTTCCTGATTACTTTGACATCGTTGAGAATCCCATGGATTTTTCTACAGTGAGGAAAAAGTTAGATGAGGGAGCCTACGCCCACTTGGAACAATTTGAGGTTGGTTTAAGATTATATTCTTTGCTAACTTGGATTTGCATGTAACTTTCTGTTAGTGGAGTTGCATCAATGACATTTGAGTCTTTGAATCGGGGATAGACAATCCGAGGATCTGCTTGGTTGCTTCAACTTTTCTTAATCCTGTGGCTGTTTAGATCTTTTGATATGTTTGGAACCTGACAGCAGATTTATACTTAAACTGGAAGGATATATGTTTGAATAGAAAATGGATGTTGTAAGTAAGATATGTTTGAATCTGAAACTACCATCTTGCACTGGGTTGGAATCTAACTGAATAAAGACAATAAAGAATTCTATTCCTTAGAACAGTGTTTCCTTGAAGCTCGTTTCTGATGGTCAAAAGTATTTGTGCTAGTAGTTTTGTTAATTGCAACAAGAGCTGTTACATCAATACCCAACCCTTGAAGGCTTTTAGTTGCATTTCTTTTAATTGCTCGTTGCCATTTACAAAGGGAAAAGTTCTTGATTTGCCCTTGAATAGTTCATGTAGATGTTCAGATGTTCCCTGTGATATGCACAGACTGCCAGTCTCATTCTTTGTAACCTACCAAGCCCAGTTTGGTACTTTTGTATTGATTGCTTCCTAGCTAGCAATTACCAAGAGGCAAAAGATGATGATAGATTATGAAACTGCCGTGGACAAAATGAAACTGCACGAGGATGGATATAAAAGAAATGGCATATTTTACTTACCTGCCAACTAGCTGTTTGCGTTGAAGTCAATTTCCTGTACTCTTGGTATGCTTGTTGTAGAAATTATGTTTGATGTGAATCTCACTGGCATTTGAAATTGTGACAATTCTTTTGTGCAGAAAGATGTTCTTTTGATATGCTCAAATGCAATGCAGTACAACCCTTCCGATACTATTTACTTCCGACAGGTTTGGCTTTGTCTCAATTGTGCAATAATTCTATATAGTTATGTTGGTGTTATTTTTGAAAGCCATTGTTCTTAACTTAGGCAAGGGCCATGCAAGAGCTTGCAAAGAAGGACTTTGAGAATCTTAGGCAAGATAGTGATGATAGTGAACCACAAACTAAGGTTGCGAGGAGAGGGAGGCCACCAGCCCTAGGCAAGCTGAAAAAGGCACTTGAGAGGTCTCCAATTGACCGTGTTGGTCCTGAAGCTTCCTCGGATGCAACTCTTGCCACCGGAGGAGATCACAATAACTTGTCCAATGGTTACAATCTCAGAAAAAGTTCTTCATACAAGTACCAGCCTGGTGATGCATTTGTCCGGGCCTCTTACAGCAGTGAAAATTATTCTACCTGGTTATCTGAATGGGAAAATGAATTTCCAGGTACGGGACTGCTTGCTTCTGCTTCTTGCTTTATATTCCATCAGATTGCATGCCAATTTAATTGGCTATCTCTATCCAATAGCTATTAAGGTATTTACCTATCATGCAGCATCTGTTGTAAAGGCTGTGATGAAGTATGGAAAGAAACCGTTTGTGCTAGATGAGAACAAGCGTGACACCTATAAGCATCCATTGGGCTCCCATGAGCCATCCATCTTATCGACCTTTGAAGGAGAATTAAAGCAATTAGTGGTGGTACGTGGGAAGAAACTTTTAGTACTTTGTTTTGGTTTTCCCAAATGGAAAGCTGATTTGACATCTGCTGGTCTCTGACAATATTACTTAACAAAGCTTTTCACAGCCATTTGTTTAGGAATGAACACACCCTGCTGCATGTGGCCTTTGCCCACACTGTTGTTTGCTTTAATCTCAACTTGCACTTATCAGCTACCTGCCGGTGTCGTAGTTTTTCCCACTTTTCAGTCTGTAGGCAATTGATGGTTTTGTCTATTGCAACCTGATTTTGTTTGGCTTTGATGTGCATCAGGTAGGTTTAAGCTCTGAGCACGGTTATGCAAGAAGTCTGGCTCGATTTGCTGCTGATCTTGGCCCTGTTGTTTGGAGAATTGCTTCGAAGAAAATTGAAAGTGTTTTGCCAACAGGACTTGAGTTTGGCCCTGGGTGGGTAGGAGAAAATAAAGCAATGGAGAAGCAAAAGATTTTAAACAACCTTGTATCTGATAACCATTTAAGCAGATTTCAACCTGCTGCTTCTTCAAGTAGAGAGGCAGCATGGAATAGAGAAGGCGTGCCAGAAACTGTTGGCGGGTTAAATCCTCAAAATGAGTTAGCTACACTGAACAGTGGTGCTGGTGGGATGAAATCCATGCCTTCTCTCCAGATTCAGCAGAAACCAATAATTCATCCTGATATGAATGGTTTCAGTGGAGGATTTGGATATAACTCTTCACCTCAACCGGGGATGGCACGAACTGTGGCACCGACAGGAAAGCTCAATTTGGAGCAGACTGCAGTGCCTTCCCAAATGTTTGGTGTGGTTCCAACTGGCAACAGTGCCTTCATTTCAGTGCCTGGGAATGATTTTAATACAAATAAAGGTATGCTGTCAGAAACTTCAAGTGGATTATTGCAGCCTGGAATTTCTCCAGCCGTAGGCTCCAGCTCTGACTCTCGTACATTTGGCAATGTGGGGTTTGGTGGCAAATCATCTTGGCAGGGATTTTTACCATATCAGCAACAAGGTACTGTTCCATTTCCACCAGATCTGAATGTTGGATTCTTGGCACCTGGTTCACCTACTTCGAGTGTGCCCATCGGTTCACCACGGCAGCCAGATTTAGCATTGCAGCTCTGAGGTGGATTGTATTGGATCATTTTCCTTCTAATCAGACCCGGTGGATAATGTAGTACTAGGTTTGAACATTTTCCAGTAAAAAAAAAAAAAAACATAGAATAAGAAATTGGTGAAGTGGCAAGTCATCTTTTAACCAAGGCTGGCTTGCAACTCATTACTGGAATGATTCATAACATCAAATTGCGTAGGGGAGGAATTATGTACAGATTAATGTATCATTTTTTCTAGGTTTAAACCACAGTTTTATACTAGTATGGAACAGTTGAATTCTTAATCTCTAGATATTTTCAAGATATTCCCATCGAAAATGACAGCATTGATATGCCATTTTAGGTTGTTGTGTACCAAACAGCGGAGTTCTTACTGTAGATGAGAGGCTTTTCCTTTCCTTTATCGGTCAAGCTTTTCAAAGTTTTGCCCCCTTCTTGATCTCTAGGGCTTGTTTGTGTAAAAAGGTTGCTGTTAATTCTTCTCTTCTGTAGCAGTTTGTCGCTAAAACTCGGCAGATTTTGGCACTTGACATTAAGAAGATCCATACAAATTCAATTTTGCAAATTAGTCTCGCAATTATGTGTTGATTCTCAAATTGTCCCTAAACAAAATATTTTCTCAATTGAGCCCCCAGGTATCGTCAGGGTTGAATATTTTTAAGGTATGGTGTTCTCTTGGTGATATACTTGAACGGTAAAATTAGAAATTTTTTAATTTTTGATATGGCTTCTCAATTACCCCTTAATTATTTATCTACTCTCCTAAACTCATTCCCAAAAAAACTTGAAGATTAATTCTAAAAAAAGAAAAAGAAAATATCTAAGCTTCTTTTGCAAGAGCAAGAGTAATGAATGGAGTGAGGTATTTATTCTACAAGGTCAAGATACCAAGTCGAAAGATTCTTACACCTTCCCTTTGCCTTTGCCGTGGAGCTGGCATGAACACACTTGCGAATCGGGGATAGTATCAAGCAACAACATGTTGTCAAATTTATTCATCATAAATTCTATTCCAGTGTTTTTTTTTTTTTTTGACCGAGACCAAACATTTCCTTTTGTTACGAATATGATGCTTTCATAGCTGTTAAGACAATTTAATCCATCATTGTCATAATTTTTTTAAATCATTTTATTTAGTTTTGAAAAATTTCAATAATCAGTTGTTAACTTTTTAGTTTTACATCTTTGAACAAAAAATAAAATAAAATAATAATAAACCAAAACAATTTATCAACGGCATGTGTCTTTGAGATGGTTATTGATTTATCCCAAACTACACCAAATTGTTTGCTTAAAATCAATTAAATACAAAATTTGTTTTTATGATCCAACTGTACTTTTAAGAAATTTTGATTTTTTTTTTGTTTTGTTTTTGTTTTGTTTTTTTTGGATTGTTTTAATGTATATATATCTAAAAGAAATTTAAAATCAAAAAATATTATTTTAATATATTTTTAAATAAAAAATATTTTTTTAAAAAATCTCTATTATAATTTTATAAATGCTTTTTAGACCAGCTTGTTGAGGACTAGGAAGGCCTTCCCATTATAAGCCTAAACAATGTTGAGCACTTGCCTTCTTGGTCGTTAGTGTACCCACAACTTAATCAATGGAAGAAGATGAAAAATTCACTTGAGGAACAAATTATGAGGATGTTTATAAGTGTGATGAAGATTATTATTTTAAAAGTAGATTTTATTTAGAAATGTATTAAAATAATAATTTTTTATTTTATTTTTTAAATTTTATTTTTGATATCAACATGATAAAATAATCTAAAAAAACTATTTTTTTTTATAAAATATTCAATTTTTAACTAAAAACAGATTAATTTAATCTCAATGCATTGTTGGTCGTTAAAATATAAAAATCCACGTATACTTTGATTACAAATTCATGTTAATTTATTTGTTACAAAAATTTAACTTAGTTAATTCCTAAAGCCTGTCACTAATTGTATTACAACAAGATATTTAATCCTGCCATTAGTTAAATCTAGCTTATTAATTCGATTAAAATGCAATAAAACCGGCCTGATCCATGGTGGGATCATGAATTCCCAATTAACTTCTGTTAATTCCTGAACATCAGTAAATTAATTATTTGTTATCTGTAAAGATAATTTACAATATAATTACATTTGAATGTTGTCCGAAACTTGGAAATATCCTGTCATGGTTTTCTTCCGAAGCCATCTTTGTGTCAGCAACTTCAACCGCTTATCTTCCTTCATGTTCACAGAACATATTTTCCCACCCTGCTGGCTCCACTGCTTCAAACCCTAACCCTGGCGTCCTATCTTGAGACATAGGATTCAAATTTTGCGCCTAATCCACTACATACGCCGATACTCTTCTCCGAAACTTGGCCTTAAATTCAGACCATGCTTGGTACTTGTAATGATTGACCACAACAACTTTTAAATCCAGTGTCTCCGTCGGATACCCTTGTGTCACCCTCTTCCGTGGATGCCTTTTCTGTTTCGACGGACCAGACTCGTTGCACCGAATCGAGACCTCACCAATAGTCAACGATGATGGGGTCTTCGGTAATAAAGATTGTAACACGCGATCATCGGTAATAAAGTTTGGCGGATCGCATCATCTTGGACGAAATTGACTGTCTTATAGGATCATGATTATATAAATTGTTTTACTATAATATCACTGATTTCCTTATAAAAATAATTCAGATATTGGAAGAGGTCAATTATATTAAGTATATCCCCGAGTGATTAATTTAATCAGCACGTAAGTTTTGAGATAGTCAACTATACCAATTATATATGAAAATAAATAAATAAATTCAGATGTCTGGTTCCAAGTAATCTATCAATTTTCTACAATCTAAAACTACGTACTGAGTTTTTTTTTCTTCCACGAATTTCCAAAAGAGGATGTATTTCTTGACAATGCATTCATGTTTCTGCTGGTATGACCATAAAATTTTATACACATTTTCTCTGTGAGGTGCCCACGCCTTGGTTTTCAATAATTTCAGTTTGATTTGGTGATCTAAGATGAAAGAGATAAATTTAGAAGTAATAAAAATATGTTTGACTAGAATGAAAAAAATAAAGATATAAGAATAAATTTATTTTTTAATTAAATTTGAAGTAAATTTATATTTTTAAAGACATAAAGTACAAATAACATATGTATATTCTATCTATCTTAATTATTCTTTTAAATACTATTAGTCTGTTTGTTTTTGTGTTTTAAAAGTATTTTTTTAAAAAATAATTTTTATTTTATTTTTTTCTTTGCTTCAAATTAACTTTTTAGTTTTTTCAAATCATTTTGATATATTAATGTCAAAAATAAATTTTAAAAAATAAAAAAAATAATATTTTAATATATTTTTAAATAAAAAATATTTTAAAAAATTACTACAATCACAATATCAAACAAATTTTATTGATTATAGTAATCTCATCTCTTGTATTTGCATGCACGCAATGGAGGCTGGTATATATTAAAGTGTGTCCACTTTCCTTGAACAATATAAAATTTAGGATCAAAACTAGTAAAATTAAAGTTTTAACCTCTATAAAAAAAAATTCTCGACCCTTTAGAAATTTACTTAATCCACCCCTGCATGCATGCTAATTTGTAATTAACTTATCTCTAGTTGCACTGTACTAAACCTACAATAATTAACCTCTCCTACCCTTCGAATGTTTCTACGTTGGAGAATATTTATTGAGATAAAAATGTAATTAATTTTCATGTTTTCACAACAAGTTCTGTATAATTTCTAATTTTTCAAACTTTTATATACATATATAGGTAAGCCAGAGTCAATTTGATCAAATAATCAAGAGCACAACGAGGAGGACATGTCATGGAAAATAATTAATTTAATTCTTTCTACCAGAAGGACAAATCTAAAGGTAATAGTAAAACAAAAACAAAAACAAATAATTTTAGAAACTAAGAACAGTAACACGTCATTTCATAATTACTAGTTACATTACCCGCGGTGTTAATTTTTTTTTGTATAAAAAATATCAAAAAAATCTAAGATATAAAAATATTAGGTATTTCTATAAAGCTATAACCAAGAGTCTTGAGTTTGGCTGTAACATCTGACCTAAGGATAATATTTATAATATTAATAATAACATTAAACTTGCATGACCCAAGTTTAAGTGGGTCTGACTGCAATACCAGACACAATAGCCCTGGATATGGGTCTGGTTGCAAGGTCGTGTCATAAAAATATGATAATTAAATAGATTAATTAAAAAAAAACAAAGAAAAAAAACCAACATAAATAAAAAAACTAACAAAGAAAAAGAAAAAAATCCGAATTAACTCGGTCAATCCTTCAAAGCAAGTTAACCCGTCAAACCTTGGATTCTTGTCATGAAAGGCATAAAATGAAAAAAAAAATTATGATGAAATAGAAGCCTCTAATATCAAAACCATTGTTACTTTAAGCCCACACCAGTCATTCCCTACAATTCGCGTCATGAAAGTTTGATAATTAAATAGAAAAATAAAATTGACGGGTTTACCCAAAATTAACTGGGTTAACCCGTCAAGCCTCGGACATGTGTCATGAAAGTCTGATAATTAAATAGAAAGAAATTTAACATTAACAAACTAAACTAAACTAAAAAAATTAATTAAAAAGAAAAAATATTTCAGGTTAATTCGTCAAATCACATTAACCCGTCAAATTCGGGATCCGTGTCATGAAAGTCTGATAACTAAAAAAAAAATATTACATTAACAAACTAAATCAAATAAAATTTTTTTATTAAAAAATAATTAGAAAAAAAACCAGTTTCATTTACTTTTTAGTATATGTTATAATATAATATAATATAATATATTAATAATGGCGAAAGTGAAAGGCTTAGTATATGTTATAATATAATATAATATAATATAATGATAATAATTATAATAATATAATATATTAATAATGGGAAAGTGAAAGGCCTGGGAAAGTAACAATACTTTCCCCATATCTTTTAGAATATTCTATAATTATTTATCACCAAGAAGAAAATAAGCAAAAGTCCTTTTTTTTCAATCCCATGATCACCTGTCCGTGCGATTATCTAATGTTAAAACAATAATGTAAATATACTTTCAAGTTATTGTTTAATCTGAATTATATTTCAGGTCCTAAATCTCCAGGGTTTAACTATTACGCATGTAGGTATATTTTTAAATTATTGTTTTAAAAATTAAACGGATAAAAATCACGAATTCTAGAAAAATTAAGAATAAAATAAGATTAATACAATCAATTTAAAGTCGTATTTAAAGTCGTGATTTATTTGGTAAAGTTTGGTGTATTGCATCATCTTGGACGAAATTGACTGTAGTCCTATAGGACCATGATTGTGATTCTTGTACTGGGATTGATAATTTGATATAGGTAGACCACACACACTATTATATCACTGATATTTCTTGTTTTTTTTTTAATAAAAATTATTTTCGTATTATGAAAATCATTGATATATATATATATATATATATCCAGAAGTTTGAACACGAAGAGTCAATGCTATTTTTTCTTCTTTTATTTTTTATTATTTTCATCTTATGATCACTTGGCTGTGCAAGAAGCCGAGAATAATTGTTTATAACACTGTTCTGAAAATAGCTTGACGGGATTCACCATTTTAGGATGGATTAGTGGAAAAATAATAAATTTTTTTAATCGAAATATAGAACGTTGTTTTATTATTATTATTATTTTAAAGTAAGAATTATTGAATGTACCCAAATCCAATCTTTTTCTAAACCCTTTTTAAAAGTCAACCTCTTGATTAGGTCTCTGTGATTTATAAACGTTAAAGAGGAACCCAAACTGGTCCAGCATGTCAAGGACAGGAAACGGATTGCCTGTTCGAGCAGCAAGTGAGCGGGGAACCATAGGGCATGGCTTTGCATCTAGGTAACGGATTTACACATCTCCTCACAAGGAAGTTTGGCCTTGATTCCATTGCACAAAAAGTCCATTCCTCGACTTAATTTATGCTCCGAATTTCGGCACTGCATGTGTATTGTATGAAGTGCATCTCATCCTTTAATTGCTTCAAAAGTTATCGCCTAAATCCAACTTTAACTTGCATATTGTGATCATAATAATTAACAAATTAAGATACAAAAAATATATATCAAGTTTGATTGTAACCAATTCTTTGTTGTAATTGAGTTTAATTAATATAGTATTGTTCAATTGTGAATTCACAAGTTTAAAAATTATAGAATATATACTACCATGGTTTCTTAAGAAGAAAAAAATGGATAGATAGGTATTTTTAGGAACCCAATTTAAACATTAATTTCTTATTTTTAATGTAGAAAATCAGGTGGGTTAACATCTAATTTATTTTTGTATTTTTTTAGAAATTGAAATCCATATTTAGAATTAAATTATTAACACTTAAAATGATTTCAAATATAAAATTTCATTAAAATCTTTTTAATATAATTAATTCAATTTAAGGAGTTACAAGCATGCTCTAAAGTCTAAAGACTTATTGCACGTGTTGGGATGTTGTACAAGACACCCATTCATCCATGCATGCTATGGTAATTGTCGATCGGTTAAACTGTGTATCTTTTTGGAGAGGCATGTAGGAAAATGAATCGTGCAATATCACATGAAAGACATGGTGTAAAACATGGGGTTGATTTCTCATGGGCAAATAATATGATGACATAGAAGTTGGGTTGATTTCTCATCACAATATTCCACTTTCTACATAATCTTTTCATGTTCTTGCGTTTTCTTAACTTTCACGGGTGCAGCAAAGGTAACCCTGTAGCTGCTAGAGCAGGTGAGTTGATTAGGAATAGCATGGGGACATGGATAAAAGGCCTCATTGTCAATCCAGGAGCATGCTCGTCAGAGCTGAAATTGTGGACAGCATGTTATTGGATTTGAATTGGCTTGGTCGCTAGGACTTCACAGGTTAATCTTGGAATCGGATTCTTTACTCAAAATTGTTCAACTATTAGAAAAGTCTCCTACCAAGGTAGACGCGAATTATGCCTTGATTTTCAGAGCAAAATAAGTTCCAGGGAGAGATTGAGAAGTCCAGACTCAACACACATTCAGAATGCATAATTTATTGTGCTATCCAAATTGTCACAGCGCGGGGAACCCCGTGGTTGGAAAGGCAAATCTTTGGAAGTTTCACAAGATGAGAACAACTTTCAATACAGCAACGACATCGATCTTCCCAAGGGAGTTAGAGTAGCTCTTGGTGAAGGTTTCGGTTCATAAGGCCAAAAACTATTGAGGTGTCTCCTGTACTTCCGTTTCTCTTTGGGTACTGAGACACACCAGGAATACAATCTGAACTTATTGCATAGACAAAAATAAATCTCATCCGTCGCTCCTGTAGAATTTGTTGGAGTTGTTCGTGGGAGTGAAAAACCTAGCATTTTTTATCCTGGAAATTATCCAAGTTCCTTCCAATGGTTCTATGATGATGTTCCCGCAATTGTCCGTGCCCATTAGTGTAGCATGAACTTTATAATCCCTCGAGGAGCAATTTCCAGTCCATCAAGAGATTTTGGAAGCTATTAGCT
>Ga0307515_10017551_pt1 | contig 13024 bp, 12 predicted proteins | sample 17_EM_MG_FD_194513 | JGI IMG/M metagenome (GOLD analysis project Ga0307515, IMG submission 194513) | Populus trichocarpa ectomycorrhiza microbial communities from riparian zone in the Pacific Northwest, United States - 17_EM | ecosystem: Host-associated > Plants > Roots > Unclassified | place...
CAACCTCTCAGCTAAATAATCCTAAGAAATAATATATAGTTGTTTTATTTTTGGGAAAATGTTTTAAATTTTTTTTCTATCAGAATAAAAGCATGTATGTATATAGCCTGAAATTATTTTTGAAGTCATCAATAAGATTTGCGAATAAGCAGAATATACATACGTTGGATTATATAATTAGCTTTTTTAATTATATAACAAAACTAAATTTATCTTTAAATAAAGTAAACAAGTCATATCTTAATTGATGTATCCATATCAAATTATTCCATGCATTTTCTTTCCTGAAGATTCAATACAAATCCTTGTTGATAAGTATGATTTTATAGGCGAAATCAAATTGGTCCAAGATTATCGTATGAATGTCCAATGGCAGAGAGTGAATGACATGTACAGGAAGCAGGATGAGGAGAATTACAACTCAATCTCTATAGCCTCCAAGTCCTAGCAGCCGCTTGGACAATTCAAGGCGACAGTAACATGGCAAATCATATGTTAGCGACAGAACGGTACACGTGAAAACGTAAACAAGGTTTAATCAAAATTTCCACATAAACGTTCAATCTTTGACGTTGATATGCTATTCTTTTTTAACCCCTTTTTTTATCTTTTCTTTTCCAGGTTGAATCAAAGTCTTAAAAGCGAGCTATCTAGTCTATTCTTTCATGGAGTGAGCGATCGATGATGGGGAAATATGTTTAAAAGTGATGCTTACCAAACTCTTTGATTGCATATCACGTGCTTCAATCTCCTGAAAGCTCGCTTGGTTGTCTGCTCTAACAACGTAAGAAGGTTATGATCATGGACAAAGAACCAGAGCATTCCATATCTGTGAAGACTCACCGAATCTACCATGTAAACTTAAATTTGTTTTGATGACTAATGTTCAAAATTAGTAGACAGCTTGAAGGGAATTTAAGGACTCGAAGATTGATCCTAAAAGAGAAAGGGCCTTGCTAGACATCAAATATTGATGAAATGGATTTAATTGATGGGCAAGAACAGTCAAATAATTGGATATTATTCAAAGAGCTTGTTCAAGATGGATTTTTAGATGAAATAGCGTTGCTCGAATTCTTGAGAGAATATACTCATAGCATAGAGAGAGTGAATCTTGAGTTTATGTTCTACATGACCATAACAAAAAACCATTCCTAAAATAAATGGAGGATAATGGAGTTTTGCCCGTGTAGGGCCGTCGGAAAATTGAACCACAGAGTATAAAATAATTGAGATCAAAATGTGTTTCATGCAACAAAACCTTGACAGGCACTGTATATATCCTATCATTGCCACAAACAAAACATGATCAAAATTCGATTTCACACGGTACCACTGAAACCAAAATTTGTGAAGAAGTGGGCAAAAACAAAACAAAAATGAAGCATGGTAGGAATTGCAGTTATTTCTATTTTAATTTTATTCTTTAATATTTAATATTTTAGAGATTGATATTTATGCTTTTTTTTTCATTTTTCTTTCACATTTAATTTTTTATGAGATCAAATATCTTAATTTTAGTTATCTTTTAATCAAATATCAATTTATTTAATTATATATATTTACAAGCATTTTGAATTTTTTTTTTATATCCAAAACACAATGGAAAAGCCTTTATATTAATTTTTTTTTATTGAAAAACATTCTTGACCCGAGTAAAGTGTGGGTCACATAGCTAGTATACATTATCAATACAATTAAAACTCTTGGGGTGGAAACACTATTCATATGAACAATTATGAACCACCTCAAGTGTTTTTTTTTTGTCACTTGACTTTTATTTTTTCAATTTGACCCTTTTATATATTAGGTTAATTTAGAGTTGGGCTTGGTGATTTGTTTTGATTGGCTAAGTATAGGGTCCTTGCGGTGTCGGGAAACAAATTTGATGATCTATAGATGCTCGATTTGGCAAAATCAAAGTCAATTTTGTTGATTTATTCTCAATCGAATCCTTCCATATTATTTTTTGTCATCTGATTTTTTTCTTCAATTTAATCCTTTTAAATTATGTTGATCTACTGGTGAATTCAATGATTTATTTTGGTATGGGGTCCTTGCGATGTTAAGAAACAAACACAACACTCAGTTGATGTTTGATTTGACAAAATCAAATTCAGTTTGTTGATTTTTTTCAATTAAATATTTTTTTACCAATTTAATGAGTTATTGGTGAGATTTATAATAGAAAAAGAAAAAAGAAAAAAAAGAAAAAAAAACAGGGGAAGCACATGGCCAATCTAAAATCAACACAAAAAGTTATTTTAGTTCAAAAGTTTATTTTGTTGATTTTTCAATGGTTGGAAAAAAAAATAGAATCTCGTTGAAAAATGACATACAAGAAAGAAAATTATTGATTAGTCACATTCTGACAATCATAATAAAGGATCTTGGTGTTGATTCTATGGTTATTTTAATTCATTTAAAATTTTTTTTTCAAATTAAGAACCCATGAGGGAAAAAAAAAATTACATCTAGAAAAATTATATATTCGGAGTTGATAGTCACATTCTGACAACCATAATATTTTTTATCAAATGAAATATTTTTCATTTAAACAACGTTAATAACACATGTACCATTTTTTACATCTAGAAAAAAAGCACCAAATCATTTGTATTCGGAAAATGAACATCTTTTGCTGTTGAATTGCCTATATATTTCGTGGAAGCGAAATAGGGCAGGAATTTGTGATATGCATCATGTGAACTTCAATCAAAACCAAAACATTCAAATATGCATCCGCCTTGATAGTGCAATCACCATGACAATTTTCAGTGTCATACTCATGACCTTGAATAATTGGTGGTCGAGTAAATCAGCAATTCAATGGACACTGTTGGTCCAAGAGCAGCCACACTCTTTTTTTTTTTTTTATGTTATATTCTTTATTTTAGTAGCCCATATATTTCTCATACTAGTTTTAGCATGCTGATACTAAATCCTTTCCAACCATGGATTAAACATGTTCAATAGTTTTATTACTTTTATTAATTCAAAAGACGAGAAAAATCAAAATCAATTTGATAGAACACAAGAAACGAAACCTTATTTATCTACTTCATATATATTTGCCTCAGTTGAGATTCTCTAAGATACAGGGAGCGAAAGAAGAACCATCCTGCCTTGGAGGGTGCACATACGCAAGTGTTTGATGTGAAAACTAGTCTTTCAAGCAAGGAAGTGTCTGGACTCTCGAGGGCAATCATGTATCAAATGGAAAGCAGAGACAGTAGCTGATGAACACTTTTCCCAGGAAAGTGAAAACAACAAAATCTCTCATGTGATCATGGTCGTTTTCACACCGCCCTTTTACAGCAGGTATACCCTATCGAAAGAAAGGGACATATTACCTGCATGAACCACAAGAATTTTCTTGCACTACCATGAAAGAACAAGAAGAAAGCCAAAGCCTAGTCTAAAGGAATGCAATGTGGCCATTAATTTAACCTGCAAGAACGTGGGGTCTCACTAACATGGGTTTTTCTTGGTGCTTTTTGCTGATAGTGGCCACTCATGCTTACCGTGCTCACATCTACCACAAACCAATTCACTGGTCGTCGATCAATAATAGAGCTCGATCAATAATAGCTATATGATTTGTATCTAGAACTGATTTTTTAAAATAAATAAATATTAACTTAGTCAAATTCAGTTAAGATGCAACCTCCTTTTTATTTTTTTAAAACTCTTATCCAAAACAATGCTGGAAATTAGCTACTTAGGTTTAATTTTCCTAGAAAAAAACAAGATGGAGGGGTCTTGTCTTTTGGATATCACATGATCCTAACCTTTTTATCGTTTACATCCATAGCCTTCAATTTGATCTTATTGGTGTATATGTTTTGGCCTTTTGTGTTCTAATGAATATTTTTATGCTATTTGTTCTAGTATATATATTTTTATATTTCTGTATTTTATCCATGGTTATTATTAAACTGGACAAGATCTGATGGAAAGACTCAACAACTTATTTACTTAAAGCCCATTTCAAGCTACGTTGTTTTGATTTTTATTTTTTTAATAATCGATTTATAAAAATTTTGTTTGATTTCAATTTAGTCTTTCAATTATAATTTGTTATATATAATTTTTTCAATATAGTTCTTATTCTTTTGATTTCTAATTTTTTTTCCTTGATCTTTTTGTATAAATTTTATAAGTTTTCAATTTCATCCTTCAATTAAAGTTTATGGTGTAATGTTTTTACAATTCAGTCCTTATTCTTTTGATTTTTTCTCTTTTTGTTAAAGTTATTTTTCTTTTCAATTTAACCCTCCATACAAAAAATTTCGCTGCCCTTTCATTTGTTTTTTATTTTAATTTTCACCCTCATTTTTTATTTTATATAGATGAACTTTAATTTTTAAAATAAAAAAATATTTATTTTTAGATAATGTTTCTAATCATTCAACATTAAATTTTTATTATGTTTTTTATTTTTATTTTATTTGATATCCTTTTTAATATTTTTTTTATTTATGTTTCAATTAATATCCCTTCTTTATAATTTTTATTTTGCTTGTTTAGCCAGTTTTAAATAAAGATTTTTTTTAAAAAAAAAAGTGGATGTATTTAATTTTTTATGATATTATTTTGATTCATCTATAAATGTTTTTATATTTTAAATTTATTTTTCAAAAAAACTTATTTTCAGATAATATTTGTAATATGTGAAGCCTTGTATAATTTTTTTATATTTTATCTTATTCAATTTTTTTCTAGTGTGTTTATTTCTATTATCATTCGATTTAATAAAAAAATAATTTTAATTAATAAATTCAGTAAATACAAGCAAATAATGTTTAATTTTTCAAGATCAAATATCTTAATCTACATTTGTCTTTCAATATTTCCAGTTATGCTTTTAGTTATTATTAAGTTTCTCAATTTACACTCAAAGTTTTTTTTATGTGAAAAAAACATCAAAAAAGCTTGTATATCAAATTTATGATTTTTTTAAGGTAGGGTTTTTGGCTCGGTGTCCTCTCCATTGGGTAAGGTGTTTTGTTAGGTTTTATTGGAGAAAAGAAAAGGTTCTAAAGGTCATAATCCGGAGGGATCTCAACCGTTCATTCCTTGGAGGGGATCAACACCATTGGTGGCATCTAAAGGTGTCCCTTTTTTTTCTTGTTTTGAGAGCTAGCATAAAGAGTGAACTAGGTTGTTTTTGGTGTTTTGGATAGCTAGCGAGATATTTTGTTTGGTTATTTAGAGATTCTTGGGGGTAAAGAAAATGACCACCAACCATTGATATCCATCGAGGATGATTATAGCCCACTGATTTGATGTATTTTTTATTTGATTGATGAAGAGATAAGAATGAATCAAAGGCTAAAAGGTGGTAATTGAACCAACCTTTTTGGGGAGAAGCTTGAAAATAATAAATTGTGCTAGACGACATTTTATCTGGTTTGTATTTTTTTTTGTGAAAACCATCAAAATGATATTGTTTCATGCAAAACACATATTTTTAGCTAAAATGCATCATTTCATTTTATATGAAACATTGTTGTTTTGTTAACCCTAAAACAATTAGGGTTAAACTTTTTCGAATTTGATTTTTGCCCTTAATCTTTGAAATTTTGTAATTGAACCCTCAATTGACTCTAATCTTTAGAAATCCTTTTAGTTTCACCCGTGGCCTTTTTTCATTGGATCCTTGGACTTTAGTGCCTTGTATAAAGTGGTTATTGGTCTCAAAATATTTCAATTTGGTCTTTGATTGATCCTTAAACGTTGGATTTCTTTCAATTTTACCCTTAATCAAGTCAATTTCACCCCCTCCATGTTCAGCAACTTTTGCATTATGATCCTTGGACAATTAATTATTTCAATTTTTGCCAAATTAATTCCTAAACTAGATTTCTCCTTTGATTAAGCCTCCAATTGAGTCAATTAAACCCCTCCAAGCTTTAATTGAATCCCTAGCTTTCTAATTTTTGCAATTTTATTTTGATCTTCACTTTTCTGCTTTAATCATGCCCTCAATTGACAAAATTGAACTTCTAAACTTTACAACCTTGTCCATATTGGTTCTTAAACTTTCAATATGTACAGAGTCGACTTGAGCTGGGTTAACTTGATCACACATAGACCCAATGAGTATGAGCAATGTCCTTTGGGTTATTTTAGACGTATTCATTAGAGTAGGGTCAAAGCCTAATTTTCATCATCCATATGGGTCCAACGTCTATTTTTGCAAATAGCTTCTTTGATGAAATCTTCTATTTTAGGAATTAACGTCAATATTTTTGTAAAATCGATGAAATTTCTAATTTTAGTGATTAATGTCAATATTTTTTATAAAATTGACAAAATTTTCTTTTAGGGACTAACATCAATACTTTTTTTTGAAATTGATGAAATCTTCTACTTTTAGGGAGTAGCGTCAAATTTTGGCAAAGACGGACATTATCTCTTATTTTAGGGATTAACATCAATAATTTTTTTCAAAATCATTGAAATATCCTATTTTAGGAATTAGCATCAATAGTTTTGTAAAATCAATGAAATCTTCTATTTTAGAAATTAATGTCAGTGTTTTTTTTTAAAAAAAATCAACGAAATCTCCTATTAGGGATTAATGTCAATATTTTTTTTTGAAACCAATAGAATCTTTTATTTTTAAGGATTAACATCACAGTCTTACAATGATAGATGAAATCCCCTATACTTTTAGGGATTAACATTAAAATAATTGATGAATTTTCTACTTTTAAAGTCCTGTTTTTTAAAAAACATAAGATAAAATAAACCACAAAATAAACTTAAAATATAACTTATACTATTAAAATAATATGCGTACAAGCTGATAATATAATTTAGAGAGTTATTGTTTTTCTTCCTCTCTTTTTTTTCCCCTCAAACAAACAAATAAATCTAGGGAATGAAATTCCACCTATCCTCATGTGCATAGTTTTAAGACCTGGCTTGATGGCCGGTCCGGTTTAAGGTCTGGGTTTTGATCGGGCCATCAGGTCGGTGGAATTAATTTTTTTTTAAAATTAAAACGACATTGTTTTAGTAAAATAACAAAAAAAATAAAAGTCAACAGGTTTGCAACCAGGTCTTGAAAGGATCTTGTCGGGTCAACCGAGTCACCAGGTTAACTTGCTGGGTGAGCCGGGTCATACCGAGTTTTTTTTATTATTATTTTTTTTTTAACCCGATCCGGTTTCAATCTCGAATCAATCAAGTTCCAAATCAACCCGTCAAACCAGACTGGATTTCAAAACTACACTCACGTGATAAAAAGAACATATTCTACAAAATCCGACTAGAAAAGGGCCAAGTAGATAGATACAGGAGTAACAGGACCTTTCCAGCCTTTCACTTCACCTCGCTTACCCCAAGAATTTCACGAGTCACCTTCTCACGACATTTTCCTTCGAGGACCTTCCTTTTTTTATTTATTTATTTCGGGACCCACAAAAAAGTAAAAAAGAAACTCTGGCACTCATGGGATGATGCCACGTTGAAAGCCAGCCACTTGTCTCTCTCTCCCGGCACGTGCCACCCTCATACGTGCGGTCTAATCCCCCTGTCTCTCTTCTCAGTTCTCACATTTTTGCATGGCCTAGCTTCACTCGAGAGTTGAGACCAAGGGGCAAATGAAAACGAAGGTAAGGTGGGGTCCGCCTATGCCCACATCCATTAACATGCAGACACGCGTCTCTCGTTTCTCTATTTATTCACCGCTCAGGGTGGCTCTTGACAGAGCACGCAAGGAAGGAAGAAAGGGTGGGAAGCTGATAAAAGAGAGTAGTTGTCTTTGCAATCTCGGTCTTGGGTTCCATTCTTGATTCCACATTGTTTTATTTAGCTAGCAAGCAAAGAAAGCAAAAATGTTTATTGAGAAGTTTAAGGTTGAGAGTCCTAACGTTAAGTACACTGAAGATGAGATTCACTCCGTGTACAACTACGAAACTACTGAACTTGTTCATGAGAACAAGAACGGTTCTTATCAGTGGACTGTCAAGCCCAAAACTGTCCAATATGAATTCAAGACTGATATTCATGTCCCTAAACTAGGGTTTGCACCCATATTCCATTCCTTTCTATTCTTTTCTTCTTTCTTTTTGTGCTCATCTTCTTTAATTGGAAGCTCATCCTTTGTGGGTTAATCTTAAAATCTTGAGATGATGTTTTAATTTTTTCTTTTTCTGACAGTGTTATGCTTGTGGGGTGGGGCGGAAACAATGGTTCAACTCTCACTGGTGGTGTTATTGCCAACAGAGAGTGAGTTTCCCTTCTTTCTTTCTTTTATAGTATTTTATTTGTGTTTTGCTTTAAATCAGGGATGTAAAATTGGTTCCTTTTGGTTGGTAAAATTATGTGATTGATGTTTAGTTGGTTTCTTTGCTATTGGAATTTTTAATTAATTTTATGACGTGAGGTGTCGAATATTTTCCAGAGGAATCTCCTGGGCAACTAAGGACAAGGTGCAACAAGCCAATTACTTTGGCTCACTTACCCAGGCATCAAGTATCAGAGTTGGGTCCTTCAATGGAGAGGAGATTTATGCTCCATTCAAGAGCCTGCTCCCCATGGTATACACGTGTCTAACATTACGTACTGCCTTTAATTACTTCCCTTTTTGTATTATATTTTGAGTTAATTCATAAATTGTTCTCAACTAAGATGTTAATCAACCCTAACTTTTCTAAAAAAATTCTGATGTTGAAATGTTAAAAAACAATACAGGTGAACCCAGATGATATTGTATTTGGGGGATGGGACATAAGTGACATGAACTTAGCAGATGCCATGGCGAGGGCCAAGGTATTCGACATTGACTTGCAAAAGCAATTGAGGCCCTACATGGAATCCATGGCGCCACTCCCTGGAATTTACGACCCTGATTTCATTGCTGCCAATCAAGGCTCACGTGCTAACAATGTTATCAAAGGCACTAAGAAAGAACAAGTCCAGCAAATTATCGAAGACATTAGGTAGCATTTTAATTTTAATTTTAATTACTGTTAACTTTTCCGGTTCTGTAACTGGAAAAAAAGTTTTTTGTTCCTTGGATGGAAAAGTAATCAATGTGGTCGTGTCTTTTCATAATTAACTAGGGAGTTCAAGGAGAAAAACAAGGTGGACAAGGTGGTTGTGTTGTGGACTGCCAACACAGAGAGGTACAGTAATATTGTTGTGGGGCTGAATGACACCATGGAGAACCTCTTGGCTGCTGTGGAGAAGGATGAATCAGAGATATCCCCATCAACCTTGTATGCTCTGGCTTGCATTTATGAAAATATTCCTTTCATAAATGGAAGCCCACAGAACACTTTTGTTCCAGGTTTTTAACCTTAAAATCCCACTATTTGTTTCAAAGGCCAAATATTGCTGGTTATTAAGAAGTGTCGAAGTTCAATTTTTTATTTTTATTTTTTGGTTTTTGATAACTACAGGACTTGTTGATTTGGCTATTAAGAGGAACAGTTTGATTGGTGGAGATGACTTTAAGAGTGGTCAGACCAAGATGAAATCTGTTCTGGTTGATTTCCTTGTTGGGGCCGGTATTAAGGTATATAATACATTAAGAAAGCGGAATCATAGACTTTTTGTCCTAATTGTGTTTTCAATAATTGTGGTGACATTGACGGGGTGTTTGTGATTGTGATGATTCAGCCAACGTCAATAGTGAGTTACAACCATCTGGGAAACAATGATGGCATGAATCTATCAGCACCTCAAACTTTTCGGTCTAAGGAAATCTCCAAGAGCAATGTTGTTGATGACATGGTCTCTAGCAATGGCATCCTCTATGAGCCTGGTGAACACCCTGATCATGTTGTAGTAATCAAGGTAATTGATCTCACTTTTGTTACACTCTCAACTCCTTTTCCAATTCTTACTCTTGAAGTACTTTATCTTTTTTTCTTTTTGTTCTTTTTTAATTTCTGTTTTGTATTTTACTTGTATAGTATGTGCCATATGTTGGAGATAGCAAGAGAGCTATGGATGAGTACACCTCGGAGATATTCATGGGTGGGAAAAACACTATAGTGCTGCACAACACCTGTGAAGACTCCCTCTTGGCTGCACCAATCATCCTCGACTTGGTTCTTCTTGCAGAACTTAGCACAAGGATCCAGCTCAAAGGCGAAGCAGAGGTGTGTTTTCTTGCACTGAACTTTTGATCCTGTTTGATTTTGTTAGGCAAACTAATTTACTTATTTGTGGATTGACCTTGTACCGATTCTATATGCAGGGCAAGTTTCACTCTTTCCACCCAGTTGCTACTATTCTCAGTTACCTCACAAAGGCTCCTCTTGTAAGTTCTACTCTTTCATACCACTTGGTTGTTCTTTGGGATTTAATTACTGACTCAATGAAATAAAGGGAAATGGGAAGTTGGGGTTATTGTATTTTTACCTGGCCAGAAGGCCAGTACTTCATCTATGTTGTTCATGCCAATGTACTCAGTTTGACACGAGTAGTTGAATTACTTTAGTGACAAGATGTAAATCAAATCATACTAATCTTGACTTGATCCTTAATACTCAGTTTGGCTTTGTCAGATTATCTTAATATCATCAGACTCCTTGTCTTCATCACTGAGAGCTTATGACTAACTTGTATTAACTGTCTAATGGGGAAAAAACAGGTTCCACCAGGCACACCAGTGGTGAATGCACTGTCAAAGCAACGTGCAATGCTTGAGAACATCCTTAGAGCTTGTGTTGGGTTAGCTCCTGAGAACAACATGATTTTGGAATACAAGTGAGCTAGTAGAAGATAACAGTGGAAGAAGATTGGTCTAGGAACTAAAACAGACAACCATTTTTCCTTTCTCTTTCACTAATCCTGTGGTTAAGAGATGCTTTTTCCATATATATAAATGTAATAGTTGTGTGATATTAATGTTATGTATGGAGTTTGTTGTTTATTTCATGTAGCCCGTTTGCTCTGGTTCTCTGATGACCAAGCACCTCTTTCTATTGGAAAAGGAAAGTATGCATGTAAACTGTTCATAAACTGTGTTTATCACAGCGAAGTCGTGTAGTTATTTCAGTGCATACCATTAAACTATAGTTTTCTTCCCTTCTGAACTCTTCTTCTTCAAATTAAAACTACTAGCGAGTATGAATTCATGATTTGTTTAGTTTATAATCATGGTAATTTTGAAATCATTAGTAAATACATAAACTTCCATCCCCAGTTTTTTCTTGAATACCCCTAATAATTGATTACTTGATATTGATATTCGCATTGATTGAAGCACTCATGGAGTGCCAAGGAAAGGGGGAAGAAAATTTCAATGGTCCCCAGCTATCTGTCCTCTCTCCAGTGCCATACATGTGGAGTGCTCATTATTCGAACCATCCATAAGGTCCACAATTTTGTTGTTACATCAATCAATATATACGAGGAGGACAATTCATTCTTTGTGGGAAAAAAACTGGTCCCGTGGGGCTAATTATCATCTCAGGCTGACAAGTTTTGGATTGTGTGATTATTTTCATGTTGCCTGCAAACCTCAAGAGGGCAGGTGGGTGGCCTAGACTGTTGGAGATAATGCCGTGGGCCTGTATAAATTTTCTGCACCAGATCATGACTCTTACAGAACAGAGGAACGATTCAACTCTCTCTGTTTCTTTCCCTCTCAATTTCTTGATTCGTTATCCATGGGGTAACGCCTAGCAATATCTTTGAAAAAATTGGAAAGGATTGGTCTTACGATATCTTCTTGAAACAGAAGTGATGTCTTCCAAAAAAAAGCTATCGAGGGAGATGATTCTCCTCGTTGGATACGAGGATTTGGGATAATCTATAACCCAAAGATAGCCGTTTTTCATGAAATCTCATACAGTATCAAACAAGATCATGAAGGGGCTCCGGTGCCAGCACTGATCATCATCAACTCATGTAAGTATAACTGTTACGATATGTCCAATATGTTTTTGAATATCCATCACATTTTATATGAGCTTACAATTCGAAGAGGGCCTAAAGGATAATCATAATCTTAGCCCTAATCCTTTCTTTATAAAGGATTAGGGCTAAGATATGTACTTGAACGATATTTAAAAAAAAAAAAAACAAGAAGAAAATGAAGCTGATTCTATTATGAAAACAGGGGCTCTAGGATTATGATTATGCCCAAAAAAATGTTAACGCTTTAATCCTTTCATTACTCCTTCCATGTCTGTGCAGAAGGTGAATCATAGTATAACGTTATTAACATACCTTTGGCGAGCGCATTCAAGATTGGGGATGTAGCTCAGATGGTAGAGCGCTCGCTTAGCATGCGAGAGGTACGGGGATCGATACCCCGCATCTCCATTTTTTTTAAAAATACTTTTTTTCTTGTTCTTCGAAAAGGCCTTGAATAGCCTGTCCAAATGCGGCGTCCAAGGCCTACAACACTGTACTCCAGTAGTTGGGCCGCCAAATGGATGGTTCCATTTCATACCTCCAAGGCGGAAGAATTTTTATAGCTACAAATTACAAGTCTAAAATTTTGACCACTGAAACCACATGATACAGCCAAGATAAACGAGGTTTTTATAAGCTAAAATCCTTGTGGGGTTTGTTAAAATTTTAAAACCCTGTAAAATTTATGGGTTTATTACAAGTTAAAACTTCCAAAGATCAAGCAAACTTATAATTATGAGGAGAATACATAATTTTATTGATCCATGTGTGCTAAAAACACAAGCCAAATTAGGAGTTTTTATAGATATAGTTGGTTTGGGTTTGGGCATGTAATTATATCTAACCTAACTTCTGATATTTTTCAAATTATAAACTCAATTCATTTAATTTTTTTGGATCAAAGCGGATTGGATATATCAAGTTAGGCCAAATTTTTATAGATATTATACATATCCACGAGCTTAGCTTATATTGATATATTTTATGAGTCCGCATTTAGAGAAAGACCTTCAACATGGACGGTAAATGCCATGAAAGCTCTAATATTAAGTGTAATTTCATACTTTGCACTACCATTAAATTTTAATTACCTCCCCCTCCCCTTCAGTAAAGAGACACACCATTGTTTGCTACATTA
>Ga0307515_10017552_pt1 | contig 13024 bp, 14 predicted proteins | sample 17_EM_MG_FD_194513 | JGI IMG/M metagenome (GOLD analysis project Ga0307515, IMG submission 194513) | Populus trichocarpa ectomycorrhiza microbial communities from riparian zone in the Pacific Northwest, United States - 17_EM | ecosystem: Host-associated > Plants > Roots > Unclassified | place...
TCATTGACCAGATAAGGAACTGGCAAACCAATCTTGTGATGTCGTTGGTGAGCTTGGAATAAACCTTGGTGCGCTTCTTCGCATCTTCTATAAACGTGTATATCTTGTTCGCTAGCATGGGCATTAGTAAATGATGGAATGTGGGCTGATCGGTGAAAATCACAATGCTTTCGATGGGCTTTCGAAACCTTCGAGAGAAGTGCAGGGTCTGATCGACGGGGTTTTTTTGCCGCAAGTGGCACAGGGGGTCCAGACCCTTCAACATCTGGCAGCGGCAGCATTCCCACCAGTTCGTTAAATGCCTAGTATGTATGTAAGTAAACCACCAATGCCACAATGAGATCCACTCACAGTTATGGGAATTTCGTTGCTGCCGGAATCCAGTGCTAATTGCGAAACCGAGTCGCTGAGCATAGCGATCGAACCGGGGCCATTAACATCAATATCTAAATTAGTTCTAGCGGCAATATTGCTGGTATTGTCATTAAATGCCTGTAAATAACCTTGACACATCAAATTAGTCTGGAAGTCAGGATCAGAACGATGAAAAAGACGTACGAATTATGTTTTCTGATGTGAACTCGAGAGGTGATGGTGGATCCACAGGACCGAGAGGTGGCTCGGTAAACCATGTAATTACAGAGTCTAACGAAGAGTTGGGTGATATATTAATCGGGCCATCAAGGTCCAAGCTAAAAAACGGTCAACGCCCGTTGGGAACATAGAGGAAAATTACTTACCCGGCGGAATGGGGGGGAGAATCTGAGATGAGAGGCAGGGCTGTGCAGAAATCACTTATTGCCCCAAGGTCGAACTGATGAACGTCTGCCACTGAGATCGTAGGCACCGCGGTGATGGCGTCTGCCACCGAGATCAAAGGTATTGCAGTCATGGCGTCCGCCACCGAGATCGAAGGTATTGCAGTCACGGCATCTGCCACCGAGATCGAAGGTATCGCAGTCGTGGCATCCATTGAAGGCATCGCGGTGATGGTAACCGAAGGAAGGATGGCAGGACTCATGGTAGGCCCTGGTCCCACCGCAAACGGACACCGATGTCCACGGCGAAGGACTACTGTCCCACTCGACACCGAACACTTGAGGCATCGTTGAGGAGCTCGGGTGGACATCTGAAATGCGGGTGGCGTTCGGCTTGCGAAGGGAGACAAAAACAGAGAAGGACGGACATACCTGGGCCGATAGCTGGAGACCGTCTACCGGTACACCTTCCTGCTTGCAGGGAGGATGGGGAGCTCACCGACGATGAGGGGATGGTATATATACTCATCGAAGCACCGCTTAGGTGTCTGGATAGGGGCACGTGCAATAAACCGTGTAATCTATTTTGGGAATTCCCCGACAGTTGGGGATTTTTATTCTCGACCGGTTATGGAAAAGAAATCCTTAGTATTTCATCGTCCGATACCTCGTTACCGGAGACTTCCTTGTCGAGTGGAAATTGCGGATTTGGTTGGTCGCGCTGGACCTTTGGGGCTGCTCCTTCTTGAACTGATGCTCCCACTGCCCTGGTGCATAATCTCTGCCTCTACAGCGTCTCCCAGCACTAGTACGGTCCTATATCGGCGACCGTGGGAGTGGGGGATACGCTGCACGCAATGCCAAGCCAGGTGAAGGCGACGCATCCCATCCGGGTGCATCAATCCGGGGGCCAACAGCCTCCGACAGAGTTGCTCCGGTCGCGCGTAATGGATTCAATTGGTTCCGCGGTGACAGGGTGAGGCCATCTCGGCCTCCCCCACAACGCATCCAAAACGAGGCAGCATGGCGCATCTACATCTACCGCTAACGGGAAGCTTTTCCGGAGCCAAAATTTCCTTGGAAAGAGACACTTAGAGACACTTAGAGGTTCATGGAGGATACGCCGGTCCACGGCGGTAGGGATTTTAGACGGGCCGCGTTTTCATCACACTCCAGACGTTCAACGTTCAAGCATCACAGTTGACACTTCACCGAAGATCACTGGTGAGTCGTGCGTAGAAGGAACAAACAAATCCACTTTTTCATGATTTTTTTTTGCCCGGCGGGATACAGCGTAGTGAATTTATGAAAATGTGGACTGGTTTGAATGTTTAGGAGTTCCGGCAGGCGAGCTGATCGACGGGTTGCCAGTCCCCAAGATTCGATCCACGCGCATGAAGGAAGGTTCTTCGTTGCATGATCTCGCAGAGCTGAGCCTGCAGGTGGAGTTCCAGTGGCATCAACTCTCTTTCGGTGTCTCCTTCAACCGTATATGCGCCTTCCGACCGCAACGTGTGCGGGATTTACTCACGAGAGCCCATCAGGAAAGAAATCGATCACTTCTGGCATCGGACGTTTTAGCTTGCCTTTATGGTGCACTTCTGGTGTACTTCCCAGCGCCAAAGTGAACACTTGACTTCTGTAAGTGACTTTCTGAGTCGCTTCCCTTCGCTTTTTTGCACTCGAGGCGGTTACTGATGTCGGGCCATCATGCCACGGAGAACCGATTGCCGCTGCGGAGGACGTCGGGGGTAAAGGCCCTCGCACATTATTTTCGTATTGCCCGATATCGGAGAGCTCCTGGGATCAATGCACCCGTATCCCTTGGCTTAGCTTGAGGGTTCAACACCCGCGGTCGATGCATATGGTCACCATCTGTGCACAATCAAACAGCTTCGCACCGGTTCCATGCCTTGTCTCTCGAATCTGCTTGTGCTTCTTGGAGAAGTTGGCTGGGCGGCCGGGCGGGACGCATGTGCCCCGCAAGGTATAAAGAGGATGGGGCACGGGGGCTGAAACACCCCAGGTATTCCAGTAATTTCCTTCCACCCCCCCATTCGTTTTTCTTCGAGCACCAGCTCGGCCCTTGGATCTTTTCGTGTTACCATGCTCTCTTTTTCACTTGTCACTCTCGGTCTTGCGACCATCGTTTCCTACGCTAGTCCAACCATTCGCGCCGTCGGCGGTCTTGAGATCTCTCTCTCAACTCCCGCTGACAAAGTCGCGTCCGTATCCGACCTGAGGGTCCTCGCCACTGTCAAGAATGTTGGGGATGAGGGTTTGAAGGTCTTGAAGTTCGGAACTGTGCTGGATAACCGGCTCCCCACTCGTTCGTTCATCGTTAGGAAGGATGGCAAGGAGGCCACCTTCACCGGTGTTAAGGTTCGTAAGCTTACGCTTCTCCCGATCCGACCTTCTATGATGTCGGTTACCCGATACACGTACTTACTCATATCACCGATGCCATGTAGGTATCAGTTTCCATGACTGAGCTCTCCGAGAATGATTGGGTAATTATCCCCGCCGGTAAGACCGTGACTGCCGAGCATGACGGTAAGCTTTTCAAACTAGAAACTACATTCCACACCTAACTCCCCCAACAGTTTCCGCCGTGTACGATTTCTCCGCCACCGGCCCGGGAACCTTCACCTTCGATCCTATTTCGACGTTCCAGGTCGTCGGGCTTGACGACCTCGTCGAGACAATCTCCGATACCGTTCGCATCAAAGCCACCGTCGCTCGCTCAGTCTCTATCACCGTCACCGACGACGTCGCCAAACGCGAACTCATCCTCGAGAAGCGCGCTCAGGTCAACTGCTCGACCTCTTCTCAAGCTTCGTTCATTTCCTCCAGCTACACAGAGGGCATCTCCTTGGCCTCCCAATCTTCTTCGTACATCAACAGCCGTGGTGCTAGCGATTCGGTTTACAAGGCTTATTTCGGATCCAACCCCACTTCGAGCGTCGTTTCAAAATTCAATGCCGTCGCGAATGATAAGTCGAACTCGAGGACGTTGAGCTGTTCTGACCCTTACAACGTCTGCGATGGTGGTGTTGTGGCTTATGCCGTTGTCCCGGGTCCGAACATCTACTTCTGTAGCATCTTCTACGACACCCTCCCATCCAACTCGCTATGCAATGGCGGTAGGGTTAACGATCGTAACGTTCGTGGCGCTGTCACCCTCCACGAGTTGACACATTCCGTCGCGGAAACGGACGATGTCAACTACGGATGCCCTGGAAACCAGAACCTATCAGATTCCAACAAGCTTATTAACGCTGATAACTACGGCGTGAGTACCAGAATCTCCTTGCTGTCGATTCAGAGCTCGTGTGCTGACTTGGGGTTGCAAAATTTTTAGTGTTTCGCCTCCCAGGTTTACGCTAACACCCAGTGCTAAGTGGGTGATGAAAATCTTTAATGGGGTGTATTTAAAATATTGTATGGGTGGACTGATAGTGGTCGTATCATCTCTGCGCCTGCGGCAAAATTTTGAATGTTTTGTCACCTGTGTACTTCAAAACCAAAATTTGCCAAACGGTGTGTGATTGACCAAGTGAATTCCCCGGGGATTGTCCGGGTCTGGTCCTTCAACTAAACACACGCTCGAGCCCATCAGAATCCACATGCGATGATACCCGGAAAACCTTATTAAGATGACTACAGAATTGAGCGACATTTTGAAAACGGGGAACGAAGGAACTGTTTTCTACAGGGAAATAACCGATGATGATAGAGAACGAACGTGCAAAGTTGCCGCTTCTAGCAACGATACAGACAATTGCAATTGAAACGGATGGTCGTTGAACGTTGAAAGATGAGGGGATAGAAGGGGTGCAAGGATGTGGAGGGCGAGGAAGCACGATTAAAGGATGCGTATTGAACCAGATTGGGAGTTCGAGGGGGTAGGGCACTTTCTAGGTAGGTAAAGTCGCGATGTAACTGTTGCAGTATGCGGGCGGTTTGGAGTGTAGATGTAAGGATCACCTATGGTGTCATCACAGTCGCTGAAACACCACTACACCAAACCAACCTGTGCAGGCTGTTCTTCACGGACTTTTCCCCCGGCGAGAGCGATGAACCGAGTCCCAACTCGCTGTCCTTGCTCTTCCGAATGGGTGATCCATATGATCGCCTTTACCGTACTCTCCGGCTTACATAGCATTGATAGGGTGTACTTCTCCACGGCCAGCATGGTCTCTGGGTCCAGAGCGGACGTAGGTTCTAGATCCGCGGAGAAGCCGGCGTAGAGTAGAAGTTTTTTCGAAGGTTGGAGCGATTGAGTTCGACGTCAGGGTGATCAGCGCAAGGGTTCCAGACCATGGCAAAAAAGTAGCGTCAGATCCGATGGTGCTCAATTGGGAGAGGGGGGGATGAAAAAGAAAAAAAGTGTACTCACCGTCTAGCAAGAGCACCTCAGCTGTTCCCAAAGCGACACCAATAGCCATCATAATCCTCTGCCCCTCACCTCCACTAAGCTCAGCCCAATTCCTATTCCACAAGTTCGGATCGATACCAAACTGAGAACCGACCTCTAACGGACGATCCATCCACGCGTCCGACCGTTCTTCAGTGGCAGATCCCGTTTCATGGTTTTGCCGCTTTCGAGCTGTGAACGACATTATCGCGAACACGAAATCTCTTGGCGTCAGAGGGAGGAGCGACGGTCGTTGAGGGATGTAAAGGACCTTTGTCCTATACGTGGGGATGCCTAAAACGCTGCAAATGTACATAACACGCGGGGAGCGCGGGACATTCACAACTTCCTACCGTAATGTGTTGGAGGTTTTCCTTTAAACAGGACATGGCCAGAATAAAGATCGAGGTGCGCAATGCACTTTAGCAGCGTAGTCTTCCTGATATTCAAATAAAGTTGTAGCGTCCTGGTCGTCGGACGATTACAGTGAGTTCTAACTTACCCTGAACCACTAACACCCCTAATAACAACGACGTCGCCTTCATTGACTGAGAAATTAATCCCTGATATAACGGGTTGACCGTCGCCCTTGGCGTAAGCGAGGTTTTTAACTTCTAGTATAGCAGACATCTGGAAAAGATGAAGGGGAGGACAGAGCTGGTCCCCCTTTCGGCCAAGAGACCGAGCCCGGGGACAGTCAGCAATTATGAACCACGTGACCGGCAAGGGGGATCTACGACCACGCGTAGAGTGATCAACTCAAACACAGGTGGGAACGGAGATGACGATGGGGGCGGGGGATAACAATTGATCCATTAATGTATGTCTAATGTGTAGCATTATACTCTCGAGATGCGTGGCAAGAAAGGGGAGAATAGACCCTTCACACCGGTGGTTGGGGAGGGGGTTGCATCCCCATCTCCTCTGGTGACATGGAACCGCTCTCAATCATTACACCCATACCGACTCGTGCAGCATTCTGTGAGGCCGGTCAGTCAGGGTCCAGGTCGGAAATCACGGTTTAGATTACCTTGAAGTGGTCGATCTCCCCGCTGACGAGGAAAGCAAACGTTGGAGCAAAACGCTGTTCAAGTAATGCTGAAACTTTGCCCGTCGAGTCCAACTGGGCTCGGAAAGTCGACATCCGCAGGTCGTATTTCAATCCAAGGGTGGCTACCGCGTCTCTCCTCTGTGGGGCATTCACGAGATGTAAATCCGCAGCAGCCTCCACCTTGTCACCCAGCTTCTGCCAGTAGGTCGCTTGAAGCGCACCCGATGGCTGGAGCTGGGCAGTTGCAATCCAGTCCTTATTCGAACCCGTGTACTTGGTGAGGTACGATGTAGAGGTATCCGTCATACCACTAGCTCGCTGGTGGAGCGACTCGAAGCCAACTGCCAGGTTCTTGGTGACTGACTGGAGGTAACTCGCAAAGTACATTCCCCCGAAGTCTGTTGGGGTTGGGTTAAGCGCCTTGAAGTTGACCGAGTAGTCCGATCCCTGGTAATCGTGTTCCAAGTGGATCATATTATGACCGGCCTGTTGACTCAACTAAACGCGGCGTAAGCATATACGCGCAAAGCAAAGTGAACAATTGGACGTACCTGAGCCTGAACCTTCGTCACGCTCGTTGGTGTCCATCCGTGGTTGAAGCGTCCATTGACATTACCCTCGCTGTCGACGTTACCCGTTAACAAAACCTGAGCTCGGGTCAGCCAGGACCAGGAGTAACATCCAAGGGTAACCAACCGAGTTGCTCGCAAACACGGCCCCAAAGTTGTACGTCGGAGGTGCTGTCTGCGAAGCCAGCGAAAAAGAATGGGTGACTTGGAACAACGGCAAAACCGAGAGGTTTTTCGCAAGATCGGCCCTGGCACCGTCGAAGAAAAAGTTGGTGAGGTGGGTGGCTGAGTGAGGGGGTTGCGGTGATGAGTTACGCGAAAATGCCAACGTGTAGGACGTGTGAAATGAAAAATCGCGCGGAAGCAACGGGGTAGGGGAGGGTGGTGATGAATACGGGAGACCGCAACTCACACTTGACCTCTTTTGTGAGGTTCTCGACGGTTCCTGGGTTAGAGAGCCCGAGAGCAGTCCTCCATTTGGAAAATCGGTCGTAAACGTTGGTCAAAGGGGAGACGACGGAGGCAAAAGGAGAGGACGACGAGGTCGAGGCCATTTTGGAAGGGGGGAGGGTGACGGTGACGGAGGTTGGGAAGACGCGGTGTGATGCTGGGCGTCTATTCCAAGCCGCACATGTCCGACATTCGCAGCTGATCGCAATTGGACGGAGTAAAAATCATTCAAACCTCGCATTACAAGGTTCGACGTTATCATTCAGGTCGTAAGGAAAAAACAGTGGTATGTGATTAATGTCCGACCGTGGGGTCATTGTTATCGATGCATTCGTAGGAAAAGGAGGGAGAAAAAGGAGGAAACATCAACCCCATTTGGCCACTTCAGCTTGAGCATGAGCATTACAGGTCGCCTGTTGCGCCTTTCTCATACGGTGTGCCGCATTGTCAATCTCCCAAACAAAGTCCTCCGGGAAAACAAATCGGTCCATGTCCTGCGTGAGACACAAAGCTTGCACCTCATTGTCTTCGGGTAGAGGCCCGCCTTGTTCTTCCACCTGGTTGTATCCCGAGAACCAGAAATAATCCGCGTTTGTGTGTCGACAAGGTAGCACACTTTCGAACGGAGGAATTGGAACTAAACGCGCATTGTGTCAGGAAGAATTCCCTGGCTGTAACCACAAGGGTGTTCGTACCTGGATAGTCGCAGTATACGACCTTTCCAAAGTCCAGATTCGAGAAGAACGGGTGTGCGGTTATTTCATCGAAGCTTGGGCGAGACGCCTCGTTGATTTCGATCATCTTCATATATAGAGGAATGGTTAGTACCGTTACTGTCCACGTTGAATTCGAAAATAACTCTCACCCGTTCAACCAGCACAGCGTGGTCACCTCGCAAATTCTTCTCAACCCTCTTCATCAACATCTCACGCGACAACACCATAGTTCGTGCGAAATGTCTATAGTCACCCTTCCAACACTGACGCTCCTCCTCATCCTCGTACGACACGAAGCGACTTCCTCCCATCCCCAACTCGGCAATGACGATACCCATGCTCCAGATGTCTGCAGCAAAACCAAAGTTTCCTCGACGAGTCCCGTTCGAGTTCCGCGATACGGAGACGATTTCAGGTGCCATATATCCCTCAGTTCCAGCGGGTCTGCGGCCTCTGAAGGCGTGCGAAGGATAGTCCTGGTAGCGTGGGTCAAGCCAAGAGATCGCAAGACCGAAGTCTGAGATCGACAAGTGACCGTCCGGATATACAAGGATATTTTCCGGTTTGAGATCACAATGCATGATTCTCATGTCATGCAAGGCCTCCAAGCCGCTCACCTGTAGAACGGCCGGTTTAGTGTCTTTTCCATCAAACAGCTCAAGTCCAATCATCTCACCAGTTCCGCTGCATAGACCCTGATGGTTAGGGGGTCGAATTTGACCGTCCTCAAGTGGTCCTGAAGCGAGTACACGCAGAGCGGCTACAACGATCGATCGTCAATCGCGAGACTCGTGACGAAGCCCACCGAACATACCATGTTGAAATAGATACTATCTTTGTCATACCAGGACTCCGAAAGATGATGCACAAACCGGAGCGCCTCGACCCTTTTTGTATAGAAGAACTTGGCCTCTGCAATTGCCTTCAAGACGGTCCATTCGCCCTTGATCATGGAAAAGTCGTCCAAATTGAGATCCTTCTTCTTGACAACCTTCAGAGCGCTCAGTTTCATCGACTCCTTGCTGACCACGGAGTAAACCTTCCCCATTGCACCACCTCCCAAATGTCTCCCAACATAATACTTCTGTTCTCCAACATAAATTGGTTCAGAGTACCCTCTAATCGGCTGTGACTTGGTGCCGTCCCGGTCTCGTGCACCATCGGCTCCGTTGCACTCTGGTGTGGGTTCCACCTCCACCGGCTGCGCCCCCTCTTCGCTTTCGGGTTCGTCCATAGGCTCCCAAACGTCATGTGGTTGTGGTTGATTCGTAACAACCCGACGATCGCCAATGACGCCGATATCCTTCTTCTGTCCACCGTCGGCTGGAACGGGAAATAGGTTGTGTAGGGGAGATTTTCCAGGAGAGCGAGGAAGGAATCCGGGGATCTGGTTGGGTATAACGTTCGGCGTCGGACAGGTTACTCCTGGGATCCTACTCTGGTGCTCGATCGGGGTACCTGGCATGGTTGGGGTATTGGGTGTGACCGGGGTGGTCGGTATGGGCGAGTGAGGCGTACCGAGAGCCGGAACAACCATCCATGGGCTAGGGGCGGGGAACAAGTTGGCAGGCGTAACTGGAGTCTTCTGTTGAGCATGCTGGAGACCCAGAAGCCCTGTTTGTGGACTGGGAGCCAAGGGTGGCGAAAAAACCCCAGGCGATTGGACGGGCGTGCCATTAGGACGAGCAGGGGTGAAGGCAAGGGCGGGCCCAGGAATTAAGATCCTAGGTATTTCGACCTTCTTCTCAGCCCGGTTCAGAGGGGGACGTTGAATCTGGATAGGTGTGTTATGAGTTGGAGATATTTGAACGGACGTGACCTGAACCGGAGGAATTTCTGCCGGGGAATCCTGGAGTTGGTTTGGAGCGATCTTGATCGTATCATCACTGCCATCATGGGTATCTCTCAAAGCAGCCTTGTCGGACCTAACCGATTCGTCCGAATCGCTTCCTTGGCGTTGGGGTGCGGTTTCTGGATGGTCAATCACTTTGGGCGCAGGGTCTTGCGGAGCCGTGGGAGGAGCGTTATCGAGAGTTGTTTCTGTGGGAGCTTGGGAGGCACGAAGGTCACAGTTGAGCTTTTGGAGCCCGGGGAGACTCAAGAGACTAGCACGGAGTGGCTCGGTACGGACGGAGTTATTGGGGTTGTGACTATCTTCGGAAGCAGACAGGTCGACGGAGGAGACTGCCTTCTGTGGGGGAGGGTCGATCTCAACCCGTTCCTGGGAAGGAGGTACGACCTGGACGGGTTGCTTGACGCCACGGGTATTCTTCAACTTGGCTTTAATAGAAATCCAAGGTTTCTTTATCTGTGGTCAGAGTAAAGATGAGGCTCCAGATTGTTCGAAGTAGGGTACACACCACGCCCTTTACACGAGCAACTTTAGAGACTTCCGCGCGGGATGTATCAACCATCGAATCTGCTGGTGGAAATATTACTGGAGGAGAAAACGTTATCACGGTGAAGAGGGGTGCTGTAGAGGTGAGGATTTCAGCAATGCCAGTTAGTGCATTAATACCAACTCCCGCCACGGTCGGACGAGCAGGTCACGCAGGTCGTCGAGAAAGGCGTCACCATCGCTGGGTCAAGGCGAGACGGAATATAGGCCATACAGAGGTCAAAGCCAGGGAACTGATTGAGGGGCATCGAACGCTGAAGTACCAGATCCCATTGTCGAGTGAAGTCGAGTGGGCTGTGGTTGGATTCAGAGAGGGGGCGGCGAGGACCGTCTTGCTCTGGTCATAGTGGTCATGGTGATCACAAGAAGGGCGGATTGGCACTGAACTGTGAAGTCTCGCCGACGGACGTGCCTGTTCCATTCAAATTCACGTCAACAGCACCAGGACGTCGAGTGCGACGTCTACGAAGGCTGCCCTTATAAGAGGACGTGGCGCAGAAGAGAATTCAGAGCCCACAAAGGGTCGTTTGAGCTTGCGTCCCCAAACTGAACCACATTGCAGTGGCCAGGACACTTGTAACTTACAACACGATGCGGCGTACAAGGCCCGCCTGGCATACGGAGCCGCCCAGAAGAAACGCCGGCAAATTCAGACAATGAGCCCGCCCGTGTGTGAGAGGTCTAGAATCAACGACAGCCACCGACGACTTGCGAGACGGAGGTCGGAGGTTCGAGTGGGTTCGGGTCACGTCTTTTTCGAATCCTCTCGAAGGTTCCACCTCCTTCCGGATACTTCTTCGTGAGAAAAACATGCCCGATTAAGCGTCGATATGGTCAGATAAATATCAGACCCAAATTTTCGAGCCACTCCACCGTCTTTTCTTTCGTACTCTTCACCCCCCGCCCACCAGAACCTACTCTCAAAACAATGTCTGGCAAAGCCATCGGTATCGATTTGGGCACTACCTACTCGTAAGTCGTCTCCCGCTGATCTCGCGCACCCAAGTTTACTCATCTCATCCACCCACAGCTGTGTCGGTGTCTGGCAAAATGATCGTGTTGAGATCATCGCCAACGACCAGGGCAACAGGACAACTCCCTCCTATGTTTCTTTCTCCGACACCGAACGTCTCATCGGTGACGCCGCAAAGAACCAAGTCGCCATGAACCCGCACAACACGTGAGTTGCCCATTTCTGTCGTCATATCACTCGATCGACATACTGATCGTCTCTGCAGTGTTTTCGATGCCAAGCGTCTCATTGGTCGCAAATTCTCTGATATCGAAGTTCAATCCGATATCAAGCATTTCCCCTTCAAGGTCATTGACAAAACCGGAAAGCCATACATGAGGGTCCAATACCGTGGCGAGGACAAGGAATTCGTAAGTCTGATCATATCTCAACTGACCTCGATCGTGTTTCTAACTTTATTCCTAGTCCCCCGAGGAAATATCCTCCATGGTCCTGACCAAGATGAGGGAGACTGCCGAGTCCTACCTCGGTGGCTCCATTACCAACGCTGTCGTTACCGTTCCCGCTTACTTCAACGACTCCCAACGTCAAGCCACCAAGGACGCCGGTACCATCTGCGGCTTGAACGTCCTCCGTATCATCAACGAGCCCACTGCTGCCGCCATCGCCTACGGTCTCGACAAGAAGACCATCGGTGAGCGCAACGTCCTCATTTTCGATCTCGGCGGAGGAACTTTCGATGTCTCTCTCTTGACCATTGAGGAGGGTATCTTCGAGGTCAAGGCCACCGCCGGCGACACCCACTTGGGTGGCGAGGACTTCGACAACAGGCTCGTCAACCACTTCGTTCAAGAGTTCAAGCGCAAGAACAAGAAGGACCTCTCTTCCAACCCCCGTGCCCTCCGTCGTCTCCGTACCGCCTGTGAACGTGCCAAGCGAACCCTCTCCTCTGCCGCCTCTACCTCCATCGAAATTGACTCCCTCTTCGAGGGTATCGACTTCTACACTTCCCTCACCCGCGCTCGTTTCGAGGAGTTGTGCCAGGACCTCTTCCGGAGCACCCTTGACCCCGTCGAGAAGGTCCTCCGGGACTCCAAGATCGACAAGGCTAACGTCCACGAGATTGTCTTGGTCGGTGGTTCCACTCGTATCCCACGTATTGTCAAGCTCGTCTCCGACTTCTTCAATGGAAAGGAGCCCAACAAGAGCATCAACCCCGATGAGGCCGTCGCTTACGGCGCTGCCGTCCAGGCCGCCATTCTCTCCGGCGACACCTCCGAGAAGACTCAGGACTTGCTCTTGCTCGATGTTGCTCCTCTCTCCCTTGGTATCGAGACAGCTGGTGGTGTCATGACCGCCCTCATCAAGCGAAACACTACCGTCCCTACAAAGAAGTCCGAAATTTTCTCCACCTACGCCGACAACCAGCCCGGTGTGCTCATCCAGGTTTACGAGGGTGAGCGTGCCCGCACCAAGGACAACAACCTCCTCGGAAAGTTCGAGCTCTCTGGCATCCCCCCTGCTCCCCGTGGCGTTCCTCAGATCGAGGTTACCTTCGACATCGACGCCAATGGTATCTTGAACGTCTCCGCCTCCGACAAGACCACCGGAAAGTCGAACCGCATCACTATCACCAACGATAAGGGTCGTCTCTCCAAGGAGGAGATCGAACGCATGGTCAACGAGGCCGAG
>Ga0307515_10017553_pt1 | contig 13023 bp, 9 predicted proteins | sample 17_EM_MG_FD_194513 | JGI IMG/M metagenome (GOLD analysis project Ga0307515, IMG submission 194513) | Populus trichocarpa ectomycorrhiza microbial communities from riparian zone in the Pacific Northwest, United States - 17_EM | ecosystem: Host-associated > Plants > Roots > Unclassified | place...
AATGATTAAGTATAATTTAATCAACATACTTATTATATGCATATAGATATGAATTGAAATAGGTTTTGATTTTGATGAATTGACGTGTATTTTGCTATTAATTTCATATGAAAGATTTAGAATTATTGTGTAACTCAACTGATTTTTATTTAACAGTGAATTATTGTGTAGTTGTGTTAATTATTATGTAGACACTAATGATGATAAAAAAAATCCAGCAGGTTTATATTAAATTAATATGTCAGTAGACAAGTATTTCAAGCATAAATCTCTTGAGGATGAAGAGTCAATCAAAACTATATAATATAATATTTGTTAATAATTTGCCCCCTCATTTAAAAAACTCTGGCTTCGCCACTGCTAATAGCTTAAGCTTTTGGGTTGAATTTGTTATTTGACACGACTACTCTTTTTTGTGCTTAATCTAAGACCTGAGAGAGGATTATTACCGAGTGAACCGGACTCCAGCACCTGGTCCGTTAAGTAATCCTGGACCGTGTGAGTCCGACCACACTGGATAGGCTGCAGAAAGGGCATATTCGCCCAAAGCTTGTCCCGTGTAGGCTCAAGATTGAATGCTTTCAACCCTGATAATGTTCACTAAAGCACAAGCTTTCAAAGATGACCTGAGTTGACTGTGGATCAGATAGAATAAAATTTAGATATCTTTAGAAAAAAAATTTTGATTGAATTGAATTAGCATTTGCTAATTGAAAGTGAAAAAAAAAATCAGCAAAATTTCTTTTTTTTTTCAAAATTAACAAAAAATAAATCCTTTAAGAAAGTTACTATGCAAACATAAATTACTATTCATTATAATAATGTAATTATAATTTTATCCTAAAAAAATATAATGTACCTAGTTTTGAGAGTAAAAATATCTTTTCACTATGATTAATTGTCTATTCATTATTAGTTGTTTAAAAATGATTTTTTGAGGTTATATTCGAGTTTAAAATAATTAGGGAAGTATTAAGTATTTTTGAGAAAAATAAAAAAATAAAAACTTATCATGTTGTTGTCGATTTAGCCGAAATTTAGCAACCTAAAAAAGAAAACGACTTGAATATAGATGACGTGCGGGCTTGGACTAAACCCAAACACGACTAGATCGTAGCCTAGACGAATCTAAGTTTATTTTTTATTTGATTTTTTAGTATATTTTAATTTTGAATTTATCACTTTAAACCATGCGATGATTGTTTGTGTTTTCTAACAAAATATTTTTATGTGTACAAAAGTTATTATACTATAATTTTTATACTTTCAACTATTATAATTTTTCTAGAAAAAAATTATTATTAAGAAATATAATTATTCATAGAATAATGAATAGAAAAATGTTTTTATAAAGAAAACACACAAATTAACGTGTATGTTTTTATTTGAAATTAAAATATATTTTTATTATACATCCATCAAAGAATAATTAAAATATATGTCAAAAAATATTTAAACACAGGTCAAGCAAAACATATACAAAAAATAAATTATAGGAATAAATCAAATATATATTCTATTCCATCTCATCTCCTAGTATCAAATAGAGATTGAACAAATTTGTTTTTGTCTTGTTTATCTTACCGTTTACAAAGTCATGCCTCTGTGTCTTATACCAAACACTACTACTATAATAATAATAATAAAACCATCTAGGTGGCCCAGTGATAAGAGCTTGGGATCAAGAGGTTTGCTTCTTCTGTGGTTTCAGGTTCGAGCCCTGTGGTTGCTCATATGACGGCCACTGGAGGCTTACATGGTCGTTAACTTCAGGGCCCGTGGGATTAGTCGAGGTGCACGTAAGCTAGTCCGGACACCCATGTTAAACTAAATAATAATAATAATAATAATAATAGATGGTTATTATTATTATCGAATATCCATTCATCTCCTTGAAAAGGTTCAAGATTCAAGTCTTTCCTATATATCTTGTTTTTTTTTTTTATGAAAATGAAATGGTTTGTAGTTTAACTATAAATACTCATATTTTATGTGACGTAATCTTTTAATTTTTATTATATAATCTATTATAAATATTTACATAATTTATTTATTTTATCATGTATTTCATTTCTTTGCAAAATAATCAACACAAATAGTTGATTGTATTTTGTTACATGCTAGCTTCAAGTTATTACATAAGCTAGTCCGATGTATGACACTTCTTAATTATTGTTGAAAAAAAATAAATTTACGATTATAATTTTCATTGCTATAAAAAATATAATCACTCCAACTACATGCACGATCACCATTTCCACCTTGCTACTCTATCATCAACATTGCCTTTTTTTTCCATTTCATAGCTACCATCCCACAACAATCCATGGAAATAACTATTTTATTTTTATAAAAAATATTTTTCTTAACATATAGAAAAAGAAGAGAATGACGAATTTTTCAATAAAACATTTTACAAAAATAATATTAAAAAATAATTTAATCTTAATTAAGTTAAGTTAATATGGTCATTTTTTTAATTAATTTAAATGTATATTGATTTTTTTTAACTAACATGCCTTCATTTGTTTTTTCTTATTATATTTACTCCTTCAACATTCGTCGATAGAACATAGAACTGGAACTGAACCTCTAAGTGAGCAAAACAGTTATAAATTGTGTCATCTTGTTTGGTTACTGGCACGTTCTGAACCTTCAAAAAAAAAAAACACAAAACATTCGTCGATAGCACAACATTGATTGAGATCTCTGCAAGTTCTGGGAGAGTGACTAGGACGATGTTCTTGATCGATGTTCTCTGTACTTTAATATGACTTTATGGGGGTTTCCATGAAGATAAATGGCCTTCTGGTATGGCCAGCTCTTCTCCAATGAGGGAGAGTTTTATATGATCCATAACTTATAACCACATAATAGACAGTGAAAATGGGGATTCTCTTACTTACCAGCTTGTATGCTTCTGACAGTGACTCTTTAAAGAAAGAAAATGCACCACTAAAAAATCCCAATCAAAATGTGCAAATTGAGGATCAGTACTGGGATTTTTTTTTTTTTAGATTAATGTGGGTGTCCGGGCCAGCTTGCGCGCACCTCGACTAATCCTACAGGCCCTGAAGTTAACGACTATATAAGCCTCCAATGATCATCATATGAATAACTACAGGGCTCGAACCTGAGTTCTAGAACTTTCTTGATAATAGGTTAAATGGGCACTGTTTTCATTTCTTTGTTTAGTCATACAAATCCTACAAAAAAGACGAAGTTGCTGTCCCATGTTAAATGGAAAAGTCATCTTAAACCAACATTTTCAGGCCTTCCGACTTGAACATTTACGAGCACAGCAGTCTATATGTGACATTTTCTTATATATCATCTTGTTCGGCTGGTTGTTGAACTTATCCATCCATCATCTATTGATTATTGATTATTTTTTAATCCCTATTCGCTAAGATTCTTTGGACAAGACACAGGCATCCACAGAGCCACCTTAATTTTTGTTCCCTGTACAAAAGAAAAGATGCCATACATGATATATGCATCCTGTCCTATAAAGATTGCCTGATCGTTCATATTGCCTTATTAATTTCCCTGGCTCCTAACATATTCACACCTCCATTCCCAAGACTTCTGCGTTTGAGAGTCATGATTAAGGAAGTCAAAACTCAAGTAAATGTTGGGGTTGAGGTGGATGTCTTATGGAAAGCTTTTGGTAAGGATTTGAAGGATATTCTTCCAAAAATGATGCCAAATTTAGTGAAGGATGCTGATATGCTTGAAGGTGACGGTGGCCTTGATACAGTCTACCTCTTTAACTTCGGCCCTGGTAAGTCCATTTCTTTTACTTATTGATTATGACTTGACTTCATGTGTTCACTTGGATCATTTATTTTTTCTGAATGAATTAAATCAGCTAGTAGATGCCATCTGGACTGCTTGTCTTGATTGGCACCTGTGATGGCTGTAACAAAAAAAATTTTGGTCTCAAAATATTTTGTCAGGTTTAAAAACTATGACATACCAGAAAGAAAGGGTTACAGAGTTTGATGAGTTTGTTCATCGAATCGGGCTTGAAGTAATAGAAGGAGGGCACCTGAATCATGGTTTTTCTCATTACAAGACAACTTTCCAGCTTACTTCAACTGGAGAGCAGGAGACCCTAATTGATGTCACAATCTCATATGAGTCTCAAGTAGAAGAAGACACCGTACCATCAAATTCAGCATCATCAACATTAGTTTTCATCAAGCACATGGAAAATTATTTGATGAATGGTGCTACTTAGGTTGTTTGCATTTCCTGGGGCTGTGATCTGTTGAGCCCGACCTAATTACTGTAATAAAGGGGAGGGCATTTCATTTGGATGTATTGATCTTCAGTAATCTTTGAAGTTATAAAGTTTCCATGTCTTTGAACAGCACTAACAAATACATATGCAGACACAGAACATCTTTCTATTTCAATAATATTACATACATAATATTTCAAGTACATGTTTAACAAAAGATAAATGATTTGACTATATGTCAATATCACTGTAGTTTTGAAGTAGTAGATTGTCGTAGTTTATCATGGATGATTACCAACACAAAACCATGGAAACAGCAAACATGAAAAGAACATAACAATGAATAGCAAGAAACGTCTTGCATTATTCACTTATTAAATCCCACACATGGCAGCCAGCATTTGACAGCCACCATTTGCTTTTTAAGTTCAAAGATAGACATGCTTCTATTGTTGTTCGTTAGGAGAGTCAGAAATCATTGCAGCATTTACTTCCCGCAAACAATGTCATATCCTGCAGAAGCTCCCTTTGTGCAGTCTAGAGTGCCATACTGCATGACAGAGGAGGTCTCTTGGTTTGAACCACTTTCTGGAGAGAATATGCAGGAGGTGCAATCAGCAGAGAAAAGGGATGTGGTTCTGTACTTGTCTTCACCTCCCAAAACTGGCATTGCGACACCAGGCTTTGCGGGGTTCTCAAAATCAGGCCTGTAAGTCCTGCCAAGTACTCAATCAACTGTCGAGGATAGGTGAAAGAACTTAAATTCACCTCCAAGTGGACAAAGCAGTCATTAGCAGGCACTTGATACTTGTGGATTTTATCATCTTCTTCAGTCACTGGAACCACATTTACCAAAATATTTGCTCTATCCTCGAAGGTGATTATGGCACTGTTCTTGCTTGATACTCTCTCCACTTTTAAGTCCTTCTCTGGGGAGTACCAAGTGGAGAAGGAGCCTTCAGGTATGACTAAATCTTGCCCATTGTAAGTGAGCTTTAAATGGTCATCTTCACTGTCCCAAGTTGCTGCCTTAGTGGCCTCAAGAGAGAAGGTTTGAGAGTTATAAAGGATTCCCAGGGCTTGAATCCAAGTGAAATCCCGGGGTCGGCCAGCTGGCCTGTGACCAATGAAGCGGCTGTTGATTTGAAGATCAAAATCATATACTAGGCTGAATTGCTCATTGCTCTTTCCATGGAAATAGAAGACAATTCCATCATCACCAATGAAACAGGGATCGTAGCATGCTGATCCCGGGGCTTCACAGTTAGGTTTGTGGTCTGAAAAAAAAATCAAACACATTAGTTTCCATAACTGAGACATGCAAATTGACAGCCTATTATTAAACAAGTATACACTTATAGTCCAATAATACAAAATTTCTTATTTCCAATTGCTATTTTAGCTATCAACCTGATAAACATATTTAGTACTTATGAGATAGAATTGAATGAAAAGAAGTGGGTCATATCTTAAGCTTGCACTGGGCCTTGCAATGTGGAGAGTTGCAGTCAGCATAGCAAACTTTTTCCTTGGCGTTATGTGAGTAATTGCTTGGGCATTCAAAGGGGCAAAGTATATACTGGTTATAGCATCGGATTCCTGGGGTGCCACAGTAGAATAATGGTACTCTTGCTTTCGCTTGTATGAATCCTGAAACAAAGATTAACAGAATCATGAAAATAGAACTGCTACTTAAGATCTTCATAATTGCTATTAGAGATATAGGAAAGCGAAGAAAGTAGGCCAAGTGATGCAGCTGGGTGCTCTATATAGAATTGAACAAGCTGCAGGCCAACTGTTACTTTTGCTATTCAAGCTTCTCTTTTGGTTCTAAAACGTTTGCTAAGCTTGTGATTAAAATGTAATATGTATACTTCAACATGATCGGCTACAATGACAGGAAATTGGTATCTTGAGACTGTTAAATGTTAGACTTCACCGTCAAGGATAATGCTATTCAGTGAATATTGTTAGGATGAAGATCTGCAGAAGAGCGAACAAGGTAAAATAAGAAATGATGAGGTACACAAAACTTACGTTGTTCACCTAATATAGAAGATCGAATCGAGAATCACCAATGTCTCTAATGACCAAACCACCAATTTCTTTAGAAGATGGATCATTGTAATGTCTTGAGCCATTATCTCTCTTACCAAACAAGCAAAGTCTGAGGTTGGGACTGTTAAGTTTCTCAGGTCTTTGTTTAGCGTGTCGGAACAACTTAACCATTTCATTATTAGAATCAAGCATAATCATAAACCCACAAACAAAAGCTTCAATCAAGGTCGACGAAAAGTTTTCCTGGGTAAATGGCTCAAGCCAATTATGAATCTCATTCTCAATGTTAAAAACATGTAGTTGAGTAAACTTTGTGCTTCATTGTTAATAGGCAAAAGGAACCCCATAACATGGTGACAATAACCATTAATCTTGAAGGCATATGTTTCAGGCTGAGCATTAATTGAATGATCAATTTTAGCCCGCATAGATGAATTTAAACAAATTATAAAACTCAATTATCGTTAAATTTCATATCAAATGATAAAAATGAGAAAGAAAAATATTCAATTAAAACAAACTAAAAATGACAAACTTGAGTCAACCTAGGTAAACTTAACAGACTTGTGTCTCAGGTTATGATAGCGAGATAACCTTATAGAAAATAAACTAAAAAATATTATGAAGCTCAATTCTCAAACTAGCACAGTGTTAAAAGGGCAATTTTAAAAAAAATCAATTGAAAAAAATGTCAAAAACCGCAACTCGAGTTATGAGACTAGGATAACTTAATAGAAATTGAAAAAAACTCAATTCCCAACTAACCAAATGTTTAAGGATGAAATTGAAAAAAAAATTAAAAAGACGCTAAAAAAATGAACCAAGTCAACCCGGGTCATCCTTTTAAATTTGTGACCCTAGTCATGAGATCATAATTTCCAAATAAAAAGCAAATTGAAAAAAATTACAAAGACTAACACTCAACTAGTCCAATACTGAAAGATAAAATTAAAAAAATATCAATTAAAAAAGACCAAAAGAAAAAAAAACAAATAGCAATTAAAAAAATAAAGACCAAAATTCACATAAAAGAAAATTAACAAAGAATAGCACAAAACCTGAGGTGAAGAAAGAGGAAAGAAAGGAAGATAAAGAAAAGAAGAGTGGGCCATTGGCAACACACCACCACTTCTAATCCACAACGCGTTACCTCACCTTGTAGTCCTCATCGAGACGATTCTAGAGACACAACATAAAACAATCTTTTAAGATCAAAAGAGGTTATATGTGCCTCCACAACACGAAGACTTTTCTCACATGCTGATGCATATGGTGTATGCACCAACCATTCCTCTTATGCCCCATTCAGTTTCCTATCTACTTGTGTTTTATTTTCAAAATTAGCCCTTTGAACCTTAATTGTTTTAGATCAGTAAACTTAATTTTTATTTTATGAAACTTAGCATCAACCGCTCATCAAGATTTTTCCTTGAATTCTTATATTTAGACAATCAAAATAAACCATTAGAGAATGTTTGTTTTTGTGGTTGACCTGATTTTTCAAAGTGTTTTTTAAATTATTTTTTACTTGAAAAAAATATTAAATTGATATTTTTTTAAAATGTTTTTTTTATTGTTTTGATGTGTTGATATCAAAAATAAAAAAAACAAAAAAAAACATAATTTTGATACATTTTCAATTAAAAATCACCCTACATCGCATTACCAAACTCACAATAAATTCACTTTAAAATAAATTCAATATAAAAAGATCAAATAAAAAAAATCAAGTGATTAAAAAAAAGTTAAATATTTTTCTCTGTGTATTCAATTCAATCCCTAATGCTAATAAAAAAAGGAGTTGTGTATGTGTTTCAGATCGATCCTCAAAGTTTTAATTGTTCTAAATTATTAAAATATCATATAATTTGATCAAAACAAGCATCAACTAAGTCAAGATAATTGTTTCGACATCACACGATGCCTAAATTAAGTAACCAAAACAAACTGTGCAACTTCAAACGATAAATAAGAAAAAAGTAACATATCATAAACAATTAAAGGATGAAAAATAGAATTTTGGGAACACTATTACGATCTATGTTGTTTTCTTTGTCGGTGAACAATGTTTTTGGCATACCTTTTAGTTTTTTAAAAAAAAAATTAATTTATTTTTAATTTTTAGTTTTTTATATGTATATATATATCCCCAAGTTTTGGAATCAAAAGGCAGGACTGAAATAGTCTTGGAATCACACGGCAATGGAGCTGTCCATATCCCATCATCACCTTCACCATCCACCTTTCACCGTCTCATGCTTTACTACTCGATATTAATAATTTGCATTCAGACAAAGAAAATCAATCACCAGAATATATAACTTTCCTTCCTAGTATGCATCAACCAAATCAACCAGTGTACTGAACTACAGACAGACCACCTCGGCCGTCGTCAACAACAACAAAACTTTTGTAAGACACTACTGTACTGAGCTAAAAGCAGTCTCTTATTACCATGATCATTTATAATTCTGTATCCATACGTTTCTGCTGACTTGGTTTCTTACATGAAGGTTTTCAAAAGTTAAGATTTTCGTTTTTCTTTGGTTCTTAGAAGTTCAAAAATCAAGAAAATTTCAATTACAAGAAAGAAACGTTTAACATCAACTAAGAAAGACTTCATATTTGAGATATTTTTCAGTAGCTTTTGAATTGGATCATCTCTGTCAAATGGGGCTTCGTTTGGTCAATTGTTTTTCAGACTTTAAAAATTGATCTGTTTGGATTTGTTAGACATATTGAAATCTATTATTTATTTTAATATTTATATTCTGGAAGTTGCTTTTGTGACTTAAAAAACGCGTGCGATTAGTAAGAAAATTTAAATTTGATTGTAAGTTTGATCTTCATAATCTTGAGTTGGACACTTAGTAATGTGAAAGTTATCTCTTGAAGATGAACTGAGAAAAGGCAGGGATGTAAGAAATGATAACTCCCTTGTAATATGTATTTCTCAGGGAATGGGAGTTCGCTTTCTTATTTAGAGGAGAGATTCTTTAGACAACTTACTGTTATATGACTCGATAAGCTAATTATCTTTGTTAATGATGCTTTACGATGTCAATATGTTGCGAAAAATGTGCACCAAATTATTTGGTAAACTGAATGATTGAAAATGTGAGCTCCGTTGGAAGGGGTGACTCATTGCTTTTTTGAAAATTCTAGATGGAAGCTTTGTTAAAGTGCTTTTGTTTTTTCATGAAGATTTCATCTTACTCTTTGATGGTAATTGTGCAATCTGATCTTCTTCCTTCAGGATCATCAACTTTGAAATGTCATACTCGCTGCATTAGAGTAAAGTCTCTATATTGTGCTCCTCTAGACAAGTGGATTTTGCTTTTGTTTTTGATTTGCTCCGCTTCTTTGTGCAGGTTTTATTTACGAAAAAATAGAAGCTCAATGAATCCTGGACAGCTTACTCTTCTGGCATCCACTTTCTGTGTGATGCTTACAATGCATTTTTCAGGACAGCTTCTCGCTGAGCATCTACTCAGCTGGAAGAAGCCAAAGGAGCAAAAGGCTATTATTATCATCATACTTATGGCCCCCATATATGCCATTGACTCCTTTGTTGGTTTGGTAGATTTTCAGGGGAGCAAAGCATTTTTTATGCTTTTGGAATCAGTCAAGGAATGTTACGAGGCTCTGGTAAAACTACATTCACAAGAATTGTAAATTTGATATGTTGGAAATGAAGTTTTCAAATTTTCATGTGGAAAAATGGGAATTGAAGTTTAGAAACACATCCACAAGTGATTTCAAAGTCAAGTTGACTGTGTTACTTGCAGGTGATAGCAAAGTTCTTGGCTTTGTTGTACAGCTACTTAAACATATCAATAAGCAAAAACATAGTTCCAGATGATATCAAGGGAAGGGAGATTCATCACTCATTTCCAATGACTCTTTTTCAGGTGAAGTTTTATTCTGATTTTCCATCTTTATCAAACTGATGTTTTAATATTAGAGATGTGCGCATTCATTGGTTCTTTTTATTTGATTCCATATTGATTTGATGATGCTGGTAAATAGCATAATATGCATCATGGCATTAGGAACATTAAGTTATCATTGACAGGAGTGGAACCAAATTTCTGTTACTATGCTTCCATACAAGGTTGTCTTTCCATTGCACTGTCCATATGTGTTGGCTGACATTTGTACCATTAGTAGTCAACTCTCCAACCTTCTGCCACGGAAAGCAGAGAATACCATAACCATTATTCTATCCTTTTTAGGGAGCTGTCCTTTAGTGTGGATTGTGACCTAGAAGGTAGTGGATTCTGTTCAATTGTTTGTAAGATGCATCTTTTTTTTAAATCACTACCACTTGTATCAATGAACTGGTTCTGTTGTTCAGTCCATTTGAATTATTGGAAAGTTCTATAGACTGATTACCTGACATGTCATGTTGGATTACAGGAATCGCAATCCATTCATTGCTGTCCCTTGTATCTTTTCTTATTTGCTTAAACAACGTTTGCTAGTGATATACTGGTAACTATGTATAAAAATGTTTATCAACTGGTGTTTAAGTGGTATGTTTGAGTGTTCTCTGACCTTATCTATCACTGCAGCCACACACTGTTCGTTTGAACCACCACACATTAAAGCTCCTGAAGTATTGGACATGGCAGTTTGTTGTGATTCGCCCTATTTGCTCCATCTTGATGATATCTCTTCAAATTCTTGGGTTGTATTCCAGTTGGGTGAGCTGGACATTCACAATAATTCTGAATATTTCAGTATCACTGGCTTTGTATTCTCTGGTGCTTTTCTATCATGTGTTTGCTAAAGAGTTGGCGCCACACAAACCTCTTGCCAAGTTTTTGTGCATCAAAGGAATCGTCTTTTTCTGCTTTTGGCAGGTATGCTCTCATAACCCGCCCTTCTCAGGCTCAATTTACATAACACGTAGAATTTTTTGTTGCAGTTGATGGTTCCTTGCCATGTCTAATAAATCACACTTGCATCAAACAATGAGGCCTTTGTACATTTTTATGACAGAAGCATGCTTTGGATAAAGTAGAACAATTTTTTATGCTCAAATTAGCAAATGTTTTGGAATTCTGACATTGTGAGCTTGGGAAATCAAAATAATCTCTAGGATGTGACTACTTCGAAAAAGGACATGATTTAAACCATCGTGCAGCAGCCAGACTATATAGGTAGTCCTTGAGAATCAAAGACTGAGTAATTTTTTTTATTGTCTTTGCAGGGAGTTGTGCTTGATATTCTTGTAGCATTGGGCATAATCCGATCTCATCATTTCTGGCTTGATGTAGAGCACATTGAAGAAGCTTTGCAAAATGCATTGGTGTGCGTAGAAATGGTTTTCTTTTCGGCTTTTCAGAAATATGCATATAGTGCTACGCCATATAGAGATGATATTGCCGCAATAAATGTGAAATTGGATAGGAAGAAAGACTAGAATAGAAGCCAACACCAATCTGGTGAGAATTTTAATGCTTTCTTAAAGATTGATGCCAATATTAATTGCTCCCTGTAATGGTTGCATGAGAGACACTGCCTGTACTTTGCCCATTGTGAACCTGAATCTGCTTTCTGCAAGTAGAATCAGCAAAATGTTTTGCTTCATATGTATCAACATGTGTAAAACAAGTTGAAGAGATCATAGGAAAAACAATGGGGCAGCAGTGCCATTTGTTCCATGTGTACACTTTTGAGGAGAACAAATAGCCTATTCTTCCATGGACAACAGGTAATGTCCCAGTCTTTCTTACAATGCTACTCTACTGTCATCGATTCCTTAGCAGCCTTCTTGAGAGACATGAGAGGAGTGGTTAAAACTCACTTTTTATTAGCTGAATGGAGCTTCTTCCACTGATAAAAGAACAGGAAGCCCAAGTCATGGCATAAGACTTTGATGTTCCTCCAGTTACTAAGCGACCTTATGATCTGTACGGCTGAACTGAAAAACATTAACAGTTCTTGTGTTTTTAAGATTCTTACAACAAGATGGATCTATTTAGCATGTTAAGTTCACAAACACATGGAATAGAAATCGATAGAGAGCTATTAAGAATCAGCTGGTTTCTCTTAATGAAGAGTTTTTCTTCTTTTTTCTTAGATTCAAAACAAGTTTATTTTTATTTATTTACGAGAAGCATCTGTAAATTCTAAAGAGCACAAACAAGTTTTATATATATATATACAGGAGATGACATGCCCGCACGTTGCCGCGGGCTTATAAAACAAATGTACTTGATAGTGATATAATTGTAAACCAACGCTAGATAAGTAATAGAAATTAAAGGTATGATGGAGCAAATATTTCATGACGGAAAAAAAAAAAGTTGTATTGGTGATCAAAAACTTAAAGACTGAACAAAATGATTTGTAGCAATCTACAGTGTTTTGTGAGGAAAAATACAGTGATTTCGCCACATGATTTAGCTTTTCAGTTAATAAAAAGAAAAAAAAATTACAAAGCTAAATTATCTACCAACTTGATATTAAAAAAAAACCAACAAAGATAATTTTGGAAGAAAAAAAACCCATGAGAAAAAACGTTGCAGCAATTGACAATGTTTTGTGAAGAAAACTATAGCACTTTTCCCAATAAAATAAAATAAAAAACAATTTAGAGAAATATTTTAGCAATCCACAGTGTTTTGTGAGAAAAACTACAACGCTTTCCTCATATGATTTAGCTTTATTGTAATTATAATTCTTAACCAACTCATTATTTAAAAAAAAAT
>Ga0307515_10017554_pt1 | contig 13022 bp, 9 predicted proteins | sample 17_EM_MG_FD_194513 | JGI IMG/M metagenome (GOLD analysis project Ga0307515, IMG submission 194513) | Populus trichocarpa ectomycorrhiza microbial communities from riparian zone in the Pacific Northwest, United States - 17_EM | ecosystem: Host-associated > Plants > Roots > Unclassified | place...
ATGAGTGTTAATTGGGTTTAAAAGATTTACAAGCAAAATATAAGTTGTCTGTTAGAATTCTTATGGATCCGATAGAAAATTAATACTTCATTCATATACATTACATGAGCATAGATATATTTCTTTATCAACAAAAAAGTATGTTTATTTATGTAACAGGTCCATCAAATATCCCGGGAGATCATTAGTTTAGGACTCTACTTTGTCAGGCTTATGTAAATATTTAACTTAAACAAAAGGGAATTAACGTGTTATTTTTGTGTAAACCTTGATGTATTTATAAAACTTTAGCTTAGCATGTAGTATTTTAGTTATCTTGTAATTAACCCTTTTGAAATGCTTAAGAACACTTATTATGTTGTAAACGCTTTCTTTGCATGTTAGTATTCTTTTTCTTTTAAATTTTATGATATGATATGTGGGCTCTATTCATATTGAACTTACTCATAGGATATATATATTGTGTGGATTGTATGAGGTGTTGAATTATGATGTTTGATATAAAGTCCAGAATTATGGGACTTTGTGATGATGGATTGTTTGAGTAAATTGATAATAGTCGATAACTTGGGATGCCCTAAATAAAAACAAAACTCTACTGAATTTTTGGTAAATTAAAAAAAATAAAAATTTACCTTAAAATTAAGAGGATATGTTGGGATCTTTTAACATTGATCAAGTCGTATAGTCGGACTGTTACAGTTGCTATCAGATCCCTAGTATGGGTTCTGGGAAGAATTCAAAAGAGGTTGTTAATGTTCATTAATTTATTGCTGGATGGAATATACCCGTCAAGAGATTAGAATAGATCTAACCTCTGTAGGGAGGGGGAATAGAGATATAGACTTTTCCAAGGGGTAAGAAGAAAGCCCTTTGGAAGATACTGCTTCACATGCACTGGTAGTATTGACTTAAGTAGGGCATGAAGAATCAATGGGTTCTCAAATTAGACAAGCACCAAGACAAACTGGGGATGTTTGGCCAACCGTGTCAGCCCCACGGGAACGAGTAGAGGAGCCCCCTCAGACTACACCTGCAGGGCCATCTGTTTCTTATGTTGATCTGATGCTCCTGACCTAGCTAGTCAAAGCAGTAATGGAAGGTATGGCTAATGCTGCCACTCCTATGCTAGCACCCCCACCCGCACCCATCATACCAACCATTTTAGAAGCAGCTATAACTACTAATGATGTGGTACATCTAGTTCATTTGGTGAAAAGTATGAGAGAAATGAGTTGTGAACCCTACTCAGGTGAACAAGATGCTGAAGTGGCGGGAAGGTGGATTAGAAAGGTGGAGAAAACAATGATTCAAATTAAGATACCACATGATCTGTGGGTAGATTGTGCTACACAATTACTATCAGACGGTGCTATGACTTGGTGGGAGACAATTCAGTTGAGGAGGGCTACAAAAACCCTATCCTGGGATGATTTCAAGACAGAGTTTGAGAATCAATATTACTCCAAATATCATCCAAAGATGAAGGAACATGAATTCCAAGCTTTCAGACAAGAGGCAATGTCAGTACTCGAGTTCGAGAGACAATTTCATGACCTCTCACTATTCGCACCACATTATGTCCCATCAGAACAACACACGATATAAAAGTTAAGGGATGGCTTCAGACAAGAATTGAAGCAGGGGTTGATTGCTTTACAATTCAAGACAGTAAGGGAACTGATTAAAGCAGTATAGGTGACACGACCAAAAGATTGATGTCTTCTCCCAGGTGTAGGAGTGTCAAAGTAATAAATAACCCGACAAGACTAGGGTCGAACCACAGGGAGGTTAACTATATAAATTATAAATAATAACAATAACAATAACAATAATGATGATGATGATGATGATGATGAATTTAAGAGGACTTTCAGATGTAAGATTAATGTAAGTATTAAACAAGGATAAAATAAATATCAAGGTTAGAGGATCCACTAATGGTATTTCAAACAAGTATAGTATAAACTCTTTTTATTACTCAACTAGAAACCACACACAAAGGAGGTTCCAATCGGATTATAAAGTGTTAACATGATTACATTAGTTATCTTATCCGAATAATGCTAATACTTGTAAATGTTGTCAGGTATTCATGATTATAACTTATGTTAACAACAAAATCAAGTTCCTTTCATAGCACACATGTTGGTTATGCCATATGGTTGGGCTATGAAAGTGCCAAGTATTTGTTGTGCCACGTATTATACAACATAAATCTAGATTAACCATTTAACAAGTAAAGTATTAAAAGTGAACAAGATAACAAATACAAAACATGTTAGTATCAAACATTAAGGTCCATGTTCAATTTATACTATACTTATTCTTACACCATTAGTATAACCTTTTCATCTTGACATAATAAACTTAACTAAACATAGTAAAAGAGAGAAACATAAATAAACAAGATAAGAACATAAATAAAATATAAGTTAACTAAGTAAAGGAAAGGAAATGAGAAGCATAAACAAGAGATTAATATAAGCAAAACTTAAGCATAACAATAAAGAGAGAGAAAGAACATGATCTTGATCTGAAAACCATGATGCCTAAATGCATGGAAAATGCCTCCTTTTATAGGCCAAAATTGGAAACTATTGATTTGTTGACTAATTGTTGAGTGGGTGGCCACATCTTGACTTGGTGACAATCCTTATCTTCTTGTCTGAACAAAACATAATTGCTATCATCAATATTTGAACTGACTTTCCTGAAAGTTCTAGGAAATTATCTCAGCTTTCTAAAAAAAAAAATTGAGGTCATTTGGACTTTTAAAACTCAAGATATTGGTTGAACGTTGAATAGTGTCTAGGCTGCATGACAGATTTAGACTTCTCCGTTGTTGCCAAGGTTTGGACTTCCAAATAGCAGAATTGAGTCTTGCATTTCCATGAATGTTTTAGGCCTATGTCTTAGCTTTCTAGCCATATAAACCAAATTAAAATCCAAGATCTACAGCTCTAGATATGACCAAATGACTGAACAGTGTTCTAATTTGGACTGAACTAGCATCTCTTTTCTAAGCTTCACCCTCTTTTTGTCTTCTCAATTTTAGTAGTTGAACTCATCAATCAATCCTTTGATTCATGTGATAGGCCTGCATTTAAGATGAACATTTACCATAAATTAAAGGTATCTTATAGTATCAGACTTGTTATTATAAAACATGTTTTAGTTAAGGAGTTATTGATACTTCAAGTGCAAAAATGCTGATATAAAACCTTGATAAAAATACACTTTTAAGTACTAATCAACAGGCCTTAAAGGCTTGTATGGAAGAAGGCCAATAGAGTCACGGGGGTGTAAGAAAATGAAAGGATATGGAATTTTTAGGCAGGCCACTGCTTCCAAAGAAAGGTAGAAGCGAACAATTCCTTCAATTCAAAAAGAAAAGGGGGACATCAACTAGCTCCTGACAGAATATCGGTGGGAAGTCGGGAAGTGGTCAGACCCGCTCCAGGGATATAGCTGCGAGGGGGCCTAATGAACAAAAGGAAATTGTCTACCCTCAATATGCTTAGTGTGAACAAAGACACCCCAGGAGTTGCTTGGTTTCTCCTGGACGATGCGACATATATCGAGGAGAAGGTCATAAGTGGAGAACCTGCCAATACTTGGGAAGAGGATGTCATCACTGTGGTGAGAAGGGTCACTTTAAAAAGGAATGCCCCTAGTTAAACACTAAACAGCCTTAGAGACATAGGTAGCAAAGTCAGAGTCATCAGCAGTACATCACAGTAAACAGATCGGGAAGGTCGTCTCAATCAGGAGTTAACTCAAATAGGGGACGACCTAGAGTGCAAAATGAAAGGGATCAAGGAAGGGTTTTCCATATGACCTAGGAGGATGTCATAGTATCATTAGATGTGGTGGTAAGTATGCTGCAAATGAATGACTATCAAATGCATGTTTTATTTAATTCTGGTGCCACTCACTCCTTTATAACAAATAAAAATGTAACCAAATTGAGTAAGGAAACAAAAAAGGTAGAAAAAGGATTTATTATTGGGACACCTTTGGGTAAAACTGTGGAAACAAATGTTGTATTTGAAAGGGTGGGAATTAACATTAATAGGTGTAAACTAGAAGCAAATATAATACCCCTAGAATTAAGTGATTTTGATATAATTCCAAGTATGAATTGGTTGGGCAAAAATAAGGCTCGTCTAGACTGCTTTACAAAAACAGTAACCTTTCAAGGGGTTAAGGGTGAAACAATGTTCTTCAAGGGGGAGAGAATTTCCAACTTTACAAATATTATCTCAGGTATGGTTGCGAGAAAACTATTAAAGAAAAGCTGTACAACATACCTTGCCTGTGTGATAAATTCACAAAAGGGTAAAATAGGACTATCTGACATTCCAATTGTGAGGGAATTTCCAGATGTATTTCTGGAAGAATTACCAAGACTACCCCTAGAAAGAGAAGTTGAAGTCACCATCGACATATTGCCTGAGGTGTCTCCTATAGCCCAACCACCGTATAGAATGGCCCTAAAAGAATTGGATGAGTTAAAAATTCAATTGTAGAAGCTTTTAGACAAAGGGTTCATACGACCAAGCAACTCACCTTAGGGGGCACCTGTATTATTTGTGAAGAAGAAAGATGGAACGTTGAGGCTTTGCATAGATTATCGTCAGCTGAATAAAGTGACGGTAAAGAACAAATATCCGCTTTCACGGATAAATGATTTGTTTGATCAGTTGAAGGGTGTTAAAGTATTCTCAAAGATTGATTTAAGATCAGGATACTACCATATGCGAATCAAAGGGCAAGATGTGCCAAAAAATTCCTTCAGAACTCGCTACGGACACTTCGAGTTCTTGGTGCTACCTTTTGGATTAACTAATGCTCCAACACTTTTTATGGATTTAATGAACCGAGTATTCCAACCATACCTTGATAAGTTTATTGTCGTATTCATCGATGACAACTTGGTTTACTCTAAATCCTATGAGGAGCATGAACAGCACCTGAGACAGACATTACAGACTCTGAGGAGCCGCCAGTTGTATGCCAAGTTAGATAAATGTGACTTCTGGTTAAAAGAAGTTACCTTTTTGGGGCATGTAGTATCTTCAAAAGGCATTTTTATGGGCCTTTAGAAGGTGCAAACAATTTTGAGATAGGAAAGGCCTACGGTAACTGAAATTCATAGTTTTCTCGGATTGGCAGGGTATTATAGAAGGTTTATCGAAGGGTTTTCAATGATAGCAACTCTATTGACACGACTCACCAGGAAGAACATAAGATGGGAGTGGTCAAAGGAGTGTGATGAGAGCTTTCAAGAATTGAAGAGAAGGCTTACTACTGCCCTCTTACTAATCCTTCCATCCGGAACAGAAGGCTTTGTAGTCTACAGTGATGCCTCAAGAAAAGGACTAAGTTGTGTCCTAATGTAGCATGGAAAAGTAGTTGCCTATGCATTGAGACAACTGAAGACTCATGAAGTTAACTACCCAGTTCATGACTTAGAATTGGCAGCAGTAGTTTTTGCTTTACGAGTATGGAGGCACTACTTATACGGATCCCGGGTTCAAAGTTTCACGGATCATAAGAGCCTTAAATATCTGATGTCACAGAAGGAGTTGAACATGCGACAACGAAGATGGGTAGAATTAATTAAAGATTATGATTGTATTATAGATTATCATCCAGGAAAAGAGAATTTAGTCACGGATGTTCTCAACCGTAAAGACAGGGTGATAGGGGTGGACCAACAACTTGGAATGAGGAAACCATGATTGAGCTAAAAAGATTAGGGGCAGTATTAAATGTGAGTCCGGAAGGATCCTTAATAGCTCAACTAAGGGTGAAGTCAGGATATCAAGAGCAAATATTAGAGGCACAACAGCTTGATGATGAAGTGTTAAAAGTAAGAATCAAACTGGAATCAGGGGGTGAAACTCTTTTTCGAATGGGTGATGATGGAATAGTGATGTTGGGGTGATGTATGTATATGCCTGACAACAAAGCCCTTAAACAAAAGTTACTACGAGAGGCTCACGAGTCTAAGTTCATTATATATCTAGGTAGTACTAAGATGTACCAGGATCTGAAACAGTACTATTGGTGGCCAAATATGAAAAAAGAAGTGGCTGGCTACGTGGCAAAATGTAGTATTTGCCAACAAGTAAAAGTAGAATACCGAAAACTGACAGGGCTGTTACAACCATTACCAATCCCTAAGTAGAAGTGGGAGATGATCATAATGGACTTTGTGTTGGGACTACCGAGAGGAAAGAGGAAAAATGATGCAATCAGGGTCATTGTGGATAGACTAACTAAGTGTACCCTTTTCCTACCAATAAAAAAGACAGATCTAGTTGACAAGTTGGCTAAGATTTATGTGAACAAAGTTGTAAGGCTTTATGGAGTCCTAACATCAATTGTTTCAGACCGAGACCCAAGATTTACTTCACGTCTCTGGCCGAGCATACAACGTGCCTTGGGAATAAATTTGAGTATCAGTACTGCCTTTCATCCACAGACTGATGGCCAATCTAAGAGAGTTATTCAAATCTTAGAGGATTTACTAAGGGAATGCGCTTTGGAATTTGGTGGAAACTGGGAGGAGCACCTGTCACTAGTAGAATTCATGTATAACAATAGTTATTAGACAACAATTGGAATGACCCCATTTGAAGCTCTTTATGGCAGAAAGTGTAGGACACCCTTGTGTTGGGAAGAAGTTGGGGACAGAAAAATCCAAAAACGTATCAGACCTATAGCATATGAAATAAACTTGCCCTCACAGTTGGCCAATGTTCATAATGTATTCCATGTTTCTTTGTTGTGAAAAACTGATGTAGACCCTTCGAGAGTGTTATCTCAAGTGCCAGTAGAGGTAAAAGAAGACTTAACACTTGAGGTAAGACCAATAAAGATACTCGATTAGGGCGAGAAAGAATTTCATAATAAGAAAGTTCCCATCATCAAAGTCTTATGGCGAAGCTCACAAATCGAGGAAGAAACATGGGAGAGAGAATCAGAAATGAGATGAAAATTCCCCGACTTGTTTATAAACTCAGATACATCACTCAAATTTCGAGGATGAAATTTCTATTAGGAGGGGAGAATGTAAACCCCAGGAAAATAAATAAATACATATAAATAAAAGTGAAGAAATTCATGCATATGGTTAAATAAAAACAGGAATTCAGAAATTTTTTAATATAAATTTCTGGGCGAAATAATTCAAGACATAATAATAAACCCGATACTATTGAGGGTTGGATTTAATTAAAGAGAATAATATACTTAAAGAAAAAGGGAGCCTAAATGAAAATAAGGGAAATTATAGAGTATAAATACCCTCTCCTCACCAAAAATCTGGAGGAACCATAAGGAAAGAAAGTAGGGAGTTTTGTATCCATTCTTGCAAAATCAAGAGAGAAACACTAAAATTTCAAAAACCCATCCAAGATTAAGGGTTTATAGATGGGATAAACACTTGTGTGCAAGGGATTAACAAGAAAATTAAACAAGAAGAAAAGAAAGGAGGGAGTTAAAAATCTTAAACTGGTTGAAGATCAAAATCTTAATTCATACCGGGTAAGGTGTTCTAAACATGATCTTAAAAATTGATTTCAAATTTGATAATGAATCAATGCCTTGATATTGGATTATAGGTTAGGGTTTTTAGACATGAATTGGTGAAAAAGTATTTGTTGTCAAAATTAAGTTAATTCATATGTGGTATGTAGTTTATGAAAATATTGTGTGAGGGAGTCTTTTGACTTTTAGTGAGATTTCAGGTAGGAAGATGAGGGAATTAAGATCGGGTTCCTTCTTAGAAATTATAGATTTGGATGTTAGCTAACCAAGAAAACTGGTCTTGCTCAATTTGAAGATGTAGAACTCTAGTTATGGGTTGTCAACCGAGACTGAGTCGTGACTGATTGTGTTGGGTAATAGGACTGATTAGTTGATGAGCAATTTTGACTATCTTAGAGGCAGAACTGAGTTCTCCTTCCTCAGAGAACTAGTAGCCTCGTGTCTTAACTTTCTAACGAGATCAATATCATTTAAAATGAAGTTTTAGAACTTTAGATATAGTTAAAAATCTAATGAGTGTTGAGACTGTAACAATTCAATGTCTAGACAGTAACAGTTAGACAGTAATGGTTCAATGTCTAAACAGTAACGGTTGGACAGTAACAGTTGGACAGTAACCGTTCAATGTCTAGACAGTAATAGTTAGACAGTAACTGTTTAATATGTAGACAGTAATGGTTGGACAATAATAGTTGGACAGTAACAGTTCAATGTCTAAACAGTAACAATTGGATAATAACAGTTTGTCAACAAATCAATAGTTCCAAATTTTGGCTTATAAACAGAGGCATTTTCCATGCTTTTAGGCATCTTGGTTTTCAGATCAAGATCATGTTTTTGATCTCTCTCTCTTTATATTTTTGTAATGCTTAAGTTTTGCTTATATTAATCTCTTATTTATGCTTTTAATTTCCTTTCCTTAGTTAACTTATATCTTATTTATGTTCTCCTCTTGTTTATCTATGTTTCTTCTTCTTCATTATGTTTAGCTAAGTTTATTATGTCAAGATGAAAATGTTACACTAATGGTGTAAGAATACTTGGCACTTTCATAGCCCAACCGTATGGTATAACCGACATCTGTGCTATGAAAAGAACTTGATTCGTTGTTAAAATAAGTTATAATCATGAATACTTGACAACATTTACAAGTATTAGCATTATTTGAATAAGATAACTAATGTAATCATGTTAACAATTTATAATCTGATTGGAACCTTCTTTGTGTATGGTTTCTAGTTGAGTAATAAAAAAAGTTTATACTATACTTGTTTGAAATACCATTAGTGGATCCTCTAACCTTGACATTTGTTTTTATTATTGTTTAATCCTCACATTAATCTTACATCTCAAAGTCCTCTTTAATTTCTTCTTATTATTATTATTGTTGTTGTGATTGTTATTGTTGTTGTTTATAATTTATATAGTTAACCTTCCTGTGGTTCGACCTCGGTCTTGCTAGGTTATTTATTACTTTGACACTCCTGCATTTGGGAGAAGACATCAATCTTTTAGTCGTGTCAAAGATCACCCGGTTCATGTAAGTAAATAAGAGTATTCAAATTAAGAATATGCAAATGAGTGTTAATTAGATTTAAAAGATTAACAAGGAAAATATAAGTTGTTTGTTAGAATTCTTAGGGATCCGATAGAAAATTAATACTTCATTCGTATACATTATATGAGCATAGATATATTTCTTTATCAACATAATGATATGTTTATTTATGTAACAAGTCCATCAAATATCCCGGGAGATCATTAGTTTGGGACTCTACTTTGTCAGACTTATGTAAATATTTAACTTAAACAAAAGGGAATTAACACATTTATGTATTATATTTTTGTGTAAACCTTGATGTATTTATAAAAGTTCAGCTTAGCATGTAGTGTTTTAGTTATCTTGTAATTAATCATTTTGAAATGTTTAAGAACACTTATTATGTTGTAAATGCTTTCTTTGCATGCTAGTATTCCTTTTCTTTTAAATTTTATGATATGATATGTGGGCTATGTTTATATTGAACTTACTCGTAGGATATATATATATATATATATATATATTGTGTGGATTGTATGAGGTGTTGAATTATAATGTTTGATATAAGGTCCGGAATTATGGGACTTTGTGATGATGGGTTGTTTGAGTAAATTGATAGTAGTCGATAACTTGGGATGTCCTAAATACAAACGAAACTCTGTCTAATTTTTGATAAATTTTAAAAAAATTACCCTTAAATTAAGAGGATATGTTGGGATCTTTTAACATAGATCAAGTCGTACAGTCGGACTTTTACACACATGCGGAGTCAAGATCGCCAAAAGGGTGTGCAATAGTTCATAGACAATCATGCTCACCACTTCGTGGTATGTTCATTTAATCATTTTATTTCGTAAGTTATTATTTTCTTGAATTAAATATGATGATTTTTTTTTTAATTTTTAGGAGACCTATAATAAATGGTTGAGGGGGAGATATGGGGACGATCCTTCGACCCATCCAGATTTGTGGATGGAGGTAGGATCGTCTGGTGGACCTGATAAAAATCAAGTCTACGGGCTCTCCAACACTACAGCCAAAAACTTGCAGGCGGCTAGTAGTGTCTCAACCATTGGGAGCTCTCCATCAGTATCGAGCACCCAGTCTAAGGAGTGCATGGCCTTGAAACAATAATATGAACGACTCTCAATGGATTATGATCAGCTCCGTCAAATGATCATGGATATTAGATCAAGGATGGGTGATGATACATGTGCAGCCTCTCTTTGGCCGTACGGTTCCGGGAACAACCAGCCTCCTCCTCCTCCTCCTCCTTCCAAAAGGGTGTGCAATAGTTCATAGACAATCATGCTCACCACTTCGTGGTATGTTCATTTAATCATTTTATTTCGTAAGTTATTATTTTCTTGAATTAAATATGATGATTTTTTTTTTAATTTTTAGGAGACCTATAATAAATGGTTGAGGGGGAGATATGGGGACGATCCTTCGACCCATCCAGATTTGTGGATGGAGGTAGGATCGTCTGGTGGACCTAATAAAAATCAAGTCTACGGGCTCTCCAACACTACAGCCAAAAACTTGCAGGCGGCTAGTAGTGTCTCAACCATTGGGAACTCTCCATAAGTATCGAGCACCCAGTCTAAGGAGTGCATGGCCTTGAAACAACAATATGAACGACTCTCGATGGATTATGATCAGCTCCGTCAAATGATCATGGATATTAGATCAAGGATGGGTGATGATACATGTGCAGCCTCTCTTTGGCCGTACGGTTCCGGGAACAACTAGCCTCCTCCTCCTCCTCCTCCTTCAGCTCCGCTGTTAATCTAGTTTAATTTTTTTTTTGAAACACCAAACTTGTAATGAATATTTGGATGAATATTATTTCACATTTTTTATATATATATTTTTTAATGTCTAATACAATTTTATTTGGTTAATTAGTTTTTTTACTATTAATAAATAATTTTTTAAATAAATATCGACGGCCTTACAGACAGAACCGAGTCGTCGATATTTTACTGAGAGTTGCAAAAAAATTATCACCCATGCCACAATCACTAACAGAATATATCCGTCGGTGGTTATCGTTGCTATTACCAACGGAATATATCCATCGGTAATTTACAGAGAGTTCTAAAATATTTACCACCCATGCCACAATCACCAACGACTAGTCTGTCAGTGATTTACTGTTGGAAATACAAACGGAACATATCCGTCGGTAAAATTCTCGCGGGAATATTTTTTTGGCGCGCTTCTCTCGTTGGTAAGATCGTTGGTGTTTGGTTTTTTTATTTCCAACAGAATCAGCGACGAACAAGGGAATTATCGACGATCAAAATTCCGGCAGATGGATTTCGTCGGTGAGGCCGTCGGTAAAGATTTTACCAACAAGTTGTGTGTCTTACACCGACGAAATGAATCCGTCAGTAAAACTATTTAATGGTGTAGTGATAAAAAGATTAATTTGATGACCAGTTTTGTCGTTTCCTCACAACCCTTCTCCTTTTTAGATTTCCTCCAAGATAGTGGGAATCACCTTACACTTTTTTTCATTTCACCCACATATATCTTCCTATAACATTTACTACTAATTTTACAATAAACCATAAACATTTTGTATAGACAACGAATTCTTACAGGCAAGGGTGACGCGTGGTTATAGCTTGGGGTCGTGATCGCTCTAAATTTTTTGAAAATTGATCTATTATATTTATAATTTTTTCAAAAATTTCCAAAAGTTTTCTTACTCTAAAAATAATAAAATTAGATATTTACTTCAAATTAACAAACAATTCAAATTATGATGGACCAGCTACCAAAACTTCAAAGTGAATCAATAAGTTGGATTAAGGTCACTAACTCAAAACATGTGAAGAAGGATGGTCCATAATTCAAGGCAATGAAGTATAACAATCTAGAAGCAAATGGACAAGGAATGTGAACTCGCATAAATTTGATCAATTCTCTTACCAACTTTGATGGGTTATCTTAAATTGTGAGTCCAAGTAAAAAAATAGATACACTTGAACTTAGTTCATATAAAATTTTAAAGTAGTTATATTTTAGGGTAATATTTCTTCCATTCTCTACACTTTTGTGACTAGAGAGAGGATAAAACAAGTGAGTTTTGGGTTACTTTGGGATTTTGGATAAGAAAGAAATTTTTTTATGACACCTTGTATTCCCCTACTTTTTCATACTTAATCTCTCTGATCATCTCTCTCTAGTGGAGTAGACTTAAGTTATTAAACCACATAAATCTTATTTGTTCTCTTGTGTGATTGATTGTGCTTGTCTTTTTATATTTCTCTACTTGCCAATTGATTTGAGATTTTAGGGTTGTTTCCACTACAAACTGGTATTAGAGTTTGTATGGTTATCAATTGATTTTTGTGATGGCAATAAAAGTAATATCAATGATTAAGTTAGATGTAGATTTATTTAATGGTAGGAACAATGTAAATCCCGAGAAAAACTAAGGCTAGATTAAATTAAAGAAAATAAACTAAACTAAAAAGAAGTGGGGGCAAGAACGAATACACTTAAAGAAAATGGGGCCTAAATGCAAATAAGAATAATTATAGAGCATAAATACCCCTATTCTCACCAAAAACAGATCTGCAACTACGTAAAGAAAGAAAAGAGGGAGTTTTTATATCTATTTTTACAAATCAAGAGAGAAACACCAAAATTTCAAGAACCCATCCCAGATTGAGGGTTATAGGTAAAATAAACCATGGTGGGAAAGGGATTAACAAGAAAAATTGAACAAGAAGAGAAGAGGGGAGGGTCGACTGTCATTAGAAAGAAAAGGAGGGATCGAAGCCTTGATTTGCACCAGGTAAGATATTCTAAACCTTGTCTTATGAGTCATTTCAAGTCGATTATGAATTGATGCCTCAATGTTAAATTATATATTGAGTTCTTAGACTTGAATTGAGGAAAAAGTAAG
>Ga0307515_10017555_pt1 | contig 13022 bp, 12 predicted proteins | sample 17_EM_MG_FD_194513 | JGI IMG/M metagenome (GOLD analysis project Ga0307515, IMG submission 194513) | Populus trichocarpa ectomycorrhiza microbial communities from riparian zone in the Pacific Northwest, United States - 17_EM | ecosystem: Host-associated > Plants > Roots > Unclassified | place...
GATGAGCGGCGGGGGGAGATGGGGAAAGGGGAGAATAGGCGGGAAGGGAAGGCCCGGGGCCCGTCCGTCGATGCGATCACGGCTGCGTACCGGGTGCTCGGTTCGGCGGAGGCGCGGCGGGCGTTCGAGAGGGGGTTGTTGGCGCGCGGGGCGGTGGGCGGTGGTGGTGGTGAGGCGGGGTGGGATGCGGATGCGGATGCGGGTGCTCATGTTGGGCTGGAGGTTGTGGATCTGGATGATTTAGTGTGGGAGGAGGGTGAGGGTGGCGAGGGGGTTTGGTGGAGGTCGTGTCGGTGTGGGGAGGAGAGGGGGTTTGTGGTGCGTGAGCGGCAGTTGGTGAGGGAGGAGGAGGCGGGCGGGAGGGAGTTGCTGGTGGGGTGTGTGGGGTGTAGTTTGTGGTTGAGGGTTGGGTTTGGGGTTGTGAGCGAGGGAGAGGAGAATGGGGTGGATGGGGGGTGAAGAGGAGCGTATGTCCCGTTCTAAGAGTAACAATCGTGAGGACCGGGCTAGGGCACGCACAACCTATACTGGTGTTCCAGGTGGTTGGGTCCTGAGGTTGCTTCATAGTTCGATGAGGCAAAAGAGATCACTTCTGCTGAGCCAGGTGAGGACCGCAGTTCAAGGGCAGGTCAGGAGCAGCTATAGAGAGATACTGGACTGACTAGCAAGAGATTAAGCAGGGTGGCGCTGCAGAGGAATGCGATATCAAGATAACAAAACACAAAGCTATTCTAGCCACCTCATTTTTGGACTACTGCGGAGGAGCCCGAAATCCAATATATATCCACCAAAAGCAGATGGAAAGTCTCTCGACACCTGCACACCACAAGGTCCGAAAAGGAGTAATGACTGTAACGCCCCAGCCACCAGCCACCAGTCTTACCAGATAGATCAAATACAAAGTCCACCACAAGAAATGGTGTTTAAAATGCCACCGCTGCATCATTCATACATGCTGTTCTTGACTTCATAGACTCGTTAACGTCGTCTGCGCGGCATGTTCCACGCGCGTGTATGCGATGTCACCATAAAACACCGAAATTTTACGTATTTGATTGGAGATGAATATGGAAATGCTCCGCTAGTAAGGAGGGTGAGTATTGAAAGTAGACGTTTGATAGCTAAGTAGCCTTGTGTTAAGCAAACTAAGATGCGATGCGAAGATTCAAGGTTTTAATTTTTAAGAAGGCAGCCAGAAAGATAGTAAAAATTGGGCCACAAGGCGTGAGGTATATTGTGTTTGGTTTGCGGTGCAGATTTTGATACGCTGCCGTCTGTTGAGATAATCGGCTGCGAGAACTTTTCGTTAGCTATTATCTCTTCAACGCGAAATGACCGACACGTACTGTTTTCTCTGACTAGGATCGAGACTTCGCGCGCGAATTGTATCGCTCCCGGATCCTTCAGCTTGCTCATCCAGTCTTGCTCACTATCGCGAAGCGGGTTGTAGCCCCGGTTATACTTCCATCGGAAGATGCCCATGATGAAGGAGAACTTTCCGTCGATATCTTCGCATGTGGCGTCGGATTGTGCCTCTGCGTCCTGGACGCTCATCTCATGAGACGCAGCTTTTGTCTGTGTAACTAAGTGAATTGTTTTCTGGTTATCTTCATGCGCCATGGCTAAGCCCAGAACAGCACAGAAAGCAGAAGTCCATTTATCGCAGCCCTTGCTGCTTTTGAAGATTTGTTGCAATTTGTTAAGCACGTTCGTCATGATGGTCTGGTGCAGTCGGCAGAAGAAGTATTTCAGCTGGCGGTTTGTCATGCGCGGTGAGCAGAAACTGGCGTATACCCCTGGTATGTAACTCCGCAGTTGCCTAAGGCTCTGCTCTTTGGTTTCTTCTTGGATCGTGAGGGTATGACCCATGATATAAGTGACCACGATGAGTCGGAATACTTCCTTAAGCAACTTAACCTATACTATCGTTAGATACTTAGTTGTTCATGTCGGAACCACATCACTCACTTCATCGTCGGCTTTCGGTCTCAGCCTTGCCATCATGAGGAAGAGCGTCCGTTGAAAGTCATTCTGTTCTTCGGCAAAGCAGGCGTACGCAAAGGGCCCCAGGTAGTTATCAACAATGTCGTTAATGTATCGATCATATCTCTGCTCATCCTTATGGTTGAGCTGGATCATTCCCAGTGGCGGCGATGACTTCTTCACGCGAATGCATTTCCCGGTTCGCGTGTCAGTTGTGTACTGAAATTGCTGCAATAATTCCTGTGTTTTAGGTGCGAACTCGTAGACTTTACAGCTGATGTACGGAAGTCCTTGCCCACATGTCAATCGAAGAGTCACTTCCACGTTGCTCCACTGCCGGATATGCAACGCAACAAAGTTCGTAAGCTGACTGTTTTCGTGCATTGATGTCATGATACCTGATTTACATGATTAATCTACTGCCCGCAAATACGCAAGGATGGTCATACTTGGAAGGAAGGATGATGCAAGCTCCCAGAGGCGGACTCGACTGCATCCCAATCCGCATTCCGCGTTTGGCCTTTGCGAACGTTTCAAACAGCGATCGCAGATATCACCCGGACCACACTAAAGGCACCGGTCAACCAATAATAATTGAAGAGGAGTTTCAACCAAAGTCTTACTTTATCTCTCTGTAAGACGCAGTGCCAACACGCTACGACTTTTCTCATGTCATGCGCGTCCTTTGCCACCTCGGGCTTCAAGTGCGAGCCTAATTGTCTACCACCAGGTCTATTCATTGACGGTCTTTGAGTGCGGGGGGCAGGAGGATCCAACCCATATAGAATCGAGTCTGGTAAGTTTTGTTGCTGCAGAGCATGACTGTTTTGGGTTGGGATTGGTGAAGGCGTGCTATGGAATTGTTCAAGTGCTGGGGTCGTATCTACCGTAGATCCTGGATCCGAAGCCTGGTAGGAAAAGACTCCATCAGAGTGTGGGCTCGGAATATTAACGAAGGGGCTTGTGGGGGCCTGGTATGGAGAGTGCCCAGGAAATGCGCCAACCGACGTAGCTTCCGGAGATGTTTGCCCTCGAGGTACTTTGACAAAACCGTCCGAAAACATGCTAGATGAGTTCCCTAATGAATAATTGGCGGGAGATGTGTTGGGTATAGATAATTGCAGTTCCATCGGATCCCCGTAATATTGACTCTCCAAAGATATGCCATCTGAGGAATTCGATGATAACATGTAGTTGAAGTTGGAGGAAGTGGGACCGACATGAGCCATGTAGGAGAGATCTGATTCCGGGTCCCAGATAAGGGAGTCAGATCTGGGTACATCCGAATTTGTATGCTGCCTTACGGAAGACCAAGGGTCGTGTTGAGACGGTTGTTGGGTGAAAGCTGTTGCGCAAAGCTGGTTGTAAGGTTGACTTGAAATCAGTTGGGATATACCACTAGGAGGGGCATGCGACGGCAGATTTTGAGTATAGTATGCCTGGGTATCTGAAGGCTCCATCAACATTGTGATCCAAAGATAGGCTTATTGATCTGACCTTGATTGAAACAATTATTAAAATATTCCATTTCCTGAACGGAGACATCCATAACTCCGGCCTGGCCTTGCCTGGATTGTGGCGATGTACCACCATGTTGGTAAAAATTCCTTACAGAAGGCGCAAAATCCTTTGAGTCTCGCTCAAATATATCGTCGTCGGGTGTTCGGACTGAGGTCGGAGAGGTAGACAGACTTTCCGCAAGCTCAAGTTCGCTCCATCCCATCTCTTCAGACGTATAGGGAACTTCCTGGTTGCAAAATCCATCAATGAGGTCGGCCATGGTCGATGAATAGTCGGGATGATTAACCAGCGATCCCGTTGGTGTCTTCGAACCATCCGCATTGGAAAAAGGAACGTCTAACATAGGATAATTGCTGGATGAATACTGCGCAAAACGCTCATCTTTGCCATTATGCCAAGTTTGATATTCCGGAAGAGCCATTGTGGTCAAAAAAGGGTGAGGGCAACCTCTCCGGAAGATGAGAAGGGCTGCGCATTCGTCGGCTGCCTCGCGGGCTGCCTTGCGAGGATCCTGCGCGGTCCTCAGGACCTAATCGACCAGCTGAGTTTCTCGGTCTACAGCTCCACGTTTATGGTTTATGAGGAGCCCAAAAATGCGGTGTGGTATCAAACAGCGGTCGGGTATGAATGAGAGTAGCAAGGTTGGGCAACTGAAACCGCAAGATCGACCATCCCGCTGTGTGGAGGAGAGGGCTAGAAGATGAATTGCAAGCGGCTGAGATGGCCTTACCAAGCCGTAGCCCGGCTGGTGGTATGGTACCACGAAGACTGACGGCTGCATATATTCCGGTGAAGCCCTCCCCTGCGAATAACTGCATCTATCTGTATGCAGGCCATTCGGATAGGACAGGTGAAACGCGTAGCTACCTCCAACTCTACCGCCAACGCTACCGCCTTCGAGTCGCTCTATGACTTTTTGATAAGTACTGAGGGCGAGAAGCAGAGCAAAACATACCACCGAAGACCTTTTTATCCTTTTCTACTTGCGATCTTCGCCATCGCATCGACGAACGTGCTAAAGCGCTCATTGCGCCAGAGGAATGCCCCAACCCCTCCCACTAATAGGAAGCTGAAAGAACGTCTCGGCATGCACGCACAACGCAATCCTGCATTGCGCCAATCATGCCATGCAGCTCCTTCCTCGTCAAGTTAACTCGTGCAGAAGACTCAGTCACGAGCTTTCCGCCGCGGCTCTTCGCCTTTCACCGGAAGCGTGGGGTAACGTTAGTACAACAATCGACAGTCCGTTGCTTCTGCGTAGATAGTCGAGCAAATCGATTGCACCCACCGCCAGATGACCTACCGGATGCCGAGCCGGTCCGCCAGCAAAATAATATATAACTAAACTCACAATGACCTTTTATCTAACAAACAACAACTAAACAGCATGCACCTCTAGAATTCCGGTCATGACGGAGCCATGAGCATGCACATTGTTAGGCTTCAGGCAAGTTATCATGGTTGACAGGCTTCATTATTACGCCGGTCAGCGAGTCTGTGTCCTTAGGAATAAAGTCCCCGAAAGTATTGGACCACAAACATTCTTACTCAATCAGCATCGCGAGGACTCTTTCCCTCGACTACGAGCCTTGTCCAAATTTGAACCACTGGGGTGTGCGGAATATTGGCACAGAGTGAGGCTTGGCCTCACTTGTAAGGCTGCCTCCCCCCACAGCCATAGTCCACCGCCATCCACAGCTGAATATGTACGATACCGAATGCCTACACTTATGAACATCCTTTTATCAATACTCTTTCGTTATTGCTTTTTTTTCAGCCCATCCTTTACGCCGCTGAAGCATCCATTCAATTTCCGGTACCCTGGCTGTGCATTCCATCCTAAAACAGCCATATAATATCCTTTTTATATCCAGTTCAGAGGTGCTTAAGATACTCATACAAGATCTGCATAGCGTAAATGGAACTGAACCAATGATTCCTCACATGGACCCGGTTATCAACGGCATATAGGATATGAATCAGCTTCGCCTGTGCGATTGCCTACCACAACATTAGTTCCTTGTTACCAGGCCAAAATCATGGTCCACTTATTTTATACAAATTTCTCTTTCTATCCTATCATATTTGCATTCGTGGGGAGGTTGGCTCGAAATGTTCTTGTGCCGCAAGGCTATGCCAATCATGCACAGCCTAAAATCTCTCCAATACAATGAACTCCCAAGCGCTAAAAACAATGATTGGCCCAGACCACTTGCGACTTCAATTTGAAGATGCTTGTAGTCTGATATGCACCAATTGATTGCTCGATTTTACGCTTGAACGAGACGTCGTACGTTTCCGTAGTTGCACGGCATCGCCTTTAACACGTGTGCGGAATGTGTGCCTGTTTTTTTTGGAAACCACGTGAAGAATATGTGGGCATAATGACTTCATTGCTCATAATACAAACCCCTCTCTCTGATGTCAAATCGCTGTATTACCAATCCTCGCATTTTTTTGTCGCTACTAGCAGCGTACCCATTGCATGTAACAGCATGGCTCCACCAGCACCGCGGGAACGAGGTCGGCCATTTCGAAGAGGACTTGGTTTCAGTGAAAGGGGAGGTGGCAGAGGTGGCAGAGGTGGCAGTAGCAGAGAAGTCGAAGAAAACAGAGGCAGAAAGCTCAATGCTTGTCGACAATTTCAACAAACACGGAACTGTCGATTCGGAGCCCAATGCAAATTCTCCCATGACCTATCCTCGAATTCCAATAGCGTAGGATCAAGACCGTTTCGAGAAACGCCAGACGAAACACCGGAACAACAAAGAGCGAAAGCCGACTATAATTCTTGGAAGAGAAATATCAAGAATCCACCAGTGCCAAATGATACTAGGACGATTGAAAGACTATGGAGCGGCGCTCTGGATATTCTAAATGATGATGACAGAGACTGGAAGCAGATGCTTCCACGAGACCTTGACGACGATGACAAATACGGCCGCGGCCACATTCGGGCTTTACTAACTATGGTAGCCAACAATCATGGCTCCAGTCAATTCGTCAAGCTCTCTCGACCGTTCCTTCTAGTCATTACTCACCCGGCATTGTTAGACTGCTTGTCAGTTGACACGTACGTTGGAGGTCTGTACAATTTCATCAGTGGTAACCATGGGACCCGAGCAATTCCTTTCTTCCAACGTCTCAGCAACAGCTTGCTCGAAGAATATCTCGAAGCCACTGTCTCTACATCAACGGCAACCTTAGAAACAACACTCATCGCTATGGCGACCGCGCTTTGTGAGCTGCTCAGAAGAGAGCAACGGGCGACTTTTAACGAGGAGCTTCCAGATTTACTCAATTCACTGGAGAATATTGCAGAGATTACTCGCGCCGATAGGCAGTCTATAGCATTTCAGATCGTCACTAATCGAATTGGAGAGCTTCGAGCAATGGTAGCACGGGCTAACGGTCTACTCAATCACACGGAGGAGCCACAGTTGAAAGGTATCTCAACTACCGTAGTGACCTCTACATATCCTCGAGATGTTGTACTACCGCAAGGGCGACACGATAACGACAACATGGACATTACGAAGATCAATATCCTTCCAACTGAGGACGAAATTCGGAGCAATCATCCAGAATTTCTGCCTTCTACTGACCTTGATCAGCCTCATTTCCTTGCTGATCAAGCCCAGCGTCACCTTGATACTCATTTCCGCCTACTCCGTCATGATATTTTTGGTGAATTGAAAGAGGCGCTTGGAGGATTGATGCTTGCAGTAGAGAACAACTCAACCTTGCTTGACAATTCGAAGCTTAGTGTTGGAAACATACGAGCTTACCCTTATCCCAAAGCCCAGATCAAGCATATCTCCTTCGATCATCGGCAAGGATTAGAAGCCCAGATATCTTTCCCTCACCCTTTACTTCTACGTAAAAAACCACTCCCGGAGAAACGTAAGTGGTGGGAAGATTCGAAGCGCTTAGAAGAAGGTGTTTTACTATGCTTTGTCTCACTCAAAAATGCAAAAAGCTCGCTCTTGTTCTTCACGACCAGTAGAAAGTGTACAGATGCGAAGAAAAACTGTAGTCTCGGCTCTCATGACAACCAAGCAAGTATCTCCGCAAAGCTTGCTACTCTTCGACAGGACGACGTAGAATTGATGACCCATTTGAGTTGTCACAATGTACGAGGGGTTCTCATTGAGTTCCCAGGTGTTCTGCTGGCGACTTTCATTCCAATCCTCGAAAATCTCCAGGCTATGCAGAAGCTGAGCCGATTGCCATTCCGTCAGTGGATTCTTCCCGATCGAATTTCTACTCAGGGAAGTAGTTCGAAGCACCTAGAGATTCCACCGCCGCTTTATGCACGAGGCCCAAACTTCGAGTTCTCATTACAGAAAATTTTGAAGGACCCCGGTAGCAATGCTCTTATGAGTCCAAGAGAGTCAGTCAACAATGAAGCTATCATTGATCAGCTGAGTGCCAGAACAGAGCTTGACCGTGGGCAATGCAAGGCCCTCATTTCGGCACTTACCCGCGAGTTCGCCTTCATTCAAGGTCCACCGGGTACCGGCAAGTCCTTCCTCGGTGTCCGTCTCATGAGGGTGTTGTTAGATTGCAAGAGGAAAGCTCATTTGGGACCAATAGTTGTTGTGTAAGTTATACACTCGGATTTAGGGCTGATCACTAATTATTTGTGAAGCTGCTATACCAATCATGCATTAGACCAATTTCTGGAAAATCTTCTCGATGTTGGCATTGAAAAAATTCTTCGAATGGGAGGCCAAAGCCACTCCACTAGACTAGAAGGCAAAAATCTGCGTGTAGTTTCTCAGGGTGAAGGCAAGACTAAATTCGAAGGTTATACTGTTGCAACAATTTACAAGGAACTCGAACATCTAGAAACGGCGATCAACTTAGCTCTCAATGAGCTACATGACGTAGAGAAACGGCAAGAATGGCCCAATTTTAAAAAACATCTTGCCAAGAATTACCCGACCATATACTCCAAGTTCTCTCGTATTGACAAGGACGGGTTTGAGACAGTTGGTAGAGAGCCTTTTGACCTTTGGAGGCCAACCGGAAAGCTACTAGGCAAATCGAATAGTTTGGATCAGTCAGAACAGGCCAACTCGACATCAACAATACAGCAAATACTAGTATCAGCAAATGGAAACATTTATTCACTATCACAGCGTGATAGGGTCCGTCTTATAGAACATTGGATCCAAGAGATTCGCGAAGATGTGACAGACCGCCTCTATGAGCTGGTAAAAGAGGCCGATGGCCTTCGCAAGAAATTGGCTAACATACATGACGACGTTGACCGACGAGTTCTCCAAACGGCAGATGTTATTGGTGTTACAACAACCGGTCTAGCAAAAAGGATTTCTACCCTCAAACATGTCAAATGCAAGGTGGTTATATGCGAGGAAGCTGGAGAGGTTATGGAACCACATATGATATCTGCTTTACTACCCAGTGTCGAGCATTTCATCCAGATTGGTGACCACGAACAACTACGTCCTCAGATAAACAACTATAGCCTATCCCTTGAAAACCCACGCGGTTTACCATATCAGTTGGACCGCAGTCAGTTTGAGCGACTTTCAGTCGGAGAGCGAGGAAGACCTGCATTTCCAGTGGCGCAACTAAATGTGCAACGGCGCATGCGCCCCGAAATCTCAAGACTCATTAGGGATACCATCTATTCGCGCTTGACTGATCATGAGAGTACGAAAATCCTTCCTGATGTTGTTGGTATGCGTAAAAATGTTTTCTGGCTCGACCACGATAATGCCGAAGAAGGTTCGCACGAAGATATACATCAAAGGTCGCATAGCAACGTCTGGGAAGTGGAAATTACACACGCACTTGTTCGGCATATCGTACGTCAGGGTGTCTACAACAGTAGCGATATTGCAGTGTTGACACCATACACTGGACAGTTGCAAAAGTTACGAACAGCGATGCGTAATGACTTTGAGATCGTTATCAGTGAGCGTGACGAGGAGGCGCTTGAGAAAGAAGGGTTCAACGCCGAAGACTCTGGATCAGAAGGCGAACAGACGAGCAGCCAGGTGAGCTCTAGGAGCAAGCCACTAGAGAAGAAGAAGTTGAGCGAACTTTTACGAATTTCTACAATTGACAATTTTCAAGGCGAGGAATCCCGGGTCGTTATCGTGTCACTGGTTCGAAGTAACAAGAGAAAAAAGGTTGGATTTCTTAGGACTACTAATCGTATAAATGTTCTTCTCAGTCGGGCACAACACGGCATGTATCTCATCGGTAACGCCGATACATACTCCGACGTACCCATGTGGGAACGGGTCATCAGTGCGTTGCAATCAACGGATTCAGTTGGCAAGGCTTTTGGTCTTTGCTGCCCTCGACACATGGATATAGAGATGGAAGCCTCCCAGCCCGATGACTTTGCCAAACTCAGCCCTGAGGGCGGATGCCAACTTGCTTGTGATAGACGCCTCCCAGACTGCGGTCACCGATGTCAAGCTAGATGCCACTCTGAGAGCATGCACCAAGTCTTCGCATGCCCACAGCCTTGCCAGCGCCTCCACAAGCCGTGCAATCATAGTTGCCAGAAGAAAACCTGCGGCGAAGACTGCGGTCCTTGCATGGTTCGGTGGGACAACATACCTCTTCCGTGCGGCCATTCGAAAAATGGCGTTCAATGTTTCCAGTTGCAAGATCTCAGAAAAATCGTATGCAAGGTTCTCGTTCACAGGCAGGTTCCAGGCTGCAAGCACATTGTGGAAGTCCCGTGCTCGCGGGATGTCTCAGCTGAATCCTTTAGCTGTCCCACGGCTTGTAAAACGAATTTGGCGTGTGGACATCCATGTCCAGGCACCTGTGGTCGATGTAATAAGAAAGATGGGGGTGGTCAGCCAATTGCTAAGCATTTCTCATGTACGAAAACCTGTGGTCGGCGATTTGGAACCTGCAATCACAATTGTCCGAAACTTTGTCATAGCGGCAGTGATTGCGGCCCATGTTTTTCAGCTTGCGAGGTAAGAGCGTTAGTTTCAATTCGTAACATGCTAGGAGTGAAACCCTGCTAACGGTAAAAAGGTTCGATGTGCACACTCCCGATGTACCCAGCGATGTCATCAAGCGTGTGCTCCGTGCGTGGAGAAATGCACTTGGTCTTGCGAGCATAAAGGGGATTGTACCATGCCGTGCTCTGCACCATGTAACCGTCTTCCATGCAACAAGCGCTGTTCAAGAAACCTTTCCTGCGGCCATCAATGTCCTGGGATCTGTGGCGAAATATGCCCAGAAAGCTATTGCCATACATGCTCAGCTAAACAAGATGCTCGAGTGGATATGCTCGAATTCAAATCGTACGGTGAGATTGACCTGGATGAAACGCCTATCGTTGTTCTCGGGTGCGGCCATTTTTTCACTGCGGAGACCCTGGATGGCCATATGGGAATGTTAGAGGTATATACGATTGATGCATTGGGAGAATTCACCGAACTTCGGGACATGTCTAATGAGCTGGCTATTTCGATACCTCGCTGCCCCGATTGTCAATGCGCGGTTCGACAGTATGCAACCCAACGCTATAACCGGGTAATAAATAGGGCTGTGATTGATGAGGTGTCGAAAAGATTCCTCGTGACCGGAAAGGAAGAACTTCGCGGACTGGAGCTGGAAATTAAGAAAATGGAGCAAGATTTAGAGGTCTCCAGAGATGAGATCACCAAGTCGCTTCACCCAAAACCAATGTTTACATATTCTGTTGAGAAGGTTACTCCTGCACAAGTAATAGGGATTACCAAGAAACTCCAAGGACGACACGAAAAGATTAGGAACCTTGAAAAGAAAATCAAGTCCTTCCGCGACAAGGCTGCCGAAGAAAACCAGCCGGCACAAAAGCTTCATAACGCTACTATCCACGCTGCCAGACAAAGAAGTATTGACAGTCTAATGGCAGATTTGAATGTCGTTGATAAAGTACCAGCTGTTCCGCGCGACCGCCGGATAACCCTTGGCGCCACATTGGCGAAGATTAAGATGGAGCATATTGCACTGGTCGACAAGTTCAGCATTGCCCAAGAAGTCCGGTCAGCACAGTTAAGACAGCCTGAGATATCTATCAAGATGCCTGGCGGGGTTCCCAATCAGCTCGCCAAGCTATTCTTTCAGACGTGCAGGACCTTTACCAACGACTGTGATGCTGAGAATCTACCGAAACTCGCGGTTGAGGCCTCCATTTACTACTCAAGGATTGCATTGGCAAACGAAAATTTCTGCCGTTCCGCTAATGTGGACGTTGAACATGCCTCGAAGTACGTAGAGACTGCCAAAGAGTTGTTGACAAAGGCGGAAGAGTTATGCAAACAGCCATTCCAGAACGCAAAGGAGTTGCGCAAAGCCGTAGAGCAGTTAATGAAATTGCTTCAAAGGCAGTGGTATGAGGAGATTACTGCGGACGAAATTGCCGCTATCAAGAATGCGATGGTCAGTGGCCCGGGAGGGATTGCTACCCACTCTGGTCACTGGTATAACTGTGTAAATGGGCATCCGGTAAGTTTAGAGAATGTTCATCCACTTTTTCTGGTTTCTGACTCTTCAATAGTTTGCGATTGGTGAGTGTGGTATGCCGATGCAACTGGCTCGGTGCCCTGAGTGCGGAGAACCCGTTGGTGGACAGAACCACCAGGGAGTTGCGGGGGTAACTCGTGCAATGAATATGGAACACTAGGTTCTTGGCAATTATGTGGGTCTTGGGAATCTCTTTGTGTTAATGAGTCACTGAGCGGGGGAGGGTTTCGGTACATACTCTGTAGCAGTTGGTTATCTACAGGCATTCTGTGTCGTTAAAGGGATAAATTGGGATCCGGGTATGGGTCTTTGGCGTTTTAAATTCCGGGACATGGCTAGATGAACATAAGGAGTTATCTTATACGCCGCTGAGATGTGCACTTTGATTTTGGGTGGTCTCCTTCTGCCCTCATGAATGACTTCGGATACTCCAGGGAAATAAAGGTCTTCTATTATATGTAACGTTGTGAGAGACTTTAGATGCTCATCAAAACTCACACGGCGTGATGAGGAATGGCCGCTCATGTGGACGACTTTCTTAACAGTGCATGTGATAATCCGTTCCAGAAACATATTGTATTGAGGATCTGGGAATCAAAATCTGCAGGTTACTTTCGAACCCGGGACTTTTGGAAGAGTCATAAAGTAACTGGCATTCCTCACATTGAACCAACCAAACAGCAAGGCGGAAAATTAACATGCGGATCGTTGGACCCCCCAACGAAAATTTTGACCCGGGGGTAAGCTTTGGGCAGAGCCTTATGTAGAGTTTTAGTAGAGCCTCATGCAAAGCTTTAGTAGAGCCTTGTGCAGAGCTTTGGTGAAGCCTTATGTAGAGCTTCGTGCAGAGCCTTGTGCAAAGCCATGTGCAGACGTACAGACATGTAGACGTGTAGACGTGTAGATGTGCAGACATATAGACGTGCAGACAATTATAGAGCCTTCTTAGTATATCAGTGCTGTATGTTAGTAGAGCTTTAGAGCTCCGTATTAAGCCCTAAGTA
>Ga0307515_10017556_pt1 | contig 13022 bp, 6 predicted proteins | sample 17_EM_MG_FD_194513 | JGI IMG/M metagenome (GOLD analysis project Ga0307515, IMG submission 194513) | Populus trichocarpa ectomycorrhiza microbial communities from riparian zone in the Pacific Northwest, United States - 17_EM | ecosystem: Host-associated > Plants > Roots > Unclassified | place...
CGCCGGCTCGGCGCCGAGCCGGGCGCGGTCTTCGCGCTCGGCACCGAGGATGGCCCGACCACCCTCCTGGAGGCGCCGTTCACCGGCCGCGACACCGAGTTCGCCGCCCTCCGGGAACGCTGGACCGCCGCCCAGGCGGGCCGGGGCGGCATCGCCGTGCTGCACGGCGCGACCGGGGCCGGCAAGACCCGGCTCGCCGCCGAACTCGGCGCGCTGGTCAGTGCCGCCGGCGGAACCGTGCTGCGCGGCGGTGCCTCGCCCAGCGACCGCCGGCCGATGGCGCCGATCCGGGCGGCCGTCGACGCCTACGTGCGTGCCCTGCTGCGCGCACCCGGCGGCCGCGGCACCGCCGCCACCCTGCTGCGGGCCGCGGCGGGCCCGGCCGCCGGCCTGGTCACCAGCCTGTCCCCGGCGCTGCCCGGAATTCTCGGCGTGCCGGACGTGGCCGGCGAGATCGGCCTGGAACGGCACTCGGCCGCCGTCGCCGACCTGCTCACCGGCCTGGCCCGGACCGCGGGCCCGGTGCTGCTGCACCTGGACGACCTGCAGTGGTACGACGACGGCACCGTCCGTGTGCTCGAACAGCTCGCGGCCGGCCTGTCCGGCGTGCCGCTGCTCGTCGTCGCGACAGCCCGCGACGACGACGCGAACCCCGAGGTCGCGACCACCCTGGCCCGGCTCGGCCCGGCCCACGACACCGACGTCACGCTGCCCCCGCTCGACGCCCCGGCCGTCGGCAACCTCATCGACGCGCTCTCCAACGGCATCCGCACGGACGCACACGGCGCCGCCGCGATCACCACGCTGACCGGCGGCAACCCGTTCGTCACGCTGGCCTTCGCCCGCGCCGTGCTGGACGCCGGCCTGCTGCTGCCCGACTGGGGCGTCTGGCACGTCGACGCGGTGGGCGTGCGCGACCTGCGGCTGCCCGCGGACTCCGCCCAGCTGATGCTGCGCCGCACCAGCGCGCTGGACGCCGAGAGCCGGCGGATCCTGACCATCGCCGGAGTGATCGGCACCTCGTTCACGGCCGGCCTGGTCGCCGCCGTGGCCGGCGTGGACCGCCGCCGGGTGCTCGACGCCCTCGCGGACGCCGCCCGCCGCGGACTCGCGGAACACCGCGAGGGCACCTACCGCTTCGTCCACGACAGCATCCGCACCGCGCTGCTCGACAACTGCACGGACGAAGAGATCCGGCTGCTGCATCAGCGGACCGCGACCGCCCTGGACCAGGCCGGGGACAGCGGCGACGCGTACGCCCTCGCCCGGCACTGCATCCTCGGCGGCCCCCGGCACGAGCCCGCCCGGGTCCTGCGGGCCTGCCACGCGGCCGGCGCGCGGGCCCTGGCCGAGCACGCCCCGGACATCGCGCTCAGCTATCTCACGTACGCCGCCGAGGCGTCCGCCACCTGCGGCCTCGCCGTCGGCAGCGGGCTGCACCAACTGCTCGGCACCGCCTACCACCAGTGCGGCCGCTTCGATGAGTCGATCGCCCACCTGCACGCGGCGCTCGACGCGACCGCCGATCGCACCGAGCGGGCGCAGATTCAGCTGCTGCTGGCCCGCGTCCACGAAAGCAACTGGAGCGGGGCCGCCCAGCTGCAAGCCGTCGAGCAGGGCCTGGCCGAGCTCGGCCGCCCGCTGCCGCGCAACCCGATCCTGAGCGTGCTGTCCAGCGTGTGGCTGTTCATCCTGGGCTGCCTGATCGGGGTCACCCGGCTCGGCTTCGGTACCGCCCGCGGCACCTACCGCGACCGGCTCCGGCTGGAGACCACGCTCTACCACTACGGGGCCTCCGGCAGCGTCCGAACGCTGCGCCCGCTGCAGTCCCTGCTCTACGGCATGCGGCTGGTCCACCCGATCAACCGCCTCGGCCACTGTTCGGAACGGGTCCGCGACCTGGTAGCGCTAACCATGGCCCTGCGGATGCTCGGCCTGCGGCGAACCTCCGACCGGATCAACGCCGCCTCCCTCGCCCGGGCCCAGGACCTCGGCGACCCGACCCTCATCGCCCGCATCGACTTCATGACCGCGGTCACCGTGCACGGCAGCGGGACCGACTCCGGCGAGCAGATCCGCCGGGTCATGGCCGAACGCGACCGCTTCCTCGACGCCGGCCTGATGCTCGACTGCTACGCCGTGCTCGGCTGGGACTGGCTGCTCCGCGGCGAGATCACCGAGGCCGAGGCCGCCCGCCACGACCGGCAGCGCTGGCTCGACGCCGGCGGGCACGCCGACCGCAGCGGCGTGGTCACCATCGACGCCGGCCTGCTCGCCATGCGCGGCCGCGCCGGCGAGGCGATCGCGGCGCTCGCCCGAGCCGCGGATCGGCCGCAGGAGATCCACGAGGTCGTCGACATCCTCACCGCCCGGCTGCTCTGCGCCATCGAGCGGGACGACCTCGGCGCGGCCTTCGAAGACGCCGTCGCCGAGTTCGACGGGCTGCGGCTGCGGCCGAAAGACCTGCTCCCCGCCCAGCAGGGCTACTACATCTACCTCGCGTACGGCCGGTTGGAGCAGGCCCGGCGGTCCGCCCCGGCGGAGCGGGACGCCGCGCTCGCCGCCGCACAGGCCGCCGTCGCCCTGCTCGGCCGGATCACCCGCCGCCCGATCGTCGCCGCCCACCACCGCATCGCCCGGGCCGCGCTCGCCGTGCTCACTCCCGCCCGCAGCGCCGAGGCCCTCAACCTGCTCGGGCAGGCCGAACCGCTGCTGCGCGCGGTCGACGCGCCGCTGCCGGCCTTCCAAGCCGCCCTGGTCCGGGCCCGCGCGCTCGCCGCCGCCGGGATCACCGGGGAAGCCGAGCGGCAGGCCCGGACGGCCGCCGGCATCGCCGAGGACCAGGGCTGGCCGCACCGCGCCCGCCGGGTCGCCGCCGAATTCCGACTCGACGCCGGGCGGCGCCACCGGGTACCCGTCGCCGCCGCCCGCGGCCGGGCCGGGCAGCGCTGGGCCGCCCTGGAACAACTCCGCCTCGCCGCCTCCCGGGTGATCGACCCGGAACGGCTCAGCCGGGTCGCGCTGGACGAGACCACCCGGCTGCTCGGCGCCGAGCGCGCGCTGCTCTTCCTGATGGACGCCGACACGCAGGTGCTCGCCCCGTACGTGGGACGCGACGCCGCCGGCCGCGACCTGGCCGAACTGACCGGCTACAGCAGCACGGTCGTCGACCGGGTCCGGCACCGCCGCGAGCCGTTCGTGGTCACCGGCACCGAGGAGGGCGCGGCCCTGGGCGCCCAGAGCATCGTCCAGTACGGCCTGCGCAGCATCCTGGCCGCCCCGATCGAGCTGGACGACCGCCTCCTCGGCGTGGTGTACGTGGACAGCCGCGTCGCCAAGGGCGTCTTCACCGTCGACGACGCCGACGTGCTCACCGCCATCACCCACCACATCGCCGTCGGCCTGGAGACCGCCCGCGCCGCCCAGCTCGAGGTCGCGGTGGCCGCCGCGAACCGCCAGCGCGACGTCGCCGAGACGCTGCGCCGGGCGATGGCCCGGCTCACCGGCACCCTCGACCCCGAGCTGGTGCTGCGCCGGCTGCTGCTCACCGCACGGCAGACCCCCGGCGCCGACCGCGGCTGGCTCGTGCTCGGCACGTCCGCCGGCCCGGAGACCACCGTGCACGGCGGCCCGAACGGCCCGGTCACGCTGGCCCTCGCCGCACACCCGGAACTGCGCGCACTGCTCGACAACCGCCAGGCCGACCTGATCGCGGGCACCCCGCCCTGGGCCGGCGCGCTCGCCAACTGCGCGGGGGAGAGCTGGCTCACCGTCACCCTGGACGACCGCGACGGCGCCCTCGGGGTGCTCGTGCTCGCCACGGACCGGCCGGGTGCGTACGCCGCCACCGACCTCGGCGTCGCCGCCGCGCTGGTCGGGCAGGGCATGGTCGCCTACGACAACGCCCGACTGTTCAGCCGGGTGAACGAGCTCGCCACCACGGACAGCCTCACCGGCGTCGCCAACCGGCGGCGGTTCTTCGAGCTGGCCGAGCGTTCCCTGGCCGCCTCCCGCAACCAGGCCGGGCTGATGATCGACATCGACCATTTCAAGAGAATCAATGATGCGTACGGCCATCAGACGGGCGACGACGTGATCCGGGGCGTGGTCGACCGGCTACTCGCGGGTCTGCCGGCGGACGGCCTGGTCGCCCGCTACGGCGGCGAGGAGTTCGCGCTGCTGCTGCCCGACGTCGACGCCGCCGGGGCGGCCGGGCCGGAACTGGCCGAGGCGCTGCGCGCCGCGGTGGCCGATACGCCGATCGACACCCGGTCCGGGCCCATCCCGGTCACGATCAGCATCGGCCTGGCGTGGCTGCGACCCTCCGACCCGACCGTGGACACTCTGCTCGGCCGCGCCGACGCGGGCCTCTATGCGGCGAAACAAGGAGGCCGAAACCGTGTTGTGGCTCACGGGTAGTGGCATTTGTCCCTTTAGTCGCAGGTCAAGTCGCACCACCCGCGGTCGGCCTCACCAAAGTCGTCGTAGGTGCCCGGTAGGCTCGCCGCGTCGTTGACACCTGCCACTGCCCGGGAGTACCACCTCGTGACTGCGCAACCAGAGATCCTCTATGGGGCTGACGACCTCACGCACCTCGAAGGACTCGATGCGGTCCGCAAGCGGCCCGGCATGTACATCGGCTCCACCGACAGCCGCGGCGTCAACCACCTCGTCAACGAAATCCTCGACAACGCCACCGACGAGGGCGTCGCCGGCCACGCCGAGCACGTCGCCGTCATCCTGCACGCCGACGGCTCGGTGCAGGTCGACGACGACGGCCGCGGCATCCCCACCGACATCAACGCCAAATCCGGCCTCAACGGCGTCGAGCTCGTGCTCACCCGGCTGCACGCCGGCGGCAAATTCGGCGGCTCCGGCTACAAAACCTCCGGCGGCCTACACGGCGTCGGCGCCTCCGCGGTCAACGCCCTCTCCCTGCGCTTCGACGTCACCGTCAAACGCGACGGCAAGGTCCACGAGCTCTCCTTCCAGCGCGGCGTCCCCGGCGTCTTCAGCGGCGACGGCCCAACCGCGCCCTTCGTCGCCGAGTCCGGCCTGCGCGTCATCCGCCGCATGAAACGCGGCGAACGCGGCGGCACCTCGATCAGATACTGGTACGACGCCCGCTACTTCGAGACCGGCGCCCGCCTCGACATCGACACCGTCCGCACCAAGCTGCGCAACACCGCCTTCCTCGTCCCCGGCGTGGCCTACGTGCTCCACGACCACACCGGCGAGGAGCCGACCGAGGAAAAGTTCCACTACCCGCACGGCCTCACCGACATGGTGGAATTCCTCACCCCATCGGGCGACAAGCCGGTCTCCGGCATCCTCATGGTCACCGGCGAGGGCACCTACAAGGAAAACGCCGCCGACGCGAACGGCGTCATGCAATCCAACGTCGAGCGCCGCGCCCAGATCGAGGTCGCCTTCCGCTGGGGCACCGGCTACGACCGCACGGTCGAATGCTTCACCAACACCATCCGCAACGTGCACGGCGGCACCCACCGCAAGGGCTTCGAACGGGCGCTGGTCCGCGCGCTGACCGAGGCCATCCGCAACGCCCGCGCCCTGCTCAAGCCCAAGGAAGACCCGCCGGTCCTGGACGACCTCCTGGAGGGCATGACCGCGGTGATCCACGTCCGGGTGCCCGAGCCGCAGTTCACCTCGCAGACCAAGGACGAGCTCTCCACCGCCGGACTGACCCGGGTCCTGCAAACCCTGGTCGAGCAGCACCTCAAGGCCTGGATCGAGGACCGGCGCAGCAAGACCGAGGCCCGCACGGTCCTGCAAAAGGTCGTGGACGCGGCCCGCGTCCGGCTCACCCAGAAGCAGCAGAAGGACGCGGCCCGCCGCAAAACCGCCCTCGAGGGCGCGTCCATGCCTCCCAAACTGGTCGACTGCCGCTCCACCGGCATCGATCGCAGTGAGATCTACATCGTGGAGGGGGACAGCGCCCTCGGGACGGCCCGCATGGCCCGGAGCTCGGAATATCAGGCGCTGCTGCCCATCCGCGGCAAGATCCTCAACGTGCAGAAGGCCAGCCTCCAGCAGGTTCTCGACAACGTCGAGTGCTCGGCCATCGTGCAGGTGCTCGGCGCGGGCTCGGGCCGCACGTTCGACATGAGCACGATGCGCTACGGCCGCGTCATGATCATGGCGGACGCGGATGTCGACGGCTCGCACATCCGCACCCTGCTGATCACCCTCTTCGCGAAGTACATGCGCCCGGTGATCGAGCAGGGCCGGCTCTTCGCGGCCATGCCGCCGCTGCACAAGGTCGCCACCAAGGGTCGCAACGCCGAGACGATCTACACGTACACCCAGCAGGAGATGGAAACCACCATCGGCCGGCTGGAGAAGGCGGGCAAGTCCGTCATCAAGCCGGTGCCCCGGTTCAAGGGCCTCGGCGAGATGGACGCCGACGAGCTCTGGGACACGACGATGAACCCCGCCACCCGGACGGTCCGGCGGATCACTCTCGACGACGTGGAGCGGGCCGAGGCCACGCTCGAGTTGCTGATGGGTGAGCGGGTCGAGCCGCGAAAGAACTGGCTGATCGAGGCCGCGGGCCGGATCGACCAGGAAACGATCGACGCCTGAGGGGCTGTTTTCAGACATGGCACGCCGCAAAAACGAGCAGACCCGGGTGGACCTGTCGGCCTTCGACCAGGCCGGTGCCCGGGTCATCGACAACCCGCTCACCACCGAGGTCGAGGACTCCTACCTGGAGTACGCCTACTCGGTGATCCACTCCCGGGCCCTGCCGGACGCCCGCGACGGCCTCAAGCCGGTACACCGCCGCATCCTGTGGTCCATGCAGGAGCAGGGCCACCGCCCGGACCGCCCCTACGTCAAGTCCGCCCGCGTGGTCGGCGACGTGATGGGTAAGTACCACCCTCACGGCGACCTGGCCATCTACGACGCCATGGTCCGCCTCGCGCAGCCCTTCTCGCTGAACGCGCCCCTCGTCGACGGGCACGGAAACTTCGGCTCCCCAGACGACGGCCCGGCAGCGAGCCGGTACACGGAAGCACGGATGTCGCGTGAGGCGATGTTGCTGGTCGGTGAGCTGGGCGAGGGCACCGTCGACTTCAAGCCCAACTACGACGGCTCCGAGCAAGAGCCCCGGGTGCTGCCCGCGGCCTTCCCGAATCTCCTGGTCAACGGCACGTCCGGGATCGCGGTCGGTATGGCGACCAACATGATTCCGCACAACCTCGGCGAGGTCGTCGCGGCGGCCCGGCATCTGATCACGCAGCCGGAGGCCGATCTCGACGCGCTCATGCGCTTCGTGCCCGGCCCCGACCTGCCCACCGGCGGCCAGTTGCTCGGCCTGGACGAGGTGCGCCGGGCGTACGAGACCGGCCGCGGCGTCGTGCGGATGCGGGCCCGGGCCCAGACCGGGCCGCTGGAGGGCGGCCGGGGGCGGCAGGCGATCACGGTGGTCGAGCTGCCCTACGGGGTCGGCACCGAGAAGATCATCGAGGCGATCACCGATGAGGTGAAGGGCAAGCTCATCACCTCCGGCCCGCGCAAGGGCCAGCGGCAGGCGGCCCGGCTGCAGGGCATCGCCGACGTCAAGGACCTGACGGACCGTGAGCACGGCATCCGCCTGGTGATCGAGTGCAAGGTCGGCGTCAACCCGCAGGCGCTGCTGGCGGATCTGTACAGGCTGACCCCGCTGGAGTCGTCCTTCGGCATCAACAATCTGGTGCTGGTCGACGGGCAGCCGCAGACGCTGGGCCTCAAGGCGCTGCTGGAGGTGTTCCTGGCGCACCGCTACGAGGTGGTCACCCGCCGCACCACGCACCGGCGCACCAAGCGGCAGGACCGGCTGCACCTGGTCGACGGCCTGCTCATCGCCCTGATCGACATCGACCGGGTGGTCGCGATCATCCGGGGCAGCGACGACGCCGCGGCCGCGAAGGCCGGCCTGATGAGCGAGTTCGGGCTCACCGACATCCAGGCGACGTACATCCTGGACACGCCGCTGCGCCGGCTCACCCGCTTCGACCGGATCGAGTTGGAGACCGAGCAGGAGCGGCTGCGCGGCGAGATCGCCGAGCTCAGCCGCATCCTCGACAACGACGACGTGCTCAAGCAGCTCGTGTCGGACGAGTTGGCGGCGGTGGCGGCGGAGTTCGGCGGCCCTCGGCGCACCACGCTGATCGACGGCGACCTCAAGGAGGTGCTCGCGGCCTCCGCGCCGGCCGGCCCGCTGGAGGTTGCCGACGATCCGTGTCAGGTGATCCTCTCCGCGACCGGCCTGATCGCCCGGACGGCGGCGGAAAGCGAGGAGGCGACGGAGGCGCGGCGCCGCAGCGGCCGGGTCAAGCACGACGCGGTGCGCGCGGTCGTGCACTCGACGGCCCGCGGTCGAATCTTGCTGGTAACCAGCACGGGCCGGGCCTTCAAGACGGACGTGCTGCCCCTGCCGGTGCTGCCCGAGCAATCCGGCACGGTGTCCATCCGTGGCGGCATGTCGGCCTCCGAGCTCGTCCCGCTCGAGCCCGGGGAAAAGGTCGTCGGCCTGGCCCCGTTGACCGGCCCGGGCGACCCATCGCCGGGCCTGGCCCTGGGCACCCGCTCCGGCGTGGTGAAGGTGTGCGCGCCGGAATGGCCGGTCCGCTCGGACGAATTCGAGGTCATCACCCTCAAGGACGGCGACGAGGTACTGGGCGCGGGCTGGCTGACAGACGGCGCGGAATCGGTGGCCTTTGTGTCGTCCGACGCGTCAATGCTCCGCTTCCCGGCCAAGCTGGTGCGACCGCAGGGCCTGAAGGGCGGCGGCATGGCAGGCATGAACCTGACGGCAGACGCGACGGTGGTGTCCTTCAACGTGGTGAACACCACAGACCCGCAGCACGGCGAGCCGATGGTGGTGACCTCAACGGGCACCCAGGTGAAGGTGACGCCATTCGCGGCGTACCCGGCGAAGGGTCGGGCAACGGGTGGTGTCCGGGTGCAACGCTTCCTGAAGGGCGAAACCAGCCTGGCGGTGGCGTGGGTGGGCCCCCGCCCGGTCGGAGCAAGCAGCACGGGCGACCCGCTGGAGTTGCCGGCGCCGGACAACCGCAGAGACGGCTCAGGCGAGGCGGTCCTGATGGGCCCCCAGATCATCGGCCACCTCATCGAACGCAGCTAACCCCCACCGCTTGCTCGATGGCGGTTGCGTTACCAGGTTGGGCGGACGCGGCCCGGTGTAGCGAGACGGGAGAGGTCGCCGCGGAGGGCTGCCAAGCGTTCCGGGCCGAGGGCGTCCGCCCAGGGGCGCAGCAGGTCGGTGGCGGCTTCCTCGGCCGCGCGGGTGCAGGCCCAGCCCTTGGGGGTCAGGACGATGAGGCGGGCGCGGGCGTCGTCCGGGTGTGGGCGGCGCTCCACGTAGCCCTTGGTCACGAGTTCCTCGACCATCTGGCTGGCGGCCTGCTTCGTCACGTCGAGATGCTCGGCGAGTTGGCCGACGGTGGCGCCGTCGCCGGAGATGCGCACGAACGCGAAGCCGTGGGCGGGGCGCACGTCGGCGAAGCCGCGCGCCCGCACCCCGGCGTCGATGCCATCGACCAGGGTGCGGGCGGCGTTCAGCAGCAGCACCGGCAGGTCAAGAAGATCCCGATTCACGAAACGAGTTTGACAGATAGGTCAAGCTGCTTGACTATTTGGTCAAGCAGCTTGACCATTTCTCGGGAAGGATCCCCATGCCCATCGTTCGCGAACAGGACGCCGTCCAGCACCACCTGCACGGCGCCACCTTCAACTCCTTCGTCGCACCGTCCTCCGGCAGCCGAGAACTCTGCGCCTGGCGCCTCGACGTGGCCGCGGGCACCACCGGGACGCCCCACCGCGTCAGCCGGGAAGAAGTGCTCTTCATCCTCTCCGGCGAACTCACCGCAACCATCGACGGCGTCGCCACCACCCTGACACCCGGGGACGTGGCTTTCGTGCCGGCCGACGCGACGTTCTGCCTCGACAACACCTCCGCCGGGCCGGCCACCGCCTGGGTCACCACAAGCGTCGGCCTGGAGGCCACCCTCTCGGACGGATCCTCGATCAGCCCGCCCTGGACCCGCTGAGCAACTGCGGCCCCTGGCTAGGCGGGTAGGCGGGGGCCGGCCTCGCGTTGGGCTGCCAGCCAGGTTTCGACCTCGGTTGAGGTGCGGGGTAGGCCGGCCGAGAGGTTTCGGCAGCCCTCCGCCGTGACCAGGACGTCGTCTTCGATGCGGATGCCTATGCCGCGGAGTTCTTCCGGCACCAGGTCGTCCTCGGGCTGGAAGTACAGGCCCGGCTCTACCGTCAGCACGTAGCCCTCGCCGAGTTGGCCGTCCTTGTAGGTTTCCTTGCGGGCCGCCGAGCAGTCGTGCACGTCGATGCCCAGCATGTGGCCGAAGCCGTGCAGCGTCCAGCGGCGGTACAGCGTGGATTGTTCCGACATTGCCTCGTCCACGCCTACCGGGAGTAGGCCCAGCTCGTGTAGGCCCTCGGCGAGCACTCGCATGCAGGTCAGGTGCACGTCGTGGAACTTGACGCCGGGCTTGATGGCGTCCATGCCGGCCTGCTGAGACGCGTACACGATGTCGTAGACCTGGCGCTGCAGCGGGGTGAAGGTGCCGGAGACCGGGATCGTGCGGGTCACGTCGGCCGTGTAGAACGTGTGGCCCTCGACGCCCATGTCCATCAGCAGTAGCTCGCCCGGCTTGGTCATGCCGGTGTTGCGGATCCAGTGCAGGATCGTCGCGTGGGCGCCGGCGCCGACGATGCTGCCGTAGCCGACGTCGTTGCCGTCGACCCGCGCGCGCATTCCGAAGACGCCCTCCAGCAGGCGTTCCTTGACGCCGCGGTCGGGCGGAAGGATGCGGGCCACGTCCTCGAAGCCGCGGACCGTCGCGTCGATGGCTTCCTGGAGTTGGGCGATCTCCCACTCGTCCTTGACGAGCTTCATTTCGGAGATGGCGCTGGCCAGGGCGCGGTCGCGGCGGTTTTGCGGGTCCGGCTCGTACGCGAGCACGGTGCGGTCGACGTTCGGGTCGTGGCCGCGCAGCACCCGGGTGCGGGCCGGCGCGCAGTCGGCCAGGGCCTGCCCGACCTCCGCCCACGGCGCCGTCTCCAGGCCCAGCTCCGTCGACTTTTCGCCGAGGGTGTGCCGGCGGCCGACCCACAACTCGCCGTCGCGGCTGCGGAAGAACTCGTCGGTCTCCTTCGACGAGCGTTGCCGGGTGTACAGGACCGCGTCGTGTCCCGAGCCGCTCGGGCGCAGCACCAGCACGCCGTCGGGGTCGCTGTCGCCGGTCAGGTAGACGAAGTCGCTGCCCGGCCGGAACGGGTAGTCCGTGTCGTTGGCGCGGACCTTTTCGCTGCCGGTGGGGATGATCAGCGTCTCGCCGGGGAACGCCTCGGACAGTGCCGCGCGCCGCTTTGCGTAGTTTGGCGTTTCGGGTCGGGGTGCCACGTTGAGCGAGTCGTCGCGCCAGCCGCCGCGCATGAACTGCAGGAGCGCCTCGGGGAAGTCCGGGTCGTGTGACTCGGTCTTCGGCGTGGTCGTGCCGTCGCCCTGCTCGGCCATGGTGGGCCCTCCCGTCATCTGGCACGTTGTGCGTGTCCGTCCCAGACGTTACCGCCTGACCAAGATCAAGAGCAGCCGGGCGTCACCGCGACCCCAGCGTGAGGCATGCCACTCGGGCTCCTGCCATCCCGGCCTTTCCCGCGGCGGTACGGGTGTGCTCGGCGTGCAGGATCAGCGATCTGGGCGGCTCGATCTCGTCGAAGGTCCAGCCCTCGGTGGCGGTAACGGACGCGGCGCCCTCGCCATCGGCGGTGAAGTCGAGCCACACCTCGTTGCGGGGGTTCGCGTAGGCCGGGTCGACCGAGGGCGGCGACGCGGCGGCCTTCGGGTCGGGATCGTGCTGGTAGTGCGGGCCGGCGTCGTCAGGGGTCGCCGTGCAGGGCCGGGTGTGCAGGTGAGCCCCGTACGCCCGGCGTGGCACCAGGCCGGTGACTGCCAGCCGTACCGTCGTGTCGGTGGTGGTTTTGGTGATCGTGACCCGGGCGGTCGCGCCCGGCGGGACCACCGTGGGGTGATAGGTGATCGCCCGAGTGCCAGCCGGGAAGGGCAGGAACGTGCCGCTGGAGGTGCCCTCGGCCTGCGGCGCGGCGAGTAAGCCGACGGATGGTGTGGCCGAGGAGGGCGCGGCCGAGCCGTTGACCAGCCAGGGAGTGGTGCCCGGCGGGGGTGAGGCGGCGAGGTCGGCGGGCGCGGTGGAGTTCGCGCAGCCGGCGAGGAGCAGCGTGAGCAGGGTGGCCGTGGGCAGTACGGGCGAGCGAGAGCGCATGGAATAATCATGTCAAACAGCTATATATCGGGCGAGCACCGGAGTGGCGCTGGCTTTCTCGGGCTCCGGGCGTAAGGCTGACGGCAAGTGCAGCGGCGTTACCTGGAGGGACTCGGAATGGGCTATGCGGTGGTGCTCGGGGAAGCGCTTGTCGACCTGCTGGAGACCGAGCGCGACGGCGAGTTGATCTACCGCCAGGCGATCGGCGGCGCGCCGCTGAACGTCGCGGTCGGCGCCACCCGGCTCGGCGGCGACGTCCGCTACGTCGGCTCGCTTGGCAACGACACCCTCGGCGACCGGATCGCCGCCTTCCTGCGCGGGGTCAACGTCGACATCGACGGGGTGACCCGGGTGCCCGTGCCGACCACTCTCGCCGTGACCACGTTCGAGGGCGCCGAGCCGACGTTCCAGTTCTACGGCGAGCCCCCGTCGTACGCCCTGCTGCGCCCCGACGACGTCGACGAGCAGGTGGTCGCGGGCGCCGACGTGGTCTACACCGGGTCGATCTGCCTGATGCGCGAGCCGTTCCAGGCGGCGGCCCGGGCGGCCTGGTCGGTGCCGGGCCCGCTGCGGGTCTTCGACCCGAACGTGCGACCCAAGCTGCTGCGCGACGCCGCCGCGCTGATCGCGCTGCGCGACCTGGTCGAGGAATTCTTCGCCACCGCCGACCTGGTCAAGCTCAGCTCGGCGGACGCC
>Ga0307515_10017557_pt1 | contig 13020 bp, 3 predicted proteins | sample 17_EM_MG_FD_194513 | JGI IMG/M metagenome (GOLD analysis project Ga0307515, IMG submission 194513) | Populus trichocarpa ectomycorrhiza microbial communities from riparian zone in the Pacific Northwest, United States - 17_EM | ecosystem: Host-associated > Plants > Roots > Unclassified | place...
TACAGTGTTTCTCTACATTTTGCTTCCGAAGTAAAATTGTTGTAAGAAAGATCGATTTCGCTGCACACAAAGATAGCTTCCTTAAACATTCAGCCAGTACTTCTGAAATTTTTAGAAAATCGCATGCACATATTATAGACAGATACTTGGAAGATATTGCAATCGGTTGGCTTTTGGTTACCATCTCAAGACAAAAAAGATGAATAGACAGAAGAGATGAAGACAGTTGGGACAGAAAGGACATGTCTTCACCTCATGTCTTTTCTAATTTTAACATATAAAAATTCAATCCAAAATTATCTCAGAGACAAATTTATTTTTATATCTTCATCTTCATCACCGCAACAAAACCATTTTTGTCCCTACTGTATTTATCCTTTCTATCAGTATAGCTTGGACAGAAAGGACAATAACCAAATGAAACCTTGGAGATAGTTTGATCATTCATGCACAACTGTACTGAAAACTATCTGGAAACTGGGAAGGATCATTTGTTTATCAGCTTCTCCAGTATAGCTCTTCAAAGACTAGGACATGTTATTAAACCTACAGACACGCATCTGTTATAGGATAAGGGAAACCTGAAGTTCACGATTAAGCTCTTGGGTTGAGAATGTTACAATAAAGGCGAACTGAAGTTGATGATCATTTCTATCTTTCATGCGAGAGGTAATGGATAAAATATTCAATAATTCTAACTGAGTAAAAACAAAATATATTACGAACAAAAATCTAAAAAATCATAATCCGGATACGGAAATTTAGAAAAAACTAACATACGAGCTAGTATCTCTTTGGTTGATCCATTCTGGGATGGTCCCTGTAAACATGTTCCTTGTAAGATACCTATACAGAAAGTAAGAATTGTCATTTGGTTGAACATTTGTCCAAGGCTATCATTGCAAAAGACTCTGGAGGACAAGTTTAACATCATAATTGTTATACTCGACCTTGAGAATAACTTGAAAAAAGGATTGAGCGATCAGGTCAGCTCTGGTCAACATTTTTATTAAAACAAATTAATTTCTGTATGGTTCAACTAGAATCTCAATCCTAGTCCGGCTCCGAGTCCTAGATTTTCTAGGTCAACTTGTCTACCCGGTCTAGGTTTAATAACTATGTTTTCATATGGAAAACATTAATTTCAGAAGGTAATATAATATAGTATACTTACATTTTCTCCAAGCTTTGTAGGCCTTCATACTTTTCTGGAAGTGAACCATTTAATCTGTTGAAACTAAGATCCCTGTTTTCGAAAAGAAGAAGAAAAGGAGGGTAAAGACAAATACAACATAAACTGAGAACCATCATAATGCAACATTTAAAGTTATTTACAAATACTAATTTAGCTGCAATCTAAAATCAGCAGCTCTAAGCATCCATGAGATTCACACTTCAATCTTCATGTAGATGAATGACAGAATGGATGATGTATAAGGGACAGAGTGAATTACAAAATTTTCAGCTGTGCCATTCTGGTCAAATATATGGGAAAATTTCCTGACAAGTTGCAGTTGCTCAACAGCCTGCAATATACATTAATTTCATGTAAGCTAAATATATATGCTGTGTTGTAAATTAAATATGATCCTGATATGAGAGTATCAGCTGCAAGAATAACTCACAGATACTTAATGCCTTTTATAGATTCTAGGTGGGGAAACTCTGAACCATCTCCAAGTAAGTTACTTATTTTTCTGCTCAATATTAGACAGCATAAAAATGTGAGATGTTCGGGATAAAAGTTGTAACTGAGACCATAAATTTAAAACAAATATCTTACAGATCAGTTAGATCAGTCAAGAGAGAGATGCTTGAAGGAATGGGTCCAGTGAAACCACCAGCTTGGATCTCTCTGTTAATACAAAATTAAAGGGGGATTAGGGTTCTGCTTCAGTGATGAGATTCGGAGCTTGTGGTAGAAACTAGCACATACAATGTATCAAGTTGTTTCCAGCTCTGAATAAAATCAGGTATTCTTCCAGTGAAGTTATTGCTGCTAAGCCTTCTGCATTCGCCGAACGGAAAACACAGAATCATGAAACTTGGAGAGTAAAGAGATGCATCTGTAATATCAAATACTGCAACTAATGAGTTTGATACACAATAACCATGAGAAATGAGAACCTACAGTTCCTTCAATCCGGTAAGATTAGTCAGAGCCGAGGGTAACTCTCCAGTGAGATAATTGGCACTGAGAGTTCTGCAATCACAAAAGGAGAAAAACACTTAGCATTCAATAATCAGTTAGGACTTAATTTCTAATACAAAAGCTTGAATGAACTGACAGATTCTCCAGGTTAACCAAGCCTCCAAGCTCAGGGGGAACAGTTCCGGAAAACATATTGTCCTGAATGTTCCTGCATAAATGCCAACTCTCAGGATTACTCCTGACTAAACAATTGAACAGATTTAAATATAAAATTAAAAGACAAGAAATTGACTAGTAGAAAAATGCATACAATGATCTAAGTGTGGTAATATTTCCCAGATAGCTAGGGATTTTTCCTGTCAAGTGATTCACGCCGATAGACCTGTTGTTTATACAATCTATTAATTATGAGTAAGCAATTCCTTGGCTAGAAAACATGAAAGCAGTATTTTCTTACAATATTTCCAGCTTGGTATTAGCCCATTCAGATGGTATATTGCCACTCAGGTAGTTGGTCCAGAGATCTCTGCAGAGCAGATAGAGTTCTAATAAAAGCGAATCATACGATGCAAATTCACGGTGCTCAATCTGTAGAAATGTAGTAATTTGAAGCGCTGCTTACAGATGTTTAAGGTGTGGTAGTTTCTCGATAGCCTTTGGGAGACTGCCGTTAAGATCTTGCCTTTTGAGATATCTGCATTGCAAGAACACATGGACCCATCAACTCCTCAATACTTTCAACCATTGCAAATCAACAGCCAATGGAATAGAAAACCAAATTGTTGACATCTAGCAGAGCTCAGCTTTTCTTCGAATGATTTAAACTATTAAGCCTAAACTTCTGACAAATGGACCATTTTCTTTGCTGAAGATCCTCTCTTAGCTATTCACTACATATTTAGCTTCTTTTTATATAATTTTACTGCTAATGAATTTCATCTGAATTTCTTAAAATAAAATTCAACTATCGAAGGGGGTTTATGAGGAGATTTAATCCACCACAAATAGTCCTCCGCTGTTTTCTAGTTAAAAAATTATTTTTTAACTTAAAATATGATGCATATTAGATGATATATTTTTAAAATATGTATATGGTAATATATATTGAATGATTTAAAAAAAAAATTAAGACGATAATATATTGGATAGATTCTAATTAACCTGCCAAGTTTGTGACCGGGGTCATAAGATCATGTTAACCCTATAAAAAAATCAAAATAAATTATGAAGGTCAATTACTAATCAACCCAATGTTAAAAGATCAAATAGAAGAAAAAAAAAAGACAAAAAAACTACTCAAGTCAACTACAATCAACCTCCAAACTCACAACTCGGATCATGAGATCGAGATAACTTAAAAAAAGTTTTTTAAGAAAATATGAGGCTCAATTTCTAATCAACCCAATATTGAAGATTGAAATTAGAAAAAAAAAATCAATTAAAAAATAATAACAAAAACCTAAGTTAACCTAGGCTAACCTATTAAACCTGTAACTTGGGACATGAGACAAGATAACTTCATAAAAAAAAATAAAAAAATTACAAAGCGTCATTTTCAATAGATTCAATGGTGAAAGTTGAAATTGATAAAAAAAAAAAACCAAATCATTTAGACCGAGATAACCCAACAAAAATCAAATTGAAAAAAAAAATACAAAACTTGATTATCAAAAAACATAATAGTGCAGGATAAAATTGAAAAAAAATTCATTTATTGAAGGGAAAATTAAAAAATAATTAAAAAATAACCAAAAAATAAATCGAGTCAACCCAGATTTACCTACCGAACCCGCGACCTATGTAATAAGATCGAGATAACCCAATAGAAATTAAATAAAAAAAATAACTAAACCTAATTAAAAAATATTAAATTACAAAAGGACAAAAAAATTGAAATAAGTATATTCAGGATAATTTGTTAAACTTGCGACTTGAATTATAAAATTGAAATAAATTTATGAAAAGTAAATAAAAAACCCCATTGCTGAAATAAAAAACTAAATTCATAAGATTAATATATAATTTAATAAAATAAATCGAGCAAAATTACTAAGCATAATTTCTAAAATGTTTTAACCACATATTTAGTGTATTTTGTTAATTCCCTGGACTAGCCCCATCAGAATCCTTCGGACCTCAAATTAAAATTGAAAATAAAAGCATGGAGTGGTAAGTGAAGAGATATACATGGCAATAACGCGGCACACACCCCCAGGAAATGAGCAGTTGCAAACAACTTTATTGTCAGCATCTGACTCTGGAGGTAAAATTGTATCAGTGCACAGTGTCATATTGCGATTCCAGCCTTTTTTGCCCAGTTGTGTTGCTACTTCAAGTAAGGCTTCCACTGCATAAATCAAAATTAAATCTCAACTTCTAATTCTGGGATGATTAGGTGGTGGCTTCTACAATGCCTTGCCAAGAAATGTTTGCAAAAAACACAGAATTCTGTAAAAAAAATCACTGCGAGATGCCATTATTAACATGGTTACAGAATTCGGTAATACAATCAAATTTGATGACTGCATTATCGAAGAGTATGATGTAGTGAGGATCTTGCTAGAAGAAGGCATTACAAGTGTATGTCTTCCTCTAAACATTAAAGAATCTGCTCATCTGAACCAAATTAAAAATATATATGTACCTTCATCAGGAGCAAGGCTCCCATCTTGGGCCTCCAAGTTAATTGCTCCCATGCAAAACATTAGTAACATAAGCATAAGTAAGCTAGATGTGACTCTCAAGATATCAAAGAGTGCAGTGGCCATCTTCTTTTGTCTGCAATCCACTTAAGAGTTAGTAGGCTGCCTGAAGAGAGCTTTATGCGTTATTATAGTCGACCTTTCATGATGTGGGGTCTTTCTTACCTTGTCTTATATGCTTTCAGCCAGGCACACCACTATTAGGTATTACGTGTGGTTGGCAGCCGAACTTAATATTATTGAATTTTATTGGGTTGTTAGATATTTTTAATTTAATTTAATTTTATTTTTAGATTTATTTTTTATTTAATTCTTTTGTTATATGGTAAAGAGAAAATAAATTGTATAAAAATTAGGTGATGATATTTTTTTTTTTCATTTGAAGTTGAGTTGAATTTTCTTATTAAAACATGTTTGTTTTTGCCTTTCAAAAATACTTTAAAAAAATTAAATTTTTTTATTTAATTCAATTTAATATTTTTTGATGTTTTTGTATTATTTTGATGTGATGATATAAAAAACCAATTTTAAAAAAAAATATTGTCTCAATATATTTTAAAAAAATAATCATTACGTAATAATATACGAGTTAACATATTGGCCTATGCTTTACAGCGGGTCAATAAAAAAAATTTCAAATGTAAAAATGTTTAAGTTAGGTTAAAAGCATGGAATGTATTTGCACTATCACCATCTCCAACTAAAGCATTTTTTACAATAGCATCATGAATAGCGCATAACATAGTAGCGCCCAATACACTGACAACTGATTTTTTTCCCTTTAATTTTTTTTCTTTTAAGATATTTTCAATTTTATTTTTTTTTCTCTTTAATTTTTTTTTATTTTCTCTTATTGATTATTTTTTCATATTGTAAAGAACAAATAAATTGATGTGATTTTTTTTATATTGTACAAAAATTAAGTGATGATAATTTTTTGTTATTTTCAGATTAAGTTGAATTTTCTTATCAATTATTTTTGCGTTTCAAAAATAATTTAAAAAAAATTTAAAAGTCAATATTATAAAATGTATATATAAGCACACACGTGAAAGTATAACTTTGTCTGTACTAGACGACTTGTGCCTTTCCATTTTTTGTCTAGTCAACGGGAAGATTAGTAGGTCAAAACTAATAATATAAACATTTTATAATATTGACTTTTAAATTTATTTAAAATTATTTTTGAAACGGATAAAAAAAACTCGCTTTATATAAAGATTTCATATTCGAGCCTCGCACAGGCAGCTTCCTAAAAAAGATGGTATATCAACATGATTTGATTATTAACAGAAACAATAAAACCAAAAATATATTTAATTATATATATATATATATAAATTTATTTTTGAAATAATTTTACAATGAATTTTTTATTTTTAAAATATCTTTATAAAATATATTTATTAATCCAATTGTATTGAATAATATCTCAAAATGAAATATCATAAAGAATATCATTTCAAAGTTGGATTCCTACCAGTCTCTCTTGGGTGGCTCTATGAGATTCCGTGTGTTTTTTTCTATGGAATCTTAAGCTTCTAGTATGCTGAGATGAAAATTATTTAGCACGTGTTGGTTTTCTAGTCCTCCACACTATTTGACCAAAATACTAAATCAATTTTTTATATTGTTATTATTATTATTATTGACATTGACAAAGTATTTTGTTTTTACAAACGGATGCGTTAGGAAATTAATATAAACCAACGGTTATATAAAAAAAAAATTGAAGTTTAAAAAGAGAATGTGTTAGTGAGTTAATTTAAAATAATTTTTTAAATTATTAAGTTTAAATTTTTTTAATTAAAATAGTTATTTGATACGATAAATTATATCATAAGCAAATTAAATAATTAATATATATATAACTGCAAATCTTTTGACTCTGATAAAAAACAAATTAACATAGGCCTTAAAATGCAATCTAATTTCCAATTCGAGTAGGCATGCAAAATATGAGACCATAACTCGATGCCTACATCAAAATTGAAGAGGGTATCAGATATGTTTTTCATTAATTAATGATTAATTAGAATTTAGTGTTTATTGTTTATTAAAATTAATTAATTAATCGCTGTCATATAAAAAATAATTAAATCATTACTGTTTTAGTGTTTACCATGTTTAATTTAATAGTATTTTATTTCAGAAAATGCCTTTTATTATCAAACTTTCTATCCTAAGTACTTATTCTTAAAATAAAAAATCAAAACAAAATGAAAACGAATATGACATGGACAAAAAGGATGAAATTATAAATGAATATAAAATATTGGGATTAAATAATTATTTCTAAAAATTAACCACGAGGATTAACTAATTGTTTTTATTAAACTACAAAAACTAAATTATAATTAACTCTTAATTAATCTTTTGGCCGTAATCAACGTTAAAGTTAGTAGCAAAAACTTAATGAGAAATAGGTGCCAATTCGATGCATTAATCATCAATGATAATTGTAAATTGTCAAATAATCATGAAAACTACTTAATTGATGAATTTATATTATTTTTTTTATGTTGTACAAAAATTAAGTGATGATAATTTTTTATCAATATTATAAAATGTGTATATATATATATATATATATATAAGCTGACAGTTAAAAGGACAAGTTTGTCTGTACTAGACGACTTGTGCCCTTTCCAAATTTTTATCTAGTCAACGGGAAGAGTAGTAGGTCAAAACTAATAATAAATATCATGGGAAATTGGAGAGGAAGTATCCGAACTAAGAAAGAAGAATATATTTCTGAAATAATTTTACAATGAATTTTATATTTTTAAAATACAAGATACAGAGAAGAGATGCTATATTTTCAGACATAATGTTTTTTATTTTTTATTTAAAATATATTTAAAAAATATATTTATTAATCCAATTGTATTGAATAATCTCTCAAAATGAAATATCATAAAGAATATCATTTCAAAGTTGGATTCCTACCAGTCCCTCTTGGGTGGCTCTATGAGATTCCGTGTGTTGGTTTTCTAGTCCTCCACACTATTTGACAAAAATACTAAATCAATTTTTTATATTGTTTTTATTATTGTTATTATTATTATTGACATTGACAAAGTATTTTGTTTTTACAAACGGATGCGTTAGGAAATTAATATAAACCAATGGTTATAAATATAAAAAAAAAATTGAAGTTTAAAAAGAGAATGTGTTAGTGAGTTAATTTAAAATAATTTTTGAAATTATTAAGTTTAATTTTTTTTTAAATAAAATAATTATTTGATACATAAATTATATCATAAGCAAATCAATTATAAAAAAACAATTAACATAGGCCTTAAAATGCAATCTAATTTCCAATTCGATTAGGCATGCAAGATATGAGGCAATAACTCGATGCCTACATCAAAGTAGAAGAGGGTATCAGAAATGTTTTTCATTAATTAATGATTAATTAGAATTTAGTGTTTATTGTTTATTAAAATAAATTAAATAATTGCTGTCATATAAAAAATAATTAAATCACTACTGTTTTAGTGTTTACCATGTTTAATTTAATAGTATTTTATTTCAGAAAATGCCTTTTATTATCAAACTTTCTATCCTAAGTACTTATTTCTTAAAATAAAAAATCAAAACAAAATGAAAACGACATGGACAAAAAGGATGAAACTATAAATGAATATAAATTATTGGGATTAAATAATTATTTCTAATTAACCACCAGGATTAACTAATTGTTTTTATTAAACTACAAAAACTAAATTATAATTAACTCTTAATTAATCTTTTGGCCATAATCAACGTTAAAGTTAGTAGCAAAAACTTAATGAGAAATAGGTGCCAATTCGATGCATTAATCATCAATGATAATTGTAAATTGTCAAATAATCATGAAAACTACTTGAGTTATGCAAAATCTAATTGATGAATTTATATTATTTTTAATATATTTTTCCAAATAAAACTCTATTAAATTAGAAATTTGTATTATTATTTTGTGTTTAATTTTATTAATTTAATCAAGAAAACAAATAGGATAATAAAATTAAAAAATAGGTCGAAAATAAATCCAAATACCGCAGGAATATCCAATAGCAGACATGATATCATTTACCAACACGTGTACAGTTAAAGTTGAAGCTAATGATTCTTTTTGTCGACGACTGGTGCTTATAAATTTCTCATCAACAATTCAGTGCTCATGCCAGGACAACATATCCTGCTTCGATCTAAATTCATGATAACCATTAACAAAAAAAAATTAAATAAATAAAAACTAAAAGATCTGTTTGGAAGTGTAATGCTTTTATATACTTTTTAAAAATATATTTGTCTTAAAAACTATTTATATTTTTTAGTATTTTTTATAATTTTAATATATTAATATTAAAAATAACAAAAAAATAATATGTAAAAATATTATTTTAATATGTTTTCAAATAAAAATCATTTTTTAAAAGGTATAATGCACTACATCATCAAAGAGGTAATGTTTTTACTTTATATCATCTCACAAAATTAATATTTTCTTTTGTTATTTTGTCCCTTTATTTTTTAAAAAAAATCTATATTTTCCTATTCTTAATTAAAAATATATCCTTCTAAGCAAAAATTATTTAACTGATATTTATGGGTTTTTTGTATTTTTATCATTGTTTTTTTCATAATCAAGTTAATTTAAAAGTAATTTAGTTATTTAACAAATATTAATATTAATAAAACAAAGTGATTCACATGTGCATTGCACATATTGATGTTTGGCAATCAAACAATGGCTTCTGGGTAGGCATTCGAGTCATCTCGATAGCCTCTGCATCCCTGGGCAAAGTGTATGGCCAACGAACCTTTGGATTGGTTCATTCAACTTTTTTTTCAATTTCTTTTTTCTTTTCTTCTTGGTTTCCATGTCTAACCTTTCAAATTTTCAAAGCAACCATTTAATTTGATTTTCCTTCCAATTTGGTCCATCTTTATAGAATTGGATTTTTTTTCAATTTCATCCTCCTTTAAATTTTTTTTATCTATCAGATTTGGTCATCATTTTTTTTATTGCTATTTATTTTATTTGAGATGGTTTTTAAAATTGAATTTTTTAGGATTTCATTCTCCTTCAGTTCTTTTTCCTACAAGATTTGATTTATATTCTTTTAATTGTTATTTTTTCTACTATGATAAATTTTTTAATTTGATTTTTTTTTCAATTTCATCCTTCAACATTAAATTGGCTGGAAATTGAGCTTATTGATTAAGCATGGGTTGAGGATTTCATGAGTTGCGAATTTTGAAGATTAACTCAGGTTTAGGAGATTCTCTAGAATTTGCTTGGTTGTTTTTTTCAATTTTTAAGCTCATGTTTTTTTTAGTTTCATCCATTGATATTTATTTAATTAGAGATTAGACTTCGTTATTTTTTATTTTTTTTCTATATGAATTTTCACTGGGTTTGAAAAATGACCAGGGTTTTTCTTATAGGATATATAGATGGTATTATTATAGGATTCCAATTCATCCCATAGTTGTTTTTTTAGTTTTCTGTAGTAAGCCGTAACAATCATATGACCTTGAGTAAGGTAAGAAATATCTCATTCAATTTGAAAAATACAAAGAGCATTGCCTTGTGAAAAACGATCTCTAAGGTCTTTCTATACTTCTTGTGTTGTGGTTGAAAAAATAACATTGTCTGCAATGTCTTATGTGAGTGAATTAAGGATAAAAAAAATCATATTATTGTATTTTTTCCATAAGGCATATTCATCTAGCTTGTTTCTTTCAATGACATGGAAATGGTTCCATTTATAGAACCTAGCTTGGATTTGGCATTCAACAAAATCATCGTGGTCGTGCACCATACAAGAGGCTTTGAGATGAGCACCATATCTAGATGATCTGAATGGTACAAAGAATATGGATTGTTGTTTAATGGTTGATGTTCCTCCATGATGATTGATAGTAGCAGGAAAAAAAAAAGAATTACTAGAAAGGTTAGGGTATTAAACCTAACTCTAATACCATGTAAAGAAAATAAAATAGAAATTTATATGTATTTTGTATTAGGAAACATTTACTTTATATAAGAGAGTTGCTATAATTATGTTTTTTTATTATAAGTAGTCTAAGTGTAAAAGGAAATTAAAAATAATTACAGGAAAATTACATTAAATAAAATATATTCTCTTTGAATGAACATATATTTTCTAATACACAGAGCATTCTCCATCATTCTATACTGCTATAAAACAAATGGTTGTTTGGATTAGTTTTCTTTTACCACCTTAACATATAATAGTGAACATCATAAGTTCAGGCAAGCAAACACATCAGAAAAACTGATGGGATTAGAGAACATCAACACCATAGCAATTATAAGGCAAACCAAACACCAAGCAGTTTATCTTAGATAGGGCGTACTAGGGGTGCTAAAACCTTCTCTTTACGCAACTAGTCCCTTGCCTTAGAATCTCTGAAAGACCAGTTAGGTTTTCTAATGACTATAATACTAGGTAGCGACTCTCTTTTTCACAAAACAAAGACCCAGACATCATTCCCTGCTCTTGGGAAGGGTCGCCGCAACGCCGCGCTCTTGCGAGGGTGCGACAAGGGGGAAAAACCTTCTTGTCCTGCCTGCAACGCGTCTAGGTGAAGAAGATGGCAAGTAGTGCCATCAAAATGGCATCGTTTCGTCTGTCTTTTTTTATAACAGTGAATGAAACGACGTTATTTTGTACAAAATGTGTTATTTAATTTAAAAGAAAATGACGCCAAAAAATCTTTGTTTCCAAATCAGTCCTCAATTGAGATTTTGGTTTTAATAATCAATTCAATTGCATCCCAGCCAAATTTAAATGTTAGCTCTGAAGTTAGTCCCCTTTTTCACTTTAATCCTTGGTTTTGAATTTGTGTATTTTGACCCTCAATTGTTCAACAAACTTCCAATTTCTTCAATTTAGCCCCTGATTCAGTCAATTTCAGCCCCTATATTAGCGTCTTTTTCATTTTGGTCCTTAGTTTTGGATTTCTTCAATCAAGTCCCTAATTGCCCATCAAACTTCAATATTTACACAATTAAGTCCTCGATTTGACCAAATTAAATCTTATTAAATATTAAAAAATTTTATGTGACCCCTAAACTTTAATTTCTTCCAATTAAAGCCTAAATTAACTTTAAAAAATCAAATTTTCTTGCAATTAAACCCTCCATAAATTCAATTAGACCTTAAACAAATTCTAATTGGTTCCTCAAACATCCAATTTTAAATTTTTCTTCCTCAAATTGAATTTTCTTTATCAATAGAGCCTTCATCAGTCAAAAATATACTGTTAAATTTTAATCTTTGTATTTTTGAACTTCCTCAACCAATCTTTGGTCATTTTCTGGGTGCCCCCGTGTCCTCTTTTCACTGCTATATATTTTTTGGTTTTTTTCCGACAATGTTTTTTATTTTTTGATTTTTTTTGTGTGGGGACCTAAAAATAGATAATAACAAATCAAATTGAAAATTTCAAAAAATTCACTATTAAAATCCACGTTGATGAACAATAATTAACAATAAAAACAGTACAATAAAATCTCTTTCTTTTTTAGTTTATACTATAATTTTGGAAAGGAATTGGGTCCTTTAGGCCATTCTAGGGACGAATAATGCTGAGTATTTGGGCTGTTGAATGGTTAAGAAACTACAGGTGTATGTAGTCTTTATATGTACATGTGATCCCGCATGAAAAAGTTAAGAAATCATTCTGTATTTTTTATGGATATATATAGTTATTCCACGTAGAAAAATTAAGAAAAATTTCATGGGAAAACATTTCATAGAGTTGTAAACTATAAATATAGTTATCCCACATGAAAAGATTAAGAAACATTTTATGGGGTATAGGCTATAAAAAAAATATGTGAGACCAAGTATTCACAAATTAACTTTATATTTTTTGGGTTTATTAAACAAAAATATAAAGAAAAAAAAGAATTCAGGTCTCACCCGGGTTATACCGAGTCACCCGAGTTTAGACTATTTAAAACCCGGCCGAGGCCCCGGGTCGCCTGGGTCTCACTTCAACTCCCGGGCTAGGTCAGGTTTTATATTTATGGCTAAAACTCATGTCAAATCTTTTGAAAATTGTTTTATGAAAAATATTACTGAAAATTGTTTTGCTTTGGAAATTATTTTGAGGAGTTTTTGATATCACCGCCTCTTTGTT